>Ga0302314_10008134_pt1 | contig 18724 bp, 19 predicted proteins | sample III_Palsa_N2_3_FD_200533 | JGI IMG/M metagenome (GOLD analysis project Ga0302314, IMG submission 200533) | Peat permafrost microbial communities from Stordalen Mire near Abisko, Sweden - III_Palsa_N2_3 | ecosystem: Environmental > Terrestrial > Soil > Palsa > Peat permafrost | place: Sweden...
TCGGCAACCTCGTGTCGGCCGCCGCCACAGCTACGCTGCGATCATCGACACGTGCACCCCGGCCGAATCCCCATAGGCGCACTCTGCCTGCGGGCGAGATCACAGCTGGGCCCGCGGTTTCGTCCCTTGGGGCTTGTCCGACGCCTGCCCTTCAGACCTGTGCTGTTCCGAGGTAATCTCGGCGCGAGGCAGGCATCCGACAACCCTAAACACACGAGGCAGGCATCCGACAACCCTAAACACAACCGGTCAGTGGCGAACGGCTGCTATGAGGGGCCCACCGCGAAGTACGCACCTGTCTACTGGGCTGAGCCTGCCAGCAGTTCGCTGAAGCGGGCGTTGTCGATGTTGGAGCCGCACACGATCAGCGCCACGCGCATTCCATCGAGCCGCTCGCGTAGTGGCCCCAGCAATGCCGCAGTGGCCGCGGCGGCCGCTGGCTCCGCGACCAATTTCATGTCACGAAACAGGTGGTGCATGGACGCAACCATCTCATCGTCCCTCACACGAACAATCTCGCCTACGAAGCGTCGGCACACCCCGTAGCTGTAGTCCAGTGCATAAGGGGCGCCCAGGCTGTCGGCCACGGTGTCCACGTGTTCGAGCGCCTGCGGCCGACCGGCCTGGAAGCTGCGGTACATGGCATCTGCACCGAAGGGTTCCACACCGAAGACCTACCGTCACCGCGCCACATCTCGACTCTACCGAACTGCGTCTTCTGTACCGGTGAGCAGGCAGAACGAAGGGCCGGCGACCTGCGTAAGACCCGTATGGGCGGCATAGCCGACGCTGGCGCCCAGTCGGGGAACGCCGGAGGCTGACACGTAACGGCGGCCTGGCATTGTGCGTACCGACGGACCGTCGTCGTCGCCGCCGCCGCCGCCGCCGCTTTGAAGTGGACCTTGGCGAACGGCAGCGGGTGCGTTCGCCCGATGACAAGAGCGCTTCAGCGCGGGTCTCGATCTTTCTTGCCGTAGTCGGTTCCTTGCCGCACCGCCGCGTCGACGTTCGACTGACCCGTCGGGGACGAGGACGTGTTCACGCCTTGTCCCGGCTGACCGCCGGGCAACGCACCGGTCTGCACCGCTTGGTCGCGGCTCTCGGCGGGCGGCGACTGGTTCGGCTTGCCCGGCGACGAAGGATTCGAATTCATGGCGACCTCTGCTGGCACGTTGATACCAACATCGGCAGCAACTGCCATTCCCGGGCGTCTCGCCACGACGCACCGCTCACCGCGTTCGGCCAATCAGGTAGCGCTCCACCATCGCGCCGGTCTTCCCGCCGCCGAACCGTTGAAGCTCGTGCGTCGGCGTACCGGCCTGGCGGTGCCAGGTCGCGAACGTGTGCCGAAGATCGTGCCAGCGGAAATCTGCGATGCCTGCCCGCTCCAACGCCTTGCGCCAGGCCAACGTACTGACTTGGACGATGGGCTCACCCCGGAAGGTGAACACCCGCGTCGCATGCCGGCCTCGCAGCTTGCGCAGGACGGACAGGCGCCGCCGTCGGGGCCATCTGTGTTCCCGCACCGCCTGCGCAAAGCAGGAAGATTCCGCACTTCCAAACCAGCCGCACGGTGAAGCGGCTCAACTCCCCCTCTCAAATCGTCGATATCCCGTTGATCGCCTCTCCGTTTCCCGGAAGGCGACAGCCCCGCCGTGCCCAAGTCAACGGCACCCCGCGATGTCGACCTTCCTCCGCCACCTCCGCATCGGACACCGCCTCGTGCTGTGTTTCTCGCTCATCCTCCTGCTTATGATCGTGGGCGCTTGGCTGGCCGTGTCGAGTTCGCGGCATTCGCGGGAGGCGTTGCTGCAGCTGGTGGAGTCGGCGAACGCGCGGCAGGCGGACATCCGCAGCATGCGGGCGATGCTCGAGCGCGAGGATCGGGTGGCGCAGCGGTTGGGACTGGTGAATTCCATCGAGGAGGCCAAGAGCGACAAGGAGGACATCGTCCTCGACATCGAGGCCTATCGCGCGGCCGCGCATCGCTACGACGCGAGCGTGACGTCCGTCGGCGAGAAGACGCTGGTCGAGCAGATCGAGTCCTACGACCATTCGCTCGACCCGTCCTTCGCGGCGGCCTGGGCCAGCGTCGACGGCTACAACCCCGGCATGGCGGCGCGCACGCTCAATCGCGAGGTCGCGCCGGTGCATGCGGCGTGGCTGCAGGCGCTGGACGAGCTGACGCAGTTGCAGAACCAGCGCATCGAGTCCGAGATCCACGCGTTGAGCGACCGTGCCGCGCGCGTGGACGCGATCATCGGCGGCGTCGCGCTGCTCGCGTCGCTGCTGGCGGCCTACGCCGGCTGGCGGCTGACGCTGAGCATCACGCGTCCGCTGAAGCAGGCGGTGCTGTTCGCCTCGGCGGTGGGCAGCGGGCAGCTGGACGCGCCGTTGCCGCGCAGCTCCGACGACGAATGCGGCATGCTGCTGCTGGCGCTGAAGGTGATGGCCACGCAGCTCGCGCAGGCGAACGCGCGCATGCAGCGGCTGGCGATCGAGGACGGCCTGACCGGCGCCTTCAACCGGCGCCATTTCGATTCGGTGCTGCACGCCGAGCACGAGCGCGCGCGCCGCGCGGCGCCGCGCCGCGGCCCCGACGGCGCGACCGACGACGCCGCGCACCTGGCGCTGTTGCTGATCGACGTCGACCACTTCAAGGACTTCAACGACCGCTTCGGCCATCCCGCGGGCGACGCCTGCCTGCGCGCGGTGGTGGGCGCGGTGCGCGACGCGGGCCTGCGGCCCGGCGACTTCGTGGCGCGCTACGGCGGCGAGGAGTTCGCCGTCGTGCTGCCGGCCTGCGGCATCGACGGCGCCGCCGTCGTGGCTGAGCGCATCCGCTGCCAGGTCGAGACGCTGCACGCGCGCGGCGAGTCGCCGCTGGCGGCGCCGGTGTCGGTCAGCATCGGGCTCGCGGCGCTGTGCGATGCGCGCGACTCGACGCCCGCCGACCTGCTGCGCGCGGCCGACCTGGCGATGTACGACGCCAAGCACAACGGCCGCAACCAGGTGCGCCAGCGCGCGCCGGAGTGCGGCGCGACGGCCGACGCGCGCGCGCCAGCGCACGCGTGACGCGCGCGCGCCGCGGGCTCATTCGTCGCTCGGCTCGCGCAGCACGTCGAACAGGTGGCCCATGCGGTGGGCCTTGGTGTCGAGGTACGCGCCGTTCTTGCGGTTGCGTCCGACCTGCAGCGGCACGCGCTCGGCGATGACGATGCCGTGCGCCTGCAGGCTGTCGATCTTGGTCGGGTTGTTGGTCATCAGCCGGACCTCGCCGGCGCCCAGTTCGCGCAGCATCGCCGCGGCGATGCCGTAGTCGCGCGCATCGGCCGGCAGGCCCAGCAGGCGGTTGGCGTCGAGCGTGTCGGCGCCCTGCTCCTGCAGCGCGTAGGCGCGGATCTTGTTGAGCAGGCCGATGCCGCGGCCTTCCTGGCGCAGGTACAGCACGATGCCGCGGCCTTCCTTGGCGATCGCCTGCAGCGCGCCGCGCAGCTGCGGGCCGCAGTCGCAGTGGCAGCTGCCGAACGCGTCGCCGGTGAGGCACTCCGAATGCATGCGCGTGAGCACGGGCGGCGGCGAGCCGACGTCGCCCAGGCACAGGGCGGCATGCTCGAGCCCGGACGCGAGGTCCTTGAACCCGTGCATCTGGAAATCGCCGTAGGCGGTGTTGAGTCGGCAGGAAGCGCGTTCGAGGGAGAAGGACATGCGGGCCTGTTGTTGAGCCCCGATTTTAGTTCGCCCGGGGATTTCCCTTCGGCGCACGGCCGAGTGCCCGCGCCGGCGGCGGCACCAGCGATGTGCGACAGTAACGAAATCCCTTTTTTCCCCGCGCGTCCGCGTGACGCGTGCGCGAGCAGCGCCATGTCCCACACCGACCTCATCGCCGACATCTTCGCGGCCTTCTCCGCCGAAGGCACGGCCTTTCCCGCCATGACGCTGCGCGGCGGCGACGCCCTCGACCTCGACAAGCCGGCCCCGCCGTTCGACGTGCTGGTCGACGCGATCTCCGACGAGTACCTCGAGGCCCACCCGTGGGGCAGCGGCTGGCTCGACGCCGCCTCGTGGCGCCACTACCTGCCGTTCATGATGGAGTACGCGCTGCGCCACATCGCCGAGGGCAGCGACGTCACCGACGCCCTGCTCACGTCCTTCCGCCCGCCCGACCGCAACCCGCCGCGCCTGGGTTCGCTGACCAAGCCGCAGGAAACGGCGGTGCTGCGTTTCCTCGACGTGATGGCCTACAGCGAGGAATCGGCCAGCCGCGACCTGGCGGCGCTGGTGCTGTCGGAGTGGTGGACGCCCGATGCGATTCCGAAGGACCTGGACGACTGATGCGCGGCGCGATGGCTGGCGAGGCCCGCGGTGTCCGCGTCGATCAGGGCGCCGTCGAGGCCACGTGCGACGCGGCGTCCTCGCTCCAGTCCCCGCCCAGCGCCTTGTACAGCGCCACGAGATCCGTCGACGCCGTGACGTTGCTCTGCAGCGCCTGCTCCTCGGCCTGGTGGACGCTGCGCTGCGCATCGAGCACCTCGATCATCGAGACGAAGCCGTTCTTGTAGCGCGATCGCATCAGCGCGTCGCTGCGGCGCGCGTCGGCTAGCTGGCGGGCGAGGGCGCTGGCGTGGCGCTGTTCGTCGGCGTAGGCGACGAGCGCGTTGTCGGCGTCGTGGTAGGCCGAGAGCACGGTGCTGCGCCACGTCAGCGCGGCTTCCTTCAACTGCGCGTCGGCGGTGCGGACCTGCGCCTTGAGCTTGCCGCCCTCGAAGATCGGGATCGAGATCTCGGCGCCGCCGACCCAGAAGCGCGAGGCCCAGTCGGCGAGGCTGTCGGCATGGATGGACTGCAATCCCGCGGTGCCGCCGAGCGTGACCTGCGGGAACAGCTGCGCCTTGGCCTGGCCCACCTTGGCGGTGGCGGCGTGCAGGTCGGCCTCGCTCTTGAGGATGTCGGGACGCCGCCGCAGCAGGTCGCCGGGCAGGCCTACCGGCACTTCGGGCGGCAGCGCGACGTCGTTGCGCGGCAGCTCGCCGAGGCGGTCGGCCAGCGCGCCGGGCGGCAGCGCCAGCAGCAGCGCGAGGCGGTTCATCGCCTGGTCGATGTTCTGGTCGATCGGCGGCAGCTGCGCTTCCGAGGCCGACAGCTGCGCCTGCTGCTGCACGGAGTCGGCCTGCGAGGCGAAGCCGTTGTCCGAACGCGAGTGGGTGAGCTTCAACAGCTGCCGTTCGTCGGCGATCTCGGCCAGCACGATCGCGCGCTGTCGTTGCGCGCCGCGCAGCGACAGGTAGGTGCGCGCCACCTCGGCGGTCAGTGAGACCATCGCGCCGCCGCGCGCCTGTTCGGCCGACACGATGTTGGCGTCGGCCGCCTCGACGCCGCGGCGCACCTTGCCCCACAGGTCGAGTTCCCACGTCGCGTCGAAGCCGGCGTCGAACAGGTCGGAGTAGGGCGACGGCGCGGCGGCGGCGCCCGAACCGCCCGATCCAGCGGACGAGGAGCCCTGTTGCGACGATCCGCCCGTCAACGCGCTCGCCAGTCCGTTCTTGCTGGCGCGCTGGCGTCCGCCGAGGCCGCTGCCGCTGACGGACGGCAGCCCTTGCGACGCCGCGCTGCCGCGTTGCGCACGCGCCTCCTCGATGCGCAGCGCGGCCGTCTGCAGGTCGAGGTTCTGCCTGGCGGCCTCGTCGACCAGGCCGTCGAGCACCGGATCCTTGAACACCGACCACCACAGCCGGCCGTCGTAGGCACGTGCCACCGGCTTGCTGGCCAGGTCGGCGGGCGCGGACGCGGCGCCGGCCCACGACGGCGGCGGCGTCGCTTCGGGGCGATGGAAGTCCGGGCCCATCGTGCAGGCGCCCAGCAGCGTGGCGGCCACGAGCGCGGTGGCGCGCGCGGGCGCGCGGGGGCACGGAAGTTCAGTGGCCATGGGCTTCTCCGGGCGGCGGTGTCTTGAGGAAGAACGCGATCGGCGTGACGCACAGCGCCATGATTCCGAACGCGTAGAAGATGTCGAGGTAGCTGAGCACCTGGGCCTGTCCGTTGACGATCTGCTGCGCGGCGGCGAGGCCGTGCTGCGTCAGTTGCTGCCCGCGCCCGCCGATCGTCGACACCTGCTCGCCGATGCGCTCGTGGTGGAACTGGATGCGCCACGCGAGCATCGTGGTGGCCGTCGCCACGCCGATCGAGCCGCCGAGGTTGCGCGACAGGTTGATGATGGCGGACGCCTCGTTGTTGCGGTCGGGCGGGATGCCGACGTAGCCCGCGGTCGTCAGCGACACGAACAGGAACGGCAGGCTGAGGCTCTGGTACACGCGCGTCATCGACAGGTCGAAGAAGCCGATGTCGCCGTTCAGGTTGGACGTGTGCATCAACGCCAATCCGGTGCACAGCAGCCCGCAGCCCACCAGCAGCTTGGGCGGCAGCTTGCCGGCCGCGACGCCGGCGAACGGCATCATCGCCGCGGCGGCGAGCCCGCCCAGCGCCAGCGTCTGTCCGGCCGCGAGCGCGTCGTACTGGAGCAGGTTCTGCGCGAACTGCGGGATCAGCTGCGTCGTGCTGAACAGCGTGAAGCCGACCAGCAGCATCACGACGTTGGCCGCGCCGAACGAGCCCACCTTGAACAGCCTGACGTCGAACACCGGTTGCGGATGCTGGAATTCCCACCACACGAGCGCGATCGCCGAACACACGAAGACGATGAAGAACGCGACGATGAAGTTCGACGAGAAGCCGTCGTCCTCCTGGAACTTGTCGAGCACCACCTGCAGGCAGCCGAAGGTCGAGGCCACGAGGATGAAGCCCAGCCAGTCGGGGATGAAGTTCCTGCGGAACTGCGCGGTGTCGTCCTTGACCGCCTGCGGCTCGTCGACGAGCAGCCAGATCAGCGTCAACGCGGCGCAGCCCACGGGCAGGTTGATCAGGAAGATCCAGTGCCACGAGAAGCTGTCGGTGAGCCAGCCGCCCAGCAGCGGGCCGATGGCCGGCGCCACGATCACGGTGACACCGTAGAACGCGAACGCCTTCGCGCGTTCGGCCGGCGGGAAGGTGTCGGCGAAGATCGACTGCTCCGTCGGCGCCAGGCCGCCGCCGCCGATGCCTTGCAGCACGCGGAAGAAGATCATCGTCGCGAGGTTGGGCGACAGCGCGCACATGAACGAGCTGCCGGTGAACAGCGCCACGCAGATCATGTAGAACTTCTTGCGCCCGATCAGCGTCGCCAGCCAGCCGCTCACCGGCAGGATGATCGCGTTGGAGATCAGGTAGCTCGTGAGGATCCACGTCGCCTCGTCCTGGCTCGCGCCGAGGCCGCCGGCGATGTGCCGCAGCGAGACGTTGGCGATCGTCGTGTCCAGCACCTCCATGAAAGTGGCCAGGGACACGACGATAGCGATCAGCCACGGGTTGTGGTCGCCCGCCGCGGAACGCGGCAACGACGCTTCGGTGCTCGCCACGCGCCGTCCCTCACTCGACCGCGACGCTGGGCTTGACCGACATGCCCGGCCCGACGTTGTACTTCTGCAGCTCCTCGGGATGGTCGAACACGATCTTGACCGGCACGCGCTGCGTCACCTTCACGTAGTTGCCGGTGGCGTTCTCGGCCGGCAGCGCGCTGAAGTAGCTGCCCGCGGCGCGCTGGAAGCTCTGCACGTGCCCGGCGAACTTCACGTCGGGCACCGCGTCGATCTCGATCGCGGCGGCCTGGTTCACGCGCATCTTCTTGAGCTGCGTCTCCTTGTAGTTGGCCGTCACCCACAGGTCGTCGCTGACGATCGCGAGGATAGGCTGGCCGATCGAGATCACGTTGCCGACATCGACCGCGCGCTTGGTGACGCGGCCGTCGATCGGCGCGACCACGTGCGCGTAGCCGAGCTGGATGTTGGCCGTCTCGAGGTCGGCCTGCGCGGTGGCCACCTGCGCCTGCGCGACGGCGACATTGGCCTGCGCCGCCTTGACCTGCGCCTGCGCCGTGCCTTCGCCCGCGTGCGCGGCGTCGAGCCTGGCCTTGGCCGAACGCGCCTGCGCCACCGCCTGGTCGAACTGCTGGCGCGACACGGCATCCGGATCGACGCCCTTGAAGCGCGCGAGATCCTGCTGCGCGTTGGTGTACTCGGCCTCGGCCTGGCGCGCGGTGGCCGCGGCCTGCACCGCGTTGGCCCTCTGGCCCTCGACCTGCGCGAGCGCCTGCTGCGCCTGGCTCTGCGCGGTGAGCACGCCGGCCTTGGCCTGGTCGACCTTGGCGTCGATGTCGGCGGTGGCGATGTCGACCAGCGGATCGCCGCGATGCACGAACTGGTTGTCGTTGACGTACAGGCGGCTCACGCGGCCCGCGGCCTGCGCCGCGATCTGGCTGGCGTTGCCGTCGATGAACGCGTCGTCGGTGGTCTCGTGGCGGCGCGAGTCGATCAGCGCGATGGTGCCGACGACGACCAGCGCCACGATGACGACGAAGGCGACCAGGATGAACAGCGGCCGCTTCCACAGCGGCGGCTTGCCGTCGTCCGGCTTGTCCTTGTCGTCCTTCCTGTCGCCGTCCTTGCCGTCGGGCTTCGCGCCCTTGCTGTCGTCGCCGGACTTCGCGTCCTGGCCGTCGTCCTTGTTCCTGTCGGCGGACTTGTCGTCCTTCAGCCTGCTGGCCTCGTGCACCTTGTCGGCGGCCTCGAAGCCGTCGCCGAAGCCGGTGCGGTAGCCGGCGCGGAAGGCCGACTGGCGGGCGCCTTCCTCGGCGTCTTCGGGGAGGATCTCGGACATCGGGTCGTCCTTCAGCGCAGCGATTCGAAGAGGCGGCGCAGTTCGCCGCGCGCGGCGGCGATCCCGCGCATCGCCGGATGGCGCTGCAGCCCGGGCTTCGCGTCGAGCGCGCTGGCGCCGCGGACCCCGAGGCCGCCGCCGGCCTCGGTCAACGGCCCGTGCGGCAAGACTTTCCAGGAATCCCGTGGCGCTGACATCGAAGGCTCCGGTTCGGTCGCGCGCGGACGCGCAAGGGAAGGGCGGGCTCCGACGATGCGACGGTCGGGCTCCGAAGACCCGGATCGTCGGCAAGCTTCATGCCTTGCGGCCGCCGACTCGGCAGTTGGCGCGTGCGCGCGGCGCCTCGTCAGGCCTTCTTGAACGGATTCGTCTGCGGCGCCTCCGCGTGGTGCGCGAAGCCCACCAGCTGCCGCACGATGCGGTTGAAGACGGGCTGGCGATGGCGCAACCACACCTGCATGGCCTGCGGCTTCGCGCCGAGGCGCGCCTTCGGCGCCAGCGCGGTGCGGCCGAAGGACAGCGAGCGCGCGCCGAGGGCGATCGCGTCGGCGATGCTCGCGTGCAGCAGCCGCAGGTACAGCGGCAGGCCTTGCGGGTCGTTCTGCGCATACCCGATGTGGTATGCGAGGGCCTCGTCGACGTCGGACAGCGTCGCGATGAACCCGCGCAAGGCCTCGGGCGTGTCGTCGGGGCCGGCGAACAGGCCCGTGAAGCGCACGCGCGCGCCGGCGGTGGCGGCGAGCTCGGCGAAGTAGTCGGGATGCAGCGTGAACGGCCGCAGGCTCGCGTTCTCGTGCACGCCGAGGTACAGCTCGTGCGTGCGCTGCGCGAGCGCGCCCGCGGGCACGTACGCGCGCACCGCGAGGCCGGCCTGTTCGATCGGCTGCAGGATCTGGTTCTTCACGGCGCTGCGATATTTGGAGGCCAGGCCGGCCAGGTAGTCGGCGTGCGTCTTCCACGCGGGGTCGAGCGCGAGCACCATGTTCGGCTCGGTCTCGACGCCGCGATAGCCCAAGTCGCCCAGTTGCGCGACCCCGGCGTTGGCGGCCAGCGGGATGTCCTTGATCAGCACGAAGCCCGCCTGGCCGGCGAGCTTCTCGGCACGGCGCACGCGATAGATCGCCTCGGCGACCGCCGGCCAGACGCTGTCGGGCTCGACGTCCGGCGCCACCGCCACCGCGTGCTGGCCGTAGGTCAGCAGGTTGCCGCAGACCAGCACGCGCTCGCGCAGCCGGCTCGCGAACGCGGCGCGCGCGGGACGCGACAGCCGGTCGACGAGGCGACGCAGCGGATTGAGCTCGTCGTCCTCGCCGCCGGACTTCGGCAACGGCCGCAGCCGCGTGCCGTCCACCTCGGCCCATTGCAGCACGACCGCGGCGACCGGGCCTTGCGCGTCGGAGATCAGCGCGTAGCGCGGCTCGACGACCGCGGGCGGCACGCGCTCCAGCATCGCGAGGTACTCGCGGCTGAAGAACCAGGACTCGCCGTCGACGACGTCGTCCCACGCCTCGGGCGCGAGTTGCGAGAGGGTGTCGGCCATCGCGATGCGGAAGCCGGACGGGCGGCGCAGCGTGCGCCGGCTCTCGCGGCGGTGGGCGATCTGGTCGCGGACGCGGCGGCCGGGAAGTCGAAGAGGCATGTTGGCTCCTGTGGATCCATCGCCAGGCGATGTGCGCGCATTCTCGGCGCCTCCCGGTCGAGCCGGGTCGCCGCCCGCGCGGTAGCGGGCGGCGATACCGGGCGTGGCGGCGCGCGCTCCGGCGCGCGACAATCGGCGCATGACCATCCTCTACGGCATCCCGAACTGCGACACCGTCAAGCGCGCCCGCGACTGGCTGACGAGCCAAGGCGTCGCCCACGAGTTCCACGACTTCAAGAAGCAGGGCGTGCCCGCCGACCGTCTCGCCGCCTGGGTGCAGGCCGCCGGGTGGGAGCGCGTGCTCAATCGCAAGGGCACGACCTGGCGCAAGCTGCCCGCGGCGCTGCAGGCGTCGGTCGTCGACGCGGCGTCGGCGCAGGCCGTGATGCGCGAGCAGGCGAGCGTGATCAAGCGGCCGGTCGTCGAATGGGACGACGGGCGCGTCACGGTCGGGTTCGATCCGGTCGACTGGGAAGCGCGCGCCTGAAGTTCAGGCGACCATGCTGCCGACGAGCCAGGCGTTCGCGGCGGTGATCGCCGCGAACAGCGACCAGGCGAGCAGCCGGAGTCCCGGCCCGCTGGCGAAGCGGCCCATCACGCCGCGGTCGCTGGTCAGGCGCACCAGCGGCCAGATCGCGAACGGCAGCTGAAGGCTCAGCACCACCTGGCTGCCCACCAGCAGCGTGCCGACTCCCTTGTCGCCCAGCCACAGCACGCCGCACAGCGCCGGCACCAGCGCGAGGCCGCGGGTGATCAGGCGGCGTTGCCAGCACGGGATCTTGAGGTCGAGGAAGCCTTCCATGATCACCTGGCCGGCGATCGTGCCGGTGAACGTGGAGCTCTGGCCGGAGGCCAGCAGCGCGACGCCGAACAGCACGGCCGCGATGCCCGAGCCGACGATCGGATCGAGCAGGTGGTACGCATCCTGGATCTCGGTGACGCCGGCGTGGCCCGTGGCGTGGAACGCGCTCGAGGCGAGCGTGAGGATCGCGGCGTTGACCAGCAGCGCCAGCAGCAGCGAGCCCACGGTGTCGACCGTCGACAGCCGCACCGCGGCGGCCTTGCTGCCGTCGTCGTGGCCGGTCTGGCGCGTCTGCACGATAGACGAATGCAGGTACAGGTTGTGCGGCATCACGGTGGCGCCGAGGATGCCGATCGCGATGTAGAGCGCATGCGGGTCGCGCAGCGCAGCGACGCGCGGCACGAAGCCCGAGGCGACGGCGTTCCAGTCGGGGCCGACCAGCCCGAGCTCGATCGCGAAGCACACGCTGATCGTCGCCACCAGGCCCAGCACGATGGCCTCGACCTGGCGGAAGCCCTTGCCCTTCAGTCCGAGCACCAGCAGCGTGTCGAAGGCCGTGATGACGACGCCCCAGGCCAGCGAGACGCCGAACAGCAGGTGCAGCGCCAGCGCGCTGCCCAGCACCTCGGCGACGTCGCACGCGATGATCGCGACCTCGGCCATCAGCCACAGCGCCGTGCGCGGCAGCGCGCCGTAGCGGTCGCGGCAGGCGCGCGCGAGGTCGACGCCCGCGACGATGCCCAGCCTCAGCGACAGCACCTGCAGCACGATGGCCGCCAGGCTGGACAGCAGCACGACGAACAGCAGCGAGTAGCCGAACACCGATCCGGCCTCGATGTCGGTGGCCCAGTTGCCGGGATCCATGTAGCCGACCGCCACCAGCAGCCCTGGCCCGGCGAAGCGCAGCGCGCGTCGCCACCACGGCGTGCCGGGCGAGATCGCGATGCTTCCGCGGACTTCGGAGGGACAGAACGGCGCGGTTGCGACCTTGGGAAGGCTCCATGGCATGCGCTCGATTGTCCCGGAGCGCGCGGCGCGATGCCGGCCCGGGGCAATTGAATGCCGCCATGGCGTCGTCGGCTTGACAACGCCCGCCGCGGCGTGCGGGCACTCGGGAGCGGCGACAATCGGCGTCCAGTCTTTCCAGGAATCGCCCGCCATGTTCACCGGCATCGTCCAGGCCGTCGCCACCGTCTCCGTGCTCGTCGACAAGCCCGGCCTGCGCAGCTTCACGCTCGAATTCCCGCAGGGCTTCTGCGACGGGCTCGAGATCGGTGCCAGCGTGTCGGTGGACGGCGTGTGCCTGACCGTCACCGAGCTCGTGGGCGACCGCGCCGCGAACTTCGACGTGATGCAGCAGAGCCTGGCGCTGACGACGCTCGATGCGCTCAAGGTCGGCAGCCGCACCAACGTCGAGCGCGCGGCGCGCGACGGCGCGGAGATCGGCGGCCATCCGCTGTCGGGCCACGTCGACTTCCAGGCCGTGCTCGGTTCGGTGCGCACGCCCGAGAACAACCATGTGATGCGCATCGCGGTGCCGGCGAAATGGATGCGCTACGTGTTCGCCAAGGGCTACATCGCGGTCAACGGCGCGAGCCTCACGGTGTCGGAGGCGAGCAAGGCCGAGGGCTGGTTCGAGGTCTGGCTGATTCCCGAGACGCTGCGCATGACGACGTTCGCCGAGAAGACGGTCGGCGATGCGCTCAACATCGAGATCGAGCGCAGCACGCAGGTGATGGTCGACACCGTGCGCGACGCCGTCGACGAGCGGCTGGGCGCGCTGCTGCCCGCGTTGACCGACTTGCTGCGCGAGCGCGGCGTGGACGTCGACGCGTTGCTGCAACGGGACTGATGAGCCTTCGCAGCGTTCCCGACGCCGACGTCTACGCGCCGCCGCCCGACCTCGGCCTCGAGGTGCTGCACGTCGAGCCGGCCTTCGTCGTGCTCGTGAAGCCGCCGGGTCTGTTGTCCGAACCGGGCCGCGGGCCGGACAAGCGCGACAGCCTGCTGGTCCGCGCACAGGCCGTCTACCCCGACGCGCGCATCGTGCACCGCCTCGACATGCTGACCAGCGGCGTCATCGTGCTCGCGCGCGAGGCGCTCGCGCACGCGTCGCTCAGCGAGGCCTTCCGCGAGCGCGCGGTCGACAAGCGCTACGAGGCGCTGGTGCACGGCCGGCCCGCGGATGACGAAGGCGAGATCGACCTGCCGCTGGTCGTCGACTGGCCCAACCGGCCGCGCCAGATCGTCTGCCGCGACACGGGCAAGCCGTCGCTGACGCATTACCGCGTGGTCGGCGAGGCGCATGTCGACGGCGTCGGCACGCTGGCCCGCATCGCGCTGGCGCCGGTCACCGGCCGCACGCACCAGCTGCGCGTGCACCTGGCCTCGCTGGGCAGCCCGATCGCCGGCGATCCGTTCTACGGCATCGCGGGCGACACCGCGCCGCGCATGATGCTGCACGCCTGCCGGCTCGCCTTCGCGCATCCGCTCACGGGCGGGCGGCTGGTGTTCGAGAGCGCGGTGCCGTTCTGAGACTTGTGCGCTGCAGCACGCAACGTGCGCGAATCGGCCGCCATCTTTCACGCCGCGTGGTGCTTTCCCCGAGACGAGGCACGAGTTTCGGCGCGCCCCCGCCGGTTAAAATCGCGGACGTCGAACAGGAATCTCCATGCCCCAAGCAGTCATCAGCGGCACCGGCCTCTACCAGCCGCCGCACATCGTCACCAACGCCGAACTCGTGCAGGCCTTCAACGCGTATGCCGAGGCGCACAACACGACGCACGCCGAGGCCATCGCGCGCGGCGACCAGATGGCGATGGTGGGCTCGAGCGTCGAGTTCATCGAGAAGGCCTCGGGCATCAAGCAGCGCTACGTGATCGAGAAGGAAGGCGTGCTCGATCCGGCGCGCATGCGTCCGAAGTTCCAGGAGCGCGGCGACGACCAGCTGTCGCTGATGGCCGAGATCGGCGCCGACGCCTGCCGCAAGGCGCTGGCCGCGGCCGGCAGGACGGGCGCGGACGTCGACGCGATCTTCTGCGCCGCCTCGAACATGCAGCGCGCGTACCCGGCGATGGCCGTCGAGATCCAGCAGGCGATCGGCGCGGGCGGCTACGGCTTCGACATGAACGTGGCGTGCTCGTCGGCCACCTTCGCCATCGAGCAGGCCGTCAACGCGGTGCGTTCGGGCAGCGCGAAGTGCGTGCTGGTCGTCAATCCGGAGATCACGTCGGCCCACATCGAGTGGAAGGATCGCGACTGCCACTTCATCTTCGGCGACGTGTGCACCGCCACGCTGATCGAGAGCGCTGACACGGCGACGTCCGACGACCAGTGGGAAGTGCTGGGCACGAAGCTGGTCACGCAGTTCTCCAACGCGATCCGCAACAACTTCGGCTTCATCAACCGCAGCGAGGACTCCGACCCGCTCGCGCGCGACAAGACCTTCCGCCAGGAAGGCCGCAAGGTGTTCAAGGAAGTGGTGCCGCTCGCCGCCGCGCACATCGAGGGCCATCTCGCCGCATTGAGCCTGGAGCCGACGCAGATGCGCCGCTTCTGGCTGCACCAGGCCAACCTCGGCATGAACCAGCTGATCCTGAAGAAGCTGGTGGGCGCCGAGGCCGGCGGCGACCTCGCGCCGCTGGTGCTCGACACCTACGCCAACACCGCGTCCGCCGGTTCGGTGCTGGCGTTCCACGAATACCGCGCCGACCTGAAGGCGGGCGACCTCGGCGTGATCTGCTCGTTCGGCGCCGGCTATTCGATCGGTAGCGTGATCGTCCGCAAGAAATAGCCAGTCGCTGCGCACGACAACGACCAGGGGCCCGCGCGGCCCCTTTTTCGTGGCTGCCGGCCTGGGCTGCGCGTCAGGGGAGCGCGGCGAGCGAGCGCAGCCGCGCGAGCAGTCCGTCGACGATCGCGGGGTAGCCGCGCCGCTCCGCTTCGGCCACCCATTGCGCGAAGGCGACGCGAAAGACGGCGATCCCCGCCTCGGCGGCGAGGCTGGCGTCGGGCTCGGCGACGCCGCGCTCGCGCAGCGCGCCCGCAAGTGCCGCCGACAGCTTGGCCAGCTTGATCAGCTCGCGCTCGTGCAGCTCCGCGTTGGCGGCGATCACCGTGTTGCGCAGGCGCGAGAACGGGCGCAGCTCGTCGTTGAAGAACTCGGCCGGCGCGGCCAGCGCGGCGGCGACGGCCTCGATGGGCGAGGCACCCGTCGGCGCCTTGGCGAGCGCGTCCACCATCAACGCCTGCAGCCGCTCGGAGCCGCTGAAGAGCACCTCGCGCTTGTCCGCGAAGTAGCGGAAGAACGTGCGCGCCGTCAGGCCCGCGCGCTCGGCGATGGCGGCCACGGTCGTCTGCTCGTAGCCGATCTCGCCGAACAGTTCCATGGCGGCCGCGCGAAAGCGGCCCGCAGCGTCGGGATCCCAGCGGCCCATCGTTCTCTCAAAAGGGTGTTGACACAGTGTGACATCATAAGGCTATACTGATGTCACTCAATGACATCAATGGAGCACCCCATGAAGATTCTCGTCACCGGCGCCTCGGGCTGGATCGGCTCGGCCAGCGTCAAGGAACTCATCGCCGCAGGACATCACGTGCTCGGGCTCGCCCGCAGCGACGAGTCCGCGGCCGAGATCGCCAAGCTCGGCGCGGACGTGGTGCGCGGCAGCCTCGACGACCTCGCCAGCCTGCGCGCCGCGGCCGGGCAGGCCGAGGGCGTCGTGCACCTCGGCTACAACCACGACTTCTCGCAGATGGCCGCCGCGGCGCAGACCGATCGCGCGGCCATCGCCGCGTTCGCCGACGTGCTGCAAGGTAGCGGCGGCCCGCTGCTGATCGCGTCGGGCACGCTGGGCCTCGCGCCGGGCCGCGTCGGCACCGAGGCGGACATGCCCGGCGCGCACGTTCATCCGCGCACCGCCAACGCGGCGTACACGCTGGGCCTGGCCGAGCGCGGCGTCCGATCCATGGTCGTGCGCTTCGCGCCGACGGTGCACGGCGCGGGCGGCGACCACGGATTCGTCGCGGTGCTGGCGAAGACGGCGCGCGAGAAGGGCGTGTCGGCCTACATCGGCGAGGGCCGGAACCGCTGGCCGGCGGTCAACGTGCTCGACGCGGGCAAGCTCGTGCAGCTGGCCATCGAGAAGGCGACACCCGGTACCGTACTGCACGCCGTCGCCGAGGAAGGCATCGCTACGCGCGACATCGCGGCCGCGCTCGGCCAGTTCCTGCACGTGCCGGTCGAGTCGATTCCGGCCGGCCGCGCGCAGGCGCACTTCGACTGGCTGGGCATGTTCTTCGGCGCCGATGCGCCGGCGTCGAGCGCGCGCACACGCGAGCTGCTCGGCTGGATGCCGACGCACGCGACGCTGCTGGAGGACATCGCGGCCGGGCACTATCCCGGCCGCTGAGCGCGGCAAGCGATCGTTCGCGAGCGTCGTCGCTGGCGCTCGCGAGTCAGCTGCAGGCCGAAGGCCTCAGGTCGGCCAGGTCCTGCCGGGGCGATAGCCGTCGGCAACTTCTGATTCCTTGAGCCCGAGCGCCTTGGCGACTTCCTTCTTCGTGGCGAACCGGGCCTTGACATGCATGCTGGTAATGGCCTGCCGCATGCGACCGATGCCGTAGGCCCCATCCTCATTCGCCTTCACGATGACCTGCGTCGGATGCTCGGCCTCCCCGCCGAAACTCGGTGACTCGAAATTGATGTGCTCGCGAGTCCTGATGTTGTCCGCTGCGGTCTTGTCGAGGTCGTAGGCCACCAACCAGGCGTCCTTGGAGATTCCCTGCCCGGGCCGATAGGATCCCTTGAGGTCGAACACCCACATCGCCGACCCGTGGTGAGACATCAGTTTCTTCTCGACCGCCGTCGACGCGTGTTCTTTGGGTACCCAGCGAAACAAGCTCCACATGGCATGCGCTCTCGCAATCGGATGCGCGCGAGTCTAGTGGGTTCGGTCGGCTCCCAGTCTCCCTAACCGGATGCTTGACGAACCGTACGGGGCGCAGGCGGGAAACCGGGGTGGGAGGCTCGATGTTCGACTTTGCGCTTCTGCGATAGGTCGTCAGCGTTGCGTGTACCAGGCTGCTTTGGTCGGCCTGCGGCCAGGAGCCGGCGTCTGCAGATGGCAGCTTTGCGGAAGTCGCCCGAACTGGAAGCCCGCGTGCGAGTAGCGGCAGATTCACGGTTCAATTCTTGACGCCCGTCCGACGCTGTCCGGGGCACACTGGGCCAAGTCAACCACCACGCCGTCCGCCGTTCCGACGCGACTCCGCCCGGTGCGGATCCGCGACGCCGCGGCACTATTCGACGAGCCCGCAGCCATGAACATCCTCAAGGCCTTGATCGTGTTGAGCCTCGCCGCGGGCGGCTACTCGTATTGGAAACATCATCACTTGAGGGCTCAGGACGCCGCGTCCCTTTCCACCGGCGCACCGGGCCCGTTTGTTTCCCTTCCGCCTGTTGACGGACAACGCGCGCAGACAGTCTTTGTCATTGCGGCTCAAAACTGTCCGCATGAGGCCGCCCAGCGTGCCGATCACCTCGCCGAGGTCTTGTCACGCCAAGGCATTCCCGTCGAGCGGACGAACCGGGCCAATTTCCACTTCACCAGCCGACCGGACCCTGCGACGATGGACCGCATCGCCTCGGTCATGAACGGTCCGCTCCCTGTGGTCTTCATAAACGGCCGGGCAAAGTCCAATCCGTCCCTGGACGAAGTCGCTTCCGAATTCAAGCAAGCCGTGCGTTAGGCGTCGCCATCGGCCACTAGCTGACGGTCGCGACCGTCAGCTTCCGAGGAGGTTTCCACAAACCGGACTGCCAATCGCGCGCCGGCGCCAATTTCGACTATCGTGTCCGGCATGCGCATCCAACTGGCATCGGACCTGCACCTGGAACTGCTCCACCGGTGGCCGAGCGAGTGCCTGGTCACACCGGCGCCCGGCGCCGATCTCCTGGTACTGGCCGGGGACATCCACCGAGGACTGCGCGCGATCGAACGCTTCGCCTTGTGGCCGGTCCCGGTGCTGTACCTGGCGGGCAACCACGAGTACTACGACAGCCAATGGGAGCAGCTGCGCTCGGACCTGCGCCGGGCCGCCGACGGCACTGCAGTGCGCTTCCTGGACAACGACGTCTTCACATTGGACGGAGTGCGCTTCCTCGGCAGCACGCTGTGGACCGACTACCGGCTCGCAGGCATCCCTCTGCCGGAGGCGATGGAGGCTGCGGAGGGCTTCTTGCTCGACCATCGGCGGATCCTCACCGAGTCCGGACCGTTCCGCGCCCAGCAGGCGCTTGCCGAGCACCTGCGCAGCCGCGCATGGCTGCAGCGCGAGCTGTCGGTCGATCCCTCGACGCCGACGGTGGTGCTCACCCACCATGCTCCGCATCCGGGTTCGATCAACGCTCGGTTTGCTGGCAGCCCGGTCAACGGCGCATTCGTCAGCGATCTGACCGAACTCGTCGAGCAGGCCGACCTGTGGCTGCACGGGCATGCGCACGACAGCTTCGACTATCGCGTCGGCCGCTGCCT
>Ga0302314_10008135_pt1 | contig 18724 bp, 19 predicted proteins | sample III_Palsa_N2_3_FD_200533 | JGI IMG/M metagenome (GOLD analysis project Ga0302314, IMG submission 200533) | Peat permafrost microbial communities from Stordalen Mire near Abisko, Sweden - III_Palsa_N2_3 | ecosystem: Environmental > Terrestrial > Soil > Palsa > Peat permafrost | place: Sweden...
GACATACAGCTTCACGGCAACCTCCCAGACAGCGTGACGGGCTCCCAAATGGCCCAAGTCCACCTTGTCTGAAGGTCCCGCGACGGCAATCGGCCGCAGGTTGGTCCGGCGCGATTACCGGCCAGCCGTCTATCGCCTCAAGCTGTCGATGTGAGCTGCTGCCGGTTTCGTGGACACGGACATAACGTGTGATCATGGAACCGGAGGCGAAGGATGGGAAGACGGACCTTCACGCGGGAGTACAAGATCGAGGCCGTTCGGCTGATTACCGAGCGGGGTGTCTCGATGGCCCAGGCGTCGCGTGACCTGGGCGTGCACGTCAGTTGCCTGGGCGACTGGGTGCGGGAGTTCCGGACCGATCCGGGGCAGGCCTTTCCGGGTCATGGACAGGCGAAGCCGGATGACGCGGAGATCATTCGGCTTCGACGGGAGATCGTGCGGCTGAAGGCCGAACGCGACATCCTAAAAAAAGCCGCGGCCTACTTCGCGAAGGACCAGCTGTGAGGTTCACCTTCATCGCGAAGCACCGGGGGATCTGGCCGGCGGCATGGATGTGCGGGGCGCTCGGTGTCTCGCGGGCGGGCTTCAGCGCCTGGCTGACCAGGCCGCCGAGCCAACGGAGCCGGGACGATGAGGCGCTTGGACCCAGGGTGCGCGCCAGCTTCCTGGCCAGCGACCGAACCTATGGCGCGCAGCGCCGCGGCGCTGTAAACCGCCGCACGCGCTTCGGCGGACGCCGCTACATGGCCGGGCAGCGTGGACGCGAGCAGATCGCCGAGATCGGACCGCGCCGCGAGCTTCAGGCGCCATCCGGGCAGCCGTTCATCGAGCAGCATTCCGTAAGGCGGACCGGATATGTAGGCGAAGAAGCGGACGAACGTCGCCGTCTGGTCCGGATCCGTAAGCCTCCCGACCGCGCGCCATCGCGCCGACGCGAGATCGGGCTCGCCCACGACTGTCCCCGTATATTCGGGGATTCCTTCGGCGATCTCGAGTCCGTCCTCAATCTCTCGCGAACCGGGAAAAAGCTCGCGCCGATGGGTGCGGAAGAGGATCGCATCGCGGATCGCCTGCGTTTGCGCCGCGCCTTTCTCGACGAGAGCCGCCGCGAGCGCGCGCCATTCGAGCTGAATCCAAAGACGGCCCTCCACCGTATCCAGATGAAGGCTCGGCGTATCCGGCGCCATGAGGTGTAGAGCGGGCTGGATGCGGTGAAACGATTCGTGCGCAAACATGACCCGACGCACGTTCGTGTCTTCCGGAATGTAAGGCCACATGAGCATGGTCCAGCGCTTGCCTTCCCACTCCACTGGCGCATTCGACACGATCACGCTTTGCGGCAACATTCCGATATAGAGGTCGCCGTCCGCGTGCAGCACGCCGTCCGGATCGGGCTCGTTCGCAACGACGAAACGCGATCCGGGATCGACGAAGAATGTCGCGCCGTAGAGCTTCACGCCCCACAGCCGCCCGTCATCCTTGTCGGACACCGCCCTGTCTTCGGCGAAATACGCTCTCGCTTTCGCAAGATCGATCGGAGGCGGCGTCTGCGCGTGAGCCGCAGCGAAGCCAAGCACGATCAGTGCAATCGGGACTTGCAGACGGAATGCTCTAAGTCGCGCGCCAACCGCCATGACTGCCCCCGGGGCTAATATTCGGACCTGCAAGCAGCGCGCAGACAAAAAGTTCACTTGGCCGCGATCTTTTCCGGTCGACGGCGACGCGTCAAGAAACGCCCGCATCATGGCCGCTATCCAATCGTGTCACGGGTCGTTCCAGGGGTAGACTGCAGCTGTGGATTGAATTTCTGTAGCGAACTTCGAGTCGTGCCCGGTCCACAGATCCTTCGACTGACCGACGGCTCGCGCCGCGAGAGCGTCTGTGGCAGACCGCCCTCGCGCTGGAGGGACCCCCATGCTTCGCCGCTTGGCCGGCTGCCTATCGATTCTGCTCGCCCTCGCCGGCGGCGCCGTTCGCGCCGACCCGCTCGCGGCCAATACGACGACGCGGGTCGCCCTCACCCCGCCGATGGGGTTCAACAACTGGGCCCGTTTCCAGTGCCTGCCTCAGCAACCGCTCAATGGCCGCGCGGCGGCCGGCTACGGCTTCCAGGACTTCCTGCTCGATCAGGGCAACGCCTTGGTGGCGACCGGCCTAGCCGGCACGGGCTATCGCCTCATCGTCGTCGACGACTGTTGGATGGAGCGCGCCGATGACGGCGGCCTCGCCGGCGCTGCCCACTGGGGCTCCTACAAACATCCCAGCGGCCAACCGGGCTTCGACCGCGACCTGACCGGCTACATCAGCCGGCTCCACGCCATGGGCCTCGAGGGCGGCGTCTACAACACCGCCGGCGCGACCACCTGCCAGCGCGTGGCGGCGGGCGAGGCCGGTCATCAGCTAGCAGACGCGCACCGGTTCGCGGCCTGGGGTGTGGATTTCCTCAAGCTCGACAACTGCGGCGCCTCCGACGCCGAGCTGCCTGGCCTCTTCGCCGCCACGTCTCATGCGCTGGGCGACGCGACCGCCGCCACAAACCGCAAGATCCTGTTCGACGAATCCGCCCCCGCCCAATATGCGCCGACGGATCCGGCCAAATACCGGGCCATGGACTGGGTCCGCCCGCTCGGCCAGATGTGGCGCGTCGCGCCCGACATCCGCATTACCCACATCGACCCCGACGGGGGCTCGCTCTACGATCCATGGAGCTTCAATGACGCCGCCCAGGGCTATGAGGAAGGCGTCTACCAGGCCTACACCGACACCGTCGCCCTCTCGCGTTACGTCGGTCCGGGGAACTGGAACGACGCCGATCAACTGCTCATCGGTGACAGCGGCCTGACCACGGCCGAGGAGCGCAGCCAGATGGGTCTGTGGTCGATCATGGGCGCGCCGCTGATCATCAGCGCCGACCTGCGCCGGCTGGCCCGCGACCGCGCCGACCCCCACTTCGCCGCTTCGCTCGCCATTCTCGGCAACCCGCGCGCCGTCGCCATCGATCAGGATGCGCTCGGCGCCGGCGGCTACCGCGTGCTGCGCGACCATTCGGCCGACGATGTCGGCGTCGACGTAGCGCTGAAGCCTCTGGCCGACGGCGGTTTCGCGGTCATCGTGCTCAACAAGGGCCCGGCGCCGATCGACTACGCCCTGCCCCTGGCCCGCCTCGGCGTGGACCCGGGCGGCTGCACCCTGACCGCGACCGATGTCTGGACCGGCGCGGCGACCCGCGTGGAAACGGGCGGCCTTCTTCGCGCGCACATCGCTTCGCACGACAACATGTTGACCCGCATCGCGCCGGCGGCGTGCCTGCGCTGGACGCCGACCGGCCAGATCGCCGCCGCCCAGGCCGAGTTCGCCAGTCCGCCCCTCTGTCTGGAGGCCGCTGACGATGGCGCGGTCACCGTCGAGAGCTGCTCCGCCAGCGCGCGCCAGCAATGGCGGATGGAGACCGATGGCCACGTTCGCATGGCCGGCGCTGGCGCCTGCCTCGCGGCCGGCGAGGCGGGCGCCGAGGTGAACGCCGTCGCCTGCGCCGCCATCCCCGCCCAGACCTTTGCCTACCATCGCAGCGGCGCGCTCATCGCGGTCAGCGGCCTTTGCGTCGCGGTCGACACCGGCGCGGTCGGCAATGGCGGCCTGATCGGTCAGCAGGGTGCGGCTGTGCGGCCCCAGCCGTGCAGACTCTTCGCGCCAGAACAGGTCTTCTCGGCCCCGCACATCGGCTCACCGCCCGCCTGAGCGGCAGCCATCAGCGCCTACCTGTCGACTACGATCATCCGGGCAAGTCGTCCTCGCCATGGAGGCAAGTCTGGCTGCGCGCCGCGTCGGGGCCGGAGGTCTCTCTGCCAGCAGCGGAGGCGCGCACCTCATCCAGCGGCGCGTGCCGGCCATGGCCGTCGACCGGCGCCTTGACCGGCGCGATACGCACGACCGCATGGCCGCGCCGCGTCAGTATGATCTCCTCGCCCGCCTCGGCGCGCCGGACGATATCCGTGAACTGATCCCTGGCGTCCGTGATCGAAACCTGCATGGCCGACTCCGTTGCGGACCGTCCGACGGTCCAAGAGAACCGACGAGCTGGCCCGTCCCATGAGCTACATCTTCATGTCCGTCGCGTCGGGCGTGCCGTCGGACCAGTGGCCCACGAGAACGAAGAGCACGGTCAGCGGCTCCAGGGCCCCTGTGTCGGACATGATCGGCGCGCCAGGGAGGTCAGCGCCCCATGTCGCCCCCGGCGCTCGCGGCAGGAACAGCATCAGGTGCGGATGCCAGTGGCCTGCATCGCCGAGACAACCGTCCTTCGACATCATGTAGGACATGGCCCCGATCTCCGGCGCGACGATCTCCCCGGCGGCGAGGGCGGCCTTGGTGCGCTCCGCCATGTCGGCCTTCGAGACGCCGGCCGCCGCCCATTCCGCGCGCTTCCTATAGATCGGCAACACCGTGCGGACGGCGGCTGGATTGAGGCAGATCGGCCCGCGCACCTTCGGGTTCCAGAATACGGAATCGTCGAAGTCGGCGGTCCACCCCCGCAGGACCATGCACACGAAGCCGTCACTGCCCTTGGCCGCGGTCTCGTAGCCGCGCGGGCCGAGGACGAGAACATCGGCGTCCTTGGAGACCGAGGCAGGCGCGGCGCTGCGCGCCAGGGCGATCTCATTGGCGGCGCTAGCCATCTGGTACTGCTCGGCCGGGGCCATTTGCGGATAGTCGGCCGCGTGGGCGCCGACGACGCCGAGCGCGCCGAACGCCGCGACCAAGGCGATCATTCGGCTTTTGGCGCGCCGAGCGGCGGGATGAGCTTGGGTGATTTTCGCCATCTTCTGGATCCTTTTCTGGGGCGAAGGTCGGGTCAGATCGGGTCGGGCGGCGCCGCGGCCAGGATCCGCGACAGCTTGTCGAACGCGCCGTTCCAACCGTAACGGTGACTGGCAACCGATGCTTCGTTGCGCAGCTGGGCGTGGGTGAAGGTGAGCTCGGAGCCGCCGTCGACGGCCCTCACCTCGAACTCGATCCGCGAGGTGCGGCCTAGCTCTTCAGGCTCGCCGCCGAAGGCCCAGCGCCAGCTCATGACGACGCGCCGTGGCGGGTCCATCTCCAGAAGCTCGCCTGAGGCTTCGTGCTCGGCGCCGTCCGCGGTTTGGAAGCGGACAAGGTAAGCGCCGCCCGTGCGGGCGTCGATTTCGGCCTTGATCACAGGTGATTCGTCCGGACCCCACCAGGTCGCCAGCCCTTCCGCCGTCGTCAGGGCCTCGAACACGATCGACGGGCGCGCGGCGATTTGGCGGACCAAGGTGAGGCTGGTCATTTACTCCGGTCCTCGTTTTCCGTTCGCCGAGCCTCCCGCTCCCGGGCCTCGGCATGAGCTGCAAGACGGTCCAGCTTCGGCGACCAGAACCTCTCGTAGCGGGCCAGCCAATCGGCCGCCTCGCGCAACGGCCCCGGCGACAAGCGCACATCGACCGTGCGCCCGTGCTTGGCGCGGGTGATCAGGCCCGCGTCGGCCATTACGTCCAGGTGCTTCATCACCGCCGGCAGCTTGATGGCGAACGGCTGGGCAAGGCCGCTGACGGTCACACACTCCTCGCGTTCGAGACGCGCCAGAATGGCGCGCCGGGTCGGATCGCCTAGGGCGGCGAAGACCCGGTCAAGTGGCGCGGACTGATAGTTCACCATTTGGTGTAGTATTTCGGCGGCGGCGGGCATTGTCAAGCGGCCCCGCCCCGAGGCTGTATCGCGGCCCTTAATTCCCTTAAGCCGAGGCGGCCATGACCGACGTCACCATTTTCCACAATCCGAATTGCCAGACCTCGCGCAACGCCCTGGCGGCGATCCGCGCCGCCGGACACGCCCCCAAGGTGGTCGACTACCTCAAAGTCGGCTGGACGGTTCCGCAGCTGAAAGGCCTTCTGGCGGCGATGAAGGCGACGCCGCGCGACATCCTGCGCCCGCGCGGCACGCCGGCCGAGGAGCTGGGCCTCGGTCGCGCCTCCGACGACGCCATCCTCGCGGCCATGACCCAGCACCCCGTCCTGGTCGAGCGCCCGATCGTGGTCACGCCCAAGGGGACGGTGCTGGCCAGGCCGATCGAGAAGCTCACGGCGCTGCTCTAGGGAAGCGCCCGCCAAAACGCGGGCGAGGCGCCGAGATCGAGATCGGGACGGGCCAGGATCGCCTTGGCGCGCGCGCGGACGATCTCGTTCTGACCCTCATCGAGATAACCCGCGGGCGATTTGCCATCGACCCTGGCCAGCAGAAGCGCCCCGATGAGGGCGGCGGCGCGCGTGGACGACTCCGGGTCCGCCGTGAACCCGGCCGCATAGGCCTCGCGCAAGGCCGCGAAGCTCTCCAGCAGGTCGGCGGCGCGAGGCGCCAGCCAGATCGTCTTCAACAGCAGGTGGGTGAGGCAGAACGCCAGGTCGAAGGCCGGGTCGCCCCACGCGGCCGTCTCGGCGTCGAGGAACACCGGTCCCTCCGGCCCCGCCAGGATGTTCTTCGGACTGGCGTCACCCCAGACCAGCGCAGTGCGACGGCGGGCGAGATCGTCGGCGAGCGCGCGCAGGCGCGGCGCGACGTCGGCGTGGCGATCGGCCGTATACAGAAGGAACGGATCTATCCTGAGAGCGAAGAAGTTACCCGGGTCCGGGAAGCGCGCAGCGATGTCGGCGCGCCCCACCGTGCTCGCGTGGATGCGCGCCAAGTCGCGCCCCACCTGGCCGGCGAAGGCGACGTCGACGCGCCCCGCGGCCATCTCCGCCTTCCACACCGGCCCGTCCCGCCACTCCAGGACGATCAGATGTTGCTCGGCCGAGCGCGCCAGAACCCTGGGCGCCAAACGCCGGTCGATCGCACCCACCGTCTCGAGCCAGGCCGCCTCGATGGCGTCCCGCTCAACCGGTGCGCGCCAGTCGGCCTCAACCCTCAGGCGGGGAATGGAGCGCTTCACCACCAGCCGCCGGCCGGACCCGGCCCGGACGCCGAAGACGTCGGCGGAGACCCCGCCGGTGAGCGGAAAGATCTCGGCCCCCTCCCCCGGCGCCAACAGCCCCAGGTCGCGCACGGCGGCCAGCAGGCCGGCGTCGCTCATGGAGATCCCCCGCGCGGGTTTCATCATCGCGCGGATTGAACGCGGCGCTGCTCCCGTGGTCAATCTGGACACCATGCGCGCGGCGGCACTCCTCACCCTGATCGGGCTCCTGACAACGGTGCCGGCCCTCGCCGCCGGGTCGCGCGTCGCCGGCCTCCTTGTCGACTGCCGGGGGAAGCGCTCGGCCGCGCCCACGGTGATCCTGGAATCCGGCGCCTTCGGCACCTCGGCCGACTGGGATCTGGTGCTGGACGACCTCGCCAAGGGCGGCCGAGCGTGCGCCTACGACCGCGCCGGCGTCGGCGATTCGCCCCCGCGGGCCGGGGCCGAGGATGTCACCTCCATTGCCGAGGGGCTGGCCGTCCTGCTCGATGGGCTCGGCGAGACACGGCCGGTGATCCTGGTCGGCCACTCCAACGGCGCACTCTATGCCGAGACCTTCGCCGCCCTATGGCCGGAGCGGGTCGCGGGCCTCGTCTATGTCAACGGCGTCACCAGCAACGACCTCACCGATCCCCTGCTGGTGGCGGACCTCACTCGCGAACGCCACCTCTCCAACCTGGCCGCGGCGGCCGGCGGCCTCGGCCTCGCGCCGATCGGGGCCTCCTCGGTGGTCAAGTCGGAGAACCTGCCGCCGGCGGCGGCGGGGCGAAAGCGCCAAGCCCTGTCGCATCTCGGAGAGCTGCGCGTCGCCCGCGACGAGGACCGCGCCATCGTTCCCGGACTTTTCGTGACAGCCAACCTCGGCGGCTCGCCGCCCGCGATCCCGACCGTGACGATCTTCGGCAGCACCGATCCCAGTGGAGCCTTGGCTAAGGCCTGGCGGGCCGCCGAGGTGCTTCCGGCCAACCGGGCCGCTCGCGGATGGGTGCTCGACGCTATCGGCGCGACCCACGTCTCGCCGCTTGCGCGCGACCGGGCCTATGTGACCGTGGCCGTGGATTGGCTGCGTTCGCTCGCCCTACCAGACCCCGACGTTGGGCATTGAGCTCCACGGCTCGGCCGGCGCCAGGGCCGCGCCTTTCTGCAAGAGTTCGATCGAAATCCCTTCCGGCGAACGTACGAAGGCCATGTGGCCGTCACGCGGGGGCCGGTTGATGGTGACGCCGCCGGCCTTGAGCCGTCGGCAGGCCTCGTAGATGTCGTCGACCTGATAAGCCAGGTGGCCGAAGTTGCGGCCACCCTGAAACTCTTCCGGATCCCAGTTGTGGGTCAGCTCGACCATCGGCGCGCGCTGCTCGCGCGCCGCCTCCACGTCGTCGGGCGCCGCAAGAAACACCAGGGTGAACCGGCCGGCCGGATTGTCGAAGCGCGACACCTCCTCCAGCCCGAGCTTAGCGCAATAGAAGTCCAAAGCGCCGGTGAGATCGGCCACGCGGACCATGGTATGAAGATAGCGCATCCTTCGGGTCTCCCTACAGTTCAGGCGGGTTCCAGCGTCGGCGCATCGGCGGCGCGCGTCTGGCGCCGCCACAGGGCCGCATATTCCCCACGCCGCTCCAGCAGCTCCTCGTGGGCGCCGCGTTCGACTATGCGGCCGCGCCGCAGCACCAGGATCTGGTCGGCGTCGACAATGGTCGACAGGCGATGGGCGATGACCAGGCTGGTGCGCCCGGCGCGCACCTTGCGCAAGGTGGCCTGGATGGCCGCCTCGGTCGCCCCGTCCAGGGCGCTAGTGGCCTCGTCCAGCACCAGCAGTCGCGGATTGGCCAACAGCGCCCGGGCGAGGCCGACGCGCTGGCGTTCGCCGCCGGACAGCTTGAGGCCGCGTTCGCCCACCCGCGTCTCCAGCTTCTGCGGCAGGCTCTCGATGAAGCGGGCCAGCTCGGCCGCTTCCGCCGCCGCCCACACCGCGGCTTCGTCGGCGTCCGGATCGCCGAAGGCGATGTTGGAGCCCAGGGTGTCGTTGAACAGGGCCACGTCCTGCGGCACCAGCGCCACGGCCGCGCGCAGCGAGGCCACCTCAGCCTGGCGCAGATCGACACCGTCCAGGCGCACGCTCCCTGCCTGAGGGTCGATCAACCGCAGGGCCAGACGGGCGATGGTCGTCTTGCCGGCGCCCGAGGGACCGACCAGGGCAGTCGTCGTTCCGGGGGGAACAACGAAGCTGATGTCGGCCAGACCCACCGACCGCGCTCCATGCCGGAACGACACTTGGTCGAAGGCCAGTTCCGCGCCCCGGCCAGTGGGCGGCGGCAATGGCCGGGCGTCCGGCGAGTCGACGATCTCCGGGGCCACGGCCAGCAACTCCAGCATCTGTTCCATGTCGATGAACGACTGCCGGATCTCGCGGTAGTTCACGCCCAGGGTGAACAGTGGGGCATAAACCTGTTGCAGGATCAGCACGCAGGCGGTGACGCCGCCCAGGGTCGTGCGATGGGCCAATACTTCCTGCCCGGCCAGCAGCACCACGGCGACCAGGCCGAGGTTCAGCACCACGCTCTGGATGGCGTTCAGCAGTTGCAGCGAGGTGTTGGCCTTCACCGCCGCCTGGGCATAGTCGCCCATCGCCCGGTCGTATTGCGAGACCACCCGCGCCTCGGCCCCGAAGGTCTTGATGGTCTCGAAGTTCAGCAGCGCGTCCATGGCCAGGCCGGCGGCCTCGGAATCGGCCTCGTTGAGCGCCCGGCGGTGATGGATGCGCCAGTTCGAGATGCCGAAGGTGAAGGCCACATAGACGACGATCGTCGCCACCGCCGCCACGGCCAGGCGCCAGTTGAACCGGCTGGTCAGGACGGCCGCGGCCATGGCCAGCTCGAGCACCGTTGGGCCCAGGTTGAAGACCACACTACGCAGGAGGAAGTCGGTCGAGCGCGCGCCGCGGTCGATGATCCGCGCCAGCGCGCCGCTGCGCTTGGCCTGATGAAAATCAACCGACAGCGATAGCGAGTGAGCGAAGGTCTCCATGGCCGAGCGGGCCAGGGCCTTCTGTGAGACCGGCGTGAAGATGGAATCGCGCAGATAGGGCGTGGCGCCGGCGATGAACCTCAGCGCCACCCAGCCGATCACCAGGCCGGCGAAGGCGGTGAACACGGCCCCGGCGTCGGAGCGTCCGTGGTTCAGGCGGTCGATGGCGCTCTGCAGGAACAACGGACCGATAACGCCGGTCCATTTGCCGATGATCACGAGGCCGAGCGCGAGGCCGAGCCGCCGCTTCAGCCCTGGCGCCTTCGAGCGGATGACCAGCCGGCCGAGGTCGGCCATGGACGAGAAGAAGCTGAACTTGCCCGGCGTGGGCGGCGGCGCCTCGCCCGGCGCGGGCCGGCGTCCGCCGTGATGCGGATTCATCTAGGCGCCCCCGGCCTGGAAGAGGACGGTGGACTGCACGCCGCCGCCGGGCGTCAGCCAGTCGACGCGCCAGCCGGCGAGCGCGGCCTCGGCGCGGAACGGACCCCCGGTCAGCGGATCGGGCGGCGATGCGGTGAGCGAGACCTCGTTGCTCAACCCGCCCGCCGAGGCGGCGATGGCGTGGGCGCCCGGCTTCAGCGGCTTGTCGAGGGCCAACATGAACCGGCCCGAGGCGTCGGCGTTCGTCTGGCCGACGCCCTCGCCGTCCACGGCGATCTTCACGAGCGCCAGGGCCGGCGCGCGCCCGGAAATCACCGCGGCGAGCTTGCGATCGAAGTCCGCCGCCAGCACGGCGATCCCAGGTCCCGGACGGTCCAGGACCACCGCCCCCGACCCGGCCCGCAGCTGCGCCGCCTCGCCGTGCGGAGTCACGGCCAGATAGCCCTCGGCCTGGACGACCCGGCCAGCCACCGGCGCCGACACGCCGAACAGCCGCACATCGGCGGCCAGCGGCAGCGCCATCCGCCAAGCCCCACCGGCGTCGGCCAAGACGAAGGTCTGCTGACCGGCCGGGCTCGCCACGCGGACGCGGCTGGCCGCCGGCGCGGTCCCGGACAGCAACACCCTTCCTTCGCCAGCGCGGGCGGCGAAGGTCACAGCGGGCGGCGGCGCATAGCCCCGCTCGGCCTCCGAAGCCGCCGGCGGCCGCCCGCCCGATGCGCCGGGCGCGGGCCCGCAGGCGGCGAGCGCCAGCAGGCCCGTGAGACCTGCGCCGGGCGCCAACTTCACTAGGCGGCGTCGTTGAATCGGATCACCCTTTCCGCTTAAGCGTTGCATCCCCAGGCGCCGCGCCGCCAGGATTGCGTTCGAAAGATATAGGCATGTCGGCACCGTCACGTCGCCCCTACAGCGTGTGCGTCTATTGCGCCTCCTCCGGCGCGTCGCCCACCGAGCTCATCGAGGCGGCCGCCAGGTTCGGTGAGATCCTGGCCCGGGCGGGCGTACGCCTGGTCTACGGTGGCGGCAGCGTCGGCTTGATGGGGGCCTGCGCCCGCGCCGCCCACGAGGCCGGCGGCAAGGTGCTGGGCGTGATCCCGGGGTTCCTCACCGAGCACGAGGTCGCCTACACCCGCGTGGAGACCGTGGTCGTTTCCAACATGCACGAGCGCAAGATGCGCATGTTCGAGGAGGCCGACGCCTTCGCCGTCCTGCCGGGGGCCATCGGCACCCTGGAGGAGGCCATCGAGCTGTTGTCGTGGCGCCGGCTCGGCCTGCACGCCAAGCCGATCGTTTTCTTCAATCCCGGCGGTTTCTGGGATCCGCTCTTCACCCTGTTCGACCAATGGCAGGGCATGCACCTGCTGCCGCCGGAGTTCGCCCTGTGCTGGAGCCAGGTGACCGATATCGACGACCTGCTGCCCGCCCTGCGCGCCGCGCCCGAGGGCGAGCCGGTGGTGGTGCCAATCGTCCAGAAAGCTTAGCGGGAGACCTTGTCTCTGAAGCCGTTGACCAGGGGATAGCGCCGGTCGCGGCCGAACGCCTTGCCGCCGATCTTGAGGCCCGGCGCGGCCTGGCGGCGCTTGTATTCCGAACTGTAGAGCAGGTTCTGCACCCGTTCGACCGTATCCGGATCGTATCCGCGGGCGACGATCTCGTCCAAGGTCGCTTCCTCCTCCACCAGGCCGTGCAGAATGGCGTCCAGCACCTCATACGGCGGCAGGCTGTCCTGGTCGGTCTGGTTGGGGCGCAGCTCCGCCGACGGCGGCTTGGTCAGGATGCGCTCGGGGATTGGATGGCTCGGCCCTCCGTATACAGTATGCGCGTTGCGCCAGCGGCAGATGTCGTAGACATCGACCTTGTAGAGGTCCTTGAGCACATTGTAGCCGCCGCACATGTCGCCGTAGAGGGTCGCGTAGCCGACCGCCATCTCCGACTTGTTGCCGGTGGTCAGCAGCATCAGACCGAGCTTGTTGGAGAGCGCCATCAGGGTCACGCCGCGCAACCGCGCCTGGATATTCTCCTCGGTGAGGTCGGGCTTCATGCCGGCGAAGGACCCGGCCAGCATGGCGTCCAAAGCCTCGACGCCCGGAGCGATGGCGATTTCCTCCAGCGCGACGCCACACGCGGCCGCGCAACCCGCGGCGTCCTCCAGGCTCTCCCGGCTGGTGTAGCGCGAGGGCAGCATATAGGCCCGCACCGCTTCGGCCCCGAGCGCATCGCGGGCGACCGCCAGCGTGAGCGCCGAGTCCACACCGCCGGAGAGACCGAGCAGCACGCCCTTGAAGCCCGATTTGCGGACGTAGTCGCGCAAGCCGATGACCATGGCCCGGTAGACCTCTTCCGGACCGCTCGGCCATTCCGCCATGGGCGCGTCGACACAGGCCCACACGCCGGCGCGCTTCTCCCACACCGAAAGGGCCAGGGCCTCCTCGAACATCGGCAGGCGCATGGCGAACTCGCCATCGGCGTTGAGGGCGAACGAAGCCCCATCGAACACCAGTTCGTCCTGGCCGCCGAACTGATTGACGTAGATCAGCGGCAGGCCCGTCTCCGCCAAGCGCGCGTGGGCGACCGCTAGCCGCTCGTCGTCGGCCGTGCGGCGATAGGGCGAGCCGTTGGGGACCAGCAGGATCTCCGCGCCGCCGGCCTTAAGCTGCGCGCACGGCCCCGGCCCCCAGATATCCTCACAGATCGGCGCCCCGACCCTCGCGCCGCCCAGGTCGAACAGCAGCGGCGTCTCGCCGGCGGCGAAGATGCGCTTCTCGTCGAAGACGCCATAGTTGGGCAGGTCGATCTTGAAGGCGACATCCTTGACCTCGCCCTCGGCCAGATGGGCGATGGCGTTGCGCGGCCGGCCGTCGGCGTGGGGCCATGCCAGGGTGACCAGGGCGGCGCAGCCCTTGGCCGTGACCGGCGCCAGGCGGTGCAGCGCCTCCACGCAGCGCTTCACCGCCGCCGGCTTCAGCGCCAGATCCTCCGGCGGATAGCCGATCAGGAAAAGCTCGGAGAATACGGCGATGTCGGCGCCCAGCGCCGAGGCCTCGGCGATCGCGGAGCGCGCCAGCATCTCATTGCCGGCGATGTCGCCAACCTTGGGATTGGCCTGAATGGCGGCGATGGCGAGGCGGCCCGTGCGCATGGCGCCGGTTCTTATCCGCTTCGCCCGCGCGAGGGAACGGCGGCGACGCCCGGCCCTCTACGAACGTTTCGCCCCCGCCTCGGCCAACGCCGCCAGCTGCCCGGCGACCAATTTCCAGCCTTCTTCGAAGCCCATCGCTTGGTGCTGCTTCAGCGCCGCCTCGTCCCAGTGGCGGGCGCCGGCCCGGTAGCGGGTCCCCGTTCCCTCGGGGACGAACTCGAAGAACCCGACCATGAACGGCGGCTGCGGAATCCAGCCGGCCGTGAAGGCGTTGGTGAAGACGATGCTTTGGTTCGGCACGATCTCCAGAATCACCCCCTCCATTGGAGAGGTCTCCCCGCCCGGTCCGGTCATCACCATCGCCGACCGGCCGCCAGGGCGCAGGTCGAGTTCGACGATCTTGGTGGTCCAGGGTTTGGGCGCCCACCATTCCGCGAGCCGTTCGGTCCACACCTTGAAGACCACCTGCGGCGGGGCGTCGATATAGCGCTCGACGGAGAGTTCGAAGAGAGCCTGGGTCATCGGACGGTCCTCATGCGACGGTCGCCCCGAGTTTAGGGCGCCGTCAGCGACCGCTCCAGTTGATCCAGCAGGTCGGAAGTTCCATTGCGGCGCGATCCGGCGTCGTCATAGCCGTCGAGGAAAGCGCCGTGCTCGGTCACTGTGAGCCTGGAGCCCTCTCCGTCCGGCTCGATCTCGATCAGGGCCAGAGAAACGGAGATGCGCACGGCGTTCAGGTGCATGGCGTAGCTGTAGACAATGCGCCGGCCCGGAACGATGTCCTGGTAGACGGCGTCGAAATCGGTGATCGTTCCGGATTGCCAAAGGCCGACCAGCCTCTCGCGGCCGCCGACTCGGCAGTCGAGGGACCGCTCGATCACCGTCCAGCCGTCGGCCGGCGCGACGAACCAGGCGGCCTTGCCCTCAGCCGTGGCGAAAGCCGCGAACACCCGCGCGGGGCTGGCGGCCAGGCGACGCTCTAGGGTGAACTCGCCGAACACCGTCCGGCGCTGGATACAGGCCTCCTCCAGACGCTCGAGGCTCATGGTCCAGCCGATCTCCATGCCCGGCAGATGGTTGGCCGCGGCCGGGTCGTGGATGGCGGTGACGCGCACGTCGAGCGTCAGGCGCGTGCCGGCGCCGTCGTCCTCAAGCTCGAGGATGTTCAGAATGTCGAAAAGGCGCCGGCCATCCGGCCCCAGCGCGCCGCTTGCGAACACCAGCCGCTTCGGCGGGACGATCTCCTCGATGCGGCCGTCCATGGGATAGATGACTCCGTCCGGAGCCATCATGTGGATGCGGATCGCCCCGCCCGGTCGGGCGTCGAACTCGCAGACCGGATTGGCGAAGCCGGCCGGACCCCACCAGCGGGCGAGCGCGGCCGGATCTGTCCAGGCGTTCCACACCAGCGCGCGCGGCGCGGCCAGGGTCCGCTTCAGGACCAGTTTCGGCAGGGTGTCGAGGGTCATGTCTGTCCTCCTTCGGGGGCTATCGGGGGTTCGGCGAGATAGGCCTCGAGGCGATCGAGGCGCGCATCCCATTCAAGCCGGCGCTCGAAGAGCCAGCGCTCGGCCATCGCCAGAGCGTCCGGCGCCATGCGGCAGGTGCGCACGCGACCAGCCTTTTCGCTCCGGATCAGGCCGGCGGTCTCCAGCACCTGCAGGTGTTGCACCACCGACGGAAGCGACATGGCCAGCGGCCGGGCCAGATCACTGACGCTGGCCGGGCCGGACGCCAGCCGCGCCACTACCGCCCGCCGTGTGGGGTCGGCCAGGGCGTGGAACATGCGGTCGAGGCCATCAGATTGGTTAAGCATATGCCTAACTAATCGCGCTTGACCCTGCAGATCAAGGGTTAGTTCGGCAGATGCTTAAGTTTTGTCGACCCCGGTCAGTCGTCGCGATGGACGCGCTCGCGCCGCTCGTGCCGTTCCTGGGCCTCGACGCCCAGTGTGGCGATCGGTCGCGCCTCCAACCGGGCCAGACCGATCGGCTCGCCGGTTTCTTCGCAGTAGCCGTAGGCGCCTTCGTCGATCCGGCGCAGGGCTTCGTCGATTTTGGAGATCAGCTTGCGCTGGCGGTCGCGCGTGCGCAGTTCCAGAGCTCGATCAGTCTCTGACGAGGCGCGATCGGCAAGATCTGGGTGATTTTCGGTCTCGGACTGTAGATGCGTCACCGTCTCGCGCGATTCGCGCAGGATATCGTCTTTCCAGTCGAGCAGCTTGTTCCTGAAGTATTCGAGTTGCTGCTCGTTCATAAACGGCTCGTCTTCCGAGGGACGGTAAACTTCGTCCTTAAATTTAAGAGAAGACGTTTGCATTTACGCCTCATAAAACGATTCGTCTCGCGCCCGCCGGCCACAGGCGTCGCGCTTATAGCAAACACGTCAGCGCGGGCAATGCGGCTAGAGCGAGGATATGCACAGCCAAGGCCTTGATTGGACAAAGGCTGTGGACATCCGGCCACGCCCCGCGCGCGCCTTGACAGGCCGCGATTACTAAGGTTCATGTTTCGTTCTTGCTGCGCTGGCGACTCCATCTATTAGATTGGGAGCGACCCACCCTCCCCGACCCAGGCCCAATGTTCGAACAGAGTCGATTCCTCCGCGTGCGCGGCGCGCGAGAGCACAACCTGAAGAACGTCAGCGTGGACATCCCGCGCGGCGAACTGGTCGTGCTCACCGGGCTCTCAGGCTCGGGCAAGTCGAGCCTCGCCTTCGACACCATCTACGCCGAGGGCCAGAGGCGCTATGTCGAGAGCCTCTCGGCCTACGCCCGCCAGTTCCTCGAGCTGATGGGCAAGCCGGACGTGGACCTCATCGAGGGCTTGTCGCCGGCTATCTCCATCGAGCAGAAGACCACCAGCCGCAATCCGCGCTCCACCGTCGGCACGGTCACCGAGATCCACGACTACATGCGCCTGCTGTGGGCGCGCGTCGGCGTGCCTTATTCGCCGGCCACGGGCCTGCCCATTGTCAGCCAGACCGTCAGCCAGATGGTCGACAAGATCACCGCCCTGCCGGACGGCGAGCGCATCTTCCTGCTCGCGCCCGTCGTGCGCGACCGCAAGGGCGAATACCGCAAGGAGATCGCCGAGTGGCAGAAGGCCGGCTACCAGCGCCTCAAGATCGACGGCGCCTACTGTGCGATTGAGGACGCGCCGGCGCTGGAGAAGAATTTCAAGCACGACATCGACGTGGTGGTCGACCGGCTGGTCACGCGCGCGGGCCTTGAAACCCGCTACGCCGACAGCCTCGAGGCCGCGCTACGGCTGGCGGACGGCGTCGCCGTAGCCGAATGGGCCGACAAGGCGGAGGGCGAGGAAGCGCCGCGCCGGCTGATCTTTTCTGAGAAATTCGCCTGTCCGGTGTCGGGCTTCACCATTGCCGAGATCGAACCGCGCCTATTCTCCTTCAACAACCCGGCCGGGGCCTGCCCGGCTTGCGACGGCCTCGGCATGAAGCTCGCCTTCGACGCCGACCTCGTCGTCCCCGATAAGGACCGGTCGCTGCACAAGGGCGCCATCTCGCCCTGGGCCAAGGGTCCTTCGCCGCTCTACACCCAGACCCTGCAAGCGCTGGCCCGCCACTACGGATTTTCCATGGACGAGCCGTGGTGGAAGCTGCCGGAGGCGGCGCGCGCGGTCGTCCTGGGCGGCTCCGGCTCGGACAAGATCCAGTTCGTCTATGACGACAACGCCCGCAAATACGAGGTCAACAAGACCTTCGAGGGCGTCATGCCCAACCTCGAGCGGCGCTGGCGCGAGACCGATTCAAGCTGGGTGCGCGAGGAGCTCGGCCGCTACCAGTCGGAGACGCCATGCGAGGTGTGCGGCGGCGCGCGCCTCAAGCCCGAGGCCCTGGCCGTCAAGATCGCCGGCCGCAACATCGCCGAGATCTCGACGCTGGCCATCCGCCCGGCACGCGACTGGTTCTCCGGCCTGGAGGGCGAGCTCACCGACAAACAGCTCGAGATCGGCCGGCGCATCCTCAAGGAGATCAACGACCGGCTGCGGTTCCTGGTCGATGTCGGGCTGGAATATCTTAGCCTCGCGCGCGCCTCCGGCACCCTGTCGGGCGGCGAGAGCCAGCGCATCCGCCTGGCCAGCCAGATCGGTTCGGGCCTCACCGGCGTCCTCTATGTTCTCGACGAGCCCTCGATCGGTCTGCACCAGCGTGACAACGCCCGCCTGCTCGAAAGCCTCAAGGGCCTGCGCGATCTGGGCAACTCCGTGCTGGTGGTGGAGCACGACGAGGAGGCGATCCTCAGCGCCGACTACGTCATCGACATGGGTCCGGCCGCCGGCGTCCACGGCGGCGAGGTCGTGGCCGAGGGAACGCCCGCCGACGTCATGGCTTCGGAGAAGAGCCTCACCGGCCAGTACCTGCGCGGCGAGCGCCAGATCGCCATCCCGGAGCGCCGCCGCCCGGTGTCGCCTTCGCGTGTGGTGCGAGTCACCGGCGCCAGCGGCAACAACCTAAAACACGTCACCGCCGAGATCCCCGTCGGCGTCTTCACCTGCATCACCGGCGTCTCAGGCGGCGGCAAGTCGACCTTCACCGTCGAGACCCTCTACAAGGCGGCCGCGCGTCGCCTCAACAACGCCTCGGACGGCCCAGCGCCCTATGAGCGCATCGAGGGTCTGGAGCACTTCGACAAGGTCATCGACATCGACCAGAGCCCGATCGGACGCACGCCGAGGTCCAATCCGGCCACCTACACCGGCGCCTTCACCGCCATCCGCGATTGGTTCGCCGGCCTGCCGGAGGCCAAGGCGCGCGGCTACGGCCCCGGGCGGTTCAGCTTCAACGTCAAGGGCGGCCGCTGCGAGGCCTGCCAGGGTGACGGCCTGATCAAGATCGAGATGCACTTCCTGCCCGACATCTACGTCACCTGCGACGTCTGCCGGGGCCACCGCTACAACCGCGAGACGCTGGAAATCCTGTTCCGTGGCAAGTCGATCGCCGAGGTGCTCGACATGACTGTCGAAGAAGCGGCGCAGATGTTCCGCGCCGTGCCCTCGATCCGCGACAAGATGGAGACGCTGAAGCGCGTGGGGCTAGGCTACATCAAGGTCGGCCAACAGGCGACGACGCTGTCCGGCGGCGAGGCGCAGCGCGTCAAGCTGTCCAAGGAGCTGTCCAAGCGGGCCACCGGGCGCACGCTCTACATCCTCGACGAGCCGACCACGGGCCTGCATTTCGAGGACGTG
>Ga0302314_10008136_pt1 | contig 18722 bp, 20 predicted proteins | sample III_Palsa_N2_3_FD_200533 | JGI IMG/M metagenome (GOLD analysis project Ga0302314, IMG submission 200533) | Peat permafrost microbial communities from Stordalen Mire near Abisko, Sweden - III_Palsa_N2_3 | ecosystem: Environmental > Terrestrial > Soil > Palsa > Peat permafrost | place: Sweden...
GGCCAGCGGCGGCAAGACGATCTGGCGTGCACAACAGCAAGAAGCTGTGGCATAATCCAAGGCTGTCCTGATGTACGGGACAAGCAAGTCATCGGGTGGTTAGCTCAGCGGTAGAGCATTGCCTTCACACGGCAAGGGTCACAGGTTCAATCCCTGTACCACCCACCAAAAAAGAGAAGCCCCGCAGGTCAGCGATCTGCGGGGCTTTTTTCATGGCGGCGGCGCGCAGCCTGTCGGCCCGCCGAAAGTGAATGGTCCCGCAAGATCGACGATCCTGCGAGGCCTCTTGTCGGCGGCCCGCCGGGCGGCCGGGCGTGTCAGGCGGCGACGGCGGCGTCCTCGTGGGCGCTCGCGGGGGTGCTCGAATCGTCCGAACTGCCCGAGGCGCTCGCCGTGCTTGCGGCGCTAGTCGGATCCGCCGAATCCTCGCCGTCCGACTCGGTCGCCTTCGTCGACGAGTCGTGCGCGTTCGCGCCGAGGTCGTCGAGCGTCGGTGCGCCTGACATCTTGCCGGATGCGTTGTACGTCGACGCGGCGGGCGAGCCCTGGCCCAGGGTCACGACGACATCGGGGCCGGAGGCGACCACGCTGGCGCTGGACGACGAGTCGCCGGAGCCGCTCGAATCGCTGCTGGACGGCTGCGACGGGCGGGACAGCGCCGCGGCGGCGGCGTACGGATCGCTCGCGCCGGGCGATGAAATCATCATGGGCAACTCCTGAAGAGGGATGGTTGTCGGTGATCGGTCGTTCGTGGCCAAAGCTTGAAGACTCTCTGCACCGAACCGCTGAAGCCTTCCTGAACCGGTGCGCAGGGGTCTCGCCTGCGGGCAGATGTCACATCCGGCGCTGCAATTCGTTACAGCTCGGCGGGGTGGCGACGATAACGGCCCATCGGCGGCTCGTTCGCCATCTCGTGTCGGGAACCCATGATGAACCACCAACAGCCTTCCGCCTCCGCCGCGCGCGTCGAGTGGGAACTCCTGCCTTCGCTGCTGAACATGCTGGGCGGTCGCCGCCAGCGCGCGCAGCCGGCGTGGATGGAGACCGTGCCGTCGGAGCTCGAGGTGGTCGAGCCGTCGGAGCCGTTCCACGAAGTGCTGCCGGGACTGCAGATGCGCGAAGTGCGAGAGCCGGACATCTTCCAGATCTTCTTCGGCTGATCGATCAGCCCGCACGCGTCGCGCGCGCGCGCGCGGGCGCCCGCGCCACGCGTCCGTGCGCCGGGGTGCCGCTTCAGTCGCCTGAAAGGCGACCCGCGGCCTGCGTGCCGATCAGCCTCACAATCGAAGCCCCGCAACTCCGAGGCTTCGTTCGTCAGGCATCCGTCTGGCGACGCGGCCCTCGCGTCCATGTCGCCGACCACCCACCATCACTTCGTCGAAGCCAAGCTGCTCGACCTCCACCCCACGCAGATGACCGCGGGCCTCGCGGAAGTGGCGCAGAAGCGGCGCGAGTGGGCGGGACTGTCGAAGAAGAATCGCAAGGAGCTGCTGGCCTCGCACTGGTTTCCCGCGGTGCTCGGTCCGCGCTGCCGCAGCTACATCGTCGACCACCACCACCTGGGCCTCGCGCTGCACGAGGAAGGCGTGGAGCGCGTCAAGCTGATGGTGCTGGACGACCTGTCCTACCTCGGCGAGACGATCTTCTGGCGCGTGATGGAGCAGCGCAACTGGGTGCATCCGTTCGACGCCACCGGCAAGCGCCGTCCGTACACCGACATCCCGACGCGCATCACCGCCCTCGTCGATGACCCGTACCGCAGCCTGGCGGGCATGCTGCGCAACGCCGGCGGCTTCGCGAAGGACACCTCGCCGTTCGCCGAGTTCCTGTGGGCCGACTACCTGCGTCCGCACATCACGCGCGCGCAGATCCGCAAGGCGATCGACGTCGCGCTGCGCGAGGCGCAAGGCCTGGCCAAGAGCCCGCTCGCGCGCTACCTGCCCGGATGGAGCGGCGTGACGGTCGCGCCCGCCGCCGCCCGCCAATGACGGCGGCCGACGTCGCGAAGACCTCGCTCGCGGCCGACCTGATCGCCGGCGTCTCGATGGCCGGCCTGCTGCTGCCGGAGGCCGTCGCCTATTCGGGCATCGCGGGACTGCCGCCGCAGGCCGGCGTGCTGGCGCTGTTCGCCGGGCTGCTGGTCTACGGCTTCATCGGACGCTCGCGCTTCGCGATCGTGTCGGCGACGTCGTCGTCGGCCGCGGTGCTGGGCGCGGCGACGCTGTCGCTCGCCGGGCACGACGCGGTGCTGCGCGCCGCGCTGGCCGCGGGCCTGGTGCTGGCGACGGGCCTCGCGTTCCTGGCGGCCGGCGCGATGCGGCTCGGCTCGATCTGCAGCTTCATCTCCAAGCCGGTGCTGCGCGGGTTCTCGTTCGGCCTCGCGCTGGTGATCATCCTCAAGCAGCTGCCCAACCTGACGAGCACGCACCCCGACGCCGCCACCGCGCCCGGGCTCGCGTGGCAGTTGCTCGCCGAACTGCCGCAGTGGAACTGGAGCGCGATGGCGCTGGGCCTCGCGTCGCTGGTCGCGTTGAAGCTGCTGGCGCGGCTGCCCAGGCTGCCGGGCGCGCTGCTGGTGATCGCGGCGGGCATCGCCGCGGCGCAGGGGCTGGGCCTGGGCGCGCGCGGCATCGCGGTGGTGGGCAAGATCGATCTGGGGCTGTCGGCGCCGTCGTTGCCGGCGCTCTCGCAAGGCCAGTGGATCAGCATCGCGGAGCTGTCGATCGCGCTGGTGCTGCTCGTCTTCGCCGAGAGCTACGGCGCGATCCGCACGATGGCGTTGAAGCATGGCGATGCGGTCGATCCGAACCGCGACCTCGTGGCGCTCGGGGCGACCAACCTGCTGTCCGGCCTGATCCACGGCATGCCGGTGGGCGCGGGCTTCTCGGCGACCGCGGCCAACGAGGCGGCCGGCGCGACCAGCTCGAAGTCCGCATGGGTCGCCGGCCTCGTGGTGCTCGCGCTGGTGCTGCTGTGCCTGCCGTGGATCGAGCTCACGCCCGAGCCGGTGCTGGCCGCGGTCGTGATCCACGCGGTGTCGCACACCTTGTCGCTGGCCGCGTTCAGGCCGTACTTCGCGTGGCGGCGCGATCGCTTCGTGGTCGTCGCGGCGGCGGTCGCGGTGGTGGCGCTGGGCGTGCTGGACGGGCTGCTGGCGGGCATCGCGATCAGCCTGGCGATGACGCTGCGCGGGTTGTCGGAGCCGCGCATGAACGAGCTGGGCCGCTCGGGGCAGGGGCACGACTATCTCAACCTGCAGCATGCCGGCGTCGTGCCGGTGCCGGGCGTGCTGATCCTGCGTCCCGAGGCGCCGCTGTTCTTCGCCAATGTGGAGCGCATGCTGTCGGAGATGCGCAGGCGCATCGCCGACCGGTCGCCGCGCGCCTTCGTGCTGAGCCTGGAGGAGTCGCCCGATCTCGACGGCACCACCATCGAGGCGCTGGCCGCGTTCACCGCGGAGCAGGGCGCCGCGGGCCGCGCGACGGTGCTCGCGCGCCTGAAGGATCCGGTGCTCGCGCTGCTGCAGGGCGCGATGGCCGGGCAGGCGTCGACGACGCTGGAGGCCGGCAGCGTCGACGACGCCGTGGCCTCGCTGGCCCAGGCGACGCCGGCCGATTTGTGACTCCATGCATCCGTCCCTGGCGGCGGGCCCCTCGATTGCCACCAGCCGAGGGTCGATTCAATGTTTGGAGAACACCACATGAACAAGTCTCTCGCCACGCTTCTCGCCACCGCCGCCGCCGCCGGCTTCAGCATGGGTGCCTACGCCCAGGACGCGCAGCCCGCCCCGGGCACGCCTGGCACCACCACCACCACGACGGTCACGACCGAGACCACCGAGACCAAGCTGGTGCCCGCACCGGGCCTGACGCACTCGGAGGCCAAGGACGCCAAGATCCAGTCGGAGGCCGAGTACAAGGCGCGCAAGAACATCGCCGAGGCCAACCATGACCTGAACAAGGCCGACTGCAAGGTCGACGCCTCGGGAGCGGTGGAACGCGCCTGCAAGTCGGACGCCCGCATGCAGGAGAAGAAGGACAAGGCCGACGCGAACCTGATCCACAAGCAGGAAGTGCAGGACATCAACGCCGTGACGAAGTAAGTCTCGCGCTTGAGGAGAAGCCCCCGGCTGCGAGGCCGCGGGGCTTTTTCACGTCCGCCACGATCTGTCGACGAAAAAGAGGCTCCCGCGGGAGCCTCTTGTCCATGCGGCGGCAAGGCTTACTTGTCGAGCCAGTCGCTCAGTTCCTCGGCATGTTCCTGTTCCTGCGACAGGATGTGCTCGATGATGCGGCGCGTCGTCGAGTCCTTGTCGCCGATCAGCTTGACCATCTGCGAATAGGCCTCGATCGCGACGCGTTCGGCCACGAGGTTGGCGCGGATCATCGACTTCAGGTCCTTCGATTCGTCGTAGTCGGCATGGCTGCGTTGCAGCAGCGTCGTCGGGTTGTAGTCGGGCTCGCCGCCCAGCTGCACGATGCGCTCGGCGATCATGTCGGCGTGCTCGGTCTCCTCGTTGGCGTGCACGAGGAACTCGTCGGCGATCGCCGGCGACGCCAGGCCCTTGGCGGTGTAGTGGTGGCGCTTGTAGCGCAGGATGCAGACGATCTCGGTGGCGAGCGAGTCGTTGAGCAGCTTGACGATGTCGTCGCGCCACGGGCCGTACGCGGGCGTGATCGCGCCGTTCTCGAGGTTGTTCTTCGCGGCGTCGAGGGCGCCCTGGTCGAGCTTGAGGGACGCGTGGTTGGCGCTGGCTTTGTCGGACATGGCTGGCCTTCGTGAGTGAGGGAATTGATCTGCTCCGCCATGGCAAACGGGATGCCGAGCTGCGCGCGGGCACCTTCGTCGCGCGGCGCACGCAGGGCCGCAAGACCGCGGTTGCGCGCGCGGCCCACGTTGCCGCTACAGTCGGCCGCATCACAGGCAGGAGATAAGTCCATGGGGTCGAACAACAAGCCCGTCAACGTCGCCGTGCTCGACGACTACCAGGGCGCCGCGCTGCGCCTGGCCGACTGGTCGGTGCTCGACGGCCGCGCCGCCGTCACCGTCTTCAACGACCATCTCGCCGACGTCGATGCCGTCGTCGAACGCCTGAAGGGCTTCGAAGTGCTGTGCGTGATGCGCGAGCGCACGCCGCTGCCGCGCGCGACGCTGGAGCGACTGCCCAGGCTGAAGCTGATCGTGTCGACCGGCGCGCGCAACGCGTCCATCGACACGGCCGCCGCGGCCGAACGCGGCATCGCGGTCGCGTTCACCGGCTACACCTCCGCGCCGACGATCGAGATGACCTGGGCGCTGATCCTCGCGGCGAGCCGCCACATCGTCGCCGAGAACCTCGCGTTCCGGCGCGGCGGCTGGCAGCAGGGCATCGGCGTCGGCCTGGCCGGCAAGACGCTGGGCGTGCTGGGACTGGGCCGCGTCGGCGGCGCGGTCGCGAAGGTCGGCGCGCTGCTGGGCATGAAGGTGCTGACGTGGAGTCCGCACATGACGCCCGAGCGCGCCGCCGAGGGCGGGGCGACGGCGGTCAGCAAGCAGGACCTGCTGCGCCAGTCCGACGTGCTCACCATCCACATGGTGCTGAGCCCCAAGACGCGCGGCCTCATCGGCGCCGACGACCTCGCGCTGATGAAGACCAGCAGCCTGCTGGTCAACACGTCGCGCGGGCCGCTGGTCGACGAGTCGGCGCTGGTGTCGGCGCTGACCTCGCGCAAGATCGCCCTGGCCGCGCTCGACGTGTTCGACACCGAGCCGCTGCCCGCCGACCACCCGTTCCGGTCGCTGGACAACGTGCTGGGCACGCCGCACATCGGCTACGTGGCCGACGACCTGTACCGCGTCTTCTACGGCGACACCGTCAAGGCGGTCGACGCCTGGCTCACCGAGCGCGCCAGGGCCGCCTGATGCGGCGCGGGCGCAAGGCGGTCGCGATCGCGCTGGGCGTGCTGGCGGCCGTGCTGCTTGCGTTCTCCGCGGCGACCGCGCTGACGCTCGCGGGCTGCCAGTCCTTCGGCGCGCACGCCGGCGGCGATCGACTGGCGCGCATGCGGCAGTCGCCCGAGTGGCATGGCGACCGGTTCGAGAATCCGCAGCCGATGTGGAGCGACATGCGCGACGCGTTGCTGCACGCGTTCGCCGGCGGCCCCGACGTCGAACCGTCGGGACAGGTGCCTTACGCCACGACCGATCCGGCCTTGCTGGCCGTCGCGCCCGCGAGCGGCCTGCGCGTGACCTGGTTCGGGCATTCGTCGATGCTGCTCGAGGTGGACGGCGCGCGCCTGCTCGCCGATCCGATCTGGAGCGACCGCGCGTCGCCGTTCGAGTGGATCGGGCCGCGGCGCTGGTACCCGCCGACCATCGCGCTCGATCGGCTGCCGACCATCGATGCCGTGCTGATCTCGCACGACCACTACGACCACCTCGACTGGGCCACCATCGTTGCGATGCGCGCGTGGAAGAACGTGTTCATCGTGCCGCTGGGCATCGGCGCGCACCTGCAGCGCTGGGGCATCGCGCCGGAACGCATCGTCGAACTCGACTGGTGGCAGTCCACGCGCGTGGGCGCGCTCGCGGTCACGCTGGTGCCCGCGCGTCACGCGTCCGGGCGCGTGAGCGGACGCAGCGACCTCACGCTGTGGGGCGGCTTCGCGCTGGTGGGCGGCCGGCATCGCGTCTACTACTCGGGCGACACCGGCCTGTTCGACGCGATGGCCGAGATCGGCCGGCGCTTCGGGCCGTTCGACGTCGCGATGATCGAGGCCGGCCAGTACAACGCCGACTGGCCCGACTGGCACCTCGGCCCCGAGCAGTCGGTGCTGTCCGCGCAGCGGGTGCGCGCGAAGGCGTTGATCCCGGTGCACTGGGGCCTGTTCCGTCTCGCGCACCACGGCTGGACGGAGCCGGTCGAGCGCGTGCTCGCGGCCGCGCGCTGCACCGACCTGCCCGTCATCACGCCGCGTCCCGGCCAGAGCATCGAACCGACCGCGCTGAAGCCCGGCGATTCGACGCGCTGGTGGCCGCAGGCGCGCTGGGCGACCGCGGCCGAGAAGCCGATCGTCGCGACGACCGACGGCATCGACACCCATCGCGTCGTGCTGCCGACGTGTCCCGCGGCGAGTCAGCCAGCCAGCGAGCGATAGAAGAAGGTCGTCGCGCACTCGCCGCCCTCGGGCCGCAGCGCATAGCGCGGAATCGTGCCGACCATCTTCCAGCCGAGCCGCTCGTAGAGCCGCCTGGCGGTGTCGTCGGCGGTGTCCAGCACCAGCAGCGTGCGGCCTTCCTCCAGCGCCGCGCGTTCGGCCGCGCGCATCAGCGCGTCGCCCGCGCCCTGGCGCCGCGCGCGGCGGTGCACCAGCATCTTGGCGACATCGGCGCGGTGCGGCTGGTTCTCCGTCAGCTCGAGCACCAGCTGCACGGTGCCGACGATGCCTTGCGCGTCCTCGGCCACCAGCAGCGCGCGCTCGCCGCGCTCGACGCCGTCGGCCACCTTGCGCCAGAACGCGAGCGCCTTGTCGCGCGTCATCGGCTGCATGAAGCTGACCGACGCGCCGCCTTCGACGCAATCGACCAGCACGTCGGCCAGCTGCTGCAACTGCGGCTCGCTGACGCAGCGCAGGCGGCGCACTTCAAGGGTAGAGGCTGGGGCGCTGTTCGCCATGGGATCTCCGGAACGGCAAGGGGTAGGGCATGGACGCCAGCACCACGGCGTAGCGTGCGGCGACCTTGTGCGGGTTGTGGAAGCTGATGGGCTTGTCCAGCACCATCGCGAGGCAGTCGCCGGTGGCCAGGCGATGGCGCTCGTCGCCCACCGTGATGTCGATCGCGCCTTCGATCACCCAGACCTGCTGGTGCATCACCGGCTCGCGCGGCCCGGTCTCGTACGACACGCGCGCCTTCGCCGGGAACGTCACCTCGACGATCTGGATCTGCGAACCGACCCCGCTCGGCGACACGTTGCGCCGCACGTAGCCCGAATGCGGATCGCGCCACGACGGCTGGTCGACGGCGCGCGCGACCGGGCTGGCCGATGGCTGCGGCGCGTCGAACAGCGCGGCCAGCGGCACGCCCAGGCCGCTCGCGAGCTTCTCCAGCAGCACCGCGGTGGGACTGCTCTCGCCGCGCTCGATCAGCGAGATCATCGAGCGGCTGATGCCGCAGTGCGTGGCGAGCGCGTCCAGCGACAGGCCCGACGCGGCGCGCAGGTCGCGCACGCGCTGGGCGATGCGGTCGTTGAGCGTGTTGGAGGATGTTTCTTCCATCATGGATGAAATATCCAATATCCTGGAATCGTCGTCAAGCGATACCGCTCGAAAGACCGCGTCGCGAACGCGCGGCGCGGACCTGCGAGGATCGCGGGCGCGGTCGCCCGACCGAGCCACGAAGGATGTCGATGCCTGTCTCCTTGAGATCGATGATCGTCCTCGCCGGCCTGCTGCCCGCGCTGGCCGCCGGCGCGACCTTGCACGTCTTCATCGCCGGCGCCGCCAAGGCCGGCGCCGAGCGGCAACTGCGCGGCTTCGAACAGGCCGGCGGCGACACGGTCGAGGCCGTCTACGACACCGCGGGCGCGCTGCGCGACCGCGTCCTGAACGGGGAACGGCCCGATCTCGTCATCCTGACCGACGCCGCCGCCGACGCGCTCGCCGCGCGCGGCCTGGTGGCCGACGGCGATCGGCGCGAGATCGGCGTCGTCGTGGTCGGCCTCGCGGTGCGCCAGGGCGCCGCGCTGCCCGACGTCTCGACCGCCGCGGCGCTGCGCCGCACCTTGCTCGCCGCGCGCGCCATCGGCTACGCGGACGCCTCGCGCGGCGCGACCTCGGGCGCGCAGTTCGACGCGGCGATCGACGGGCTCGGCATCCGCGCGCAGATCCGCGACAGGGCCACGATGCTGCCGACCGGCGGCGAGGTGCTGCAAGGCGTCGCGGCCGGAAAGTTCGACATCGGCGTGAGCCAGTCCAGCGAGATCCTGCCGGTGCCGGGCATCGCGTTCGTCGGCGGCCTGCCGCCGCCGTACGAGCTGCGCACGCGCTACGCGATCGTGGTGCTGGGCGGCAGCGAGGCGGCCCGGCGTCTGATGCGCCATCTCGACACGGCCGCGGCGCACGCGCAGTTCGAGGCGAGCGGTTTCTCGAGGCACTGACGAGTCGGCAGCAATGATGCTTGCCATGCGCGCCCGGTCGATGCTACGATGAACCAATTAGCTAAAGAGTTAAATAACTAAGCAACGAAACATGAAGGAAGACAACGTCTTCGCGGCGCTGGCCTCGACCCCGCGCCGCAAGATCCTCGCCTACCTGTCGGAGACCTCGCTGACCGCCGGCGAGATCTCCGAGCGCTTCGAGATGAGCAAGCCGGCGCTGTCCAAGCACCTGCGCATCCTGGAGGACGCGGGCCTGGTCGCGAGCGAGAAGCGCGGTCAGTTCGTGCACTACAGCCTGGCCGACGACAACCTGCTGGGCACGTTGCACAACCTGCTCGCGACCTTCTGTCCGGTGGGCGGCCCGTTGAAGAAGGAAAGCGCGGCGCTGGCCAAGAGCGGCAAGCGCCGCGCTCGCTGACGCACCTGCGTCGATTCGGAAGGGAAAGCCATGAACGCCTCGCTGGCCTGGACGGCCCTCGGACTCACCCGCACCACGCGCGAGACGCGTGCCACGCCGACGTTCCCGTTCGTGAGCCTGGCCGTCGGGCCGGGCCGCATCCCGGTGGAAGTGAGCCTGGTAGCGCGCCTGGGGCATGGCGCGGGCGACAAGCTGTTCTTCGAGGCGCAGGCGCGGCAAGGCCGGCACGGACGCTTCGTCGACGAACTCGACGAGCCGTCCGCCAAGCTGGGCGGCACCGACTTCCAGGCCGGCGACGCGACCGCGCTGTATTCGTTCGGCATCGGCGAGCGCGGCCACCCGTTCCACCGGCACGCCGGCCATCGCGTGTTCACGGCGGTCTCCGGCAGCGGCGGCACGCAGCTGCGCTTCTCGGGCGCCGCGTCGGCCGAGCTTGCGCGCGATCCGGCGAGCTTCGTGCGCGCGCTGCAGCATGTCGACATTCCGCCGGACTGCCTGTTCACCGTGCGCTTCTGCGGCGCGACCTGGCACCAGTTCGTTCCGCTGCGGCCGCGCTCGCGCCATCCGGCGCTGTTCGCGCTGTCCACGCACACCAACGAGCTCGGCGGCGAGCTGAGCGACGAAGCGCGGCGCCAGGTGCTGTCCGGCGCGGGCGACATTCCTTCGCTGACCGAGCTGCTGCCCAACGTCGTTGCCGCCTGGCTGCGCGCCTGCCCGCCGCGGCCGGGCAGCGTGCCCACGACCGAGCTTTCGCTGCACGACCGGCCCGGCGGCCTGCTCGCTGCGATGTGCGCGAACGTCCGGTCGCTGGCCGGCCACCTGCAGCGGTGGCGCCTCGGCTTCGGATTCCGCGCGGGCTTCGTCAGCGTCGTGCACGGCCCGCGCGTGGTCGCGCGGCGCGAACTGGCCGACGACTGCCTGCTGCGCGACGAACTGCGCGATCGCGTCGCCCATCACCAGGATCGCTTCACGCTGACCGTGACGCCGCCGGCGAAGGACGCGCGCGACGCCGCGCAATGGCTGGCGGCGGCGCTGGCCGGATTCATCGACAACGCGCCGCGGGCGGTGTCGCGGCTGATGGTCTGGCGCAATGCGCTGGTCCGGCCGCTGGGCCTGCGCACCTCGCCGCTCGGGTGTCCGGTGTCGTCGCTGCTGGGCCCGCGGGCGCCCGTCTGTTTCGCCGGCCGCTTCCCGGTGCATCGCGAGCAGGTGTCGGCCGACGGCCGCGTCGCGCAGGTCGTGCTCGGTGCAGACGACAAGCATCTCCAGTTCCGCTCGTGCGTGGCCGTGCGCGCGCTGGTCGGCGGCGCGGTCGAATTCTCGTTGTCCGACCGCGTCGCCTGCACCAACGCTTTCGGGCGGCTGTACATGGCGGTGATCGCGATGACGCATCGCAAGGCGATCGCCCCGGCGATGCTGGCGCACGCGGTGGAAGCCGCGCTGCGATCGCCCGCCTAGTGTCCCGTCCCGGAAATACGTAGCCTGCAGATTCGACCGGGCTTGGGCGGGCCGAGAAGCACGCGGATGGAGACGTCACATGGCGCGCGTCGGTCGAACCCCTTCGGGGCAGCCTCAAACGGGGCGATCGCCGCGTTGCGCGAGGCCCGCGAGTCCACCAGGATCGTAGGCCTCGCGCGCCTTGCGCTCACCCCGTTTGAGGCCGTCTTCAGGCCACGTATTTCCGGGGCAGGACACTAGCGCTTGCGCCGCGCCGCCGCGAGTCCGGCGAGCAGCAGGTCGATCCCCGCGAGGAAGTCCGCCCGGTCGTCGTGCTCGCGCATCTGCGCGGCGATGGCGTGGGCGAACGGGTACTCGGCGGGATCCAGCATGGCCCAGGTGGCGGCCATCGAGTCGAGGAAGTCGGTGCGGTCCAGGCCCTGCTCGCGGGCGAGCTGGCCATTGGCCGCGTTCTGGCCGCCGATGCCGAGGATGTAGCCGAGCAGGGCGGACGTCGCGCGCCACTGCGCGGCCTCGGGCACGCCCAGCGCGCGCACCTGGCGGCCCACGCGGTCGAGGATGCGCACCATGGGCAGTCTTCCCGGCGCGGCGCCCAGCGCCGAGCCGATCCACGGGTGGGCGTCGATCGCGTCGAACAGGGCCAGCGCGAGGGCGCGGATCGTGGCGTCCGGCGCGGCGCTGGGCGGCGCCTCGTCCAGCGTGCGCGCCACCAGCACGTCGCAGGCGGCGGTCAGCAGGTCGCTCTTGTCGGCGATGTGCCCGTAGATCGCGCCGGGGCCGGTGGCCAGCCGTGCGGACAGCGCGCGCAACGTCAGGCCGGCCTCGCCGCTGGCGTCGAGCAGCTCGATGGCGGCGTCGATGATCTGTTCTCGCGTGAGCGCCTCGTCGCGCCGCGAAGGAGTTCGTGCTTTCTTGACCATGGCCGCATCTTGACATGGATGGAACATTGTTCCAATATTATGGAACGACGTTCCATGAAAGATTCGAATGACTGGTTCCATCGCGATCATCGGCGCCGGCCTCGGCGGCCTGGTGCTCGCCCGCGTCCTGCACGTCCACGGCATCGCCGCGACGATCCACGAGGCCGAGGCCTCGCCCGAGGCGCGCGCCCAGGGCGGCATGCTCGACATCCACGAGGAGGACGGCCAGCGCGCGCTGAAGGCCGCGGGCCTGTTCGACGAGTTCCTCGCGCTGGTCCACGCCGGCGGCCAGGCGACGCGCATCCTCGACCGGCACGGCAACGTGCTGATGGACCAGCCCGACGACGGCAGCGGCGCCCGCCCGGAGGTGCCGCGCGGCGCGCTGCGCCGCCTGCTGCTGGACTCGCTGCCCGCCGGCACGGTGCGCTGGGGCCGCAAGCTGGTCGCGGCTGAACCGCTGGGCGACGGCCGGCACCGCCTGCGCTTCGCGGACGGCAGCGCCGCGACGACCGGGCTCCTCGTCGGCGCGGACGGCGCGTGGTCGCGCGTGCGGGCGCTGCTGTCCGCGGCGAAGCCGGCCTACACGGGCATCAGCTACGTCGAGACCAACCTGCTCGACGCCGACGTGCGCCATCCGGCCAGCGCGCGGGCGGTGGGCGGCGGCGCGCTGTTCGCGCTGGCGCCGGGCCGGGGCATCCTCGCGCATCGCGAGCCCGGGGCCGTGCTGCACACCTACGTCGCGGTGATCAAGCCGGAAGACTGGATCGCCGGCATCGACTTCTCCGATGCGCCGGCGGCCCGTGCGCGCGTCGCCGAGGAATTCGCGGGCTGGGCGCCGGCGCTGACGGCGCTGGTCACCGACGGCGACAGCGACCCCGTGCCGCGTCCCATCTTCGCGCTGCCGGCCGGCCACCGCTGGGACCGCATCGCCGGCGTGACGCTGCTGGGCGACGCCGCGCACCTGATGACGCCGTCGGGCGACGGGGCCAACCTCGCGATGTTCGACGGCGCCGAGCTTGCCGCGGCGATCGCCGCCCATCCTGGCGACGTCGAGGCCGCGCTGGGCGCGTACGAACGCGAGCTCTTTCCGCGCAGCGCGGCCAAGGCCGTCGAGGCGGCCGACGGCCTGCGGGACGTGCTGTTCGGCGCCGATTCGCCGCGCAGCCTGGTCGAGTTCTTCACGCGGCACGCGCCGCGGGCATGAGGCTTCGCGGCGGCGCTGCTATCGTGCGGCGGGATGGACACACCCGACTCCGACCTGCTGCGCGTGCTGCACGCCGATGACGACGTCGTCGCGATCGACAAGCCCGCCGGCCTGCTCGTGCATCGCTCGTCGCTCGACGCGCACGAGACGCGCAGCGCCGCCGAGCTGCTGCGGGCGCAGCTGGACGCGCCCGTGTGGATGCTGCATCGCCTCGACAAGGCGACGTCGGGCGTGCTCGCGTTCGCGCGCAGCGCGGCGGTGGCGTCGCGGCTGGGCGAGGCGTTCACCGCGGGCGGCGTGCGCAAGCGCTATCTCGCGCTGGTGCGCGGCTGGCCGGCCGCCGAGGGCGAGATCGACTACGCGCTGGCGCGCGACCCCGAGCTGCCGTCCGCGGGCCAGCCGCGCCTGCCCGCGGTGACGCGCTATCGCCGGCTCGCCTGCTTCGAGTGGCCATTCGCCGACGGGCTGCATGCGGCGAGCCGCTATGCGCTGGTGGAAGTCGAGCCGCTGTCGGGGCGGCGCCACCAGATCCGCCGGCACTTCAAGCACATCGCGCATCCGCTGGTGGGCGACACGACGCACGGCAAGAGCGCGCACAACCGCGCGGTGGCGGCGTGGCTGGGCACGTCGCGGCTGTGGCTGCATGCGACGCGGCTCGAGCTGCCCGGCGTCGACGGGGCGGCGCCGCGGGTGATCGAGTCGGCGCCGGGCGGCGAGTGGGCGCCGTTGCTGGCGCCTCAACCGCCCGCGATGTAGTCCTTCAGCCCGGCCGCCAGCGCCGCGAACGTGACCGCGCAGCGGGCGCTGGCGCGCAGGTCCTCGTGCATCGCGATCCAGGTGTCCATCTGGTGCGAGAACGCCTTGGGCAGCACGCGCCGGATCGACGGATTGCGCGCCGCCAGCGCCGCCTGGCAGATGCCGATGCCGTAGCCGGCGCGGATCGCGGCCAGGTTCGCGAGGTCGCTGTCGGCGCGCAGCGCCAGGCCGGCGCGCGTGAGCATCGGGTAGCGCGCCTGCATCTGGCGGATGAACGCGGTCTCGGTGTCGAAGCCGATCAGCGTGTGGCGCCGCAGCTCGGCCACCGAGGCGGGCGTGCCGTGCACGGCGAGATAGTCCGCATGCGCATGCAGGCCCAGCTCGATGCTGCCGACGCGCTGCGCGACCAGCGCGTCCTGCTGCGGCGGGAACATGCGCACCGCGATGTCGGCCTCGCGGCGCAGCAGGTCGTCCGCCTGGTTCGACAGCACGAGCTCGATCACCAGCGCCGGATGCCGGCGCCGCAGCGCGGTGAGGATGGGCGGCAGCACTTCGACGCCGACCGTCTCGCTGGCCGACAGCCGCACCGTCCCGCGCACGCCGTCACCGTGTCCGCTCGCCGTGCGGCGCAGCGCCGCGGCGGCGGACACCAGCGCCGTGGCGTACGGCTTCAGCTCGAGCGCCGCGTCGGTCGGGGCGAAGCCGTCGAACGAGCGCGTGAACAGCTTCAGCTGCAGCGCCGTCTCGAGGCTGTCGATGTGCCGGCCCACCGTCGGCTGCGTCATGCCCATCGCGCGGCCGGCGGCCGACAGCGAGCCCGCCTCGAGCACGGCGGCGAAGCTGCGGTACCACTCCCAGTTCGGTTCGGTGTCGGCCACGGTATGCATTTGTGTATAGCGATGATTCGATTCTAGGCAATTTTCAAATGCGCCGGGCTTTCGCAGACTGCGGACATCGCAGCAGAACTCCAATCCCCGGAGCCCGCCATGTTCAACCCGACCGCATCCCTTCCCGTCGACTGCAACCTCGTCCTGGCCGCGCGCGTGGCCGGCGCCGCGGCGCTGGGCCTGGCGGTGGGCGCGCTCGAAGCCTGGCTGCGCGTGCCGGTGCGCCCGCTGCTCGACGTCACCCTGCAGGAAGCGCAGGCCCGTGTCGTCGCCGTGTTCCGCCAACGCTCGTTCTGAAAACTTCACCAGGAGAATCGCCATGTCCAAGACCAAGATCGCCCTGTTCGGCGCCGCCGGCGCCATCGGCCAATCCATCGCCCGGGCGCTCGCCGCCCAGGGCCAGCCGTACCGCGTTGTCGGCCGTTCCGAGGCCGGCCTGCGCAAGGCCTTCGGCGCCGACCCGCTCGCCGAGATCGCCACCTGGGATCCGGATTCGCCGGGCTCGGTCCGGGCCGCGGCCGCCGGCATCGACACCATCGTCTACCTGGTCGGCGTGAACTACTGGCAGTTCGAGCTGCATCCGCAACTCATGCGCAAGACGCTGGACGGCGCGATCGCCGCGGGCGTGCGCAACATCGTGCTGATCGGCACCGTGTATCCCTACGGCCGCGCGCGGACCACGCCGGTGCGCGAGGATCATCCGCGCGAACCGCACACGTTCAAGGGCCGCATGCGCAAGGCGCAGGAGGACATCCTGCTCGAGGCGCACGCGCAGGGGCGCATCAACGCCACCGTTCTGCGGCTGCCCGATTTCTACGGCCCGGGCGTCGAGGCCAGCCTGCTGCACGGCGCGGCGGTGGCGGCGATCCGCGGCGGCACCGCCGACCTGCTCGGCCCGATCGACAAGCCGCACGAATTCGTCTTCGTGCCCGACGTCGGCCCGGTGGTGGCCAGGCTGATCGACACGCCCGCCGCGTATGGCCACGTGTGGCATCTCGCGGGCGCGGGCGTCACGACGCAGCGCGCGATGGTCGACGAGATGGGCCGCCAGGCCGGCCGCGCGGTCAGGCATCGCGTGGCCGGCAGGACGATGCTGCGCGTGCTGGGCCTGTTCAACAAGCTGCTGCGCGAGATGCCGGAGATGAGCTACCTGCTGACCGACCCGGTGATCCTGGACGACTCCGCGCTGCAGCGGCTGATCGGGCCGGTGCGCAAGACGCCTTACGCCGAGGGCATCCGCCGCACGCTCGCGGCGATCGCGCCCGCCAAGGCGGCAGTCAGTCGGCCAGCATCCGCAGCATGAGCCAGGCCGGCAGTCCGAGATACAGGACGGCCAGGCCCGCGCGTTCGAGCGCCTGCCGCGCGGCGCCCGCGCGCGCAGGCGCGAGCACCACGCCGGCCAGCGTGCCCGCCTCGATCGCCGCGCGCAGCGCGGTCGCGCACAGCACGACGGCGATCGTCCAGGCCGCCCACCACAGCGCGAAGGTCGTGGCGTAGGCCTTCAGTCCGAACGTCAGGTATTCGCCGAACGCGCCGCCGTAGGCGATGTGCTGGTGCAGCCGGAACGCGGGGATCGCCAGCAGCAGCGGGAACAGGCCGAACTTGACGAGCGGATGCGCGAGGCGCGGACGGCGCGGCGCCTGGCGCGCCGCGGCATAGCGGTCGGCGGTCGACGCGGCCTCCGTGCGCGCGGGCGCGACGCCCGCTCGCGCCAGCGCACGCGCGAACGCGTCCGGGTGCGCGAGCGCGAGGCCGTAGCGCCAACGGTCGCCCGACGCGAGCCGCAGCGCGACGCCGGGCCCGGGAATCGGCAGGCGCCAGGATTCGACGGCCGCGATGTCGGCCAGCCTCAGCTCGAGGCGCCGCGCGCCGCTGGCCATCACCAGGGCGCCGTCGACGACGGACGCCCGGGCCGCGAACGCCCGCAGCACGCACCACGCGGCCGCCTCGGGCACGAGGAACACCGCGACGAACGCGCGCACCTGCGCCAGCGTGTTGGACTGCAGCGCCGCCTCGCCGAGCAGCACCGCCGCGATCATCCACAGCAGCCCGCCGCGCGCGAACGCGCGCAACGCGCCGGCGGCCACGCGCGCCGCGACCGGCAGCACGACGACATCGGCGGGCAGCGCGGCCGTGTCGATCGCGGGCGAACCGTCGGCCGAGTCGGACATCCCCCACCGCCGCAGCGCCGCGAACGCGGCCAGCAGCGCGAGGTACGCCGCGGCCGCGCGGCCGACCCAGTCGCCCCAGGCCACCATCAGCGTGCGCGGCGGCGCGCGCACGGGCAGGTCGCCGATCACCAGCGTGCGCTCGCCCATGCGCGTGCCGGCGACGACGCCGCCGGTCGGGTCGATGACGGCGCTGTAGCCGTTGGTCGTCGCGCGGTACTGCGGCAGCCTTGTCTCGATGCTGCGGAACGCGGCCACCGCCTGGTGCAGCGCGGCGCCTTGCGGGTGGTCGGTGAACCAGGCGTCGTTGGACATCGTCAGGATCGCCTGCGCGCCGAGCCGTGCGCCGTCGATCGCGAGCTGCGGGTCGACGTCGTCGCGGCAGATCAGCGGCAGCACCGGGATCTCGCGGCCGTCGGCCAGGCGCAGCGGGAACACGCGCGCGCCGCTGCCCGGCTTCCATGTGCCGGCCCACGGCAGCCAGCGGCGCAGGGCCGGGCCGTCCAGCCACGCGGGCACCGACTCGGTCAGCGGGAACAGCCGCGTCTTGCGGTAGAAGCCGAGCAGGCCGCGGCCGGGCTCGACGAAGGCGGCGGCGTTGTACTCGCCGGCGGCGTCGACGTCGTAGGTGCCGAACACGAAGGGCACGCCGGCGGCGTCGACGATGGCGCGGATCTCGCGGTCGAACGCGGCGCCGGCCTCGCTCTTGGGATGGCCGAAGGTGGTCGGGTAGACCGTCTCCGACCACAGCACCGCGTCGACGTGCTGGCGTTCGACCGCGTCGTACGACATCGCGAAGTGCGTGTCCAGCACCTCGCGCACGACGGCCGCCGCGCCGCGTTCGCGGCGCAGGCGCTCGTAGTCGGCGATGTTCGATTGCACCAGGCCCAGCTTCAACGGCTGGCCGACGCCGGCGGCCTCGCCGGGCAGCGCGGCCAGGCCGTAGCCCGCGAGCAGCAACGGGATCGCGGCGGCGAGGCCGAGCGGCCATGCGATCGCGCGCAGGCCGCCGCGACGCCGCCCGACGGCGAACGCGACGCCTTGGTTGGCCAGCAGCAGCGCCAGCGTCAGCCCGGTCGCGCCGCCCAGGTCGGCCGCCTGGCGCAGCAGGCGCGACGGCCAGAGCCCGTGGCCCAGCGTGTCGCCGAGCAGGCGCGGCACCAGCGCCTCGGTCGCGACCCAGGCCGCCGCGGCGGCCAGCGCGCGCAGCGCCGGGCCGTGGCGTCGGCCGACGAGCCGGCGCACCAGCGCGAACGCGAGGAACTGCGGCTGGAACAGCGGCGCTGCGACGAGCAGCACCGCGAGACCGGCCGCATCGCCCAGCTGCGTGAACGCGCCGATCGCGCTGCCGAACCAGGCGAACACGGCCAGCGTGAAGGCGAGCGACATCGCCCACGCGTCCGCCAAGGTGCGCGCGAGAGAGGTTTCATCGCCCGAGGACAGCATCCACGGGACCAGCACGACGAAGCCCAGCGGCCACGCGCCGCAGTCCGCGTAGAGCCATGCCAGCACGGCGGTGGCGGCGATGCCGGCGGCGCGGCGCGCGAGCGGTCGCGAAAGGACGGAGTCGGTCATGGCATTCAGGGGCCGGCAAGCGGCGCGGGCACGACGATGCGCCGGATCGGCAGGCCCGGCGGCGCGAGCTCCGGCGGCACCACGCGATCGCCGGGCATCGCCACGGGCCGGCCGTCGGCGGTGGTCGCCTGGTAGCCGGGCGCGAACATCAGGATCGGCTCGATGCGCTGGCCGTCATCGGTGGCCTGGTAGTGGCGCAC
>Ga0302314_10008137_pt1 | contig 18721 bp, 13 predicted proteins | sample III_Palsa_N2_3_FD_200533 | JGI IMG/M metagenome (GOLD analysis project Ga0302314, IMG submission 200533) | Peat permafrost microbial communities from Stordalen Mire near Abisko, Sweden - III_Palsa_N2_3 | ecosystem: Environmental > Terrestrial > Soil > Palsa > Peat permafrost | place: Sweden...
TCGAGGCAGGCCTGCCGGCCAATGTCCAGGTCACGGTGCTCACCGACCGCACCAACACCATCCGCGCCAGCGTCGCCGACGTCGAGTTCGAACTCGCGCTCGCCGTCGCGCTCGTCGTGCTGGTGATCTTTCTGTTCCTGCGCAACCTGCCGGCAACCTTCATCCCGAGTCTTTCGGTGCCGCTCTCCATCGTCGGCACTTTCGCGGCGATGTATCTGCTGGGCTTCTCGCTCAACAACCTGTCGCTGATGGCGCTCACCATCTCGGCCGGCTTCGTGGTCGACGACGCCATCGTGATGATCGAGAACATCACGCGCTATATCGAGGAGGGCGATCCGCCGCTCGAGGCCGCGTTCAAGGGCTCGGGCGAGATCGGCTTCACCATCGTCTCGCTCACCGTCTCGCTGATCGCGGTGCTCATCCCGCTGCTCTTCATGCAGGAGGTGGTGGGCCGGCTGTTCCGCGAATTCGCCATCACGCTCGCCATCACCATCCTGATCTCGGCGGTGGTGTCGCTGACTCTGGTGCCGATGCTGTGCGCCAAGCTGTTGCGCGCCCGCGCCGAGCGCCGGCCGCAGGGCAGGATCGCGCGCCGGGCGGAGGAATATTTCGCGCGCGCCATCGCCGAATATGACCGGCTGCTTGGTTGGGTGCTGGATCACCAGCCGCTGACCATGCTGGTCGCGGTGCTCACTTTCGTCCTGACGGTCGTGCTCTATATCGCGATCCCGAAGGGCTTCTTTCCGGTGCAGGACACCGGCCTGATCCAAGCGATCACCCAGGCAGGTCCCACGGTGTCGTTCTCGGCCATGGCGGGTCGCCAGGAGGCGCTGGCGGCGCAGATATTGAAGGACCCGGACGTCGTCAGCCTCTCGTCCTTCATCGGCGTCGACGGCACCAACGACACGCTCAACAGCGGCCGCTTCCTGATCAATCTGAAACCGAAGGACGACCGCTCCGACGACGTCACCCAGATCATCGCTCGGCTATCGCGCGACGCCAACCAGGTCGCCGGCATCGCGGTCTATTACCAGCCGGTCCAGGACCTCACGATCGATTCCACCGTCAGCCGCTCGGAATACCAATTCGTGCTGGAAAGCGCGAAGAACGCCGATCTCGACACCTACACGCCGAAACTGCTGGCGCGGTTGAACCAGCTGTCCGAAATCCAGAGCGTCTCGACCAATTATCTCGACAAGGGCCTGTCGGCCTATATCGCGGTCGACCGCGACACCGCGGCGCGCTTTGGCATCACCGCGGCCACCATCGACAACGCGCTCTACGATTCCTTCGGCCAGCGCATCATCTCCACCATCTTCACCCAGTCCAACCAGTACCGGGTGATCCTGGAATCCGACCCCAGCCTGCAGGACACGGTCAAATCGCTGTCCGACATCTATCTGCCGTCCGCCGCCGGCGGCCAGGTCCCGCTCGACGCCGTCGCCCATGTCGAGCAGCAGCCGGTGCCGCTGGAGAACGACCATCTGGGTCAGTTCCCCGCCGCGATGGTCTCCTTCGACGTGGCGCCGGGCGTCTCGCTCGGCTCGGCGGTCGACGCCGTGCAGCAGGCGGAGAAGGACGTCGCGCTGCCCGCCAGCATCTCCACCAGCTTCCAGGGCGCCGCGCTCGCCTTCCAATCGGCGCTGTCCAACGAGTTGCTGCTCATCCTGGCGGCGATCGTCACCGTCTATATCGTGCTGGGCGTGCTCTATGAGAGCTTCGTCCATCCGGTGACCATCCTCTCGACGCTGCCCTCCGCCGGCGTCGGTGCGCTGCTCGCGCTCATCTTGACCGGCCACGACCTCAACATCGTCTCGATCATCGGGATCATCCTGCTCATCGGCATCGTCAAGAAGAACGCCATCATGATGATCGACTTCGCGCTGGAGGCCGAGCGGGGCGAGGGCAAGACACCGCAAGAGGCGATCCGCCAGGCGGCACTGCTGCGCTTCCGCCCGATCATGATGACGACGGTGGCGGCGCTGTTCGGCGCGCTTCCGCTGGCGCTCGGCAGCGGCACGGGATCGGAGCTGCGCCATCCGCTCGGCATCGCCATCGTCGGCGGCCTGTTGGTCAGCCAGGCGCTGACCTTGTTCACCACGCCGGTGATCTACATCTATTTCGACCGCTGGGCGCGCGAGTTCCGCGACTGGCGGCATGCGCGCTTCGGGCGCGCCGTGCCATGAACATCCCCGGCATCTTCATCGCCCGCCCCATCGCCACTGCGCTGTTGACGATGGGCCTGGCGCTGTCCGGCATCGTCGCGTTCTTCCTCCTGCCGGTCTCGCCGCTGCCCAATATCGATTTCCCCGTCATTTCGGTGACGGCCTCGATGCCCGGCGCCAGCCCGGCCACCATGTCCAACAGCGTGGCGACGCCGCTGGAGCGCCATCTCGGTGCCATCGCCGACGTCGACGAGATGACCTCGAGCAGTTCGGTCGGCACCACCCGCATCACCCTGCAATTCGGCATCGACCGCGACATCGACGGCGCCGCGCGCGACGTCCAGGCCGCGATCAACGCGGCGCGCGTCGATCTGCCGGCCTCGCTGCGCTCCAATCCCACCTACCGCAAGGTCAATCCGGCCGATCTGCCGATCCTGATCATGGCCCTGACCTCGAAGACGCTGTCGCCCGGGCAGATCTACGATGCCGCCTCCACCGTGATCGAGCAGAAGCTTTCCCAGGTCCAGGGCATCGGCGAAGTGCAGCTCTCCGGCGGCTCGCTGCCGGCGGTGCGCGTCGAGCTCAATCCGCACGCGCTGTTCAAATACGGCATCGGGCTGGAGGACGTGCGCGCCGCGCTCTCCGCCGCCAACGCCAATAGCCCCAAGGGCGCGGTCCAGCAGGGAATCCAGCGCTACCAGCTCTACATCAACGACACGGCGGTCAGCGCCGATCAATATCGCGGCCTGATCGTCGCCTATCGCGACAATGCCGCGGTGCGCCTGTCCGACGTGGCCGAGGTCAGCGACGGCGTCGAGAACGTGCGCAACCTCGGCATGGCCAACAACCAGCCCGCAGTGCTGGTGCTGCTCAACAAGCAGCCGGGCGCCAATGTGATCGACACCGTCGACCGGGTGAAGGCGCTGGTGCCCGAGCTTTCGGCCGCGATCCCGCCGGCGGTCCATCTGGAAGTGGTCAACGACACCACGACCACCATCCGTGCCTCGGTGCGCGACGTCGAGCGCACGCTCGTCATCGCGACCGTCCTGGTGCTGGTCGTGGTCTTCCTGTTCCTGCGCAATCTGCGCGCCGCCCTGGTGCCCGGCATCGCGCTGCCGCTGTCGCTGGTCGGCACTTTCGGGGTGATGTATCTTCTGGGCTTCAATCTCGACAATTTCTCGCTGATGGCGCTGACCGTCTCGACCGGCTTCGTGGTCGACGACGCCATCGTCGTCCTCGAGAATGTGACGCGGCATATCGAGGCGGGGATGCCACGGCTCCAGGCGGCGTTGCTCGGCTCGCGCGAAGTGAGCTTCACCGTGCTCTCCATGAGCCTCTCGCTGATCGCGGTGTTCATCCCGATCCTGCTGATGGGCGGTCTGGTCGGCCGGCTGTTCCACGAATTCGCGGTCACCTTGTCGGTGGCGATCCTGGTGTCGCTGGTGATCTCGCTCACCACCACGCCGATGATGTGCGCCTATCTCGCCTCGGTGCCCGACGAACGCCGGCAGAATTTCATCCTGCGCGGCTCCAAGCGCGTTTTCGACGCGGCCCACCGCACTTATGAGAGAAGCCTGCGCTGGGCGCTCGACAATCCGGGCACCATCATGCTGATCCTGCTCTTCACGGTCGGCTTGAATTTCTATCTCTACGGAGCGGTGAACAAGGGATTCTTCCCGCAGCAGGATACCGGCAGTCTGAGCGGCAACGTCCGCGCCGACCAGAGCATCTCGTTCCAGCTCATGGAGCAGAAGTTCCGCAAATTCGTGCAGATCATCTCCAGCGATCCCAACGTCAACAGCGTGGCGGGCTTCACCGGCGGCGGCGGCGGCCCCGGCGGCGGCTCGACCAATTCGGGTTTCGTCTTCGTCCAGCTGAAGGACCAGTCCCAGCGCAAGCTCACCACCGACGGCGTGATCGCGGAGTTGAGGCCCAAGCTCGCTTCGATTTCCGGCGCGCGGCTGGTCCTGCAGGGCCGCCAGGACGTGCGCTCCGGCGGCCGGCAGAGCGCGGCGCTCTATCAATACACGCTGCAGGCCGACACGCTGGACGAGCTGAACGAATGGGTGCCGAAGATCAACGCGGCGCTGCAGGACGCCCCCGAGCTCGAGGATCTGAATTCCGACCAGCAGGACAAGGGCCTGGAAGTCGATCTCAAGATCGACCGCGCCACCGCCTCGCGGTTGGGCATCAGCGCCTCGCAGATCGACAACACGCTCTACGACGCCTTCGGCCAGCGCCAGGTCTCCACCATCTACAAGGACCTGAACCAATATCATGTGGTGATGGAGGTCGCGCCCGCCTTCTGGCAGAGCCCGGAGACGCTCAAGGACATCTATGTCAGCACCTCGGGCGGCGCGCTGAGCGGCACACAGGCGACCGGAGCCGTGGCCGGCACCACCATCGTCACGACCGCGACCGCGCCCACCGCGGCGGGCGTCGCGAACGACGCATTGCGCAATCAGCAGCTCAATTCTCTGACCAACAACGCGCGCGGCGCCGCTTCGACCGGCGCATCGGTCTCGACGGCGCAGGAGCAGATGATCCCGCTCGCCGCCTTCACCAGCTACGGCCCCGGAACCACGCCGCTGTCGATCAACCACCAGGGTCCGTTCGTCGCCACCACGCTGTCCTTCAATCTGGCGCAAGGCCAGACGCTGGGCTCGGCCGTGGCGGTGATCAACCGCACCATGACGCAGTTGCACGTGCCGGTCTCGGTGCACGGCACCTTCGCCGGCACCGCACAGCTCTTCCAGTCCTCGCAGAACAGCGAGCCGCTGCTGATCCTGGCGGCCATCGTCTGCGTCTATCTGGTGCTGGGCATCCTCTACGAAAGCTACGTCCATCCGCTGACGATATTGTCGACGCTGCCCTCGGCCGGCGTCGGCGCGATCCTGGCGCTGATGGTGTTCCGCACCGAGTTCAGCCTGATCGCGCTGATCGGCGTCATCCTGCTGATCGGCATCGTCAAGAAGAACGCCATCATGATGATCGATTTCGCGCTCCAGGCCGAGCGCGAGGAGGGCCTGGATTCGCGCGAGGCGATCTACCGCGCTTGCCTGATGCGCTTCCGCCCGATCATGATGACGACCATGGCGGCGCTGTTCGGCTCGCTGCCGCTGGCGCTGGTGACCGGCAACGGCGCGGAATTGCGCCAGCCGCTCGGCATCTCCATCGTCGGCGGCCTTCTCGTCAGCCAATTGCTCACGCTCTACACAACGCCGGTGGTCTATCTCTATCTCGACCGTTTCCGGCTCGCCTGTCGCCGGGTCTGGCAGCGCTGGTATGACGGGATGATGCACGGCCAGCGCCCGGCGCCGCTGCCGGGGGAATAGTCGCGCGCGCTTGAGCGCTTTGAGTTCCTCAAACGCAATCTGTCATCCCGGCCGAGCGAAGCGAGAGCCGGGACCCATCGCGAAAGCGTTGGGATGGGTCCCGGCTCGCGCGATGCCAAGGCATCGCTTGGCCGGGATGACAATCGGGTTGATCCAAGCAATCGGATTTGATCCAACCAGCGTGAGAATGTTCTATTCGTGCCAGCGATGCCCGTCGCGCTCGACCAGTGCGCGCGCTTCGTCCGGGCCCCAACTTCCCGCCTCATATGGTGTCGGCGCGAGGCCGGCGCGCCGCCAGCCCGCGACGATGGCGTCGATCCAAATCCAGGCAGCTTCCGCCTCGTCGCGGCGCACGAACAGCGTCGGCTTGTTGTGCAGCGCCTCGAGCAGCAGCCGCTCATAGGCGATGCGCCGCCGGCCGGCGCTGAACGCGTCGCTCAGGCTCAGATTGAGCGCGAGCGGCTTGAGCTCGATCTTCTCCAGGCTCGGCGTGCGGTTCATCAGCAGCAGCGAGATCTGCTCCTCCGGCTGCAGGCGGATGGTGAGCCGATTGGCCAACAGATCGCCGCCCGGGAAGATCGAATGCGGCACGTCGCGGAACTGGATGACGATTTCCGAGCGGCGATAGGGCAGCCGCTTGCCGGTGCGCAGATAGAATGGCACGCCGGCCCAGCGCCAATTGTCGATATGGGCGGCGAGCGCCACGAAGGTCTCGGTGCCGCTCGCCCGTCCGCCGGGTTCCCCGGCATAATCGCGATATTGCCCGCGCACCGTCTTGTGCGCCACGTCGCCGATCGGGCGCAGCGAGCGCAGCACCTTGACCTTCTCGTTGCGCACCGAATCCGCGTCGAGGTCGGGCGGCGGCTCCATCGCGACCAGACACAAAAGCTGCAGCAGATGGTTCTGCACCATGTCGCGGATCGCGCCATATTCGTCGTAATAGGACCAGCGGTCCTCGACGCCCACCGTCTCGGCGACCGTGATCTGCACCTGCGCGATGGTGACCTTGTTCCACAACGGCTCGAAGAACGCGTTGGCGAAGCGCAGCGCCAAGAGATTCTGCACCGCTTCCTTGCCGAGATAATGATCGACGCGGAAGATGCGCTCCTCCGAGAAGGCCTGCGCCAGCGCGTCGTTGATCGCGCGGCAGCTTTCGAGATCGTGGCCGAGCGGCTTCTCGACCATCACGCGGGCATGGCCGTCGGCCAGCCCCTGCGCCTTGAGATTGCGGCAGATCGCGCCGAAATGGCTGGGCGAGGTGGAAAGATAGAAGATGGTCTCGCCGATGCCGCCAAGGGCCGCGCGCAGATGAAGGAAGGAGTCCGGCTTGGTCGCATCGACCGCGGCATGCGACAGCCGCCGCTTGAGGCGATTCCAATTATTGGCCGAGAACGCCTCGCCCACGCGCTCCTTGACCGCGGCTTCAACTTCGCGCGCGAACGCTTCGTCGTCCTGCGCGCCGCGCGAACAGCCGACGATCGCCAGATCGTCCCCAAGCAGCCCGTCGGCTTCCAGGAAATAGAGCGCGGGGAACAGCATGCGCCGGGCGAGGTCGCCGGTGGCGCCGAAGATCACGATCGCAGTCTTGGCCGTCATGTTTCGCCGATCCGCCCGATGCAAGGCCCTAACCCGTCAGACCCGGCGCGGTTCCGCCGCCGATTCGCCCTGCGCATCCGGTCCGTTTCGCCGACCGGAAAATCCAGGCTGGACTTGACAGCGTGACGCTCCTGGACTAGTTTCGTCCCATCCTGCGAATCACGCCCAAATCGCAGGCTGGCGGGGCTTCGCCGCCTCATTCCGGCTCCATGCGTCCCTCGATCGCGCCGATCCTGTCGATCTCGACGCGAACGACGTCGCCGGCCTTCAGATAGCGCGGCGGCTTCATCGCCATGCCGACGCCGCCGGGCGTTCCGGTGAAGATCACATCGCCCGGCTCCAGGGTGACCGCCTGGCTCAGCAGCGCGATCTGGTCGAAGACGTCGAAGACGAGGTTTTTGGTGTTCGAATTCTGCCGCATCTCGCCATTGACCAAGCAGCGGATGCCCAGCGCGTGCGGATCGCCGATCTCGTCGGCGGTGACGATCCACGGCCCGAACGGCGCATGGCTGTCGAACGACTTGCCCAGCATCCATTGGGAGGTGTGGAACTGCCAGTCGCGCACGCTGACATCGTTGCCGGCGCAATAGCCGAACACGACCTCATGCGCGTGCTCCTTCGCCACATGGCGGCAGCGCCGGCCGATGATGACGACCAGCTCGGCCTCGTAGTCCACCGCGGACGAAGCCTTCGGCAATTGGATCGGCGCGAAGGGGCCGTTCACCGCGCTCGGCAGCTTGGGAAACCAGATCTGCTTCTCCGGTTTCGCCTGGCCGCTCTCTTCGATGTGATCGGCATAGTTGAGGCCGATCGCCATTATCTTTTGCGGCTTCGGCACCGGCGCCTTCAGCGTGAAATCGGCAATCTTGCCGGCAGGCTTCGCGCTTTCGAGCGCACGCCGCGCTTTGTCGTGCGCCGCGGGCCATCGCGAGATCAATTCGACCATGCTCCGCGGCAAATCCGGCACGGCCCGGGTCAGATCGATCAAGCCGTCGCCGACCACCGCGCCGATGCCGTCCGCCCCGGCGGATTCGAAAGTCACAAGTTTCATCGATTCTCACTGCCTGGAAGATTTCATGCGCGCAGCTTGCCATGCTAGAGAGACGCGCGACAGGAGCCAGCCATGCATTTCTCCCGTTTTCCCCGTCTGCGCTTCGCCCATTTGCCGACGCCGCTGGAGCCGATGGAGCGGCTGTCGAAACATCTGGCCAAAGATTCTGGGGGTCCGCGCCTGTGGATCAAGCGCGACGATTGCACCGGGCTGTCGAGCGGCGGCAACAAGACGCGCAAGCTCGAATTCCTGATGGGCGATGCGCTTGCCAAAGGCGCCGACACGATCGTCACGCAAGGCGCGACCCAGTCCAATCACGCGCGCCAGACCGCGGCGGCCGCGGCAAAGCTCGGGCTGCAATGCCATCTGCTCTTGGAGGATCGCACCGGCAACAATTCGCCCGACTACACGCTGAACGGCAATGTGCTGCTCGACCGGCTGCACGGCGCCAGCATTTCCAAGCGTCCGGCCGGCGCCGACATGAACGCGGAGATGGAAGCGTTGGCCGCCGGTCTGCGCGCCAAGGGCAGGAAGCCCTATGTCGTTCCCGGCGGCGGCTCCAATCCGGTGGGCGCGCTGGGCTATGCCAATGCGGCGCTCGAATTGGTGGCGCAGGCCAACGAGATCGGGCTCAGGATCGACCATGTGGTGCATGCGACCGGCAGCGCCGGCACTCAGGCGGGTTTCGTCACCGGTCTGGTCGCGATCAATTCGAAAATTCCCACGCTCGGCATCAGCGTGCGTGCGCCGAAAGAGAAGCAGGAGAATTCCGTTTTCGATCTGGCGCAGCGCACAGCCGAGCACATGGGCATCCCCGGCATCGTCAGGCGCGAGCATATCGTGGCGAACGGCGATTATGTCGGCCCCGGCTACGGGTTGCCGACTCCGGGCATGCGCGAAGCGGTGAAACTGGTCGCGCGCCTGGAGGGAATCCTTCTCGATCCCGTCTACACCGGCAAAGGCATGGATGGGCTGATCGATCTCCTGCGCAAAGGCTTATTCGCCAAGGACAGCAATGTCGTGTTCCTGCACACCGGCGGATCGGCGGGGCTGTTCGGCTATCCCGATGCGTTCGACCTGCCGGGCTATTCTTGAGCGCGCCGCGCGAGAAGACCGTCGGCGTGATCGGCGGCATGGGGCCGGAAGCGACGGTCGAGTTCCAGCGCCGCCTGATCGCGGCGGTGCCGGCGCGCGACGATGCCGATCACATCCATGTGCTGGTCGACAACAACACCAAGATCCCGTCGCGCATCGCGGCCCTGATCGAAGGCCATGGCGAGGATCCTCTGCCGGTCCTGATCGCGATGGCGAAAGGGTTGGAGAAACAGGGCGCGGATTTTCTCGTCATCCCCTGCAACACGGCGCATTACTATCTTCCGGCCATCGCCGCCGCGGTTTCGATCCCGCTGCTCGACATGGTGGGTCTTTCGATCGCGCGGCTCGCGGCGCTTTCGCCCAAGCCCGAGAGGATCGGCATGCTGGCGTCGCCGGCGGTCCAGAAAGTCGGGCTCTACGCCGCGCGCCTGCGCGACGCCGGTTTCGCGGCGCTGTTTCCAGACGAAACGGGCGAGGAAAAAATCCTGCGCGTCATCCGCGCGGTGAAGGCGAATGCCATGACGGCGGAGCATCGCAAGGATTACGCCGCCGTCGCCGGCGCGCTGGTGCAGGCGGGCGCGCAAGCGTTCCTCATCGCCTGTACCGAATTGTCGGTGCTGGGTCCGCCCGAGGGCGCAACGCTTCCCAGCATCGATGCGCTCGACGCGCTGGTCGACGCGACGGTCGCCGAAGCGCGGTCTTGAACTGGGAAAGGAGAAGTTTCGAAAACGGCCTCTACGCCGTGCTCATGCCCCAATGGGTCGGGGCGCTGTGCACCGGCGCGCGATAGGCGTGGCGCAGCGCATCCACCACCGCGCGCGCGAAGCCCGAGCAGCTTTCGCGTCCGCCGAGATCGGCGGTGAAGCGGCCCGCGGCCAGCACGGCGGCCACCGCGTCTTCCACCGCGTCGGCTTCGTCGGACAGGCCCAGCCCGTAACGCAGCAGCATCGCCGCCGAGAGGATCGCGCCGGCCGGATTGCAGACGTCCTGGCCTGCGATGTCCGGCGCCGAGCCGTGGATCGGCTCGAACAGGCCGGGGCCGCTGGCGCCCAGCGACGCCGAGCCGAGCAGCCCGATCGAGCCCGGCAGCATCGAGGCCTCGTCGCTCAATATGTCGCCGAACATGTTCTCGGTCAGCACCACGTCGAAGCTGCGCGGCTTCTGGATCAGGCGCATCGCGGCGGTGTCGACCAAGACGTAGTCGAGGGAGGCGCGCGGGAATTCGGATTTCTGGATGCGCGCCACGGTCTCGCGCCACAGCCGGCTGGTCTCCAGAACATTGGCTTTGTCGACCAGAGTGACGTGATTGCGCCGGCGCAGCGCCGCGCGAAAGGCGACGCGCGCCACGCGCTCGATCTCCGCGACCGTGTAGATGCAAAGATCGGAGGCGCTGGTGGCATCGCGTTTCTTTTCGCCGAAATAGGCGCCGCCGGTCAGCTCGCGCACGATCAGCATGTCGACGTCGCGCACGATCTCCGCCTTCAGCGGCGAATGGGCGATGGTGGCGGCCGTGACTTTCACCGGGCGCAGATTGGCGAACAGGCCCATTTCCTTGCGCAGGCCGAGCAGGCCTTCCTCGGGGCGCCGTTTGCCGCCGTCCCATTTGGGGCCGCCGACGGCGCCGAGGAACACGGCGTCGGAAGCTATGCAGGCTTCGAGCGTGTCGTTCGGCAAGGGATCGCCGGTCGCGTCGATCGCGGCGCCGCCGATGGCTTTCTCGCTGAAGCGGATGTCGTATTCGAACAGCTCGTCGGCGGCCGTCAGTACGCGCCGCGCCGCTTCGGTCACTTCGCGACCCACCCCGTCGCCGGGCAGCAGGACGACATTGTAGGTCTTCATGGCGCGCGCAGTCCTTCATAGGTTTCGATTTGCGGCAGGCGGCCCAGCAGCCAGCCCAGCGTGTCGACGCCGTCGAGCAGGCAGCGCCGCGCGAAGGCTTCGACCTTGAATTTGGCGACGTGATTGCCGAAGCGCAGCTCGCAGCTTTCCAGATCGATGGCGGCAGTGCCGCCGGGTTTCGACGCGAGTTCGTCCCAGGTCGCCTGATCGACGACGACGGGCAGCAGACCGTTCTTCAAGGCGTTCGAGGTGAAGATGTCCGCGATTTCGGTGGAGACCACGGCGCGGAAGCCGAAATCGGTCAGCGCCCAGGGTGCATGTTCGCGCGACGAGCCGCAGCCGAAATTGCGCCCCGCCACCAATATGCGATGCGCGCAGGGCGCGATGCGGTTCAGCACGCAGGTCCCGTTGGCGCGGCCTTCTGAATCATAGCGCCAGTCGTGAAAGGCGAGCCGGCCCAACCCCTCGCGCTCGGTCGTTGTGAGAAAGCGCGCCGGGATGATCTGATCGGTATCGATGTTCTCATCCGTCAGCACCACGGTGCGCGAATTGAGAATCTTGAACGGCTCAGCCATGACGCGCCTCCAGATAGGGCCTCGGATCGGCGATGTGTCCCGCGATGGCCGACGCCGCGGCGGTTGCGGGACTGGCAAGCACCGTGCGCGCGCCCGGTCCCTGGCGGCCTTCGAAATTGCGGTTGGAGGTCGAGACAGCAAGCTGCCCCGGCGCGACCAGATCGCCGTTCATCGCGATGCACATCGAGCAGCCCGGCAGGCGCCATTCGGCGCCGGCGGCAAGGAACACCTTGTCCAATCCTTCCGCCTCGGCCTCGCGGCGCACGGCTTCGGAACCGGGCACGATCAGCGCGCGAACGCCGCCGCTCACCTTGCGCCCGCGCATCACATCGGCCGCCGCGCGCAGATCGGAGATGCGTCCGTTGGTGCAGCTGCCGATGAACACGACATCGACATGGGCGCCGGCAATCGGTTGCCCCGCTTTGAGCTTCATGTAATCGCGGGCGCGGCTCTGGCCTTCGGGCACGTTCGTGTCGATCGCTATGCCCGTGTCGGGCGTGGTGCCCCAGGTTGCCATCGGTTTGATGGTGGAAGCGTCGAGCCGCACTTCGCGGTCGAAGACGGCGCCCGGATCGGAGGCGAGTTCGCGCCAGCGCTGCGCCGCCTGTTCGAACGCAGCACCTTGCGGCGCGCGCGGCCGGCCGCGCAGCCATGCGATGGTGGTTTCGTCAGGCGCGATCATGCCGGCGCGGGCGCCGAGCTCGATCGACATGTTGCAGACCGTCATGCGCCCGTCCATGTCGAGCGCGCGGATCGCTTCGCCGGCATATTCGATCACGCTGCCGGTGCCGCCGCCGATGCCGAGCGCGGCGATGATCGCGAGCGCCAGATCCTTGCCGCCGACGCCCGGCGCGAGCGTGCCGTCGACGGTGACGCGCAAAGTTTTCGCCTTGCGCTGCAGCAGGCATTGGGTGGCGAGCACATGGCTCACCTCCGAGGTGCCGATGCCGAAGGCGAGGGCGCCGAACGCGCCATGCGTCGCGGTGTGGCTGTCGCCGCAGACAACGACCATGCCCGGCTGCGTGAGCCCCAGTTCCGGCGCCATCACATGCACGATGCCACGATTGGGACTGTCCCAGCCTTCGAGGTCGATGCCCTGCGCGAGGCAATTCTCTTCCAGTTTGTGCACCTGCGATTCCGCCTCGGCGGTCACATAGGGCCGCTTGCCATCGGCGCGCGTGGGCAAGGTCGGTGTCGAATGATCGAGCGTGCCGAAGGTCAGATCGGGCCGGCGCACTTTCAAGCCACGCTCGGCCAGCGCCGTGAAAGCCTGCGGCGAAGTCACTTCGTGGATCAGATGCAGATCGACATAGAGCACGCCCGGGCGGTCGTCGCCCTCCGGCTCGACCAGATGCGAATCCCACACCTTCTCGAACAGCGTCCTACTCCGCGGCGACGGCATGTCGTGCCTCTGTCTTGTCGTGGATGGGCTCCAGCCACTCACTATGCTGCCGCGACGAGCCGTCGAACAATCCATGGAATCGCGCCATCAAGCGCCGCGTCACCGCGCCCGGTCCGTTGGCCCGCGTCGCGATGCCGTCGACCGAGCGCACCGGCGTGATCTCCACCGCCGTGCCGGTCAGGAACACCTCGTCGGCGACATAGAGCGCCTCGCGCGGCAAGGCCTGCTCGACGATTTCGATGCCGTCCTCGCGCGCCAGGGTGAGCACCGTATCGCGCGTGATGCCGACCAGGATCGACGCGGCGGCGGGTGGCGTCAGGATGCGGCCGTCTTTCACGATGAACAGATTTTCGCCGGCGCCTTCGGACAAGCGCCCGTCGGTGCCGAGCCCGATGCCTTCGACGAAGCCGCGCACCCGCGCTTCGCGGCCGATCAGATAGGACGAGAGATAATTGCCGCCGGCTTTCGCGCCGGTCGGCACCGTGTTGGGCGCGAAACGCGCCCAGCTCGAGACGCAGACATCGACGCCCTTGGCCACGCCCTCGTCGCCGAGATAGGCGCCCCAGGGAAACGCCGCGATGGCGACATCGACATCCATGGCCTCGTCGGATGGCGTGACGCCCATGCCGCATTCGCCGAGGAATGCGATGGGGCGGACATAGGCGCTGGAGAGACCGTTGCGCCACACGACATCCTTGCAACCCTCGATCATCGCGCCGGCCGAAAAGGGCAGCGCGATACCATACATCTTCGCGGAATCGATCAGCCGGTTGATGTGGTCCGTCAGCCGGAACGCGCAAGGCCCGTCCGGCGTGTCGTAGACGCGCACACCTTCGAACACCGAGGTGCCGTAATGCAGCGCATGCGTCATCACATGCACCCTGGCGTCGGCCCAGGGCGTGAGCCGGCCGTTCATCCAGATGAATTCAGCCAGCGGCTTCATTGCGGCTCTCCGGAACGGAATCGTCCTGCTTCATGGTGCGGGCGGATTTGTTGAACGCGTCGACGAAGGCGCGAACGCCGGCCCACAACGGATCGGGTCCGCGGCCGTGCCCGCGCCAGCTTTTGGCTCCCACGCGGATGACGGTTTCGGCCTGCGCGTCGGAATTGGCGCCGTAACCGGCCTGGATGATCTCGATCTCCTCGACCTCGGCATCCTGCCCGGCGGCCTGGCGCACGGCGATGAACGCCGCTTCCAGCGCGGTCTCGCCGATGGCGACATGGGTGGCGGGCTCGCCATCGCCTTGCGCCAGTTCGACGACCGCGACGGCGCGGTCGTTCTTCTCGGTGCGCGCTTCCAGCCGCGTCAGGCTCCAGCCCTGCTCGAGCGCATCGCCGCCCAGGATCGCGCGCATCTCTTCATCGTCCAACGCGCCGATCTCGTCGGCGCGGCGCTTGAACGCGGCGAAGACGTCGCCCATCGCATTGTCGCCGACCTCGAAGCCCAATTCACGCGCGCGTTTGGCCACAGCGTGGCGACCCGAATGCTTGCCCAGAACCATTTCGCTGGCGCTCACGCCGACATCCTCGGGGCGCATCACTTCGTATGTGCGCGCGTCCTTCATCATGCCGTGCTGATGAATGCCGGCTTCGTGGGCGAACGCATTGCGGCCTACCACGGCCTTGTTGCGCACGATGGGCGAGGTGGTGACGCGCGAGACCAGGCGGCTGACCGGCGCCAGCTTCGTGGCGTCGATGCCGGTATCGAGCCCGAACAGATCTGAGCGGGTGCGCAGCGCCATCACGAATTCTTCCAGCGCGCAATTGCCCGCGCGCTCGCCAATACCGTTGATCGTGCATTCGACCTGTCGCGCGCCCGCTTGCACGGAGGCCAAACTGTTGGCGACCGCCATACCCAGATCATCGTGGCAATGCGAGGAGAAGCGCACACTGGGATCGCGACGCACGCGCTGGGCCAGCATGCGGAACAGCGCGCCGATCTCGTCCGGTGTCGAATAGCCGACGGTATCGGGCACGTTGAGCGTTTGCGCGCCGGCGTCGGCGGCGACCTGCAACGCCTCGATCAGGAATTCCGGTTCGGTGCGGATCGCATCCTCGGCGCTGAACTCGACGTCGTTGCAGAAGGTGCGCGCGAACCGCACCGAACGGTCGATCGCGTCCAACACCTGGGCGCAAGACATGTTGAGCTTGAACTCGCGGTGGATCGGGCTGGTCGCGAGGAACACATGGATGCGGCGATCCTTCGCCGGTTCCAGCGCGCGCATCGAGGCCTCGATGTCGGGCATGTTGGCGCGGGCCAGGCTGCAGATCGTGACGCCTTCCACCGCTTCGCCGATGGCGCGGATGGCGGCTTCGTCACCGGGCGAGGCCGAAGCAAAACCCGCTTCGATCACGTCGACGCCCAGATCGCGCAACGCCGCCGCGACACGCAATTTTTCGGGGATGCCCATGGAGAAGCCGGGCGCCTGCTCGCCATCGCGCAAGGTGGTGTCGAATATGATGACGCGATTGTCCGCTACGCTACGCATGTTACGCGCTCCTCTACGGGAGAGTATTGGCGCATGCCGTAGAGCCGGTCGATCTGGCGGCTCAGCACGTCGACCTGGCGACTCGCATCGCGCCCACGCACCTGCAGGGCGACGCTGCGGTTGTCGCCGCTGCCTGCCATGGTCATGCCATCGATATGGAAGCCGCGGCGCTCGATGAGACCGATGAGCCGCTGGAGCGAGCCGTCTTCGCGGTCCAGTTCGATATGGATTGTCCTGCTCATGGCCTAAGCTCCTTCTTCCATCATTTCGTGATTGGCTTTGCCCGGCGGCACCAGCGGCCAGACATTGTCGAGCGGATCGATGACGACATGCGCCAGGCACGGCCCGTCGGCGGCGAGCAGCCGTTCGATGGCCGCCGCCTGCTGATCGCGGCGCTCGACGCGGAACGCATCGATGCCGAATGCCTTCGCCACCTGAACGAAGTCCGGATTGTCGGACAGATCGACTTCGCTGTAATTGCGCTCGTAGAACAATTCCTGCCACTGGCGCACCAAGCCGAGCGAGGAATTGTCCAGCAGCAGGATCTTCAGTGGAATGTTGTAGCGCTTCAGAGTCGCCAGCTCCTGGATGTTCATCATGATCGAGCCGTCGCCGGTGATGGCGACGACATGCGCGTCGGGCCGCGCCAGTTTCGCGGCCATGCCGGCCGGCACGCCATAGCCCATCGCGCCCAATCCGCCGGAGGTCAGATGCGCGGCCGGCTCGGCGAAGCGGCAATGCTGCGCCGCCCACATCTGATGCTGGCCGACATCGCAGGCCGCGATGAATTTGTCGCCGGCGGCTTCCGAGATCGCCTTCAGCATCGAAGGCGCGTAGATGCCATTGCCCGGCGCGTCGTAACGCATCGCGAAGCGGCGCTTGGCTTCGGACGTCCGCGCCACCCATTCGAAGATCTGCATCTGGTTGGGATGCAGCGCGTTCAGCGCGCGGGTCATGTCGCTCGTCACCGCCACGTCGGCGGCGCGCAGCTTGCCGATCTCCGCCGCGTCGGCGTCGAAATGGATCACGCGGGCGTGCGGCGCAAAGCTGGAGAGCTTGCCGGTGGCGCGGTCGTCGAAGCGCGCGCCGATCGCGATCAACAGATCGCATTCTTGCACCGCCATGTTCGCGGCGCGCGTGCCATGCATGCCCAGCATGCCCAGGAACGCGGGATGGTCGGTCGGCAGCGCGCCCAGGCCCTTCAAGGTCGCGACCGCCGGAATGCCTGTGCGCCGGGCAAAGGCGCGCAGAGCCGGCACCGCGTTGGCCATGCCGACGCCGCCGCCGATATAGAGCAGCGGCCGTTCCGCCGCCTCGATCAGCGCCTCCGCTTCGGCCAGCGCCGCATCTTCATGGGAGTGATCGGCATGTGGCGCGGTGAAACTCTTGATCCGTCCCGCTACCGCCGCCGCCATGTCCTTCGGCAGATCGATCAGCACCGGGCCGGGGCGGCCGGATTTCGCGACATGGAATGCTTCGGCGACGATGGCCGGAATGTCGCCCGGATCGCGCACCAGCCAGGAATGCTTCACGATGGGCAGCGTCATGCCCAATATGTCGACTTCCTGGAACGCATCGGTGCCCATCAGCGCGGTCGGCACTTGCCCCGTGATCGCGACCATCGGCACCGAATCCATCGCCGCATTGGCAATGCCGGTGATCAGATTGGTGGCGCCCGGCCCGGAGGTCGCGATGCACACGCCGACTTGGCCGGTCGAGCGCGCCCAGGCATCGGCCGCGAACGCCGCGCCCTGCTCGTGGCGAACCAAAATGTGGCGCAGGCTTGAGCCCGTCAGCGCATCATAGACCGGCATGATCGCGCCGCCAGGATAGCCGAACACCGTCGTGGCGCCGGCGGCTTCCAACGCGGAAACCAGCAGGCGTGCGCCGGTCGGCGCCGCCGATTGCGCTGTGGCCTTCGCGATGGAAGCGGGACTGACGCCGGACATGATCTTCAGCCCGCGTTGGTCGGAGGGTTGAGCCAGGTCATGCGCGCGCGCAGCTGGCGGCCCACTTCCTCGATCGGATGGTCGAGATCCTTCTTGAGCAGCGCCTCGTAGCGCGGCCGCCCCGCCTGGTTCTCCAATATCCAGTCACGCGCAAATTGGCCGGACTGGATATCGTTCAGCACTTCTTTCATCCGCTTGCGCGTCTCGTCGTTGACGATGCGAGGGCCGGAGACCAGATCGCCATATTTGGCGGTCTCGGAAACGAACTGATGCATCTTGGCCAACCCGCCTTCATGCAGCAGATCGACAATCAGTTTCAGCTCGTGCAGGCATTCGAAATAGGCGACTTCCGGCTTGTAGCCGGCCTCAACCAGCGTCTCGTAGCCTGCCAGCACCATCTCGGTGACGCCGCCGCACAGCACCGATTGTTCGCCGAACAGATCGGTCTCGGTCTCTTCCGCGAAGGTCGTTTCGATGCAGCCGCCCGCCGCGCCGCCGATGGCGCGGGCATAGCCCATGGCGCGTTCGCGCGCCTTGCCGCTCGAATCCTGGTTGACCGCGAACAGGCAGGGCACGCCGCGCCCGCGCTGATATTCGCGTCGCACCAGATCGCCCGGGCCTTTCGGCGCGACCAAAATCACGTCGGTGTTCTTCTTCGGCGCGACGCGGCGGTAATGCACCGAGAAGCCGTGCGCGAACAGCACCGCGGCATTGTCGGCGATAGCGGGCTCGATGGAATCGCGCCAGATCGTGTCATGCGTCATGTCGGGCGTCAGGATCGCGATGATGCCGGCGCCATCGGCGGCGTCTTTCATCTCGGCAACGCGCAAGCCGTCGGCCTGCGCCTTGTCCCAGCTCTTGCCGCCCTTGCGCAGGCCGACCACGACATCGGTGCCGCTGTCGCGCAGATTCTGCGCATGCGCCCGGCCCTGGCTACCATAGCCGATCACGGCCACGCGGGTGCCATCCAGGCTGTGGGAGCTCACATCGTCATTCGTATAAACACGCAAGTTCGATCCTCCGGTGAAGATCGCACAACAAAAAACCCCGCCCTTTTCGGAGCGGGGTGTCGGTTGGCGATCTGCGTTTGGTTTACGCTATGTCGCTCCGTTCCCGCTCATGGGCCCGATAAGAAGTACGCTAAGAAGGAGGCCGAGCACGTGCGCGTCCGGCGAGACCGAAACGGTCGCCAGGGGAAGCGCGGCAGTGGCGTGGCACAGAGACA
>Ga0302314_10008139_pt1 | contig 18720 bp, 14 predicted proteins | sample III_Palsa_N2_3_FD_200533 | JGI IMG/M metagenome (GOLD analysis project Ga0302314, IMG submission 200533) | Peat permafrost microbial communities from Stordalen Mire near Abisko, Sweden - III_Palsa_N2_3 | ecosystem: Environmental > Terrestrial > Soil > Palsa > Peat permafrost | place: Sweden...
TGGTGCTCGCACCGCTGCACCGCGCGGTGCCGATCAAGCGCCTGGTGGCGGCGACCTACCAGGCCGCATCCGGGGCCGGCCATGCGGCGATGGAGGAGCTCAAGCTCTCGACCAAGGCCAGCCTCGAGGGCCGGAGCTATGCGCACACGGTGCTGCCGCATCCCTACGCCTTCAACCTCTTCCCGCACAACTCGCCCTTCCTCGAGAACGGCTACTGCGAGGAGGAGATCAAGCTCTCGAAGGAGTCGCGCAAGATCCTCAACGATCCGAGCCTGCGCTTCACCGCGACCTGCGTGCGCGTGCCGGTTCTGCGCACCCACGCCGAGGCTCTGAATGTGCAGTTCACGGGCCCACTGAGCGTTGAGCGCGCATACGAGCTGCTTGGCAAGGCCGCGGGCGTGACCATCCTCGAGGACCGCGCCAAGAACCGCTGGCCGATGCCGGTCGATGTCGCGGGCAAGGACGATGTCTATGTCGGGCGCATCCGCGCCGACCACAGTCAGGACAACACCCTGGACGTGTGGGTGGTGGGGGACCAGCTGCTCAAGGGCGCCGCCTTGAATGCCGTGCAGTGCGCCGAGGTGGCGCTGGTCGGCGCCCTGGTCGCAAACGCGCGAGCGTAGGTGGAGTTCTCGGATCTGCTGTTGTGGACCGCAGGCGGGATCCTGGCGGTGGTCGGCCTCCAGAGCCTGGGCAGCTGGAAGGCGGACCGCGGCGGCGGGCTGAAGGTGGTGGTCGGGATCCTGGTCTGCACCTGGCTGTGCAGCTTCTTCGTGCCGGCGGGCTATGTGCTGGGCGCGCTGGTGCTGTGCATGGTGATCCTGCCCAGCATCGCCCATGCGCGCGCGCTGGCGGACCTCGAGAGCTTCCGCTACGGCCGCGCGCGCATCTGGTCCTATGTGGTGCAGGCGCTCCTGCCGCGCCGCGACGTGCGCCAGTCGATGGTCGCGCTGCGCGCGCTGTGCGTCTACCGAGGCGGCGCAGCGGTCGACGTCGAGCATCTCACGCAGGGGCTCGATGCGGTGCAGCGCGAGCAGCTGCTTATGCATATCGCTTCCGACGAGCACCGCTGGGCGGATCTCGCCAGGATCCTCGATGGCCTGACCGAGCCGCTCGCCTCGAGCGCCCTGGCCTGGCGGGGGCGGATGCGCATCGCCTATGAGACCGGAAACCTGCAGGCGGTCCTGCAGGCCTACCGGGAGATCGAGACGCGCACCGCCAACCGTGCGCAGATGCGCGCGTTGACCATGGTGCGCCGCGACATCCTGGTGTGGACCGGGGAGGTCCCCGCGGTGGTGGCCATGGAGCGCGCCTTGCGCGGACGGAACGCGCGCGATGCCCAGCAGTTCAACCATGCGGTCGCGCTGTGGTGCTCCGGCGATGAGACCGAGGCGCGCGCGCAGCTGACGCTCCTGGCCGCCCCGGGCCAGGCCTCGCACTACATCCAGATGGCCGCGACCTTGCGGCTGGCGCATCCGCCGGTGCCGGCGGCGCAGCTGCCCCTGGAGCTGCGCCATCTCGGCGCCTTCCTGGTGCGCACCGTGCCACGCCCGCTGCCGGCGACGCCGATGGTCGCGAGCATGATCGGCATCAACAGCGTGGTCTACGTGCTCGGGGTCGCCCTCACCGGCCTGGCCATGGGCCAGAACCAGGGTGTAGCCTGGGATGATGCCTACGAGCAGGTCCTGATCACGCTCGGGGCGCTGACCCCGGCGCTGTGCACCGTCGGCCACGAGTGGTGGCGGCTCCTGTCCACTGCCTTCCTGCATGCCAGCATCCTGCATATCGCCATGAACATGTTCGGGCTGGCGGTGCTCGGGCCGACGGTCGAACGGCGTCTGGGCTGGGTGCGGTTTCTGATCCTCTACCTGGTGTCGGGCATCGTTGGCAATGCGGTGTTCTGCGTGGTGGCGACCATGCACGACCTGAATCCGACCGTGGTCGGGGCCTCCGGCTGCATCATGGGCCTGGTCGGAGCGCTGGGTGCCGAGGCGCTGCTGGACTGGCGCGCCGGACGCGCCCCGCCGCGGCGCCTGGGCCTCATCCTCGTGCAGGTCATGCTCCAGGTCGCCTTCGACATGAGCCATCCCGACGTCGCGGGCTCGGCGCACCTGGGCGGGCTGGCCAGCGGATTCCTGGTCGCACTGTTCATGATGCGCACCCCCAGGCCTCCTGCCGCCCCTCGCGGCTAGCGCCCCGGCGCGGCCGGCGCGATCGCCGTCAGGCCATCAGGGTGCGTGGCCCCAGGTCCTCAGCCGATCATCGCCCACCGCCGTGAGACGGTCCTCGAGGATGTGCAGGAATGCCTGCTCGAAGGCGGACTGGTCCTTCTGGTCGAGATGGAAGTTGTCGGGGGGATCGAAGCTGGCCAAGGCCGGATAGTCGCGATAATCAATCACGATCGCACCGCTCGACCTGAGCGGAGCGAAGAAGAGCGGCTGCGGAAACAGCTGGGATTCATGGTCCCGGTCGCGGATGCCGATGGGCAGGTAGACGATGACGACCCGGCCACCACGCTCCTGGATGCGCTGCACGTCGCTGCTGATGGCGTCGAGGGTCCGCGCCACGATGGCAGGATCGTCCGTGATCGGGAGGTAGGGCTTGGCCCGGCTTGCCTGCAATTGGGCTTCATCCAGGTCTGAATAATCATAGAAGAGATCACGGTCCTGGTCGGAGGTGACCGGATCACGGCTCTCACCTGTCGCCATCTGGAACAGTCGCGTCCAGGAATACCGGTCATTCTGCAGGAAGTAGCAGAGACCATACCACAGCGGCAGCGCCGTGAGATGCTTCGCCACACGGGCATCACCATGATAGCGCTTCACCCACCGGGTGGGTATCATCTCCGGATCCGGGGCTGCGCGGAATTCGACATGCGGCGCGTAGTCGATCACCACCAGGCCGCGGATGGCGGGATCGCGCGCCACGTCGTCCAGGATGCCCAGGAAGGCTGCCCCGTTGATGCTCAGCTGGACGGGGATGCTCCCCGGCCAGCGCTGTCGGACGGCAGCCATGCGCAGGTCGGAACGTATCTGCGAGGTCCCAAGGACGATGACGCCCCGATCAGCGGCCTGGGTCGCCTGACGGCGCTTCTCGGCCCATGGCTCATACTGATCCAGGATCGGATACGCGACGGTGCGGTACAGGCCCAGATGCCAGCTCATGCCCGCCAGGACCGCCAGGATGATGCCGGCGACGGCCATCCAGGTCGCCAACCAGGATCCGCTGGGAATCCCCGCGCTAGAACTGGAAGTAGATGAACTCAAGGTTCTCTCCGGGTGTCAGGAGCATCAGGGTGATCATCGCCGAGATGATGATGGCCCGGGCGATCCAGCCCCTGGCCGCCCACCAGGCCCAGCAATCCCGCCCCCGGAGGTACCAGTGCACGGCCAGCGTGGCGATGAGCACGGTCATGACCTCCCACACCTGGGAGGGACGCAGGATGACCTGGATGCCGCCAGCCGTCCAACCGCCCATGGTTAGGTACTCGGACCAGGCGTCAGCCAAGTGGTGCGTGCGGAACAGCACCCAGAGCAGGTCGATGACCAGAAAGGTCAACAGGCCGAGCAGGATCTGGATGCTCCAGGATCCCATGATGAACCGCGTCATCCCGGCGCAGGCGCGGCGCAGGAGATGGTCGCCCACCAGCAGCAGGCCATGCAGGAACCCCCAGACGACGAACGTCCAGGAGGCGCCATGCCAGAGCCCGCCCAGGACCATGGTGATCATGAGGCTCGCGACCGTCCGCAGCGCTCCCAAGCGGCTGCCGCCGAGGGGGATGTACAGGTAGTCGCGCAGCCAGGTCGAGAGCGAGATGTGCCAGCGTCGCCAGAAGTCGACGAATCCCACCGCGGCATAGGGCGCATTGAAGTTCTGCCTGAGCACCAGGCCCAGCACCAGGGCCATGCCGATGGCGCAGAGCGAGTAGCCGGAGAAATCGCAATAGATCTGCAGGGAGAAGGCCAGGGTACCGGTCCACATGTCCAGGCAGCCGCAGCGTCCGCCACTGTCGAAGATGCGGTTCGCGATAACGGCCATTTGGTCCGCCACCACGATCTTCTGGAAGAGGCCCATCGTGATCAGCGTCATGCCCCATCCCAGCTGGTCGCGCGACGGCCGCAGCAGGGTTGCCAGCTGCGGGAGGAGGTCCTTGGGACGCACGATCGGGCCAGCGAGCAGGTGCGGGAAGAAGGCGATGAACAGCGCGTAGTCAAGCAGCGAGACCGCCGGCTTGCAGGTGCGCCGGTAGACGTCGACCAGGTAGGAGATCGACTCGAACGTATAGAACGAGATGCCCAAGGGCAGGGTGGCGACGGGCAGGTCGCCGTGGCTGACGGCGTGGCCGCCAGCGCCGCAGAGCGCCACGGCGGTCGCATAGAGGAAATGCCGGTATTTGAAGAAGGCCAGCACGGCCAGTCCGGCGCTGATGCCGCCGATGCAGAGGATCTTCCGGCGCAGCGGTCGCGTCTCGGCATCCATGGTCCTGGCCACGACGTAGTCCAGGGCGGTCGTGCACAGCAGCACGGGGAGGAATTTGAGGGTCCAGGACGCGTAGAAGAGGTAGCTGAAGAGCACCAGGCTGCATTTGCGCACCCTTACCGGCGCTGGCGACCAGTGGATCGCAGCGACGATCAGGAAGAAGAGGGCGAATGAGAAGGAATTGAACGGCATGGGTATGCTACGGACGCATGGAGGCTCGTCCTGGTCGGTGACTGATCTGCGCAGCCGTGTCGTGCCGATGTCCGATCAGTGCCGCTGCGCTCATGCGCTGCAGGCGGACCGGATCAGGCTGCAGACATCGCGCTGGGTCAGGCCGGCACGTGCCCAGCGCGTGTCGGAACCGATGATGACCGGACCGGCATCGGGGTGCGCCGCCGCTCGACCGTGGCTGCCCTGGACGACCCGGGGGTCGGTGCCGATGGCGTTCATGACATAGCGCAGGCCGAGCTTCTTGCGAAGCAGGGCAACGCCTGCCCGGCGCTTGCCGCCCTGCGCATCGAAGACCAGCTCGCGCGGATCATAGCCGGGCTTCTTGTGGATCTCGACACAGCGGGCGAAATCCGGTGCAAGGGCCGGATCCAGCCAGTAGTCGTGCGCCAGCCAGGCGCCGGCAGCGGCCATGACGATCAGCTCGCCGGAGCGGGCATGGTCCAGGCCGAGCGCGGCGCGCTCGTCGCCGGCATAGACACGGTCGATGCCAGGCAGGCGGGACAGCAGCGCCTGGGCCTGCGCCTGGGCGGCGGGATCGCGGCAGTAGACGTGCGCGATCTGGTGGTCGCAGACCGCGAACGCGCGGCTCGTGCCCGGATCGAGCAGCTCACCGGTGGCGTTGGTACACACCGACAGCAATCCCGCCTCGCGCAGCGCGCGGTTCGGGAAGGCCGTGCTGCGCACCGCCTCGATGCCGTACTCGCTGACCACCAGGATCTGCGCACCGGCGGCAGTGGCGTGGTCGATGATGACGCCGGCCGCGGCATCGAGTTCGCGCAGGTTCCGCTCGAGATGGGTGCCTTGCGGTCCGAAGCGCTGCAGGTCGTAGTCGAGGTGCGGCAGGTAGGCCAGGGCGAGGTCGGGCCGGACGGAGTCGCATGCCGTGGTGAAGCTCTCCGCGATCCACCGGGTCGAGCGGATCGAGGCCGTCGGTCCCCAGAAGTGGAACAGCGGGAACGGGCCGTGCTTGCGGATCAGCTCGTCCTTCAAGGCGGCGGGATGGGCGTAGATGTCGGGCGACTTGGCGCCGTCCTGGTGGTAGGCCGGCCGTGGCGTGACCAGGGCGTCGACGCTGGAATTCATCGCGTACCACCAGAAGTGCTTGAGCACCTTCAGATCAGGGCGGTCGCGGCGCAGCAGATCCCAGACCAGCGGCGCCTGGACCAGGGCCTCGCTCTGCCGCCATAGCCAGACCTCGCCCAGCTCACGGAAGTACCAGCCATTGGCGACGATGCCGTGCTCACCGGGCGCGACCCCGGTGAGCATCGTGGTCTGGGCGCTGGTGGTCACTGCCGGCAGGGTCCCGCCGAGGGGGGCGGCGAAGCCGCGCGCGGCCAGCGCGCTGAGGTGCGGGGTACTGGTGCCGAGATGCCCCGGGGTCAGCCCGACGCAGCACAGCACGATCAGGGGGCGGGTCATGGGCGGGAATGCGGATCAGGCGCGGTAGCTGAAGGTGCCATGCGCGGTGCGCACCTGCACCTCATTGCCGGGGCCGGAGGCGGCTTCCACGCGTCCGACCACCTGGGCGGCGATGCCGCACTCCTGGCTGATCGCGATGCAGGCCCCGGCGACCGCGGGGGTGACCACGGCCTCGAGGCGGTGGCCCATGTTGTAGACGGTGTGCATCTCCTGCCAGGACAGGCCGGCTTGGCGCTGGATCGCAGCGAAGAGCGGCGTGACCGGGAAGAGCTGGTCCTTCACGTAACGATTGCCGACCGCATGACCGGCTGCGCCGAACTTGGCGATCTTGGCCTGGCCGCCACCGGAACAGTGGATGAGGCCATGGATGGCGGAGCGCTCGACGGATGCGAGCAGGCGCTTGACCAGGGGTGCGTAGGTGCGGGTCGGCGAGAGCAGCGCCGCTGCCGCGGTCAGGGGGCTTCCCGCCTCAAGCGGCGAGGTCAGGCCGAGACTGCCGGAATAGACCAGGTCCGCTGGGATCTCGGGCGCAAAGCTCTCGGGATAGCGGGTACGGTAGGCGCCGTCCAAGAGCTCGTGGCGGGCGCTGGTCAGGCCGTTGGAGCCGATCCCGGAGTTGTCGGCGTCCTCCCAGCGCGCGCGGCCGGTGGAGCTGAAGCCGACGATCACATCGCCCGGCGCCATGCGCGCCGCATCGATGACATCCACACGCGGCAGCCGGCAGACCACGGTCGAGTCGACGATCAGCGTGCGCACCAGATCGCCGACATCCGCGGTCTCGCCGCCGGTCATGATGCAGCGGATGCCTTCGCGCTCGAGCACCGCGCACATCCGCTCGTAGCCCGCGACGATGCCCTTGATCACCGAGCCGGGGATGCGCTTGGCGTTGCGGCCGATGGTGTTCGAGATCAGGAAGGGGCCGGTGGCGCCGACGCAGAGGCAGTCGTCGAGGTTCATCACCAGGGCGTCCTGGGCGATGCCGCTCCACACCGCGTCGCCGAGTCCTTCCATCCAGGCGATGTAGGCCAGGCTCGACTTGGTACCGGCGCCATCGGCGTGCATGACCAGGCAGTGCAGTGGGTCGCCCGAGAGGGCGTCGGCGATGACCTTGCAGAAGGCCCCGGGGAAGAGTCCCGGATCCTGGCCGGTGATCGCGGCATGGACCTCATGCTTGGCGGCGGAGACGCCGCGGGCCTGATAGCGCTGATCGGGGGCCGTGCTCATGGGGTTGGGCCATGCTCGCAGGTCAGGGTCAGGTGCAAGCAGCACTGATGCCGGGCGTGCATCAACGATCCCAGGGGGATTTGCGTCCTCTGCCCTGAACCGCATAGTGGGGGCATGCGTGCAGTCCTGCGCATGTTGATGTACCTGGCCTGCATGGTCATCGGCGCGCTGCTGGTGGTCAATCTGTTCCGTCCAGGGGTCATCGACCAGGTGGCGTTGTTCCTGCACAGCTACAGCGGCCGGCTCGCCTCCTCCGGCACCGCCATCATCCTCCTGCTCTCGCCTTTGGCGATCCTGCTGCGCTGGTGGCAGATCATGCGTCGTTCGCGCGAGATCAGCTACCAGACCGAGAATGGGCGCATTTCCGTCAGCCTCCAGGCCGTCGAAGAGGCGCTGACCCGGGCCCTGGAAGGCGAGCCCGAGGTCAAGAAGGCCCACCTGCGCGTCTTCGAGGACCGCGTCAAGCGCGCCGTGGTGATCGAAGCCGCCATGACCCTGTGGGAGGTGCCGAATGTCACCGACCGCAACCGCTTCTGCCAGCGTCTGCTGCGCCGGCGCTTCGCCGAGCTCATGCCGGAGCAGACCGCCGTGCAGGTCAATCTCAGTGTTGCGCGCCTGACCATGCGCCGTCCCACCACCGTCACCACGACGCCGACCGCGACCCCGGTCCTGGCCAGCATGTCGCAGGAGACGCGCGAGCAGACCGTACCAAGCAAGCGCGAGAGCGAGACCGAGCTTCCGTACCTCGATCCGCTGCTTGATTCGGGACTCCTGCCGGCCCAGACCGGCGAGGAGGACCTCTACGTCGGTCCCAGCTATCCGGTGGTCAAGGAGGACGACGAGGATGTGCCGTCGTACTTCACCCGGCCCGGGACCGAGCGCCGCGAGTCGATCAAGCCCAAGCCCAAGCAGAAGTGACCGCGACGCGCTCGGTCGACGGGATCGATGAGCGCCCAGCCCGGTCCAGGCGTGGCGCGGTGCGGCCCGACCAGGACCGCAGCCTTAGCGACTCAGCCTAGAAGAGCTTCTGCTGGCCGGCGGCGCCGCCCTTGCCGTCGGCATCCTTCTTGTCCTTCTTCTCGTCTGCGCTCAGGTCGTCGTCCTGGACATCGGCCTTGGCCCAGTCGGGGACGTCGTTGCTGGAGGTCTTGCGCGAGGGCTGGGCCACCGCCGGCTTGGGGTCGCTGGCGCCGATCTCGGTCGCGGCGCGCTTGGCCTCGTCGGCCCAGCCCGGACGGGGCATGGTCGCCTGGGCGGCGCGTCCGCCATGGCCTTCGGCCAGGGCATCATCGATGCGCTTGAGGACATCCGCCGGGTCGAGCTTCTCGGTCACCCGCGGCGGGGCCGTGGGCGGAGCGGGCTTGGGGCTCTCGCCGGCCGGCGCCGGGCTCTCGGAGAGGACCTTGTCGATGCGCTTGAGGATGTCATCGAGCTCCGCGGTCTGGGTGCGTGGCTTGGGCGTGGGGATGTGGGTCGGGGCCTCGTAGACCGGGGTGCTCGGCGTGGCTGCGGGCACGGCCGGCGGCAGGGCCGGGGCCTCGGGCAGCTTGTCGGTCTCGATTGGGTGGTGGAAGCCGATCTCGCGCAGGCGCTCGGAGCGTTCCATGGGCGTGGTCGGACCACGTGCGATGGCGGCCTCAGCCGCCGCCTGAGCGGCAAAGCTGTCATCCCGCAGGGTGGCGGCGGCATGGCTCTCATCATCGAGCTCCTGCGCAGCCGGGATGTCGAGATTGTCGGTGGTACCGGAGCGGGTGCTCGCTGCCTGGCTGGGCAGCTTGGCGGTGGCTGCGGAGCCGCGCGCCTGGTGCTCGGCGATGCCGGCCTCGATCGACGGCGCCAGGCCGCCGGTCGAGGTGCGGTTGAGGGGGGCGATGTCGGCGGCCTTCTTGGGGGGCAGGGCCACGCGCTTGGTGGTGTAGCGTGAACCGGCCGCGACCGCCTTGACCGGGACGCGGCTACGTTTGAGCGCCCAGAAGAACCAGGCCCAGACCAGCACTGTCAGCAGGCACAGCCAGTAGCGATTATCGATCAGGAGGTCGAGCATCCGACATTGCCTTTCAGGCGCCCAGGTCGTCTGGCGCGCCAGACGGGACGGTGCGGTGGGGGTGCCCCATCATGAGGGGAAAGCCGGCCAGGGGAAGGTATGACGGGGGTGGTCCATGTGCATGCGCTGATCTGCCCGGGACCGGATCCGGCCATCCGTCCTAGCAGGTGCGGCGCGGCTTGCCGCGATATTCTTTGAGGCGTTTGGCGAGATCTTCGAAGCCCGCCCGGCCGAACTGGGCGAACTCCGCCTGCTTGCCATGCTCAACCCCCGGCTGGTCGAAGGGATCTATACCATAGAGTTCGGCGCTCATCGCGGTCGATAGCTGCAGCATGTAGTACAGCCCGGCGACATTCGCCTCGTCGACCTGGTCGAGATGGACCGCCATGTTCGGTCGTCCGCTGGCGGTGATCTGCTGCTCGGCGCTGATGTAGCCGTTGCCGAGAATGGTCGCGAAGTCGGTGCCGGCCAGGTAGGCCGCGGCCTCGATCTTGGGATAGAGGGTGGGGGTCACCACCGCGTGGCGGTAGTTCTTGACGGTCAGGAAGGTCACGACCTTGTCGAAAGGACCTTCGGCGTAGAGCTGCTGCTGGCCGTGCTGGTCGAAGCTGCCCAGGGCCGCCACCGGGGAGGGGCCGACATGCACGGCCTTGCCCTTGCGGTTGAGCATCTTGCCCAGGCTCACGGCGCAGAGATGCGAATACCAGTCGGCAACCCCGAACAGGCTGTTCGAGAAGCTGAACATGACATGGATGGTCTTGCGGCGCTTGCGGGTCAGCAGGTAGTGCACCAGCGAATGCATATAGGCGGGATTGCGGTGCGGGTCGCCATGGCGGCAGCGCTTGTCCATGTCCTCGGCGCCCTTGAGCAGCGCGTCGATCGAGAAGCCGCACATGCCAGCGACGAAAAGACCGGTGTTTCCCAGCACGCCGAAGCGGCCGGTGAGGTTTATCGGCACATTCAAGGTCTCGATCTTCTCGAGCTTGGCGATCTCGGCGAGCGGGCTCTTCTCGCGCTCGGTGGTGATCACCACCTGGCTGCTGAGGGCGTTCTTGCCGCCCTTCTTCTTGAGCGCCTCCTGGAGGTGCATGAACATCGCGAGGGTCTCGACCGTGGTGCCGGACTTCGAGACCACCTGGAAGAGGGTCTTCTTGAGGTCGAGCGACTCGAAGAGGTCGACCAGGGCGTCGGGATCGGGATTCGCGCAGAAGAACACGCGCGGACCCTTGCGGGTCTTGGCATCGAGCTGGTTGTACTGATGGTGCGAGAGGGCGGTGAACAGGCTGCGGGCGGCGATGACGCTGCCGCCGGTGCCGATCACCACCAGGTCGTCCCACTTGCCGTGATGCTTCTTCAGCAGGGCCTTGAGCTCGCTGGTGTCCTGATAGGGCAGCTCGAAGAAGGAGCTTTCGCCGTTGGAGCGCATCTCCTCGATGTTCTCGTGATGCTTCGGGAACTTGGCGACCAGGGTATCGACCTCGGACTTGGTAAGGCCATGGGTCGCCCCGATGGCTTCAGCCAGGCAGTTCGTAAAGTCGAGAGAGAGGCTCATGCTCGCTCCAAGTGCCTGTCACTAAGATACTGCACCGAGGTGATAATTGGTGGCCTGCGAGCATAGGTCCCGCAGCGGTTGTTTTCAAGCCAGTTTTCGCTTGAGGCCGAACACCACGAGTTAGGTTGGAGAGTTTTCGCCAGAATGGATGCTTTGGCGCACCTGTCCCATCCCTCGGCGGTTTATCGGCAGGAGGTTCCCCCAATCCTCCTTTCGCGGCAGGGACTCAGGAGCTCACGGCGCGGTAGCGGCGGATCGCCTCCGCCGGCTCCCCGTCGAAGACGAGCCGGCTATCTTGGATCAGCAGGCAGCGGCTGCAGACCTCCTGCACGGCTTCCAGGTCATGGCTTACCAGGACGATAGTGCGTTTTGCATCGCTGGTGATATCGCGCATCCGCGTCATGCACTTCTGACGGAATTGAACGTCCCCGACCGCCAGCACCTCGTCGACGATCATGATGTCCGGATCGAGATGGGCGGCGACGCTGAAGGCCAGCCGCACGTACATCCCCGAGGAGTAGTGCTTCACCGGATCATCGATGAATTGATTGATGTCCGCAAAGGCGAGGACCTCACCGAAGCGGGCGTTGATCTCGCTGAGGGTCATGCCCAGGATGGCGCCGTTGAGGTAGACGTTCTCGCGACCGCTGAGCTCTGGATGGAATCCGGTCCCGACCTCGAGGATCGAGGTCACCTTGCCACGCATCGCCACCGAACCGCTGCTCGGGGCGGTGATGCGGCAGAGGATCTTCAGCAGCGTGGACTTGCCTGCGCCGTTCGGCCCGATGATGCCCAGACGCTCGCCGCGGCGCACCTCGAAGCTGATATCGCTTAGCGAGCTGAAGCGTTCGTAGAGGTGCTTGCGCTTCCATGGCAGGGTCGTGAGCGAACGGACGATCTCATCGCGCAGGCTGTGGTGCTGTCGTCCAGTGATGACGCGGCGGTACTCCTTCGAGATGTTGCTGACCCGGATGGTCACATTCTCGGGCAGATCAAAGGGCATCCGCAAGCCTCGCATCCTGGTTGCGGAAGAACCAGACGCCGAATAGGAAGATCAGCACCCCTTCGGTCAACGCGATGAGCGAGCGCTCAAGCGAGGGCGCGGCCATTCCGTTGAGCACGCTCCAGCGGACCCATTCGATGCAGGGCGCGAGCGGGTTCAGCCAGAGCAGTTGCGACCAGGCATTTGGTGCTCCCGCCAGCGTGTAGGCCACGGGCGAGGCGAGCAGTCCGAATTGCAAGGCGACCGGGATGATGTTCTTGACGTCCTGGAACAGGACCATCATCGTCGAGCAGAACAAGCCACAGCCCAGCGAGATCAGCACCACCGGCAGGAACACCAGCGGCAGCAGCAGCATATGCACGGACGGCGCCACATGGTACCAGGCCAGCAGACAAAGCAGGAGAAGCACATTTATCATCGCATCGGTGAGATTCAGGATGACCGTGCTCGACGGCAGCAGGATGCGCGGCAGCCATACCTTGGTGACCAGATTGAGGTTGTTCGCCAGGCTGATCGAGCAGTCGTTGACAACGGACGAGAAGAACTGCCAGGGGATCATGCCGGTCAAAACCAGAACTGGGTAGGGCACACCGTGGGCTGGCATGTGGGCGATGCGGCCGAAGACGATCGTGAAGATGGCCATCGCCAGGACCGGTTTGCAGATTACCCAGCCGATGCCGATGGCAGTGTGGCGATAGCGGATGATGAGGTCACGCCGGGCAAGAAAGCGGACAACGGTGCGGTAGTTGTAGCATTCCCGCAGCCAGCCTTCCGAGCTGCCATGGGGGCCGAAGACGTGCACGCGTTGGCGATCATCCTGGGATTGCGCCGTCATGTGCGGCCATCCAGATGGGTCAGCCAGGTGCGACAGGGCATTGCCCAACCAGTATTTCCCAGGACATGGTGATAGCAAGATCGCAGCGGGCACAGTCTAGGCTGATGCGGCCATGAGCCTGCTGAAGACCAGGGTTCCCGGGTTCATCCTGCAGTGATCAGTGATCCTGTCCGCCCTCCGGGGCGGCGCCCGCAACATATTTGAACCGGCATTTCGCATCCAACTTGCTCAGAGGCGGGAAGGCGCCTCGCACCAGGCCAGTGATGACCGTCCACCACGCCTTGGGGATCCACCAGCGCCGGCCGAGCCACATCAGGATGCTGAGTGCATACAGGACGAAACCGAAGATGCGCTCGCGGCGGTTGTAGCAGTTGGAGGCCAGGAGGGTCCAGAGGGCGTTGCGGACATGGAAGTAAAAGCGAGCGGGAGGCGCTTCGAGCGTAGCGACCTTCTTGTCGGTACGGTGCTCGACCACGCTGGCCGGGACCAGGACCCCGTTTGCCTCCTTAAGGACGCGAGCCGTCCATTCGACATCGTCATGCCAGAGAAAGTAGATGGTATTTGGCAGGCCATGACTGCTCACCGCGCGGCGGTGCACGAGGAGTGATACGAAGGTGGCCGAACGCATGCTCATGCAGCCGTAGAGGGGGGCGGTGTACAGGAACTCCTTGTTGAAATTCTTCACTGAGACGAAATTGAGGGGGTGCAGCTGGTTATCACTCCAGTCGACCCGGCTTGCCAGCAGCCACGGGGCGATCGCAGCAGGGAACGCATGATAGGCATCAATCAGTGCGGCGAGCGCGGTCGGCGCGGGGATGCAGTCATCATCCATGATCCAGAGCCATTCGTAGCCGTGGGCGTATGCCGTCGCCATGCCGGTATTGAACCCTCCGGCACCGCCGCTGTTGATCTCCAGCGTGATCAGATTGAATCCGGGCCGCGAGGTCCAGCCTGCCTCTGCGAGCATGGCGAGAGTGTCGTCGGTGGAGGCGTTGTTGATCAGGTACAGCGCGTCGAAGGACCGAGTCTGAGCATACAGCGCAGCGAGATTGGCCTGGAGCAGGTCGCGACGGTTGCGCGTGACGACGACGACCGCGATGCCGCTCATGAGGTCTCGGCCAAGGCGCCGCAAACGGACTGGCTAGCCAGATCCGGGGACGGCGAGCGGGCGATTCCCAGTATTGCATAGCGATTGGCAGCGATGCAGATCCAGGAATTATTCATCTCATGCGACCCTAGCGGGCCGTCTGGACTGGCAATCTCTAGTTCCACGAAAACCGCTGTCTCTTGTCCGTGGGCGCCGTCATCTACGCTATGGCCATGGAAGCCGCAAGTCCCGTCGCGACGACTGCAGTTTGGCAGTCCTGGCTCGCCGCACTGCGTCTTCACCACTGGCCCAAGGCGATGGTGGTGCTGGTCGGGCTGCTGCCGACCGGCGCGTTCCGTGATCCGCATGCGGTGATCCAGGTCGTGCTTGCCGCCATGCTCTTCCAGGCGGTGGCCTCCGGTGGCTACTTGTTCAATGACTGCCTGGACGTGCGTCGTGACCGCCTGCACCCCCGCAAGCGCATGCGGCCGATCGCCAGCGGGGCGATCGCGCCGCCTGCGGCCCTGGCGGCGGCGGCGCTGATCGCACTCGGCGCCATCGGGCTCGGCGCCCTCATCACCCCGTACCTGAGCTTGGTGCTGTCCTGCTACGCGGTCGTGACCGTCGCTTACTCCCTGGTCCTCAAGCATGTCGTAGTCTGCGACATCATGACCATCGCAGCGATCTTCGTGTTGCGCGCGGTCACCGGTGTGGTGGTGATCGGCGCCTATGTCAGCCCCTGGTTCTTGATCAGCGTCGGCTGCCTGGCCCTGCTGCTGGCGCTCGGCAAGCGCCTGGGCGAGGCGCGCCTGCTCAGCGAGACCCAGCGCGTGCATCGCATCACGCTGCGGGCCTACCAGCATGCCGGCTGGGGCCGCATGCTGGTCGTAGTGGCTGGCCTGACCGTCGCCTGCTACCTGATCGCGGCCTCGCTGTCGCCGACTGCTCACCTGCATCCGCTGGTCCTTTTGACCACCATCCCGGTATTCTGCGGCGTCTGGCGCTATACGCGGCTGGTGCGCGCCGGCGGCGGCGGCGAGCCGGAACGGCTGCTGCTGCGCGATGTGCCGATGGCCGTCTGCGCCTGCGCCTGGGCGGCGCTGCTCGCCATCGCGGTGATGCTCTAGGCCGGTCCGGCGCCAACCGGCGCCTCGACCAGGCCCGGCTCGCGCCACAGGCCCGACTCCTTGATCAGGACGATCAGCTCGTCGCGCGCCCGTTCGGCGCTCAGGCCACGCCGCACCACATCCTTGCGGCGATACAGGTCGATCTTGCCGGGTCCCGAGCCGACATATCCGAAGTCCGCATCCGCCATCTCCCCGGGGCCGTTGACGATGCAGCCCATGATGGCGATGGTCACGCCGTCGAGGTGCGAGGTCGCGGCCTTGATGTGCGCGGTGACCTCCATCAGGTCGAACTGGGTGCGGCCGCAGCTCGGGCAGGCGACATAGTCGGCGCGGGTGATGCGCGCCTTGACCGCCTGCAGGATGGTGAAGGCCAGGCGGCGCGGATCCTTGGCGCCGGGCAGATAGAGGCAGTCGCCGATGCCGTCGATGAGCAGCCCGCCGGCGATGGCGCTGATCGCCAGCTCGTCCTGCTGGAAGGGCAGGGCCACGCACAGCGCGTGGCGGACGCCGCTGCCGGGATGGCGCGCCTCGGCATCGCGGAAGGACTGCTCGTCGACCGCGGCCAGCAGCCGGTAGGCGCGCGTCTCGCCGAGCAGGCCGGGCTCGGCGATGCCGACCAGGCACGACTCGGGGATGGCCGCCAGGGCGCTGGCGAGCGCCTGGGGGGCGTTGGCGTCGTCCAGGCGCAGCAGGATCAGCGATCCTGCCGCAAACTCCTGCCCGGCCATGCAGCTGCCCAGGCGCGTGTCGATCAGGGTGATCTGGCCCGGCACCGGCACGGGGATGTGGGCGCTGGCGGCCTGCTGGCTTTTGATGTTCTTCTGACAGCGCTCGGCGCCCGGGATGGAGTGCGCGCGCAGCGCCCACAGGTGGTGGTCCTGGACCAGGGCGTCGGCCTGCGGCTCGGCGGCGGGCGGTGCCGGGCTGTGGTGGGGGGCCAGGACGCGCGGCAGCAGGCCGCCGCCGACCGCCAGGCGGTCTTCGGCGGGCGCCGCCGCGTCGCTGGGCCGTGGCCGCGCCACGCGCACGATGCCGGCCACGCGTCGCCGGAAGGTATAGGGGTCGAGCGTCTCGGCCGGGCAGCCGGCCGGGGCGCGGAAGGACTGCCAGGTGCGGTAGCGCTGCGCGAGCGCGCGGGCCACCGGGATCTCGAACTCGGGCGGCTCGGTGAGGCTGACCCGGATCGTGTCGCCCAGGCCATCCTCGAGCAGCGCGCCGATGCCGGCCGCGCTCTTCACCCGGCCATCCTCGCCGTCTCCGGCCTCGGTGACGCCCAGGTGCAGGGGGTAGGCCTGGCCATGCGCAGCCAGACGGGCGACCAGGAGCCGGTAGGCACTGACCATGATCTTCGGATTCGACGATTTCATCGAGATGATGAGATCATGGTAGCCTTCCGACTCGGCCAGGAGGATGAACTCCATGGCCGACTCGACCATGCCGGCAGGCGAATCGCCGAAGCGGTTCATGATGCGGTCCGAGAGCGAGCCGTGATTGGTGCCGATGCGCAGCGCGCGGCCCAGGATCTTGGCGCGGCGCACCAGCGGCAGGAAGCGCGCGGCGACGCGCTCGAGCTCCTCCTGGTACTCGGCGTCCGAGTAGTCGCGCACCGCGAAGCGCTTCTTGTCGACGAAGTTGCCCGGATTGATGCGCACCTTCTCGACGTGCTCGATGGCCTCCATGGCGGCGACCGGCATGAAGTGGATGTCGGCGGCCAGGGGCACATCACGATAGCCGGCCGCGCTGAAGCCCTCGCGGATGCGTTTCAGGCACTGGGCATCAGCCAGGCCGGGAGCGGTGATGCGCACGATCTGGCAGCCGGCATCGGCCAGGACGCAGGACTGGCGGATGGTGGCGTCGATGTTGGTGGTCTTGGTCGTGCACATGCTCTGCAGCACGAGATCGGCGGTGCCGCCGACCTGGACCCGGCCGACCATCACCGGACGGCTGGCACGGCGGACATAGCCCAGGCGATCACTGACGTAGGACACTGGCATGGCTGGTCGATCCTAGCGATGCCTCCGGGCAGTGAAGCGGCGAGCCGGCCACGATAAGGGGCTGTTGGACGCGCTTAGAACGGGGAGTGGGCCTCGGTGCGCGCCTTCTGCTGGCGGGAGATGCGGGCCAGGGCCTGGCGTTCGGCGGTCGTCAAGGAGGGCAGGCCCTGCTCCGAGACCTTGGCGAGAAGGCGGTCGAGGACCTCCTGCTCCTGCTGCTCCTGGACCTCTTCATGGGCACGTTGGCGTTCCTTGCGTGCCGCGCTCCAGCGCGCCAGGATCCCATTCGGACGATTCCTCCCCAGGAGGCGTGGTTCGGCCTGCAAGACGAGGTCGTAGGCCGACTGCTTCATCGATCGGCGTTCCGAGATGCAGGCGTACAGCATCATGACCGCGAAGATCACCATGGTGAAGCTCATGGCGGCAAAGCCCGTCAGCAGCAGCAGCCCCGAGCAGACGAATCCGGCACCGATCGTTATCCACACGGCGAGCGTCACGCCAGTGAACGGCCACAGCACGGCTCTCCACAATCTGCCACCGTCGAAGATCATGCTCGGAAAGAGATTCCAGATGAAGAGCGCTGAGCACTGGACCGAGGAGTAGGACAGGACGAACGTGATCCAGTCCGCCATGCGGCTCTTCACCGTGGTATCCGGCACGCCGGTCAGGTTGTGGGCGCTGAAATGCCAGCTGTCCGTGAGGTGATAGAGCATCCAGTCGAAGCCGGCACCCAGGATCAGGCTCACCGCCGGTCCCGCCGCGGCCACGGCGAACTGCTTCAAGGGGGTGAGGGCAAGGTGCATCGGGGTCATGTCCCCCAGCGCCCAGAGCAGGGTCTGGTCGGTCCTGCCGCCGACCCAGCGCAGCATAAGCAGGTGGCCGATGGTATGCATCAGGACCATGGCGGGCGGGATGACCAGCGCCCAGGGGATGAGATCGGGGCGTCCCGAGCGGATCACGGAAATGGCCGAGAAGACCATGCTCAGGAACAACGTCCAGCTGATCCGGAATTCGATGCCGGCAACGCTTCCAGCCCGCCATGACCACGACATCCATGACAGCGAGTTCTGCATGCGATCGCCGTCATAGCTCATAGAGGGAAACCTTCACCACATGGGGCACGCCTGGAGCGATCGGCGGCAAGCTTAGGGGGGCATCGGGATCATGCAGCCAGTGATCGATCGCATCATCCAGCCCTGTGGAACCCATGGAATTGATACGTCGTGCCTCCACCACGCGGCCATGCTCGTCGACAGTGATCTCCAGGAACAGGTCCGGTGTGGTCAATGGACCCTTCAGCTCCGACCAGTTCTCGCGGTAGGCGTCGCGCAGCAGCCGCTCCAGGAGGATCGCCATGTCGCCGAGCCGCTGCTGCTCCCGGGACAGCTCGCGGTCGCTCCAGATGTGGTCGTCGAAGCGCGTGGCCCGCTCCACGGCGGCAAGCGGCATGATCGGCAGCGCCACCGGCGAATCCCCGCTCGTCTGGCTGCTGCCGCCCTGGTCCTGGGTGCCGCCGCTGCGCGGTGTGACGACCTCCGCCGGATCACGGTCGGTGCCATGATCCGCCCAGCCGGGCAGCGCCGACAGCGGCAGCGGCGGCAGGGCCGAGGCGGCGGGTCGGGACTGCGGCACCAGGATCAGGCGCTGCGTCGTGGCGGCCAGCCGGGTCGGCTGCGGCCGCGACCGGGGCGGCGCATGCGCCGCCAGATGCCAGGCCGGGGCGAG
>Ga0302314_10008140_pt1 | contig 18719 bp, 16 predicted proteins | sample III_Palsa_N2_3_FD_200533 | JGI IMG/M metagenome (GOLD analysis project Ga0302314, IMG submission 200533) | Peat permafrost microbial communities from Stordalen Mire near Abisko, Sweden - III_Palsa_N2_3 | ecosystem: Environmental > Terrestrial > Soil > Palsa > Peat permafrost | place: Sweden...
CAGCTTCGCCGGTCGCCGCGTGCTGGTTGCCGACGACAGCGCCGTCAACCGCGAAGTGGCCATGGAGGCCCTGGCCAGGCTCGGTGTCTCGAGCGCCGTGGTCGTGGACGGCCGCGAGGCCGCCGAGGCCGCCTTTACCGAGCCTTTCGACCTGATCCTGATGGACGGCGGCATGCCGGTGATGGACGGCTACCAGTCCGCCAAGGCCATCCGCGCCGGCGAGGCCGAGTTCCATCGCCAGCGCACCCCGATCATCGCCCTGACCGCCGAGGTGCTGGGCGCGCGCGCCGACGCCTGGCGCGAGGCCGACATGGATGGGGTGCTGCACAAGCCCTTCACCCTGGCCGCCCTCGCCCGCACCCTGGCCTCGGTCATGGAGCCAGCCAGCGGGGGCGGCGCGATCGAGGAGTATGAGCCAGCCGTCTTGGACAACGACCCGACCTCACCGGTGCTGATCGATCCGGTCGTGGCCGCCGAGCTGGCCCAGATGGCCGATTCGGGCCGCGCCGATTTCGTCGCGCGGGTGACGCGGCTCTATCGAGAACACGCCCCGATCGCGGTACGCTCGATGGTCGAGGCCGCCGCGGCCGGTGACCGCGTCGAGACCGGCCGCGCCGCCCATGCGCTCAAGTCGATGAGCGGCAATATCGGCGCCCGCGCCGTCGCCGACATGGCCGGCCGCATCGAGGCCGCCGCCCGCGAGCGCGATGTCGCCCCGGCCGAGATCGAGAGCCTGCACCGGCGCCTTCTCGCCACCCTCGACCTCATGGACCACCCAGACGACTCGCTGACCACCGAGGCCGTGCTTCCCGCCGCCACCGACCAGAGCCGCCTGCTGCAAGACTTGGCGCTGGCCTGCCGGCGCGGCGAATTCTCGCTGGTCTATCAGAAGCAGGTCGACCGCGACGGCGAAGCGGTGCTGGGCGTCGAGGCGTTGCTGCGCTGGAACCACCCGACGCGAGGCGCCATCAGTCCGGCCATCTTCATCCCGCTGGCCGAACAGAACGGCCTGATCCGCGACATCACCGGCTGGGTGCTGAACCAAGCCATGACCGAGACCAAGGACCTCGAGGGCCTGACCCTGGCGGTCAACGCCTCGGCGATGGAGTTCGGCGACCCCGAATTCGCCGACGAACTGGCGGTGATCATCGCCCGCCACAACTACGATCCGCGGCGCCTGGAGGTGGAGATTACCGAGACGGCCATCCTGTCCGAGGGCGACGAGGTGCGCCGCAGCATGGACCGGTTGCACGGCCTGGGCGTCAAGATCGCCCTGGACGACTTCGGCGTCGGCTATTCCAGCCTCAGCCACTTGCAGCTCTATCCGTTCGACAAGCTGAAGATCGACCGCATGTTCGTCAATCGCTGCAGCGACGACGTGCAGTCGGCCACCCTTGTCCACGCGCTGGTCTCGATCGGCCGGGCGCTGGGCATGAAGGTGGTCGCCGAGGGGGTCGAGGACGAGATGCAGCGCAAGTTCCTGCGCGCCACCGGCGCCCACGCCATGCAGGGCTTCCTCTTCGGTCGCCCGGTGCCCATCGCCGACCTGAAGCGCGAATTGGCCGGTCCCGTCGCGCCCGAGAGTCAAATGGCCGCGGTGGGCGCCCGTTAACCACTTCGGAACCGGGCGCCGCGAATGTCAGGCCGGACGGGCTGAGGAAAAGTGTGAAGCGGTTCTCCGCCCGCAGCCCGCTAATTGAGTCTTTGGGGCGATTAAGTGGCGGCTGAGTACGGCCTCGATCCATCCGACTGGCGCGCGTTGCGGGGCCAGGGCCACCGCATGCTCGACGACATGTTCGACCATCTGGAGAGCCTGCGCGACCAGCCGGTCTGGCGGCCGATCCCCCAAGCCGTGCGCCAGCGGTTCCGCGCCGCTCCGCCGACCGCGCCCAGCCCGCTCGCCGAGGCGCATGAGAGCTTCATGCGCGACGTGTTGCCCTATGCCGGCGGCAACCTGCATCCGGGCTTCATGGGCTGGGTCCAGGGCGCCGGCACGCCAGTCGGCATGCTGGCCGAGATGCTGGCCGGCGGATTGAACGCCAATCTCGGCGGTCGCGACCACATGCCGATCGAGGTCGAGCGCGAGGTGATCGGCTGGATGCGCCAGCTGCTCGGCTTTCCGGACGGCGCCAGCGGGCTTCTGGTCACCGGCGCCTCGGCCGCCAACTTCATCGGCGTGCTGGTCGCCCGACAGCGCGTCCTGGGCGGCGCCGGCCGCCATCAAGGCGCCGCGAGCGCGCGTTTGACCGCCTACGCCTCCAAGGGCGTCCACGGCTGCGTACCCCGCGCAATGGAGATGGCCGGCCTGGGTTCAGACGCCCTGCGCCAGATCGTCGTCTCCGCCGATCAACGGATCGACCTGGACGCCCTGCGCCAGGCGATCGAGACCGACCGCCGCGCGGGCGCCAGACCCTTCCTCTTGGTCGGCAATGCCGGCGCGGTGGATACCGGCGCGATCGACGATCTCGACGCCCTGGCCGACCTCGCCGAGGCGGAGGGCCTGCACTTCCACATCGACGGCGCCTTCGGGGCGCTGGGCGTCCTGGCCCCCGAGATCAAGCCGCTGCTGAAGGGGTTGGAGCGCGCCGATTCCGTCGCGTTCGACTTCCACAAATGGGCCCACGTCCCCTACGACGCCGGCTGCGTCCTGGTGCGCGACCAAGCGCTGCACCGCGAAACCTTCGCCGCCGAAGCCGCCTATCTGCAGCGCGAGGGCCGCGGCCTCGCCGGCGGCGACTGGTGGCCGTGCGACTACGGCCCGGACCTGTCGCGCGGCTTTCGGGCATTGAAGGCTTGGTTCACGCTGAAGGTCTATGGGACCGACGCCATCGGCGCCGCCATCGCCCGCAGCTGCGTCCTGGCCCGCGACCTGGAACGCCGCGTCGCGGCCGAGCCGGCCCTGGAGCTGCTCGCCCCGGTCGCGCTCAACATCGTCTGCTTTCGCTATGCCTGCGACGACGCAGACCGGATCAACCGCGCCGTCGTCGCCGACCTGCAGGAGGCCGGCGCGGTCGCGCCCTCCCTGACCACCATAAACGGCAAGGCCGCCATCCGCGCGGCCCTGTTCAACCACCGCACCGACGAGCGCGATCTGGACGCCCTGGTGCAGGGCGTCCTGGCCCTCGGCGCCGCGGCCCAGCGGGGCGCGGCGTGAGCGCTTCCCCCGCAGAAGTCATCGGTCTCGCCGTCCTCGGACGCTTGGTGTTCGAGGGCGTCGACGTGGTCCCGGTCTGGGACCGGCTGATGGCCAGGAACCGCGCCGCCCCGGAAGACGCCGGCGTCATCATGGACCTGGCGACGCTGCTGCTGCTCACCGGCCAGGGCGAGTCCGGCCGCCGCGTCCAATCCGAATCGCTGGCCTTGCAAAAGCTCTTCCGCCGTCCCGCGCCCGCTCCCGATCCGCTGAAGCTGCTGGCCATCGTCGCGCCCGGCGACATGATGGCCAATACGCCGCTCGACTTCCTGCTCGAGGGCGCGAATGTCGAGCTGACCAGCCTCTATGTCGTGGCCGGCGAACCCATCCCAGAGCCGCCAGCGCACGACGTCGCCTTCCTGGCTATCGGCGAATCCGAGGCCAACCGCCCGGCGCTGGACGCCATCGAACCGTTGCTGGCCAACTGGCCAAGGCCAGTGCTGAACGGCGACGCCGCCAAGATCCGCGCCCTCACCCGCGATGGAGTCGCCGCCGCCCTGGCCGATGCGCCCCAGGTGCTGGCGCCCGCCGCCGCGCGCCTGAGCCGCCAAGACCTCGCCGCCGTCGCCGCCGGCCGCTGCGCGCCCTGCAGCTTTCCAATGCTGGTCCGCCCGATCGCCTCCCACGCCGGCGCGGGCCTGGCCAAGCTGGACGACGCCTCGGCCATCCCCGCCTACCTCGCCGAACGGGACGAAGACCGCTTCTACGTCACCCCCTTCGTCGACTATGCCAGCGCCGACGGCCTCTTCCGCAAGCAGCGCATCGTGCTGATCGAGGGCCGCCCCTTCATCGCCCACATGGCGATCTCCGAGCGCTGGATGGTCCACTATCTGAACGCCGGCATGACCGAGAGCGCCGACAAACGCGCCGAGGAGGCCCGATTCATGGCCGAGTTCGACGAGGGTTTCGCCACCCGTCACGCCGACGCCTTCGCCCAACTGCACGCGCGCCTCTGCCTCGACTATCTCGGCCTGGACTGCGCCGAGACCCCTGACGGCCGGCTGCTGCTGTTCGAGGCGGACGTGGCGATGATCGTCCACGCCATGGATCCGCAAGACCCCTTCGCCTACAAAAAAGCCCCGATGCACAAGCTGTTCGAGGCGTTCGAAGCGATGCTGCGGATGACGGCAGCCTAGACGCGGAGCCTCAGTCGCCAATCGATACGTTGTTGATCTTCGTTCCGACCGGGAGTCCACGTGTCCGCGAGAGCAGCTGTGCCGAAATTGTCCAGTAGACGTCGAAATCACCAACTTCGAGGTTCGTGACCTCATCGACGCCGCCGAGGTAGAGTGGGCGTTTGTAGCCTATGCACTGGTCGTAAGCCGGAACCTGCCCTCCGCTCGCCAGCCAGCTCTTGTAAAACGATAGCGCTACGGCTGCTTCCGCGTTTTCGACCAACTGACGCCGGTGGAATGACTGAAAGTTCGCGGGTATTTCCAACGCCTCGCCGGTCCCTGGCTCAAGAAGCAGCACCAGCGGCTCTCCGTCCGCTAGTCGCCCGGAATCAGCCGCGAACTGCCGTCCAAGCCAATCTGTCCCGAAGCAAGTGATCCGAGATGAAAATTGCGGAAACGCGTCTCTGGCGAGCGCTGTAAAACGCGGAACGTCGTCAGGACGATGAAGGCGATAGGCTCCGTGGACCCCTGGTGGGATCACCGGCTCGGTCAGAGTTGTGTTCTTCCGACCTTTGCCAAGTCTCAGTTGCTTTTTGATGTGATCGAACAAGATCGTCTCCGGTCGCCTATTCCATCATTGCTTGCGAACTCAAGTTCGCCATGGGTCGATAGCGTCTAACCCGAAGGCGGACCTTGGCGAGCTTATGAGTACAGGACCTAGCCGCAAACGGCGGCTGCGACTCGATCGAGCACGTCCAGCGCTTTGCCGATCACCGCACTCGGGTCGCCGCCTTCAGATAGGGCTTCAACGATCAGCCGGGCGCTGTTGCACAGGCGAAGCGCGCTCACCGGCGCGCCGTCGCGGACGCCGCAGCGGACCGGCTGGCCGAGGCGCGCGCCATCGACGGCCAGCGACCGGTAGACCGCCTCGGTCTCGGCCAGACTCAGATAGCGCTGTCCCGGTTTGCGCAGCAGGAAGGGGAAGATGCTGGCCGTGCGGTCCCAGCCGCCGGCCGCGCCTATGGCGGCGCGGTTCAGCCGGCGGGTGGGCAGCGGGATGAAGGCTGCATCATCGACCAGGCGGGTGTGAACGGCGGCGGCGAAGTCGTCCATGAACCCCTTCACCTGCGCCGGCGGCAGGGCGCGGAAGGCGCGCAGCTCGGCCAGCGCCGCCTCCCAGCGCAGCAGCAGGCCGTAGTTGGCCGCCTCGGTCATGGCGGCGCCGGCAATCCAGCTGGCTGGCCATTCGGCGCGGGCGGAGTAGGCGCGCAGGCCCGGCGGCAAAAGCCGGGTCTTCAGCCGCGCGCCGACCTGCTCGGGCACGAACAGGGCGCCGGAAAATGTCGGGCCGGTCAGAAACTTCGACCCGGTGACCGCGACCATGAAGCCCTGATTGAGGTAGGCGCGCAGGGTCTCGGGTGCGAGGCGGAACTGGCAGGCGTCGACCAGGACCTCCAGTGTCTTCGGAAACCGCCGCACCAGCGCCAGCACCACGTCGAGGCCCGGCGAGATCAGGCCGGTCTTTGAGACGTCGGTGACGGTGAGCAAGGCGCGCTGGCCGGACATGGCGGCGTCGAGCACCAAGGCATCCAGCTCCTCCTCGATATCGGCGGCATGGCGCAGGCCGCCGCTCTCGTCGCGGCTGGGCACGGCGACGAACTCGCCGTGGGCGCCAAGGCCGGTCCCGGAGGCGACCGTCTCGCCGAGCGCGGTGTGCGTGCTGAAATGACGGCCGGCCAGGGCGTCGGGCACGCCGCTGCCGGTCTCCTCGGCCTCGACGTCGATGCAGACCAGCGGCCGGTCCGGCGTGCCGCCGACCAGGGCGGAAGCCAGCAGATGCAAGTCCGTGCCCGAGGCGGCGAAGACGACGTCGAGGCCCGCCATGCCATGCAGGCCGCAGAGCGACGCCAGCTCGGCGCGCATCCGCTCCAGCTCGCGGCCATAGGTGACGGCGCGGCGCTCGCGGCCTTCCAACGCGGCGAGCTTCTCGCGCATCGCCTCGGCGGCGGCGAAGCCCCGGTGCGAGACGCTGGAGGCGGTCGATGAGCCGAAATCGGAAAGATCGCCCTCGGGCGTCGCGGCGCAGCCGTACCTGTTTCGGGCTGTAACGGCGTCCAGCGCGATGCGGGCGTCGCCGCCGTCGGTGAGCAGGCGCGCGGTCGGCGCGAGGCTGTCGGCGCGAGGCGCGAGACCGGCCGCAACGGCTCCGGCCGAATAGTCGAACGCCTCGGTCATACGCGCGTTGGTCCCGCCCCTTGGCTCCGTCGCGCGGCCACATTGCGGCCTCGGTCGTTGCGAGACGATTAACCGCGATGCGAGGAGCTCAGGGCTTGGCGCCACACCCTCAACCGTCATTCCCCGCTGGAGCCGGGCAGCGGCGGAATGCGGGGAACCCATGAGTACTCACGTTCGACAACGATCATGGGTGGCCCGAACCAAGTCGGGCCATGACGGGCAAAAATTGGCGAAGTAAGAAATTACACCGTTAATTCATTGGCTTAACGGAAATTTACGCTCCGCCGCAACGCCGGCCAAACCCGCCACCCGGTTCATCCAGGCGACCAGTTTGGCGATCACCTCGTCGCGGTTGGTCTCGTTGAGCATCTCGTGGCGGCCGCCGGGATAGAAATCCCAGGTGACGTCCTTCACCCCCGCCGCCTGGTACCGCTCGATAAGCACCTTCAGGAAGGCGAGGTCGCCGTTCAGCGGGTCCTTGTCGCCGGCGAACAGATAGATCGGCAGGTCGGGGCGGATGCGTTTCAGCTGTTCCGGGTCGGCCGCCCTCGGAACCGTCAACTCCGAGGCCGAGCGATTTCGGCCCTGAAAGCCGCAATAGGGGTCGGCGATATAGGCGTCGACCGCCGCCTCATCGCGGCTCAGCCAGTCATAGGCCGTGCGCGCCGGCTCGAACGCGGTGTTCAGCGTGCCGGTGCTCGAGGCGCGCGTCTTGGCGAATACGTCCAAGGCCGTCGAGCCCGACAGCACCAGCCCGTCGATCAGGTCGCTGTGGTCCAGCGCATAGGCCTGGGCCGCGAACGAGCCCATCGAGTGGCCGAGCAGGATGACCGGCAGGGCGGGCTGCTCCTTTCGGATCAGCCGGGTCAGGATGGCCATGTCCTCGGGCAAGGCGTCGTAGCCGCCCTCGCCGAAATCCCCCAGCTTTTCGACCGAGCCGGCCGTGCGCCCGTGGCCGCGATGGTCGTTGGCGTAGACCATGGCGCCGGCCGCGATCAGGTCGCGCGCAACGGGGATATAGCGGCGGGCGTGCTCGGCCATGCCGTGGGCGATCTGCACCACGAACCGCGCTGGCGTCTCGCCGCTCCAGCGATAAGCGGCGACGCTGACCTCGTCCTTGCCGGCATAGATGAAGGCCCGTTCGTTCAGGTCGTCTTCCGTTTCGATCGTGCTCATGGTCGTCCCTCGCGTTCGCACCGGACCACACGAAATGACTGGCGCCCCGTCAAGGGCTTGTGGAAACTGGTCGCAAATCTTTAGGGAGGTTCGAACTTGAAACGCGTCAGCGTCATCGCCCTGGCATCGGTCGGCGTCGCGGCCATCGCCGCCGGCCTCGCCGCCCTGGCGCGCGGCTCGAAATCCGCCGCCGTGGTCGAGAGCGACTCCGGCCGCCTAGGCGGGACGATCAGGGACGGCGTCGTCGCCTTCAAGGGCGTGCCCTACGCCGCCGCGCCCATCGGCGCCCTGCGCTGGCGCCCGCCGCAGCCGGTCAAGGCGTGGGCGGGTGTCCGCCGCGCCCACGCCAACGGGCCGATCTCGCTGCAGATCCACAAGCCCGAGGACAATGGCGTCGGCCCATTGCCGATGAGCGAGGACTGCCTGACCCTGAATGTCTGGGCCCCCGCCAAGCGCGGCGCAAAGCCCGCGCCGGTCATGGTCTGGATCCACGGCGGCGGTTTCGTCAACGGCTCGGCGACGGCGGCGCTGTACGACGGCGCCAACCTCGCCCGCGATGGCGTCGTCGTCGTTGGAGTGAACTACCGGCTCGGCCGACTCGGCTTTTTTGCCCACCCCTTGCTCACCGCCGACCAGCCGGACGAGCTGAAGGGCAACTACGCCCTGATGGACCAGATCGCGGCGCTGGAATGGGTCAGGCGCAACATCGCGGCCTTCGGCGGCGATCCGGGCGACGTGACCATCTTCGGCGAATCCGCCGGCGGCATGTCGATCAACCGGCTGATGGTCTCGCCGCTGGCGCGCGGCCTTTTCCACAAGGCGATCGCCCAGTCGGGCGCGGGCCGCGAGCCGGGCACGCCGCTGCCGAAGGCCGAGCAGCAGGGCCAGGCCTTTATCGAGTCCCTCAACATCGTCGCCAGCAGCCCCGCGGCCCTCCGCGCCATATCGGCCGATGCGATCATGGCCGCCGGCGATCCGGATGTCGGCGCCGGCTGGGGTCCGATCCTCGACGGCAAGCTGCTGACCAAGGATGTCACGCCCGCCTTCGCCGCCGGCGAGCAGGCGCGCGTGCCCTATCTGGCCGGCTCCAACGCGCTGGAATTCCCGATTCCCGCCAAGGCCTTCGACGCCGCCTTCAACCGCATGGCCAACCTGCCGGACGAGGCGCGGGCGGCGCTGGCCGCCGCCTACCCGAACGAGGCGGCGTTCAAGGACCATGCGATCAGCGACCTGATCTTTACCGAACCGGCGCGGCATCTGGCGGCGTTGCACGCGCAGAGCGGCGAGCCAGCCTTCCTCTACCGGTTCTCGGTGCTCTCCAAATCGGTCGAGGACCGGCTGAAAGGGGCGCCGCACGCGGCCGAGCGGCAATATGTGTTCCGCACCCTGAACGCCTCGACCTGGCCCACCGACGCCATGGACGAGGCGGCCTCCGATGCCATCAGCGCCTATTGGCTGGCCTTCGCCAGGACCGGCGACCCGAACAGCGACGGCCGTCCGGCCTGGCCGCAATATGGCGCCAAGGCCGACCGGTTGCTCGACTTCACCAATGACGGCCCGGTGGCGCGCCCGACGCCAGACGCCGTCGTGCTGGATGCGATCGGCGCCATCCGCGAACAGGCGCCGGCGAAAGCCGCCGCGAGAACGCCAGCCAAGGCTGCCGCAGCCGCCGCCAAGCCTCGCACGCGAAAGACGCCCGCCGCCAACTAACGGACGTCACACTGTTGTATTACGGCTAAGCTAGCTGACCCGCTCAGGTGGTGGAGGAACCCCCATGATCGTCTATGGCTCGTCGCTGTCGCCCTTTGTCCGCAAGCTGCTGGTCGTCGCCGACGAAAAGGGGCTGGTGCTGGAGGTCGAGCCGACCGCGCCCAATTCGACCGACCCGGCCTTTCGCGAGGCCAGCCCGTTCGGCAAGATTCCAGGCTTTCGCGACGGCGATTTCGCCATCTCCGATTCCACCGCCATCATCTCTTATCTGGAAGCGTTGCGGCCTGACCCGCCCATGGTCCCGCGCGAGCCCAAGCTGCGCGCCCGCACGGTCTGGTACGACGAATTCGCCGACACCATCCTGACGCCGGTCCTGGCCAAGATGTTCTTCAACCGCATCGTGTCGCCGAAATTCATGGGCCGTCCGGGCGACCTCGCCGCCGCCGACAAGGCCGAACACGAGGAAGCGCCGCCGCTGATGGCCTATCTGGAGGGCGTCATCGCCCCGACCGGCTATCTGGTCGACGACAGGTTGACCCTGGCCGACCTCGCGGTGGCCAGCCCCTTCGTCAACGCCATGCACGCCGGCTACGAGATCGACGCCGACGCCTATCCAAAGGTCGCCGCTTACGTGGCGGGCCTGCATACGCGGCCATCTTTCGCCGCCCACATCGCGGCGGAAAAGGCGATCCTCGGCGGCTAATCCGAGGTTAGTGCGCCGGGTGGACCGTGAAGCGGGCCAGCTCCAGGCGCGGCGGGGCCCAGGTCGGCTTCAGTTCGGCGGCCTTGGTGTAGTCGAAATAGGCCGCCTTGATGTTGTCCATGGCTTCGTCGGCCAGGGCCCGGTTGTAATAGGCCTTTTCCGGCTCTTCCGGTCCGAGCGCCAGGCCGCGATCGATATCGGCTATGCCCTCGGCGAAATGCCGCTGGGCGATCTTGACGCCGCCGAGATTGACCAGGGCCTCGCCGAGATTGGGGTCGAGCTGGACGCCCGCCTCGAAGTCTCGCTGCGCCGACGCATAGTCGTCGAGCGTCATGTAGAGGACGCCGCGATTGATCAAGGTGCCGGCCTTGTCGCGCGCCGAAAGCTGTTCGGTGTCGATGGCGCGGTTGCAGTCGGCGATGCCCGCCGGGATGTCGCCGCCGAACTTGGCGGCGTGGAAACATTGTCCCGCAAAGCCCGAACCGAAGACGGTAACGGCCGCCCTGGCCTGGCTCGGCGCGAAAATACAGACGGAACTGACGATAAGCGCGGCCGCTCCCGCGGCAGTGGCGATCCTGATCATATCAAGCCTCCTCTCGCCTTAAGCGAGAGCATACGCCCGTTCCTGCCGTTAGGGAAACGATCGCTTGCCGATCAGAACGTCGCGCCAGTCGCTATAGGCCGAGTGGCGGGTAGGGGCCGAAGGCGAGCTGTTCGAAGACGCCGAGGCCCTGCTGATCCGGCCGACCTTCCTGGCGAAGCGTCAGGGTCGAGATCGCCTGGATGTGCAGGTTTTCCATGGCGTTCAGGTCGAGATTGGCCAGCAAGATATCCTCGCGCTCGACCTCCTTTTCGCCATGGAAGCGGCCGTGGCCCCATTTGGGATGGGTGTAGCCGATGCCGCGCATCAGGAAGGTGGAGATCGGCTTGAACTCGATCTCGAGGCTCGGCGCGTTCGGCATGGGCACCGTCAGCTTGGCGCCGCGCGCGTGACGCGTGCCGGGTTCCAGCGTCACGGCCATATCGGCGTGCTCGACCTCGATCATCTCAGCGACGCTGGCGCCGTCGGGCGCGATCACCGCGCGGGTGTTCCAGGGGATGCCGCTGGAATCGGCGGTGAAGTGGTAAAAGATGCTCTTGTCGGCGAAGTTCATCGGCGTCCATTGCCAGAAGAAGCCCGGCGGTCCCGAGGACGGCGTCGGCTGCGGGTCAGGCGCGCCGATCGGGCGCACACCCCAGGAGCGGTCGCGGGTGCCAACGCAGCCATCCGCCAGGGCCTCGCGCTTGCCGTCGATCTCGATCCAGCCGGTGTAATGGCCGTTCTGGGTCAGGCGGGTATAGTCCATGAAGGTGCGCGGGCCGTTGCGACGGATGAAGCGCGGCTCCTCGATCGGGAAGGCGCGGCCTTCGAACACGAACTCGGCGGCGAGGCCGTCGGTGGGCGCGAGCGTCACCTTCAGCCGCTTCAAGGGCTCCAGCACCTCGATCCTGATCGGCCCGACCTCGAGCTCGAACCGCTCCATGTGCAGGATGCGCGAGGCATGGACGCAGTGCTCGACCCCGTCGCGGATCACCGAGACGTGGGCGTCGGCGACGTTCAGGTGCGGATAGACCCCGAAGGCCACGGCGAAGAAGCCCGACCCGTCCGGATTGTAGCCGTTGAAGAAATAGCGGTCGTAGAAGTTCCGGTCGGTGCCGGAATAGGCGATCGGCTCCGGCGTCTGGTGGATGGGGAAGTCGTCGGCCTTACTGAGCATGTTCCAATTCCGCAAACTCGGCCCGGCGCGGGCCCATGTAGCCGAAGAGGAAGGCCGCCACCTTGCGCATCTGGATCTCCTCCGAGCCTTCGGTGATCCTATAGCGGCGATGATGACGGTAGATGTGTTCGAACGGCTTGTGGCGCGAATAACCGATACCGCCGTGCACCTGCATGGCCCGGTCGGCCGCCTCGCAGACCAGGCGGTTGGACCAGTAGTTACACATCGAGACCTTATCGGAGATCTGCCGCTCGACCTCCTTGTGGGGCATGTTGTCCATCTCCCAGGCAGTCTTGCGGATCAGCAGACGCAGCATCTCGCACTGGGTGGCCAGCTCGACCAGCGGCCACTGGATGGCCTGGTTGTCGGACAGCGGCTTGCCGAACGGCTTGCGGGTCCGGGCGTATTTGACGCTTTCCTCGACGCAGAACACCGCCGCGCCCAGGGATGAGGCCGCCTGGCGAATGCGGTTCTGGTGCACGAAACTCTGGCCGAGCCGCAGGCCCTGACCCTCCACGCCCCAGATGGCGTCGTCGGAGACCCAGACATTGGTCAGACTGACCCTGGGGTGGTCGGTCGGCATGTTGAAGGTCCAGAGATACTCCTCGATCTTCACGCCGGGATCGGAAGCCGGCACCAGGAAGACTGTGATGCCGGCCGAGTCGCCGTCCTTCCCGGAGGTGCGGGCGAAGGTCATGATGTAGTTGGCCACGTGCATGCCGGTGGTCCACATCTTCTCGCCGTTGATGCGCCAGCCGGCGACGCCGTCCTTTTCCTCGCGGACGGCGCGGGTCTCCATGAAGGTGGCGTCGGAGCCGTGGTTCGGCTCGGTCAGGCCGAAGCCGGTGCGGATCTCGCCCTTCTGCAGCCGCTCGCCATAGACCTCGTACTGGGCGTTGGTGGCGAACTCCTTGAACATGATGATGAAGGGGTTGTTGCCGACGATCGAATGCTCGGTCTGCAGGTCGTTGTGCAGGCCGAGTCCCTTGGCGGCCAGGTGCTCGCGGATCACAGCCATGGAAAGGTTCGAGCCGCCCTTGCCGCCCCACTCCACCGGCCAGGCGTATTTCAGATGGCCGGCGGCGTCGGCGGCGCGCCGCGCCTCGGCCAGCAACGCCTCCCACTCGTGCCGCGGTAAGCCCTGGTTGTCCCAGTCGGTACGGGCGTGTTCGCGCCGGTGGTCGAAGAAGCGGATGTTGTCGTCCCGCTGCTCCATCGGCTTGATCGTGGAATCGATGAACGCGTCGAGCTCGGCCAGGTAGTCGACCAGGTCTTGCGGCAGGGCGAAGTCCATGTGGGGCGTCCTTCAGGAATGTCCGCCGTCTCGGGAGGCGAGTTCGGCGCGGTAAGCGGCGTAAGTTGGCTGGTCGACGGCGAGCTTGGCCATGGTGGTGGCCCAGAGGTGGTCGGAAAGGCCGGGCGTGGTCAGGTCGAGCTCGCCGGCGCCGATGCGGCGGGAGAGCTCGGCGTTGAGATCGGCGAGAGTTCCGTCATGCCCGAGCAGGGCCTTCAGCCGCTCCAGCTCCGCGGCGTCCTCGGCGGGCGCCAGGTCGAGCTGGCGACGCATCATCTCCAGTGCATTGGCGGCGACGCGCGCTTGGAAGGAGGTCGCGCCAGTGGTCTGGACCGTAACGACGTTTTTCAGGAAGGCGGCGACGGCGCCGATGACTTCCGATGGTGTGGGTTGGTCCTGCATCTTCAGGTCGCCAGCAGCCGCAGGAGGTCGATCTCGTTCTCCGAGGTGCGCCGCGCGATCACCGCCCGCTCGACCGATGGATCGGGGCCGCGGAAGGCCGCGACCATCGAGGCGCACATCACCCCCCAGCGCATTGAGCCGAACACTTCCCAAAAGAGGGCGTGGTCGCGCTTCACCGGCGCGCCGCCGGCCGCCTCATAGCCGGCCCAGAGGTCTTCCCGCTCGCCGAAGCCGCCGACCGGCTTATCGACCATGCCGAAGCGCCAGGCGTTGGTGCAGATCCAACCCAAGTCCTCCATGGGATCGCCGACATGGGCGATCTCCCAGTCGAGCACGGCGCGGACGCCATCGGAGCCGATCATCAGGTTGCCGTTCCGGAAATCCCCGTGCACCAGCTTCATCTCTTCCGGCGGCGGCGGGCAGTGGGCGTCCAGCCAGCGGAAGGCCAAATCGAACACCGGCCGCGGCGTCGGCGAGGCGCGGTAGGTCGTGCGGTACTGCTCGACCAGCTCGGCAGGCGTGGAGCGGCGCAGGCGCGGGAAGTCGTCCGGGTTCATGGTGTGGATGCGGGCCAGCACCTCGCCGCACTGGCGCGCCAGGAAGCCGCGTGCGCCGGCCAGCTCGTCGGACTTGACGATCCGCCCGCCCAGGGTCTCGCCCTCGACAAAGCCCATCAGGAAGCCGTGGCCAAGGCCGTCCTCGGGCGCCAGGACATAACGCACCTCGGGCACGGGCACGCCGACCGCGCTGGCGGCCTCAAGCAAAGCCGCTTCCGTCTCCAGGCCGATGGCGGTGTCCGAGACCCGCGTGCCGCCGGGGGCGCGGCGAAGGATGATCGGCGTCTGCCGCTCGCCCTCAACCAGCTCGAAACGCCAGACCTCCTGCGTCGCGCCAGCGGTCAGGCGGCGCAGGTTCGCCATGGTCCCGCCGGGGGCCAGACGCGCCGCCAGCGCGGTCAGGCCGCACTCCAATTCCTCGTTCGCCGACGCCGCCATGGGTCCCGTTGTTTCCATTCCGCGTGCGCCGCTCATTGCCCCGCGGCGGCGCCTCGCCTATCAAAACTGCCATAGATTATAAGGCAAGGAGGAGACGCGGCATTGCCGTAAAGGAAGGCAAGCCTTTCCTGACGGTCCTGCCGAAAAGGTCATGGCCACGTCCGAAATCCACATCCCCGACGACGTCGCCGCGACGTTGATCGACCCCGCCGCCTATGCCGGTCCGCGCATCCACGACACCTACGCTTGGCTGCGCGCCAACAATCCCCTGGGGGTGGCGCAGCCCGAGGGCTACGACCCGTTCTGGGTGGTGACCCGCCATGCCGACATCCTGGAGATCAGCCGCCAGAACGCCCTCTTCCACTCCGGCGATAAGGCGACCACCATCGTCAGCGCCGCCGGCGACGCGCGCATCCGGCAGATGACCGGCGGCAGCCCGCACCTGGTGCGCAGCCTCGTCCAGATGGACGCGCCGGACCATCCGAAATACCGCGTCCTGACCCAGGCCTGGTTCCTGCCGCAGAACATCAGGAAGCTCGAGGACCGCATTCGCGGCATCGCCCGCGCCTCCGTCGACCGCATGCTGGCCTCGGGCGGCGAATGCGACTTCGTGACCGAGGTCGCCCTGCACTTTCCGCTGCACGTGATCATGGAGATCCTCGGCGTGCCGGAGGCGGACGAGCCGCGCATGCTGATGCTGACCCAGGAGCTGTTCGGCGCCGCCGACCCCGACCTCGGCCGCGAGGAAAAGGAAAGCGATCCGCTCGACATGGGCGCGATCCAGGGCGTGCTGGCCGACTTCTACCAGTACTTCGCCAAGATCAGCGCCAACCGGCGCGAGCATCCACGCGAAGACCTCGCCACCCTCATCGCCACCAGCGAAATCGACGGGCGGCCGATCTCCGAGTTCGAGGCGATGAGCTACTACGTCATCGTCGCCACCGCCGGCCACGACACCACCTCCTCGACGACGGCCGGGGCGCTGCAGGCCCTGTGTGAACACCCCGACCAGCTGGCCTGGCTCAAAGCCGATCCGTCGCGCATTCCCGGCCTGATCGACGAGGCGATCCGCTGGACCACGCCGGTGAAGACCTTCATGCGCTCGGCCACCGAGGACACGGAAGTCGGCGGCCGCGCCATCGCCAAGGACGACTGGCTGATGCTCTGCTACGCCTCGGGCAATCGCGACGAGGCTGTGTTCGAGAACGCCGACCAGTTCCGCGCCGACCGCTCGCCCAACCGCCAGCTGGCCTTCGGCTATGGCGCGCACCTGTGCCTCGGCCAGCACCTGGCCAAGATGGAGATGCGCATCCTTTATGAGGAGCTGCTGCCCCGGCTGAAATCGGTCGAGCTGGCCGGGACCCCGCGCATGTCGCAGGCGGTGTTCGTCAACGGGCTGAAGTCGCTGCCCATCCGCTTTACGGCCGCCTAACCCATGGCCGAGCAGCCGATCTGGGCCGAACTCTCCGCTTCGGCCCGCCGCGGCGCCTTCGCCAGCTCGACCTTTTAGATCGCGCCAGCGCTGGCGTAGGTGACGCCGCCGTCGACGGCGATGGTCTCACCCACCACATAGTCGCCCGCCCGCGAGGCCAGGTAGATGGCGACGCCGGCCATGTCCTCGTCGCGGCCGATGCGGCGCGAGGGAATGCGTTTGGCGACCTCGTCGCCGTGGTCGCGGGCGTCGCGGTTCATGTCCGAGGCGAAGGCGCCGGGGGCGATGCACGAGACGCAGATGTTGTCGCGGATCAAACGGCCGGCCATGCGCCGGGTCAGATGGATCAGGCCGGCCTTGCTGGCGTGGTAGGAATAGGTCTCCTGCGGATTGGGCCGAAGGCCGTCGATCGAGGCGACATTGATCACCTTGGCCGGCCGGTCTTCCGAGGCCGCGGCGCTCAGCGGGCCATGCAGGGCCTGGGTCAGGAAGAAGGGCGACTTGAGGTTCAGGTCCATGGCCTTGTCCCAGCCGCTTTCGGGGAAGGTGTCGAACTCGGCGCCCCAGGCGGCGCCGGCGTTGTTGACCAGGATGTCGAGCTTGGACTCGTGCTTGGCATAGGTCGCCGCCAGCGCCTTGCAGCCCTCGACGGTGGAGACGTCCTGGGGCAGCGAGACGCAGACCCCGCCCCCCTCCGACAGCTCCGCCGCCGTGGCGTCGCAGGGGCCAGGCTTGCGCGAGGAGATATAGACCTTGGCGCCCTGGGCGATGTAGCCGGCCGCGATCATCTTGCCGATGCCGCGCGAGCCGCCGGTGATCAGGGCCGTGCGGCCGGCAAGCGAGAAGAGGTCGGTGGTCATGGTCGTTTCCCTATTTTGAGTCTTGTTCAGCTCACCAGACCGCCGCGGCGGTGGTGACATAGTTCCAGAGCGCGCCGAAGGCGGCGCCGGCGCTGCTGGCCAGCCACCAGATCGGCAGGTGCTGGTTCACCTCGGAGGCGACCGCGACATTGGCGGCGAGGCCTATGCTACAAAGGGCGCAGAACTTCAGATAGCCGAGAAAAAGCGGCCAGCCGGACTTACGCCGGTCGCGATAGGTGACCTCGTTGTTGATCAGGTAGTTCGAGGTCATGGCCACCATCGAGCCGGCGAACTGGGCCAGCGAAAAGCCAAGGCCGAAGACCAGGAACCCCTTCACCGCCGCGAGCTGCACCGCGACGCCGCTGGCGCCGACCAGGCCGAACATCAGGGCGCGGGTCGGGATCAGGCCGCCGGTGAGCTTGTTTACCAGCAGGCCCAGATAGTCGATCACCATCCGCTTATCGAGTTTGGAGCCGCCGGCGACGCGTTCGCGGAAGACGAAGGGCAACTCGACGATTCTCAACGGCTCGGTCTGGGAGGCGATGATGTCGAACAGCACCTTGAAGCCCACCGTGGTCAGGCGCGGGGCCACCTCTTCGATCCGCTCGCGGCGGATCATGAAGAAGCCCGAGACCGGGTCGCTAAGGTGCTGGTGCAGCACGAGCCGTCCCAGCCAGTTGGCGAAACGGCTGCCAAGGCGGCGGATCGGGTTCAGCGCCTCGACCGGCGCGGCCTCGCCGACATAGCGGCTGGCCACCACCAGGTCGGCCTCGCCGGCCTGCAAGACCTCCAGCATGCGCGGCAAAAGGGTCTCATCGTGCTGCAGGTCGCCGTCGATCACCGCCACGAACGGGGCGGCCGAGGCCAGGGCGCCTTCGATCACCGCCCCGGCGAGGCCGCGCCGGCGCACGCGCCGGATGCACTGCACCCGCGCGTCGACAGCCGAGATCGCCTTCACCGCCTCGGCGGTGCCGTCGGGGGAATCGTCGTCGACGACGATGATCTGCCAGGCTGCCCCGTCCAGCGCCGCGCCCACCCGCTCGATGAGGGTGGCCATGTTGGCTTCTTCGTTGAAGGTCGGCACGACGACGCTGAGCGCATAGCCATGCGCGGTCTGATCCGTCGGCCGGGGCCCGGGCGCATCGCCGCGCGCACGTTCGAGCAAGGAGCCTCTCCCAAAGCCGGACGGCGCCTCAAAGCCGCGCCGGGGCGTGACTATCACGCCGCTCGGCCGCTGTCGCCACACGGGCGCCGGGCGAGCGGCATTGCCGAGGCCGGTCTTTGCCGCCATATCCTTGAGGGATAGAGATCCTGCCCGCGAGCGCGTTCGCCCCATGTCCGATACGCCCAACCCGATCCTGCCGGTCGCCGACAGCATCGGCGAGATCCAGCCCTTCCCGCGGCCGGTCGTGTGGCTGGCCGGGTTGATCATCGTCTTGCTGGCCGCCTTCGGCCTCTACGAGGGGATGCACGGCGCCATGTCCAGCGGCGCGGGCGGCGGCGGACAGGGCTCTCTGGTGGCGGGCGACGCGGTCTCGGCCGCCGCCGCCGCGCCGATCGCCAGTAGCGGCCAGTGGTCGGCGCTCAGCGGGCCAGCCATGAGTTCGGCGGCCTCCTCGCAGAAGGTTGCGCCGGCCGCCGCACAAAGCAGCGACGACGACAATGACGACAGCGACGACGAGCAATCGGCGGCGCCGGCGGCGGTCAGCGCCGCGCAGCCGGTCGCGCCGGCGCCCGCGCCGGCCGTCAGCGCCGAGGCGCCGGTGCCCATGCCGGAGTCACCGCCGCCGGCCCAGGGCGCGCCGCAACCGCAATAGACTTAAAGCTTGGGAGGCTAGTTCGGCGCC
>Ga0302314_10008144_pt1 | contig 18713 bp, 20 predicted proteins | sample III_Palsa_N2_3_FD_200533 | JGI IMG/M metagenome (GOLD analysis project Ga0302314, IMG submission 200533) | Peat permafrost microbial communities from Stordalen Mire near Abisko, Sweden - III_Palsa_N2_3 | ecosystem: Environmental > Terrestrial > Soil > Palsa > Peat permafrost | place: Sweden...
ATCAACGGCCGCGAGCTGTCGCGCCGCTGCTCCTGGTCACCCGCGAAGACCTCCCGGCTGGAGAGCGCGACCACCGCGCCCTCCGACGCGGACATCTGGGCCTGGTGCCGGGCGTGCGGGGTCCCGGACCAGGTGGCGGACCTGATCGCGGCCGTCCGGCAGGCCGACGACCTGTACATGGAGTGGCGGCGCGGGCAGCGGCTGGGGATGCTCCGCACCCAGGAGAACATCCTGGAGCTGCACGACCGCACTCGCGTCCAACGCGTCTACACCGGCAGTGGCATCGCCGGGTTCTTCCAGACCACCGCCTACGCCACCGCGACCATGAAGGCGTTCACCCGCTTCCAGAGCACCCCGGACGACGTGGACCAGGCCGTTGCCTCGCGCCGACGCCGGGAGCAGGCCTTGCACCAGGGTGACCACCGCTTTGTCGTGCTGACCGAGGAATCCGCGCTGCGGCACCGCATCGGCTCCGCCGAGGTCCTGAGTGAGCAGCTGGAGCACCTGCTCACTGTCATGCAACTGCCCTCGGTGGCGCTGGGCGTCATCCCCTTCACCGCGGACCGGCCGAACATGTGGCTGGTGGAGCCGTTCTACATCTACGACCGTGACCGCGTCATCGTCGAGACCCTGTCCGCACTGATCACCATCACCGCCCCCGGCGAGATCGACCTCTACGAGCGGGCGTTCGTGGAACTGGGCCGCATGGCCGTCTACGGCCACGCCGCCCGCGACCGGATCAACGAGGCTCTGGACGCCCTGCGCTGAACTCGCGTGCAACACCGTGAAACTTTCTCGCGGATCGGGCTCGGGCAGGAGGACCGTGACGAAGTGTCACCACAGGTTTCGGACCTGCGGTGCCCGACACGTTCGCTGCGAGTGGAGCCAGCCCATGTCCGACCCAGCAGATCAGCTGCCACCGTCCGACCCGGCAGATCAGCTGCCGTTCCGGATCGCGTTCGATGCCGACAGCGGCCAGGTGGTGCTGTGGGCGACCATCGAGCAGCGCCGGGGCCAGAGCATCCGCAGGATTGAGGTGCCCTCGCTGGAGGCGCTGACCCTGGCGGTGGCCGAGCACCTGCGGGAGAGCCTGGTCCACCGGCTGCTGGCGGAGAGCCTGGTGCAGGCAGCCGTTGACCACCTGGGCGCCGACCCGGTCCGCATCTACGCTGCCGCCGCCCAACTTCAGGACCCGGCCAGCACCATCCCGCTGGGCGCCATGCTGAGCGCCGCGGCCAGCGCGTGAGCCCGGCTCCGGACAGGAACCCCATCGTGAGCACCCGGCCTGCCGCTGCCGATGGCGATCCGCATGCCGCTGCGGCCAAGCAGGGCGGCCGGGGCCGGCCGCTTCCGGCGCGCACCGCGCCGGTCCACAAGCCGGTGCGGCTACAGGGCCCCGTGAGTATGGGCCAGGACCTGGTCCGCGCGATCAGCGGCGCGGCGGCGGCGGTGGAGTACGTGGACGCCGTCGGCAGCAGCCCGGCAGTGGACTTCTCGATCGTGGCCCGGGCCACCACCGTGTGCGTGGGCGACACCGAGGCCGACGCTCTCCAGGCGGCTGCCGACGAAAACCGACGGGTTCGTGGTTTCCTGAGGCGCGATTACTCGGAACCCGCTGGTCTGTTTCCCAGATGGAGGGGGAGGGCGGTGGGTTCGCCTCCTGATCCGTCGTCTGCCGTGTCCGCCTGTGTCGATGGCCGCCTGCCCCCGCTGGCACGGCGTCATGAGGAGGACGCAACGAAGTTAGTGGCGCTGAGTCACTGCGGTAGTGTTCTGTGGCCTGTCTCGTAGGCGGTGATCACGAGTTGGACCCTGTCGCGGGCGCCCAGCTTGGTGTACAGCCGGGCTACGTGGGACTTGGCGGTGGCTACCGAGATGAAGAGTTCGGCGGCGATCTCCGTATTCGAGCGGCCTTGGGCGACTAGGGTGAGGACCTCCTGTTCGCGCTGGGTGATGTCCTCGATCGGCCGGGGGGATCGCTGTGGGGTGGGTCCGGGGATGCGGAGGAAGTCGGCGATCAGCCGGCGGGTGACGCCTGGGGCGAGGAGGGCGTCTCCGGCTGCGACTACGCGGATCGCTGCGAGGATGTCGTCCACTGCCATGTCCTTAACGGCGAATCCGCTCGCTCCGGCGCGGAGCGCCCCGTAGACGTGTTCGTCCTCGTCGAAGGTGGTCAGGACCAGGATGCGGGTCGTGGTGGAGGCGGCGGTGATCAGCCGGGTGGCCTCGATGCCGTCCATGCCGGGCATCCGGATGTCCATCACCACCACGTCGGGGCTCAGCTCCTGGGCCAGTCGCACGGCCTCGGCGCCTGACGCGGCTTCTCCGACGACGTCCAGGTCGGGGTGGTCGGCCATGATCACGCGCAGGCCGGACCGGACCAGCGGCTGGTCGTCGGCGAGGACGACGCTGATGGTCATCGGACGCCCGCCTGGGCCGCGAAGGGCTCGGGAAGCGGCAACCGGGCCACCACCCGGAAGCCGCCCTCGGGGCGCGGCCCGGCGCTGAACCGGCCGTGCAGCAGGCTGACGCGCTCGCGCATGCCGGTGATGCCGAAGCCGGATCCCACCGCGCCCGGCGTGCCGCGACCCTCGTCGAGGACCTCCACGGACAGATCCTCCGCTCCGTAGCCGATGGCCACCGAGCAGTGCCCCGTGCCCGCGTGCCGAACCACGTTGGTCACCGCTTCCTGCACGATGCGGTAGGCGGACAGGTCGATGTCGGCTGGTAGTCGACGACGCTCACCGGCCCAGCGCACGTCGACCCGGACCCCCGCGTTCGCGGTCGCCACAGCCAGTTGCTCGATGTCCGCCAGGCCCGGCGCGGGGGCTAGCGGTACCTGTGTCGAGTCGGTGTGCGCTTCGGCCTGACGCAGCGCCACCAGTGTTCGCCGAAGGCCCGACAGGGTCTCCCGGCTGGTGGCCTCGATGGCCCGCAGCGCCTCGCGAGCCTCCGCAGGTTGCGTCTCGATGACCCGGCTGCCGACCCCGGCTTGGATGGCGATGATGCCGATGCTGTGCGCGACCATGTCGTGCAGCTCCCGGGCGATCCTGAGTCGTTCGGCCGTCACCGCCTTGGCCACCTGCTGCGAGCGCAGGGCCACCGTGTGCTCGCGGCGCTCGCGGAACAGCAGAGCGATCATGCAGGAGGTGGCCGTCACCAGCAGGGCGATCAAGCCGACGAACAAGCCGTTCGGCCCGTGCGTGAAGCCGACGATGGTCAGCATCTGCAGCGTGGTCCACAGCGCGACGCAGACGGTCGCGACGCGACGTGACCGGGTGGCGACGACCAGGCTCAGCACCAGGTCCACCGCAAGGAACGAGGCGAACCGGTCCGGACTCTGGCCCAGGCTGGCCGGCACCAGGACGACGGAGCCGACCAGCGTCATCGCCAGGGCCAGTAGCAGCCTGTGGCGCAGCACTGCGATGAGCAGGCTGGAGGCGAGCAGCCCCCCGATGGCGTGCAGGGCGCCGGAGGCGCGGGGCGCGACGTCCACCACCAGCAACAGCATGACGGGGTACAGCAGTCCCGCGCCCCAGGCCATCAGCCTCGTCTTCGTCATCCCGCGAGACTAGCCGGGCCTGGCCTGCGGGACATTGGCCCCCGGGCGTACGCCCCCGGGCTAACCCTCCCGTGCGATTGCCGCCCCCGGCCCGATGCTGGGGCCAGGGCCCTACCGGCAGGGTTGGCACCGTGATCGAAGTCATTGAACTCACCAAGTCCTACGGCGGCAAGACCGCTGTCGACCAGTTGTCGTTCACCGTCCGGCCCGGACTTGTCACCGGGTTCCTCGGACCCAACGGCGCCGGCAAGACCACCACCCTGCGCGTGATCCTGGGCCTGGACGCCCCTACCGGCGGCACCGCCGCCGTCAGCGGCGTCCCGTTCCGCAGCCACCCCCGCGGACTGCGACACGTCGGCGCCCTGCTCGACGCGGGGCACGTGCACGGCGGACGGACCGCTACAGCGCACCTGACGGCGCTGGCCAGAAGCAACGGCATCTCGACGCTCCGGGTGGAGGAGGTGCTGGGGGAGGTGGGTCTAGCCGAGGTGGCGGGCCGCCGGATCGGCACGTTCTCGCTCGGCATGAAGCAGCGGCTCGGCATCGCCACCGCCCTACTGGGCGATCCACCTGTGCTGATGTTCGACGAGCCGATCAACGGTATGGACCCCGAGGGTGTGCTCTGGGTGCGCCTCCTGTTCCGCCGCCTGGCGGCCGAGGGCCGCACGGTCTTCCTCTCCAGCCACCTGATGACGGAGATGGAGCAGACCGCCGACCAACTCGTCGTCATCGGGCAGGGACGGCTGATCGCCGCCGAATCAGTGCAGAGTTTCGCGGCCCGCAGCACCCGGCTCAGCGTCATTGTCGGCACGCCGCAAGCCGCCGAACTGACCGCACTGCTGACCGCGGCCGGCGCGTCGGTCGAACCGGAGGGCTCGCCCGGAGCCGAGCGGCTCGCCGTGACCGGGCTGCCAGCCGACCGGATCGGGGCGCTCGCCTTCGAACACCGCATCCTGCTGCACGAACTGGCCATCCGCAGGGCCTCGTTGGAGGAAGCCTTCATGGAACTGACCGCCGACAGCGTCGAATACCTGGCAGGACGATCCCGATGACCACACTCGCCTCCCTTCCTCCCGTCAGTGCGACTGCACCCGTCGCCGAACCACCCGCCCGCTTCGGCGACCTGTTCGCCGCCGAGTGGATCAAGATGCGATCGCTGCGCTCTACCGCGTGGACGCTGGTCCTCACCAGCCTCTTCGTCATCGGGTCCGCGGCCGTGGCGTCGCTTTCGCACTACCACAGCCAGCCGCACTACTCAGCGCTCGGGCAGCGGCTCCACCTGTTCTCGCTGCGCGACGCCTTCCCGGTGGCGGGATACCTGACCCTGATGCTCGTCGCCGGCAGCATCGGCGCCGTCACCGCCGTCAGCGAATACAGCAGCGGCCTGATCCGCACCACCATGGTGGCGGTGCCCGCCCGCGGCTCCGTGGTGCTGGCCAAGGCGGCCGTACTGGCCGCGGTCTGGACCGCGCTCGGCACCATCATCGCCACCGCTTCCTTCGCGGTCTCCCAGAGCATCCTGGATGGTTGGCACGCCGGCTTCCCGATCGCCCACCCCGACGCCCTCCGGGCGCTGACGGCGTCTGCGCTGCTGGCCCCGGTCTGCGCACTGATCGGCCTGGGCCTCGGCATCCTGATCCGGCACAGCGCCGCCACCATGGTCACCAGCACCTTCACGCTGCTGATGCTGCCCCCGATCTTCTCCTCGGGCACGCACTGGTCCGCCGACGTCCGCAACGCGATGGTGCAGAGCGCGTGGGGGCGCCTGGCCCAGGACGGGGAACCGTCGCCGGGGTCTGGCTTCCTCCACCCCACGGCGGCCGGCTCCTGGGTCACGTACGTGGCCTGGCCGCTGATAGCGATCGTCCTCGCGCTGGTCGTCGTGCGGTACCGCGACGTATGAAGGGACTGAATGGATACACACTGCTGGTGCGCTTCCGTCACCCGAGCTGAGCGCGAAGATCCAGATCGGCCTTGTCATGGTGGGCAGTAACGGCCACAGCACTAGACGTCGCGCTTGCGGTGGTGCTCAGTAGGGACTGCCTGTGTACCTCCCTCGTTGGCGTTTGTGGTGGTGCGTGTTCAGGGGGCGATGGGGTCAGGACGGATCTCTGCTGGGCGGGCGGCAGCGACGTATTGGACGGCGCTCTGGTTTGCCAGGCCGAAGATCCGCATGAGGCCGACGGGGTCTGCGGTGCTGCGGGCCTCGTCCAGGATTCGGTCCTGGCGGAGCTTTCCCGCAGGCACCCCGATCGCGCGGAACGGGCCGGTGGTCACTCCCTTGCCGGCCTTCGGGTGGGCGTCGTCGACAGCGGTCCGCCGAGTCACGATCAGGTAGGGGTTCGCCGTCGTAGGCCAGCGGCGGTTGCGTTCCACCACCCAGGCGGTGGCGAGCCGCCGACAGCCTGGCGGTCGTCTTCCTGCTCGCCGCCGGCCACGGCGACGGGCTCTGCCTCCATCAGGTCGGCCACGGTGCAGTGCAGGGCGGTGCAGATCATGTCGAGGTCGTCCAGGCGGACCGTGACCGGCTTGTTCGACCACAGGGCGGCGACCTTGCTCAGCGAGGGAGTGAACCCGACCTCCTCGAAGGCCACCAGCAACTGGCTCGGGCGCCAGATGTCGCGTCGGGCCGCTGCCCAGCGCAGGTTCCACTTCATCGCCTCACGACTCCCCACTCAACCGGCGAACGGCTCGCCGCGACGATTCCAGACTTTGGAGTTCAGGGTCTCCCTTGGCAGTCGCGAGGTAGCCGACCGTAGTGGATGCCCAGGTATGTCCTAGCAAGACCTGTACGTCCCACAGCGGCATCCCCGCCTCGTAGTTGTGGGTCGCGCACGCGTGACGCAGAAGGTGGGGGAAAACCTCGGTGACCGATCCGTGCAGGTGGTCACGGGAAGCAAGTTTCAGCGCGCGGCGGAAGGCGTCGGGCTGCACCGCCGGAGCGATCGGCATGTTCAACGCGGCGATGGCCTTCGGCAGCCGCTCAGAGGGAAACAGCGGGGCGTGCGGGTCGTCCGCGTCGTCGTGCAGCTCGCCTCGGATCTCCTCCATGTACCACCACAGCAGTGCCCTGCCCTCGGCGAACAGGTATGCCTCGCGCTCTCGCGGGCCCGACCCCCGGGCACCCTTGCCTCGCACCAGGAAGCGACCCCACTGACCGTTTTCCCAGTGCACGTCGCCGATCCGCACCGCGCACAGCTCCGCCGCCCGCACGCCGGACAGATAGGTGATCTTCGACATCACGTAGTTCCTCACCGCCACCGGGTACTTGCGCGAGGTCGGCAGCGCGTCGCGCCACGAGGCAAAGAAGTCCTTCGTCGCCCGAGACGAGGGCGGGATCCTCAGGCCGAAGTCCCCGCGGTGGACGGGCCGGTTGAAGGCGTCGACCGGAGAGGCGACCGCAGCCCCAAACCGGCGCAGGATCTCACCCGCGTAGCGCTGTTCCAAGAACGCGAAGTAGCCGTCGATCCGGGTCATCTTCGAGAGCATCGTCGAGCGCTGGCCCGGCTTGCCCTCCCCGGAAAAGTACCGGTCCAGGTCACGCGAGGTGAGCCGCCACGGCACCACGTCGTAGAACGAGCACAGTTCCAACACCGGCGCGACCAGGCGCTGCAGCGTGCGCGGAGCGAGCCCCGCAACGTCACGCGCCCAGCAGTACTCGGCCAGCGTGTCCTGGAACAGCGCCCGCTCGGCCTCCGGGGCCGCACTGTCCGCGGCCCGCCTCTGGAGGGTGAGCACGTCTGCCAGCCCCGGTTCCTCTGGTGGCGCCGGCGCAGTTGGGCAGTCTTGCCCGCTACTGCCGCCTTCGCCCGTGATCAGGGAGAAGCGACGTGTCCCGTGATCTGCCATGAACCAGGAAATTACGCGGGTAACTCCTGGAATCTGCGAGTAATCGGCAGAAACCAACACGATCGGATGGGTACCCACAGGAACGGCTCAACCAGCATGAACAGCTGTGTCACACTGCCCCGCCCTACGAAGGAACCCGTCGGATCTCCGCTTTGGCGCGCGAGCTGGCCCAGCGGCGGATCAGGATCACGGACCTGACGTGGGCCAGAATTCCGGGGCCGGTCGAGGAGGAGTGGCAGTGGAGCCTCACCCTCACACTGGCCACACGCGACCCGGGCACCGGCGAGTACCCCGGCGAGGTCCACCACGGCGACCGGCCCCCGGCGGCGACCTGACGCCGCCCGGCCCAGATCAGTCGCGGTGAGCGCCCGGGGCCGGGTCCGGCCCGTTGGGGGCAGCGGGTTGCGCCACGATCGGTTGACCTTGTGTGCGCGCCTCACTATCGGCACTGGAGCCGCGCTTCTATGCTCGCCGCGTGCCACAGCCACAGACCCGGTCCGGCATCGCGGCCTGCGCGATCTGCCGGAAGCAGCTCACCCGCGGGAAGCGCTCGGCGGGTCGCCGGCCGCGACCGCCGCCGCGCGGGCCCGACCCTTGAGCGCGGAGACCACGGCCTGCTTCTGGGCCGAGAGCTTGCGCAGTTCGTCGCCGTGCAGCTGCTCGGTGGCCCGCCGTAACCCGGCGCCGAGCTCCAGCAGCCCCCGCACTTCGGTGCCGTGTTCGAGCGCCAGCAGGTTGGCGAGCCAGGCCCCCAGGGTGGGACGGCGCAGGGCGCGGATCCGTGCAGCCGCGTGTCGGCTACCGACCTGAGGGTGGTGCCGATGGTGACCAGGTAGTGGGCGTCCTGGAGCCACAGCCGGTATCCGTCCGGTTGCGGTTGGACGGCCGGGTAGTCGTAGGCGGGGTCGGATGGAGCGGCCTGGTTGGCGGCCCGCAGGTCCGCCGGGGTGACCTGCCAGTTGCCGTCGGCGCGCTTGAGCCACGCGCGCTCCCGGTCCTCCCGAGCCCCCGTCAGGATGTCGGTCCAGTCCTCGCTCCATCCGGGAGTGGCCCGCAGTTCGCGTGCGCGGTAGCCGACGGTGGTCGAGGGTCCGACGCGATACGGCTGGGCGGGGTCCAGGCAGGCGTGGGCGTCCAGGATGGCAGCGACCTGGTGGAGCACCTCGCAGGATCCGTCAGCGTCCAGGATCGCGAGCGCGGCGGGCGGCAGGGGCCCGTCGTGTAGGGCCCGCGCCCCCAGCGCCGGGTCGTAGTACCGGGCGAGGGAGCTGAGGACCACGTCGTCGACCAGGACGTCGTGGTCGCGTGCTGAGGCGGCAGTAGGCGAGAAGCTGCGCGCCGACGACGGGGCGCGGATGGCCCACCTGCTGTCGGACACCCTGGAGCTGTGGGCCCTGCACGCTCGCGCGGACGCCGCGCCGGACCTGGCGAAGGTCTTCACCGGCTACCTGCTGGCACTGAGCGCAGAGGTCACCGAGGAAGACGTCCCGATGCTGCTGGAGAAGGTCCGCACCGGCCTGGTCCAGCGCGCCGCCGACAGCTGACCAGCTCGGCGGCTGGCCGCCTGCGAGACCGGGCGGGGCGCAGCACATCGGACGGCCGCGCCGGGCCGGGTTCACCGCGGCTGGCGGCCCTTGTCGCGTGCCGGGTAGCCGTTGGCGCACCACCAGCTGTCGATGTCCCCCAGACCGGAGAGGTCCGGCTGCGGCAGCTGCGGGTCCACGCTCACCTGCGCTCCATTCGGCACCAGCTCCACCAGGACGCGCCCGGTGGTCGATGCGCTGGCGCAGGTCTCCAGGTACGCCACCGCCTCCGCCTGGCTGGGGCCGATCGGCAGGTCGATGGCGAACACCCGTTTCTCGCCCCCGTTGCGTGCTCCCGCGCGGATCAGCAGGCCCATCGCGTCCTCGAAGTGCTCCTGCTCCAGGCTGCCCACCGTGATCCGGTAGTGGGCGGCGCCCTCCCGCGCCCGCACAGGTGTCGTCGCCTGCGGCCGGCAGGTCTCGCACTGCCCGCCCTCGGCCTGCACCCGGACCCGGCCGCAGGAGGCGCACAGCAAGGAGTCGCACTCCTTGCAGTGGCTGGTGAAGGGGTAGCCGGTGGAGACCGGTCCGGCGTCCTCGGGCAGCTGCACGGCGCACGGGCACGCCGCGAGCCGCGCAAGCCGTTCGGCTTCGGCTTCGGCGGCCAGGCGCTGTCGCTCCGGCGCCCCGGCCGCCCATTCCCTGGCCCGCTCCGCGTCCCGCAAGCCCCTGGCCCGGGTACAGCTGAGGCGTTCGTCGTCGCTGAGGTGGGTCCAGCACGCGCGGACGGGCGCCGGCTCGCCGGGGATCGTGGGCCACTCCGCCGGGTTGTGCGTGCAGCGGCCGACCTTAGCCTTCAGAAGGCGACCACACAGCTGCGCCGGCTTCGCCAGCCAGAAGGGGGCGGCTGCGGGCACCGGCACCGGCGAAGGTTGACGCGGCTGCTGGGGCGCGGAGCAGTCGTTGCACCCGGCAGCGGGGTCCGGCACGGGAGAGCTGCCGCAGTGGGCGCACAGCCAGGTGTCGCACGCGGAGCAGCGGTACTGCGAGCCGTGGGTCAGTGAGTACCGGCCGATCGAGTCCCGCTGCGCCCCGCCCTGGCGGCGCAGCGTGCACAGGGAGCTGAGGTCCGGCTGCGTCGGCGCAGGGATGGTGTCAGGGTGCGGCATCCGACCATCATGCCCACCAACGGGGTGCCCGGTCTCCCAGATGGGCACGCGGACCCCACACCCGACTTCACGCCCCGGTAAGCAGTTCGACAGTGCCCGAGGAAGACGTCCCGATGCTGCTGGAGAAGGTCCGCACGGGCCTGGTCCAGCGCCGTCGGCACCGGATGTTCCATTGCCGACAGCCGGTACGCGATGCTGGCACCTATGACGAGCCACATGCTGGCCGCGCTGTGGGCGGAGGCATTCACCCGGCACCCCTACACCACCGTGGCGATGGACGAGGCTCTGCCCAGCCAGCTGCTGCGCGACGCCAGTGTGCTGGACGGCCACGCCATGATGCTGCTCCCGACGGCGCCGCCCGCCCTGGCCGACCTGCTCGACCGGCTCCGCACCGCGCTGGCCCCCGCGCTCGCGCTGTACTCCGCACTGGCCGCGTGGATGGCGCGGTGCCCCGAGCCTGCGGCGGCGATCCCGCACGAGATGCACTGGCCGCGCCGCGCCGAGCTCCTGGCCCGGATGCGGGAGGCCGCCGCCGAGGTGCGCACGGTGACCGACGCACTGCGGGACCAGCGGTAGCGCGTTCCACATCGCCGCCCTTCCCGCTGTTCCAGTAGGGCAGCGCTACCGCATCCCTGAGCAACTGCTGCTGGACAGCACCAGGTGGTTGACCCCGGCTACCCGGCGAGGTCTGCCCTGCTGTCCGGGCAGGGCCGCTCCACCTGGCGCCCCACGGCTGCCTCGATCGCCCGGACGACAGCGCGCAGGTCCATGCGGCCCAGCAGATCCGTATCCGCCAGCGGGCCGTTGCCGGTGAACGCCATGACGCCGGCGTCGACGGTGATGCTGCCGCCGACCGTGTCGCCGGCGTATCCGGGCAGCCGGACCGTGAACTGGGCGCTGACCAGGCAGGCCTGCGGTGGTCCGGACTGCGGGTCGTCGCGCATCGCGGTGTAGTCCGACTCCGCCCGCAGGTCGTCGTCGTCCTGGTCGGTGATCCGGCTCAGGCTGCGCCGGGCATGGGCCGCGGCGTCCTCGGCCAGGCCCTCGACCATCCGCAGGGCGTCGTCGGCCTGCCAGTGCCTGTGCTCGATGCCGCCGGTCTTCCCCAGCCACCACACCGCTTTCAGGAGCCGCCCCAGGATGGGCAGCGTCGGGTGGGCGCGCTCCTGCGGGGACATCCCGCGTTCGGGCAGCGCCGCGTCCTCGAGCGCGCACAGGTGCAGATAGGTCTGGTCGTCCCACCAGTCGGGGCGGATGTCCGGGGCGCGGTCGATCGGCATAGCAGTGTCCTTTTGGATGATCAGGGCCTGGTCACCGGGACCAACGAGCGAGAGCCGGTGCCGTTCGGCGCACTGGACCGGTAGGGCACCGACGTCCGATCCTGGGAAGGACGCCAAGGCGTCCCTTTCGGGCGAGAGGAGGCCGGAGATGCCGGACAAGCGGCCGTGCGGCTATCAGCCGCGGTGGCGCCCTCAGCCGGTGACGGTGGAGCTGCTGTCCGCGGTGGACCGGGTGCTGGCCCGGTTCGCCGGGCAGTTGCCGCTGACGATCCGGCAGTGCTTCTCTCCATAGTTTTGGGCTGTCTCACGGCTCTCAGTGCAATGAGTGGTTTGATCGTCCAGCTCTGGATCGCCCGACTTCGTCCTGCTTTTCTCTCTCCTGGCAACGATGTACCAGGAGGGGAAGATGGACCTGTACTTCGTGAGGCGGTCCCTGGTCGAGCGGCACGCCGGGGTGGTCCCGGGTTCGGACGGGGCGGTGGGGCTGCTGGACCGGCGGGTGATCCCGGATGGGACGCCGGTGTTCTTGGACCAGGGCATGCAGCCGGTGGAGCCGCTGTCGTCGTGGTTCCGACACCCCCGACCATCTGGACATCTGGCAGGCCGAGGAGCACAGCCTGCTGAAGCTCCTGGACACCCCCAAGCTCCCGCCCTGCCGACGCGACCAGCTGGACCAGCAGTTCGGCGAGGTCCGCACCGTCCTTCGCAGGGCCGAACCGTGAGCGCCGTCGACCCAGGCGAAGGTGTCCCGGCCACGACCGCCAAGACCCTGCGCGAAGCTATGGACCGCTCCGGCTGGCCGCCCACGCTGCACCGATGGCCGACTGATCAAGGACACCCTCTACAAGGAGGCTGGCGTCAGCCGGGCCACGATGAACCGCGCCCGAGCCGTCCTGGCCGAGTGGGACCAGCGAACGGAGGCGTCCGGGGCCCGCACCCCGGGTGAGGCTCGCCGCGACGATGAACTTCAACACCTGCGGGCGGCGGTGAAAGAGCTGAAGCGAGAACGCACCGACCTTCGGGCCAAGGTCGACGCGGCTGCCACCGTCATCGCCGCACTTCACCACGACAACCAGGCTCTCCACGAACACCTCGCCTCCCGCACCGGCACCGTCGTCATCCTGGGTATGACCAGGCCCGACTGACAGGGCGCGGGGACTTGTCAGTGGCAGGCGCGAGGATGTCGGCACCCGCACGCACAACCGTCGGCAAGGGAGGCACCGTGCCAGCACGGAACCGGCAGGACCTGCCGGTCGGAACAGTGTTAGGAATCCATAAAGTGACGGGTCCGTCCTTCGCGAAGAAGATGCGGGGACGCAACCGCTACTTCGTTCCGATGCGCTGCACGGCCTGCAAAGAGCCGATCGAACCGCGCGAAGACCAACTCAAGGCGCTCGCCGATTCGGCATGCGCCTTCTGCCTCGTGAGCCCAAACAATGATCCGGAGGAGCGAATCCATGTCGAGAGAATCTGGAACGGGCAGAAGCAAGTCTACGACCGTTACCGCTTCCACGGCCGCTCGCGTGATCCGCTGCATAGTGTCTGGACGAGCATGCGGGAGCGTTGCTCGAATCCGAGATCAGAAAAGCGGAAGACCTATAGCGAGCGAGGAATTACGGTTGCCCCTGAGTGGGATAATTTCTTGACCTTTGCCGAATGGGCAGAAGGAAGTGGGTATGCCCCTGGATTGACGATTGACAGGAAGAACAACGATCTCGGATACACTCCGGAAAACTGTCGATGGATTTCAAATCTTGAGAACCTCCTGAATCGTCGACGCTACCTATCTCCGTCTCTCCAGGAAGCGCTTAATGCGCGGGCGTCCGCCGACGGGGTGGACACATACACCGTTATTCGTCGGGCGCTCGAAACCCTCCAGCAGACGAGCAGCGGATCAGGCAATCATCATGGCGAGTGACAGGCAGGGCTCACCCAAGCGGTCGCCAGCGGCAGTGAGTGACATCTACGGGCGGCTGACGCTTATCGAATTCATCGACAAACGACCCAATCCGGCAGGCGAGATGGTTCAGTGGGTGCTCGTGGAGTGTTCTTGTGAGGACCTGACTCGAAAGGAGCTCCGGCTTGAAAGCCTGAGATCTGGAAACACGAAAAGCTGCGGCTGCCTATCGCGTGAAAAGACGATTGAGCGCGCAACCAAGCACGGCGACCATCAGACTCGGATCTATGGGATCTGGGCCAGCATGAAGCACCGATGCAAAAGCCCGAATATTCGATCGGCGCACCGTTACGTGGAGCGGGGGATCTCCGTTTGCGAGGAGTGGCAGGATTTCGTGCCGTTCCGCGACTGGGCACTGGCCAATGGATATGCAGATGGAAAGGAGATTGATCGGAGAGACAATAACCTTGGCTACAATCCACAGAACTGTCAATGGGTAACCAAGCTGGAAAACCTCGAAAATCGCTCAAACCATCTGCCGGAATCGCTAGAGGCATGGCTGCATGCTTATGCCCTCCATGCGGGGTGCTCGCCCTACGAGGTGATCAAGCAGGCGCTCGAATCGTACTTGGGTGTCTTGCGCACCGACTCAATCTGACCGCTCGCGAAGGGGAGAGATCGAGTCGGTGGTCTCCCAGAGTGGCCTTGGAGATGTCTCATGAGACATCGAAACAGTGGAGAACAGCTCTGGTGCGCCCTTGTCTCCGACGGGGTGCTGCCCAAGGAGGAGCGCGCCTACAAGCGGCTGGTGGAAATCCTCGGCATGGCCCGGCGTTCCGGGCGGATCCGGTGGGAGGCCGTGCGCGACGACACCCAGGTCGACGTGGAGCCGGCCGCGTTCGCGGGGCCGGAGCAGTTCGGCCAGGCGCTGCTCGCCGCGGCCGCCGACTTCCGCCTGGACCGGCAGGCCGGGCAGCCGGTGCGCCTCGAGGTGTGGTCGGAGACAGCTGGGATGGTCCCGCAGCTGGCCGCCGTCGCCGACCCCTATGGCGTGCCCGTCTTCAGTGGCAGCGGCTTTAGCGGCCTGCCGGCCAAGCGCGCCACCGCCCTGCGCGCGGCCGCCGGCCTCCACCGTGATGTTCGGATTTTTGTGGTCTCCGACTGGGATCCCAGCGGAGTCCACCTGTTCTCCGCGCTGGCCGAGGACGTCACCGCCTTCGCCGCCGTCGACGCCCCTAGCTCCCGGATCACCTTCGAGCGCCTGGCCGTCACCGAGCAGCAGATCGCCGACCACCAGCTGCCCACCGCTGCACCGAAGGCCACGGACAACCGTTCCTTCCCCGGCACCTCCACCACCCAGGCCGAGGCGTTGCCGCCCGACGTCCTGGCCGCTGTGCTGCGCACCGGGATCGAGGCCCACCGCGACCTGGACGTCCTGGCTTCCGTGTTGGAGCGCGAGGCGGAGCAGCGCGAAGCGATCCTGCGGCGGCTCCAAGCCCTGGGCGGCTTCGGCGGCGGGGGAGAGCAGAGCAGCTGAGGTGTCGTCGGCGTGATGTCAGCGCGACTGCCGTCCTGTTGCTGCGGATCGCGCGGAACCAACACCCGCTCGACCGCTCGGGGCCTATTGCCGGCAGATCAGCGGTGCGCGGCATACCGCGCATGTTCCCTCGTGACCGAACGCCCGCCCACTCTGCGACGGGGATCAAAGGGCGAGGCTGGCTCGGAGCGCCAGTCTTCTGAAGCTGCTTGTGACTTGGCGTGACCGGTAAGCCGGGTGGATCGGTGGGGTCCGGGTGCGGATCGGGCTGCGTTCTGTGCTTTCAACCGGGGCGCTGCTAGCCTCCGTCTGCCATCTGTTCGAGCTGGTGTTCGATTATCGAGTTAGAGTGGAGCGGAGACGAGAACGGCAGGTCGGTGGGTGGAGTGCGGCAAGTACAAGGAGGCGGGACGGAATGGGATTCACCCATCTGCATGTCGCCTCCGGGTACTCCGCCCGCTACGGCGCCGCCCTGCCCGCAGCGCTCGTGCGGCGCGCGGCCGACCAGGGGATGGGGTCACTGGCGCTCACGGACCGTGACACCGTGGCGGGTGCCGTCCGGTTCGCGCAGGCCTGCTCCGCCGCAGGAGTGCGCCCACTGCTCGGGGTCGACGTCGCGGTCACCCCGCTGACCGCCCCCGCAGCCGGGCCCCGGCGCCGGGCCCCGGTGCGCGGCGGCGCCCATGTGGAGGAGCCGCCGGTGCGGATCACCGTGCTGGCCCGCACCGCGTCCGGCTGGGCCCGGCTGTGCCGCCTGGTCTCCGAAGCCCACGCCGACAGCGAAGGGAGCTTCCCGATCGCCTCGTGGACCTCCCTGCAGACCCACGCCGACCACGATCTGGTCTTGCTGCTCGGACCAGCCTCGGAGCCGGTGCGCGCCCTGACCGCCGGCCGTCCTGACCTCGCGGAGCAGCTGCTCATCCCGTGGCTCCAGCTGGTGGGCGAAGGTCTGCGGCTGGAAGCGGTCGCCCTGGGCCGTACCGGCACCGGCCCCGGGTCGTTGCGCCTGGCCGCACGCACGGTGGCCCTGGGCGACCGGCTCGGGGTGCCGGTGGTGCTGACCAACGCGGTCCGCTACGCCGACCCGGACCAGCACCGGATCGCCGACGTCCTGGACTCCGCCCGGCTGCTGCGCCCCATCGACCGCCAGTACCTGGACGACGGGCAGCGCTGGCTCAAGGACGCCACCGCCATGACGGAGACCGCGGCCCGGATCGCCACGGCCGCCGGAGCAGGGGCGGATCGCGCCGCCCGGCTGCTGGCCCACACCGAGGACACCGCCGCCTCCTGCACCCTCACCCCGGCCGACCTCGGACTGGGCCGGGCGCACTTCCCCGAACCGTCCGTCGTCGGCGCCGGCCCGGACACCGGAGACGCGGCCCGGCTGCTGCGCCAGCGGTGCGAGGCCGGAATGGTCGCCCGCGGCCTGGACCGCGACCAGAGTGCGGTCCGCCAGCTCGACTACGAGCTGGCGGTGATCTCCCGCCTCGGCTACGAGGGCTACTTCCTGGCCGTCGCGCAGGTCGTCGCCGACGCCCGGGACCTGGGCATCCGGGTCGCCGCCCGCGGCTCGGGGGCCGGGTCGATGGTCGACCACGCCCTGTGGATCGCCACCGCCAACCCCCTGGACCACCGGCTGCTCTTCGAGCGATTCCTCAGCGAGAGGCGCACCTCGATGCCGGACATCGACCTGGATGTGGAGTCCGGACGCCGCCTGGAGGTCTACGACGCGATCATCAAACGCTTCGGGAAGGAGCGGACCGCAGTCACCGGGATGCCGGAGACCTACCGGGCCCGCCACGCCCTGCGCGACACCGGCCTGGCGCTGGGCATCGCCCCCCACACCGTGGACGAGATCGCCAAGAGCTTCCCGCACCTACGCGCCCGCGACATCCGCAGCGCCCTGGCCGAACTGCCCGAACTGGCCCGGCTGCGGGAACGCGCCGATCAGTTCGGACCGCTGTTCGAGCTGGCCGAGGGTCTGGACGCGCTGCCGCGCGGTTACGCCATGCACCCGTGCGGCGTGATCATCTCCAATGTGTCGCTGCTGGACCGGCTGCCGGTGCAGCCCACCCCGGCGGGCTACGCGATGGTCCAGGCCGACAAGGAGGACATCGAGCTGGGCGGCGGCTTCGGCTTCGGATTGCTGAAGCTGGACGTGCTCGGGGTGCGGATGCAGTCGGCGATGGCCCACGCCGTCACCGAGATCCGCCGCACCACTGGCCGCCAGCTCGACCTGGACAACCCCGACCACGTCCCCCTGGACGACGAGGCCACCTTCGCCATGATCCGCAAGGCTGACACGGTCGGCTGCTTCCAGATCGAGTCGCCGGGCCAGCAGGACCTCGTCAGCCGTCTCCAGCCGCGCCACCTGCAGGACGTCATCGCCGACATCAGCCTGTTCCGGCCGGGCCCGGTCAAAGGCGGCATGCCCGCACGGTTCATCGCCGCCCGCCACGGAGGCACCCAGCACTACCCCCACCCCGACCTGGTCCCGATCCTGGACGACACCTACGGCGTCGTCATCTGGCACGAGCAGATCATCGCCATCTTCGCCCGGATGACCGGCTGCGACCGTGCCTTCGGCGACGTCGCCCGCCGCGCCCTGGCCGATCCCGACCGGCTGCCAGGGGTGGAGGCGTGGTTCCGGCAGGGCGCGGCCGCCCGCGGCTACACCGCCGCCGTGGTGGATGAGGTGTGGGGGATCGTCAAGGAGTTCGGCGCCTACGGGTTCTGCAGGGCGCATGCGGTGGCGTTCGCGGTGCCCGCTGTCCAGTCCGCGTGGCTGAAGCGGCACCATCCGGCGGCGCTGTACGCCGGGCTGCTGGAGCACGACCCGGGGATGTGGCCGCGGCGGGTGATCGTCGCCGACGCGCGCCGCCACGGCGTGCCGATCCTGCCGGTCGACGTCAATGCTTCGCGCCCCCGGTACAGCGTCGAGCAGACCGCCGCCGGCTGGGGTGTGCGCCTGGCCCTGTCTGCGGTCAAGGGAGCCTGCGAGGACGAGGTGCAGCGCCTGGCGGCCGGGCAGCCCTACGCCGGGCTGCAGGATCTGTGGCAGCGCGCCCGTCCGTCCTTGCCGCTGGTCCAGCGCCTGATCAGCATCGGCGCCCTCGGCCCGCTCGCCGGCACCGCGTCGCGTCGCGATCTGCTGCTGCAGGCCGCGGAGCTGCACCGGCACTCGCGCAACCGCACCGCGTCGCACGGCCAGCTGCCGCTGGGCGGGGACCTGGTCACCGCCGGCCCGAGCGGTCTGCCGGAGATGACCAGCCGCGACCGGCTGTCCGCGGAGCTGGAGACGCTGTCCATCGACGTGAGCCGGCATCTGATGGAGCACCACCACCGCCTGCTGCGTGAGGTGGGTGCCACCGATGCCGCCCACCTGCAGGCGATGAGCCCAGGGTGGCGCGTTCTGGTCGCAGGTGTCCGTGCTTCTACCCAGACCCCGCCCATTCCGTCCGGGAAGAGGATCATCTTCGTCACCCTCGAGGACGGCAGCGGTCTGGTCGACCTGGCGTTCTTCGAGGACACCCACCACAAGGTCGCGCACACCGTGTTCCACAGCGGGCTGCTGCTGGTGCGCGGCAGCGTCGAGGCCCGGGGCCCGCGCCGCACGGTCGTGGGGGAGATGGTGTGGGATCTGGAGGAACTGGCCGCCGTACGCCGCGACCATGGCCCCCAAGCCGCCCTGGACATGTTGGGCCGCACCACGGCCGCCCCGACCCCGGCGCAGCCGGAGCGCACCCTGGTCGACGGCACCGCCGGTGCGCAGCTGCACCCCTACGCCGACCTCCAACCCGCCGGCAGCCGCTCCGCGGACCTGCGGCGCCTGGGTCACCGCAGCTCCGGAAGCGCGGGGTGAGCGCCGTGACCACCGACCAGCCGTCGGCCCGGCA
>Ga0302314_10008146_pt1 | contig 18712 bp, 13 predicted proteins | sample III_Palsa_N2_3_FD_200533 | JGI IMG/M metagenome (GOLD analysis project Ga0302314, IMG submission 200533) | Peat permafrost microbial communities from Stordalen Mire near Abisko, Sweden - III_Palsa_N2_3 | ecosystem: Environmental > Terrestrial > Soil > Palsa > Peat permafrost | place: Sweden...
GGCCTCGATGGCGCCCTCCTGACGGCCCTCCTGGCGGCCGACGTTGACGAAGCTCTCGACGAAGTCGCTCTTCCACTCGGTCGTGGTCATTAGGTCCTCCAGGTGCTGGCGGTCAGCGGCGGGCGCTGACCTAAGGATAAGCGTGATGAGGCGCTCGCGATCAGCCGCGGACGCGCCCGCGTCGTGGACCGCGCCGAGCACCGAACGGGCGCCGGAGTCGGTCCCCAAGTCGAGGACGCCCAGCGACTCGAAGACTAAATGCACGTTTTAATTAAAAAAAGTAGCATTCGAATTTTGACTTCAATTTTGGCAATTAGTTGCCAGTTAGCGGCGTCATTGGCAACAGTGATTGGATGGGCGCATGGACACTCAACAGACGGATGCACGGGTGCTGAGCGTTAGCCGGGAGATCACCGCCGAGGCGGGGACGATCTTCGAACTGATCGCGGATCCGGCTCAGCAGCCTCGGTGGGACGGTAACGACAACCTGGCCGAGGCGGCTGCCGGGCAGCGGGTGCATGGCGTCGGCGATGTGTTCACGATGACGAATACCGGGACCAGCGGTGTCCGGGATAACCGGGTGGTCGAGTTCGAGGAGGGGCGGCTCATCGCGTGGATGCCCGGCGACCCGGGACAGGAGCCGGCCGGACACGTGTGGCGGTGGGAGCTGGCGCCGGCCGACGAGTCGCTGACGCTGGTCACCCACACCTACGACTGGACCGGCCTGCCGTCGGACGCTCCCGACAAGCGCCTCCGCCGAGCCCAAGCGATGACGGCCAAGATGCTCCAGGCGTCGCTCGACCGGCTCGCGACGCTCGCCGAAGGGTCCTGACCGACCCCCGGCCGGTGGTCCAGCGCATGATCACGAAGGTTTCGTATACCTATACGATATTTTTCCTTCATCAGGAATGAAGTCTTCGTGATCATGACGACGGGCTCGGTGGGCTCTCAGTCGCTCGCGGGCTTTCCCGGGGTGAAGGTGATGGGGACTGAGAGGGGGGCCCGGTTGAAGGTGGAGTGAAAGTCGATGTCGGCGCCGGGCTGAAGCTTGAGGTCGCGGAGGCGCTTGGCGATCTCGTCGATGGCGATGCGGAGGTTCATCCGGGCGAGGTTGGAGCCGACGCAGCGGTGCGGGCCGGCGCCGAACGCCATGTGGCGGTTGCGCTCGCGGGCCGGGTCGAAGGTGTCGGGGTCGTCGAACTCGGCCGCGTCGCGGTTGGCCGACGCCCAGTACATGATGACCCGCTCTCCTTCCTTGACCGGCCGACCGTCGATCTCGGTGTCGTGGCGCGCGGTGCGGCCGATGCAGATGAAGCTGCCGTCGAGCCTGAGCAGCTCCTCGACCGCCTCGGGAATCAGCTCCGGCCGTTCCCTGATCCGCTCGAGGATCTCCGGCTGCGAGCAGAACCGCATCATGGCCGCGCCGAGCACGCCGGCCGTCGTCTCGAGGCCGCCGAGTATCAGCAGGTGGATGGTGCCGATGGCCTCCTGCATGGTGATCGGGCGGCCCTCGATCTCGGCCGCGAGCACCGCGTCGACCACGTCGCCTCGCGGTCCCTCGGCCTTGCGCTTCTCGATGAGCTGGTAGATCCAGCCCGCCAGCTTCATCAGGCCTTCCTGCTGCTTTTCCGACTGCGGCAGCGAGGCCATCGTGGCCCAGTCGTTGACCTGGGCCAGGTCGTCCTCGGGGGCATGCAGGGCCATCTCGAAGAACGCGCGCCCGGGGAGCGGCCGGGCGAACTCGGTCATGAAGTCGCACTCGCCCCGCTCGATGAAGCCGTCGATGAGCCGGTTCACCAGCGCGCGGGTCCGCGGCTCCCAGGGGGCGACCTTGGCCGGGGTGAAATGGGCGTTTACCAGGCGCTTGAACTCGCGCTGGAGCGGCGGGTCGACCGCCACCGGCAGGATCTTCATCGGCGTGGACGGCGGCTGGTAGGGCACGGTAATGCCGAGCTCGGAGCTGAACGCCTGCCAGTCCTGCGCGACCCGCAGGATGTCCTCGTACCTGGTCAGCACCCAGAACCCGTCCTCGTAGACGTCGCTGCGGGCGACCGGACAGAGCGAGCGGGCGCGGGCCAGCGTCGGGTGCAGGTCGCGGGCGAGTTCTGGCGACAGGTGGTCGAAATGCTGGCTCACCCATTCGTCGGTGATCGGGCGGGCCGGGCCGTTCGTTCCCATCAATGCTCCTTAGTCGTTAAATCCCCTCCAGGATTGTGCGACCACCGCGCTGAGATCCCCATGCTAGGAAATCGCGGGCAGGAATTCCTCCGTGTGCTCACCGAGTCCGGAGATTCCCGTCATCGCCGGCGGCCGCTCCCCCGGGCCGAGCCGGGGCGGGAAGCGCGGCTGGTCGACCCGCCCGAAGTCGCCCCACTGGTAGCTGACCACCCGGCCGAGCTGGCGGTTGACCGGGTCGCCGGTGAATCCCGACGCGAAGCCGGTGCGGTCGGGCGTCGCGACCGGCTCAACCGGCACGCCCGCGGCCCGCAGGTCGGCGACCCAGGCGGACGCGTCCCGGGTGCGGAACACGCTCTCAAGCAGCAGTTCCTCCGGCTGCGGAGCGCCTCCGTCGGTGCGCAGCGCGGGTGGCGCGGCGGGCAGGCCGCCGACCCGCACGACGGCGCGGAGCCCGTCCCAGGCGCGCGCGTCGGGCACGGCGAGGGCGAGCCAGGCGCCGTCGCCTGCCTGGTAGATGCGGTAGGCGGCGCCGTAGCCGGTTTGGTTCGCGTCCAGGACGGGGCCGCCGACGACGCGGTCCCCGGCGAGGAAGGCACCGGACTTGAGGGTCAGGGCCGCGCCGAGCAGGCTCGAGGACACGGTCTGCCCGCCGCCCACCCGGCGCCGGGCGTAGAGCCCGGCGAGGATCCCGCAGGCGGCCATCCAGCCGCCGGTGACGTCGATCGCGCCCCAGGACAGGAACGTCGGGGGCTGCCCGGCCCCGCCCTGGCCGACCTCGATGCCGGACAGGGCCTGCATGAGCTGGTCGTTGGCGGGCAGCAGGGCGCGCGGGCCGTCCTGGCCGAAGCCGCTGGCGAAGCTGTAGACCGCGTCCGGGTTCACGCCGTGGACGGTGGCCTCGTCGTAGCCGAGCTTCTCAGCCAGGCCCATCCGCGAGTTGTGGTGGACCACGTCGCTCCACCGGAACATCCGCTCGAGCACGGCCGCCGATTCCGGCGCCTTCAGGTCGAGGGCGACGGCGCGCTTGCCGCGCTGCCCGGCGGCGTACATCGGCTCCATCCGCCGGTGCACGTCGCCGGCCAGCGGCTCGACCTTGACGACGTCCGCGCCGAGCTCGCCGAGGATGAGCGGGGCGACCGGCCCAGCCAGGTAGGCGGAGAGGTCGAGGACGTGCACCCCGTCCAGGAGCCGGCGCGGCGCTCCCCCGGTGCCCGGGAGCGCTGACCGAGCCGGGGCGCCGACGCCGCCGCCGGCCGGGGTGACGTCGAGGACGGGACCGAGGACGGTCATCGGGCCGCGGCCGGGGTCGGCGTGCTCGAGGGCCAGCCCGGTCGCGCGCAGGTGCGGGTCGCGCAGCGCCTCCCCCGCGCGCCAGGCGGGCTCGCAGCGGAACTTGCGCCCAGCGAGTCGGGCGACCCACCAGTCCCGGGCCCGCGTCGAGAACACCTTCGCCCAGCGCTCGCCCCGCTCGGACAGGGCGTCGCCGGCCAGCTCGGCGTTGTAGCCGAGCTCGGTCGGCGGGTCGCCGATGTGCTCGAGGAAGGCCTCGAAGGCGCCCTTGGCGCCGAACCAGAGCTGGACGTACTCGCCGTCGGCGCAGCGGTAGGAGAGCGACTCCGTCGGGCCAAGGTTCTTCCAGAGCAGGGTCGTCGCGGGCGAGTGACGCTCGACGTTCCCGATGATCATCGGGAGCAGGGCGGTCACGCCGTCGTAGAGCGACGTCTCGGCCCAGCCGCCGCTGCCGGTGGCCTCCCGCTGGTAGACCAGGGCCAGGGCGCCGACCGCCGCGCTCAGGCCGGCGCCGGCGCTGGCCACGGCGAGGTCGGCGAAGGCCGGCCCCGGCCGGTGCGCGCGGAACTGGCTGAGCAGGCCGGCCCGGGCGCCGACGAGCAGCTCCAGGTCGGGCAGCGGGCCGGCGGCGTTGACGCTCGGCCTGATCCGGGCGACCACGAGGCGCGGGTTGTCCCGGGCCAGGTCCTGGTAGGAGAGGCCGCGCCGCTCCAGGAGGTCCTCGCCGCCGGCGAGGACGAGGACGTCGGCGTCGCGGGCCAGCGCCCGGACCGCGGACGTGGCCGACTCGGCGTTGTCGTCGTCGACCTCGGTGATCTCCTTGCCCCGGTCCCAGGCCCGCTCGAACTCGACCCCGGCGTCCAGCGTGCTCCGGGCCCGGGAGCGGACCCTGGCCACCTCGGCCCCCAGGTCGCGCAGGAGCGACCCGGGAAGGCTGCTGGCCAGCCCGGCGCCCACCGCGCTCACGCCCAGCGCGACCTCGACCACCCGGATGCCCACTAGCGGTGCCATGGCGCTACATTAGCAAATACTCGCTTACCTAGATAGGTAGCGAACGCTCACCCATCTTGTTAGGTTGGACGCGTCTTGACGAGTGCTGGAGGCAGCGTGGACGACCGGCTGATGTACCGGCGGGAACTATTCATCGGCGGCGCCTGGGCGGCGTCGGCGAGCGGCCGGCAGGTCGGTGTCATCTCCCCCTCGACCGAGGAAGTCGTCGGCGAGGTGCCACTGGCCACGACGGCCGACATGGACCGGGCGGTGGCCGCGGCCCGGGCCGCGTTCGACGACGGGCCGTGGCCGCGGATGACCCCGGCCGAGCGGTCGGCCGTGCTCGCCCGGGTCGGCGACAGCCTGCGCAAGCGCGAGTCCGAGATCGCCGGCATCACCGTGGACGAGATGGGCATCGCGATCAGCCAGGCGCCGGCCGCCCAGACCGCGATGACCGCCGCGCTGTTCGACTACTACGCCGACCTAGCCCGCACCTACGAGTTCGAGCGCACGGTGATCGACGGGAACCGCGGCGGCATGGTGACCAGCGAGCCGGTCGGCGTGGTCGGCGTGATCGTTCCCTGGAACGCGCCGGTCACCCTCTCCTGCTGGAAGACCGCACCCGCCCTGGCCGCCGGGTGCACGGTGGTGATCAAGCCGCCGCCCGAGGCGCCGCTGAGCAACTTCGTCCTCGCCGACGCGATCGCGGAGGCCGGCGTCCCCGTGGGCGTGGTCAGCGTGCTCCCGGCCGGGCGCGAGGTCGGCGAGCACCTCGTGACCCACCCCGGCACCGACAAGATCGCGTTCACCGGGTCGACCGCGGCGGGCAAGCGGATCATGAGCCTGTGCGGCGAGCAGGTGAAGCGGGTCTCGCTCGAGCTCGGCGGGAAGTCGGCGGTCATCGTCCTCGACGACGCCGACCTGGCCGACGTCATCCCCCGGCTCGTGCACGGGGCCATGCACCTGTCCGGCCAGGTCTGCGGCGCGCACACCCGGGTCCTCGTGCCCCGGTCGCGGTACGCGGCCGCGGTCGAGGCGGCCGCGGCGACCGCGGCGCACGTCCCGGTGGGCGACCCGCACGACCCGGCGATCCTGGTCGGGCCGCTAGTCGCGGAGCGCCAGCGCGAGCGGGTCGAGGGGTACATCAAGCTCGCCGTGGACGCCGGCGCCCGGGTGGCGGCGGGCGGCGGGCGGCCGGACGGCCTGCCCCGCGGCTGGTACGTGTCGCCCACGATCCTCGCCGACGTCGACAACTCGATGCGGGTGGCGCGGGAGGAGATCTTCGGCCCGGTGCTGTGCATGATCCCCTTCGACGACGAGGACGACGCCGCGCGGATCGCCAACGACTCGCCCTACGGGCTCGCGGGCGGCGTCTGGTCGGGCGATCCGGCCCGGGCGCTGCGGGTCGCGCGCCGGCTGCGAACCGGGACCATCGCGGTCAACGGCGCCTACCCGCCGTTCCCGCTGGTGCCGTTCGGCGGGTTCAAGGAGTCGGGCCTCGGCCGCGAACTGGGGCCGGAGGGGCTGGCGAGCTTCCTGGAGCCGAGAAGCATCGGGCTGCCGCCGGCCCTCCACCCGGCGACGGGCTGACCCCGGCCGGTACTGGTCTTCGGCGTCGATCGATGCTAATCTTAAGTGAGCAAACACTCACTTTGATCAGTGATCGTCATCGGAACGAGGCTGGCCGGGCATGTCGCATGGAACCTTCTTCACCGATACGTGCGTAGCCGATCCGGGTCCTGATGACCCGTTCGTGCCCGCCACGCTCGAGGGCCTGCGCCGCTGCCCCGCCCGGCCCGAGTTCGTGGAGCTGCACTTCACCACGCCGGACGGCCCGTGGCACTGGTGCTTCCCCGAGCCGCCCCAGCGGCGCGGGCGGCCCGGCGGCCTCATCGCGCTGACCGTCGGCCCGTACAGCGTCCTGGCCCGGCCCGTTCTCGAGGACGGGCTCGGGCCGGCCCTGCACCCGTCCACCATGCTGTCGGTGATCCTCGGCGGCGCGGACGTCGTCGTCGCCCGCAGCCTGGTCAGCGCGGGCCGCTGAGGCCCGCTCGATTCGTTCCGGTTCTCCGCTGCTAGGACAGCGGAAAACCGGAACATATCCGAGGCGACTCCGGGGCGGGTCAGCCCGCGCGCAGGGCGGCTACCCGCGACCGCCACGCGGCCACCGCGGTCTCCTTGATCGGGCCGTAGCCCCGCACCGACTGGGCCGACTCGGCCAGCGCCAGGCACGTCGCGTACGGGGTGCCGTCGGCGGCGGCCTCGTCGATGAGCCGCTCGTACTCGGCGATGACCGCCCGTTCCTGCCGCCGGTCCCAGGCCCAGCCGAAGACGTCCAGGGGGGTGCCGCGCAGCCGCTTCATCGGCCGCAGTACGCGGAACGCGAGCTCGTAGGGCTTGCCCAGGGGGAGCTTCTTGTTCATCCCGAGGCGGCGGAGGATCGGCGGGTGCAGGTGGTAGGTCACCGAGTAGGGGCCGTCGATGCCAAGCTCGCGCGCGGCCTTGGCGTAGTCGGCGGCCAGGTGCAGCCGGGCCACCTCGTACTCGTCCTTGTAGGTCAGCAGCTTGAACCAGGACTCGGCGACCGCCCGGGTGAGCGCGTAGCCGTGCGCGTCGTCGTCGCGGGCGGCGGTCCGCTCCACCAGGTCGAGGAAGCGCCCGGCCCGGTGCGCGTCCTGGAAGTCGGCCGCCTGGGCGGCGCGCCGGGTGAGCAGGTCACGCAGGCTGGCGGGCAGGTTCCGGTCGGCGATCAGGTCCCGCGCGGCCGCGAGGGCCGCGGCCGAGGGCTCGAACGGGCCCGACGGCTCCCCGGCGAGTGCGGCCGGGGCCAGCACGGCGGCCAGGGTCTCGGGCTCGTGGACGGCCCAGCGGCCCCATTCGAACGCCTCGCGGTTGCTGGCGGCGGCCCGGCCCTGGCGCCGCATCGCCGTGTCGATGTCGTCCAAAGACAGGGGGAGGCCGCCGGCCTGGAACGCCGCGCCCAGGAGGATGACGTTGGCCAGCATGTGATCGCTGAAGACGGCCTCGGCGATGCGCCTGGCCTCGACGAACACGGCCCGGCCGCCGCCGGCCGCGCCGGTGATCGTCGCGTCGGTGATCGCCGCCTCGAGGCTCGCGGTGCCCGGTGCTTCCTGGTCGCTCTGCAGCATGTTCGAGGTCGGCGTGACCTGGGGATCGACGACGGCCAGGGTCGCGCCGGGCCGGATCTTGGCCAGGTGCTTGGCCGACGCGGCCTGGAGGATGTCGCCGGAAAGGTAGAGGTCGGCGTCCTCGGTGCCGACGGTCGCGATCCCGAGGTCGGCCCGGGACCGGGCCAGGTGCAGGTGCGAGACGACCGCGCCGGCCTTCTGCGACAGCCCGGTCTGGTCGACGCCGCCGATCGCGAAGCCGGCGTTCTCGGCCGCGGTGGCGATGATCCGGTTCGCGGTGACGACCCCGGTGCCGCCGATGCCGGTGAAGTAGATACCGTACCGCCGCCTCGCGGCCGGCGGATCCGGGACGGGCAGCGGGCCGGCCGGCAGTACGGGGCGGGCCGATGTGGCTGAAGTGATGACCGAGGTTGTTGAGGTCGAGGTCGAGGCGGTCGCGCGCGGCGAGCCAGCGGCGCGCGGCCGGCGGCCGCCGCGGGCGCGCGGCTTGATCGTCACGAACGAGGGGCAGTCGCCGTCGAGGCAGGTGTAGTCGCGGTTGCAGGACGGGTCGTGGATCTGCCGCTTCTCGCCGAACTCGGTATCCAGCGGCAGCACCGACAGGCAGTTGCTCTTGGCACCGCAGTCGCCGCAGCCCTCGCAGACCGCCGCGTTGATGATCACCCGGCGGGCCGGCTCGGCCAGCTTGCCCCGCTTGCGCAGCCGCCGGGACTGGGCCGCGCAGCGCTGGTCGTAGATGATGACCGTGACCCCGGGAACCTTCCTGAGCTCCTCCTGCACGGCGGGAAGCTTGTCGCGGCCGTGCACCTCGGTCCGGGCGCCCCACTTCGCCCGGCGGGGGTAGTTCTCCGGTTCCTCGGCGCAGACGACGATCTTGCGCACGCCCTCGGCTTCCAGGGCCCGGGTCATCGCGGGCACGTCCATCAGCCCGGTGACGTCCTGGCCGCCGGTCATGGCCACGGTCGAGTTGTAGAGGATCTTGAAGGTGATGTCGGCGCCGCCCGCGACGCTGGCCCGGATCGCCAGGGTTCCCGAGTGGCTGAACGTGCCGTCGCCCAGGTTCTGGATGACGTGCGGCTCGGCGACGAACGGCTCGAGGCCGATCCAGGGCACGCCCTCGGCGCCCATCGGCGGCGGCGGCAGGGCCTTCATGCCGACGTGGCGGGCCTCGAAGTACATGATGCCGTGGCAGCCGACTCCCCCGCCGACGAGGGCGCCGTCGGGTGCGACGGTCGACCGGTTATGCGGGCATCCGCTGCAGAACCCGGGCGCGCGGGCGGGCAGGGCGAGAAGCGGCAGCCCCGGGCGCTCCCCGGCCGGGTGCGGGGGAATGGGGCCGCTGAGAGTCAGCCCGGCCCGTTCATCTGAAGGCCTGGGGGCGCGGCGGAGGGCGGGGGCCGCCGTGGCCAGGGCGGCGGCCACCGAGTCCGGGTCGAGCTCGCCGACCGAGGAGACCAGGCGCTGGCCGGACCGGCCGCGCTTGCCCGACACCGGGACCCGGCGGCCGGCCTCGTGCAGGATGGCGCGGAGCTGGGTCTCGATGAACGGGCGCTTCTCCTCGATGACGACGATCTCGTCGACCGAGGCGGCGAAGTCGAGGGCCGTGTCCTCGACCAGGGGGTAAGTCAGCGCGAGCCGGAGGATCCGCACGCCCGCCTCAGCGGGGTCGGCGACCCCGAGGCTGGCCAGGGCTTCGAGGACGTCGAAGTAGCCCTTGCCCGCGCAGACGATGCCGAGCGCGGCTCCGGGCCGGGCGCCGGTGACCCGGTCCAGGCCGTTGTGCCGGGCGTACTCCTTGGCGGCGGCCAGGCGCCGCTCGGCGACGAGGGCCTCCTGGTCGGGCACGGCGTGCGGGCCGATCGTGGACAGCGGCCGGTGCGCCCACGGGCGGCCGTCGATGATCACGTCACCGGGGTCGCGCGGGTCGTGGCGGGCCGGGTCGAGGTCGACGGTCCCGATGCCGTCGGCGACCGAGGTGACGATCTTCAGCCCGACCCAGGCGCCGCTGTAGCGGGAGAGCCGGAAAGCGTGCACCCCGAGGTCGAGCACGTCCTGCTGGTCGCCGGGGAACAGCACCGGGACGCAGGCGTCGGCGAAGGTGTACTGGCTGTCGCACGACAGCGTGGAGGACTTCGAGCCCGGGTCGTCGCCGCAGAACATGACCGCGCCGCCGTTCGGCCCGGCGCCCATCGCGTTGGCGTGCTTCAGCGCGTCGCCTGACCGGTCGAGGCCCGGTCCCTTCCCGTACCAGGCACCCGCGACGCCGTCGACTCCCTCGTAGGGGATCACGGCCCCCATCTGGCTCCCCCAGACGATCGCGGCGGCCAGCTCCTCATTAAGACCAGGCTTGTGAACGATCCGGTGCGCCTGCAGCACGCCCGGCCCGAGCCCGTCCAGCGTGAGGTCGAAACCGCCCAGGGGCGATCCCGGGTAGCCGGAGACCATCGTCGCCGTGGTCAGGCCGTCGCGCTGGTCGAGCCGCTGGCGGAGCAGGAGCAGGCGGACGAGGGTGTCGACGCCGGACAGGATCCCCGTGCTCGCCGCGACTGGCTCCTCCGCCTCGGGACGCGGAGCCCGCTGAACGTCGGTCACGGGTAGAGCTCCGGGTTGACGAAGGCGAACGCGCCGTCCTTGAGAACGGCTCGGCGCAGCTCGGGCCGCTGCAGGACGGTGATGTCCTCGGTCGGGTCGCCGTCGACGAGGACCAGGTCGGCGAGGAGGCCCGCGGCGACCTGGCCGCTGTCGATCCCGGCGGCCGGGCCCATGTTGCGGGTCGCGGTGTGCAGCGCCTCGGCCGGCGTCATCCCCATCTGGTCGACGTACCGCTGCAGTTCCGCGGCGTAGGTTCCGTGGTGGGTCCACTGGTGGCCGAAGTCGCCGCCGGAGAGGATCTTGATGCCCGACTCCCTCAGTCGTCGCATTCCTTCGACCTGGGCGCGGTACTCGTCGCGGTAGCCCGACCGGTCGATCTTCTCCTCGGTGATGCCGTAGGGCCCGGCCGCGCCGTGGGTCATCTGGTACAGGTAGTGGAAGCCCGGGCAGACCCAGACGTCGTCCCGCCTGGCCTCGAGTTCCTTCATCGCCTCGTCGTCGAGGAAGCAGGCGTGGTGGATGATGCGGACGCCGGTGCGGGCGGCCATGGCGACCGACAGCGCGCCGCGGGCGTGGGTGGTGAGGAACGCACCGTACTTGTCGGCCTCCTCCACCGCGGCGGTCAGCATCTCGTCGTTCATGTAGACGTCTTGGGAGGGGTACTCAGGAACCACCCCGTCGCCCGAGATGAAGAGCTTGAGCGCCCGGGCGCCGAGGTCGCACTGGCGGGCGACGATGTCGCGGAGCTGCCGGGCGTCGGCGGCGACCTCCATCAGCTCGCCGTCGGCGCCGAGGCCGCCGACCTCGGCGATCATCGGCCCGCTGGGCACGATCCGGGGGCCGGGGATCAGCCCGCGGTCGATGGCGTCCTTGGCGTAGATGTCGTCGAGGGGCTGGGTCGTGCCGGCCCCGATGATCAGCGTGTAGCCGCTCTCGAGGAAGGTCCGGGTGACCGAGGCGACGTCGAGCATGTGCTTGGCCGGCGGCGTGGTGGCGATGGCCCCGTGGTCGAAGACGAAGTCCAGCGGCCAGCTGGTGTGCACGTGGGCGTCGCCGAGGCCGGGGAGCACGGTGGCCCCGTGGACGTCGACGACCCGGACGGAGGCGGGGTCGACGTCGAGCCGGCCGGCCACGACTGTGGCGATCCGGGTGCCCTCGATCAGCACGTCGCCGTCGAACGGCCGTTCGTCCGGGCCGCCGGAGCAGGCCAGGACCCGCGCGTTCGTGAGGAGCGTGCGCTCGGCCATCTCCTGCCTCCTCGATCAGATTGCGAACTTATATTCTGTTTATGGCCATATCGCGCTAGCGGGAAACCGAGAACGTGATCGGCACGCTCAGCGGCGACCTGGTCAGGCCGGCGTGGTAGCGGATCTCCGCCCCCTCGGCCAGCCTGATGTCGTCCAGCCGCCGCAGGAGCTCCTCGAGGGCGACCCGCAGGTTCATCCGGGCCAGGTTCGACCCGGCGCAGCGGTGCGGCCCGGCGCCGAAGCTGAGGTGGCGGTTGCGTTCCCGGTCGATGTCGAACGCGTCCGGGTCGGGGAACTCGGCGCCGTCGCGGTTAGCCGAGGCCCAGTGGATCAGGACCTTGTCCCCCTCGCTGACCCGACGGCCGCCGAGCTCGGCGTCGCGGACCGCGGTGCGGGCGACGGAGACGAACGAGGGGTCAAGGCGCAGCAGCTCCCCGATGGCGTCCGGTATCCGCTCGGGGTGGGCGCGCAGCAGCGCGGGGATCTCCGGCTGGGCGCAGAACCGGACCAGCATCAGGCCGAGCGCGCTGGCCGTGGTCTCGAGACCGCCCAGGATGAGCAGCTGGATCGTGCCGATGACCTCGTCCTCGGTGAGCGGGCGGCCGTCGATCCGCGCGTTCAGCACGCCGTCGACGACGTCGCCCCGGGGCGGCTCGCCCCGCCGCCGCTCGAGGAAGTCCTTGATCCACTGGTAGAGCCCGAGCCAGCACTCGCGCGCTTGGGGGTCGTTGGGCGTCGAGGACTTCGACGCCAGGTACGCGACCCGGTCCAGGTCTTCGGCGGGGGCGTTGATCGCGAGCTGGAAGAAGGCCAGGCTGGGCAGCGGCCGGGCGAAGGCGTCCATGAACTCGCAGGCGCCCTTCTTGGTGGTGCCGTCGGTGGGCTCGCCGATGAAGTCGTCGATCAGGCGGGTGACCAGGGCGCGCGTGGGCTCCTCCCACGGAGCTATCGCGGCCGGCGTGAGGTAGGGGCTGATCAGGCGCTTGTAGGCCCGCTGCTCGGGCGGGTCCGCCTCCACCGGGAGGTTGCGGACGACGGTCGTGGACTTGGCCACCGACAGGCCGTGCGCGGAGCTGTAGGTCGCCCAGTCCTGGGCGACCGTCAGGGCCTCCTCGTAGGAGGACACCGCCCAGAAGCCGCCGTGCGCGTCACTGCGGGCGACCGGGCACAGCTCGCGCATCCGGGCCATCGTTGCCGGCAGCGCCTGCGCGAGGTCGGCCGACAGGTGGTCGAAGTGGTTCTGGCACCAGTCGTCGGTCAGGGCGTCGGATCCCCCAGTGGCCTGCTCCATCACTCCACCTTGCCCGCTCGGATCGGTGCCCTGCCCGGATCGGTGCCGGCTGTCCCTCCTACCCTAACAAGGTGAGCGATTACTTTCCAGTGGTCATGGGCGCTCGTCGCATCGTTGCGGAGTGAGCGATTACTGAATTAGACTCCGGCGGGACGACACTCGATGAAGTGAGGGATCCGATGGACCTGCTGCTGCGCCAGGCCTGGCTGATCGACGGGAGCGGCGAGCCGGGGCGGGCCGCGGACGTCGCGGTGACGGGCGACCGCGTCTGCGCCGTCGGCTCGCCCGGCTCGCTCACGCCGGACGCCGGGACCCAGGTCATCGACCTCGACGGGCTGGTGCTCGCGCCCGGGTTCATCGACATCCACACCCACTACGACGCGCAGATCCTCTGGGACGGCGACCTCACCCCGTCGTCCTGGCACGGCGTGACCAGCGTCGTCATGGGCAACTGCGGCTTCGGGGTGGCGCCGACCAAGCCGGAGCACCGGGACATCATCGTCCGCACCCTCGAGAACGTCGAAGGGATGTCGATGGAGGCGCTCAACGCCGGCATCGACTGGTGCTTCGAGACGTTCCCGCAGTACCTGGCGGCGATCGACGCGCGGGCCAAGCGGCTCAACGTGGGCGCGTTCCTCGGCCACACCCCGCTGCGCCTGTTCGTCCTCGGCGGCGAGGAGCGGGCGGCGACAGCGGACGAGGTCGGCGCCATGGGGGCGCTGCTGCGCGAGGCCCTCGAGGCCGGCGCGATCGGGTTCTCCACCTCCCGGCAGCCCGCCCACCAGGGCGCCTTCGGCCGGCCGGTGCCCAGCCGGTTCGCCGAGGTCGACGAGGTCGAGGCCATGGCCGCGGTGCTCGGCGAGGCCGGCCAGGGGATCATGGCGATCTCGATCGGGCCCGGGCTCTTCATCAACGAGTTCTCGGCGATGGCCGTCCGGCACAACATCCCGGTGACCTGGACCGCCCTGGTCACCAGGACCGACAAGCCGGGCGCGGCGATGCGCACGGTCGAGCGGGGCGGCGCCCTGCCCGGCGAGGTCTACCCGCAGATCGCCTGCCGGCCGATCGTCATGCAGATCACGATGATGGACCCGATGCCGCTGTCCCAGATCGACGAGTGGAAGGAAGTCCTCGCGGTGCCGCGCGAGGAGCGGGAAGCGATGTACCGCGACCGCTCGTGGCGCGACCGGGCCCGGCCCGCGACCCTCGCGGCCTGGGCGGAGAAGTCACGCTGGCCCAAGGTCTCCGTGCAGGAGACCAAGGTGAACCAGGACGCGATCGGCGTGCCGCTCGACCAGCTCGCGGCCGAGCGCGGTACCACCCCGTTCGACCTGATGCTCGACCTGGCCATCGCCGACGACATGACGACCCGCTTCCAGGTCGTGCTGGAGAACGACGCCGACGACGAGACCGGCGCGCTGCTCGCCGACAAGCGCACGATCCTCGGCCTGTCCGACGCCGGCGCGCACGCGTCGCAGCTCTGTGACGCGTGTTATTCGACGGATCTGCTGGGCCGCTGGGTGCGCGATCGCAAGGCGATCAGCCTGGAGGACGCGGTCTGGCGGCTCACCGGGCACCCGGCGCACGCGTTCCGGATCGCCGAGCGGGGCCTGGTGCGGGAGGGATACTTCGCCGACCTGGTGGCCTTCGACCCGGCGACGATCGGCGCGGGCCCGGTCGAGCGGGTCTACGACCAGCCGGGCGGGGCCGACCGCCTCATCTCACGCAGCTCCGGCGTGACCCACATGTGGGTCAACGGCGTGGCGACCCGGTCCGGCGGCGCCGACATCGAGGGCGCGGCCGCGGGCCGGCTGCTGCGCGGCTGACCCGGGCAACCCGGGTGCCCGGGGCGGGCGTCATCGAGCCGGGAAGGTTGATCGGCGGGAACCGCGCGCATATGTTGTTCTTAAAACTGATAATGAGGTTCTCGCATGGCCGTGACACAGGTGAATGGTCTCTCCATCGCGCACGAGGTCATCGGCGACGCGGCCGCCCGGCCGTGGGCCATCACCCCGGGCGGGCGGTTCAGCATGACCTCGCCCGGGGTGCGGGAGCTGGCGGTCGCGCTGGCCGAGCGGGGCAACCGGGTGCTCATCTGGGACCGGCCGAACTGCGGCTCATCGGACGTCTGCTTCACCGGGCCGTCGGAGTCGCAGATGCAGGCCGACGTCCTGGCCGGCCTGCTGCGGCAGCTCGACATGACCGGCGCGGTCATCGCCGGCGGCTCGGGCGGCGCCCGGGTGTCGCTGCTCACCGCGGCCACCCACCGCGACGTCGCGTCCGGGCTCGCCACCTGGTGGATCAGCGGCGGGATCTTCGGGCTGATGGTCCTGGGCGTGCACTACTGCGGCGGCTCGATCAAGGCGGCGTGGAACGGCACCATGGAGGACGTGGCCGACCTGCCGGAATGGGCCGAGGTCAGCGAGCTGAACCCGCGGAACCGTGAGCTGTTCCTGAAGCAGGACCGGGCCGAGTTCCTGGCGACGATGGAGCGCTGGATGGCCGCCTACTGCCCGTCCGACGACCAGCCGGTCCCCGGCCTGACGCTGGCCCAGGCCCGCGAGTTCGACCTCCCGACGCTGGTGTTCCGCAGCGGCGCGAGCGACTACAACCACACCCGGGGGGCCTCGGAGCACCTGGCCGCGGCGTTGCCCAACGCCCGCCTGGTGGAGCCGCCGTGGGGCGACACCGAGTGGAACGACCGCTCCTCCGCCCGTCCCGGCGGCGGCGGCGAGGGCCTGTTCGTCGGCTGGCCCGCGCTGGCCCCGATCCTGCAGGACTGGGCCGATGAGGCGATCGGCTGACCCCGCAACAGCGGCAACCCAGTCGCGTGCGGTTCACGATCATTTAACGAACGTGAGTGGCGTTTGCGTTGCTATGGCGTCATGCCACTGAGCGCGTTTTCGGCGGCCGACGATCCGGACGGCTCGCTCGCGCTTGACCCGGCCGGCGTTCATGTCCGCGACGGGGGCTACGACTCGGTGCGGGTGAAGCCCCGGGCGCCGTCGGAGTCGAGCGCCCCGTCGGACTTGGCCAGCAGGCTGCCGGAGAACACCCGCTCGGCCAGCATATTGAGCTCGAAGGACTGGCGGGCCATCCAGAAGCGCAGGAAGCCGGTCAGCGAGTAGCGCAGGAAGACCGCGGCCCCGACCACGGCCAGGGTCACGCCGCCCAGGCTGATGGTGATCGCGGTGCTCGCGGTGAGTGAATCGGCGGTGCGCTGCGAGATCAGGTACGACGCCACGCTGAGGACGATGCCGAGCACCATGAGCACCGCACCGAGCCGCTGCCACAGGCGGGGGTGGCCGGCCGCGGGGTCGGAGATCTTCAGGTCGCCCAGCTCGCGGGCGAAGCGGTCGGCGCGGGATTCAGCAGAGGTCATCAGGAACTCCCCAGATAGAGGTCGGACAGTTCGGCGCGCAGCGCGCCGTCGGGATGGCCCTGCCAGGCCACCCGGCCGCGCACCAGCACGGCGGCGTGATCGGCGATGGTGAGGGCGGCGGTCGCGAACTGTTCCACGACCACCACCGCGACTCCCTGCCTGGCGATCTCGCCGACGTGCTCGTAGAGCCGGCTGACCACGACGGGGGCGAGCCCCATGGACAGCTCGTCGAGCAGCAGCACGGCCGGGTCGGTGGCCAGGCCGCGGGCCAGGGCGAGCATCTGCTGCTCGCCGCCGGACAGGGTGCCGGCCGCCCGCGAGGCGTTCGTGCCGAGCACCGGGAACCGGGCGAAGGTGAACTCCTCGATCTCGTGACGGGACCGGCCGGTGTAGGTCATCATCAGCAGGTTGTCGCGGACCGAGAGGTTGGGGAAGACGCCGCGGCCCTCGGGGATCAGGCACACCCCGGCCCGGGCGAGGTCACGGGGCGCGGCCCGGCCCATGTCGGCGCCGGCCAGCAGCAGCCGACCGGACTGGACCGGATGCACCCCGGCGGCGATCCGCAGCGTGGTCGTCTTGCCCGCGCCGTTGGGGCCGAGCAGGGCGACCACCTGGCCGGCGGCGACGCCGAGGTCGACGCCGTGCAGCACGGTGACCCCGTCGTACCCGGCCCGCACGTCGCGCAGTTCCAGCAGCGGCGGGCTCACGCGTCCCCCAGGTAGGCGGCGAGGACGCCCTCGTTCTCCCGGATGACGCCGGGCGGCCCGGTGGCGATGATCTTGCCGAGGTCGAGCACGTGCACCTCGTCGCAGACGCTCATGACCAGGCTCATGTCGTGCTCGACGAGCACGACGGTCGTCCCTTCGCCGGCCAGGGCGCGCAGCAGGACCGCGAACCGCCGGGTCTCCTCGGCGTCCTGGCCGGCGGCGGGCTCGTCCAGCAGCAGGAACCGGGGGCGAGCGGCCAGCGCGCGGCCGACCTCGACGAGGCGGCCGGTCCCGGTGGACAGCGCGTCGGCGGGCCGGTGCGCGATCTCGGCCAGGCCGAGCCGCTCGATGATCTCCTCGACGGCCCGGGACGCCCGGCGCCGCTCCGGCCCGAGCTCGGCCGCGACCATCAGGTTCTCGTGCACGCTTAGCCGGCCGAACAGCTCGAGCCGCTGGAACGTCCTGGCCATCCCGTACCGGGCCCGGCGGGCCGGCCCGGCCCGGGTGACGTCCCGCCCGTCGAGGAAGATCCGGCCGGCGGCCGGCGTGCGCAGCCCGCAGATGACGTCGAACAAGGTGGACTTGCCCGCCCCGTTCGGGCCGATCAGGCCGGTGACGTGGCCGGGTTCGGCGGCGATCGCGACCTCGTCCAGGGCCCGCCTGCCGCCGAACGTGACGGTCACCCCGCTAACCTCGAGAGACGGCATGGTCAAGCACCTCCTCGTCCTCCGGCTGCCACGGGCGCCGCAGCCCCCACCACTCCACCGGCACCTCCGGGGTCTGGGGCGCGGAATCGCCGGCGGTCGCCGCCCGCGCGCTCACGTAGCCCCGCAGCGCGAGGGCCACCGCCGCCCCGCCCCAGAACAGCGCCCAGCCGTTGACGTCGCCCGCGAGCCGGAGCCCCCAGAGCAGTGCGCTGACCGCCAGGGCCAGGCCCAGCACCACCCGGTGCCGGGTCAGCGGCCCCCAGTCCGAGCGCAGCCGGGGCACGAGGCCGTCCGGGTTGCTGCCCATCCCGATCCCGGCCAGCCCGGGCAGCAGCGCGGCCAGGTTGTTGGCCGACGGGAGCACCTCGACCAGCGCCGTGAACGACCCGCCGAGGGCGAACCCGGCGAACAGGCCCGAGCCGACGCTGGCCACCCCGCCGACGACGGCGACGAGGAAGAGCGGCAGCCCGGCCTCGAAGCTGAACTGGCCGGCGGTGATCGACTGCTGCTGCATGGCGTACAGCGCGCCGCCGAGCCCGGCGATCCCGGCGGCGAGCGCGAACACCGCCACCCGGGCGAGCAGCAGGTTGCCGCCGAGCATCGCGTAGGCGGCTTCGCTGTCGCGCAGGGCGATCAGCCGCCGGCCGAACCGGCTGCGCCGCAGCAGCGCGACCGCGACCGAGGCGAGCGCGAGGAAGACCGCGGCCAAGATCATCAGGTCCTTGCCGGTGCTGAGGTGGACGCCGAACACCGACGGGCCGGTCACGCTGACCGAGCCCTGGGAGAACAGCGACAGGTGCACGCTCCCGAGGTCGATCGACGGGACGGTGAAGACCCACTGGTCAAGGATCACCGCGAACGCCGCGGTGCCGAGGGCCAGGTAGATGCCGGACAGCCGGAGGGCGGGCACCGCGATCACCGCGCCGGCCGCGGCCGAGACGGCGACCGCGACGATCAGCGCCCACCACTGCCCGCCCGGGGCCAGGTGCGCCCAGACCAGCGCGCCGATCGCCGCGATGCTCAGCTGGCACAGCGAGATCTGGCCCGCGTACCCGGACAGCGGCACGTAGGACAGGGCGATCAGGCCGAGGGAGAAGATCGCGCCGTAGGTGATGAGGTCGGACTGGCTGAGCACGGTCGCGAGCACGACGCCGAAGGCGATCGTCGCGGCCGCGAAGA
>Ga0302314_10008147_pt1 | contig 18709 bp, 16 predicted proteins | sample III_Palsa_N2_3_FD_200533 | JGI IMG/M metagenome (GOLD analysis project Ga0302314, IMG submission 200533) | Peat permafrost microbial communities from Stordalen Mire near Abisko, Sweden - III_Palsa_N2_3 | ecosystem: Environmental > Terrestrial > Soil > Palsa > Peat permafrost | place: Sweden...
CGCGGCGGCGGCGATCTTGGTCTGCAGGTTGTCCCACCCGATGTTGACCCAGTTGACCTTGATGCCGGTCTGCTTGGTGAACTGGTCGAGCAGGGCGGCGGGCGGCGCCGGGTAGGCGACCGCCACGGTAATCGAGTCCGATGAGCCGGAGCCGGAGCCGGCGCTGCCGTTACCTGGCGACGACCCGCAGGCGGCGCCGAGCGCGACCAGCCCAGCGCTGAGGGCGACCGCGGCCGCCCGTTTGCTGAAGATGCCCGAGTACTTCATCTGTCTCCTCTTTCAGCGAGGCACAGCTACGAATGGCGATCGTTTGCGCTCATATCCAGTCAATCTAGAGTGAATCCAGTCATCCTGACAAGCATGTATGTGCACTTAAACAAGGTCAATCGTGCACGGGCCGCCACCCAAGGCGCGCAAACGGCGGCCCGGGGCGGATCCTGGACATCCAGCCGACCTGCACGTATATGCTCTTTTGCTATGCACAGAGCTGCGCGGTTGAGCGCGATCCTCGAACGGCTCGCCGATGGTGGATCGGTCGCGGTGGCCGATCTCGCCGATGACCTGGAGACTTCAGCGGGCACGATCCGCCGGGACCTGGTGATCCTCGAGCAGCAGCGGCTGCTGGCGCGCACCCACGGCGGCGCGACCGCGCACGCCGTCTCCTACGAGCTGCCGCTGCGGTACAAGGGCGTCCGCTACGCCGAGGAGAAGCGGGGCATCGCCCGCGAAGCGGCCGCGCAGGTGACCGAGGGGATGGCGGTCGGCCTGACCGGCGGCACGACCGCGACCGAGGTCGGGCGGGCGCTGGCCGGCCGCCAGAAGCTGACGATCGTGACCAACGCCCTCAACATCGCCTCGGAGCTGGCGGTGCGGCCCGGCATCAAGCTGATCACCACCGGCGGCGTGGCCCGCAGCCAGTCCTACGAGCTGTCCGGGCCGATCGCGGAGGCGAGCCTGACCGGCCTCAACCTCAACGTGGCGTTCATCGGCGTCGACGGCATCGACGCGCAGGCCGGCTGCACCACCCACCACGAGGTCGAGGCGCACACGAACGCGGTCATGATCGGCTGCGCCCGGCGGGTGGTGGTGGTGGCCGACAGCTCCAAGATCGGCAAGGTCGCGTTCGCCCGGATCTGCGAGGTGGGCGCGATCAGCGAGCTCATCACCGACGCCGGGGCCGACCCGGAGGCGGTCCGCGCGCTGACCGACTCCGGCGTCAAGGTCACGCTGGTGAGCGACGGGGCGGGACGGGGCGCGAACCCGTGACCGGGGAGCCACCCGTCGACCTGGTGGTGATCGGCGACTGCAACCCGGATGTGCTCGTCCTCGGCGACGATGTGACCCCCGCCTTCGGGCAGCAGGAGAAGCTCGTCGACAGCATGTCCCTGGTGGCGGGCGGGTCGGCCTCGATCACCGCGATCGCCGCCGCCCGGCTCGGGCTGCGGGTCGCGCTGGTCGCCGCGATCGGCGACGACGCGGCCGGCGCCTTCATGCTCGCGGAGCTCGCCGCGGCGGGCGTCGACACCGCCGCGATGCCGGTCCGGCCGCGGTCGCCGACCGGCATGACCGTCGCGCTGTCCCGGGGCGACGACCGCGCCATCCTCACCGCCGAGGGCGTCATCGGCACGCTGACCCCGGCCGACGTGCCCGCCGGGCTGCTCGCGCGAGCACGGCACGTGCACGTCAGCTCCTACTTCCTGCTCGAGCGCATCCTCGGGCCCGCCCTGCCCGCGCTGCTCGCCGCCGCCCGCGCGGCCGGGGCCCGCACCTCGCTCGACACCAACTGGGACCCGGCCGGGGCCTGGGGGGCGGACTGCTTCCCGGACGTGCTCGCGCAGGCTGACCTGCTGCTGCCGAACGAGGCGGAGGCGCTCCGGATGGCCGGGGCGACCGACCTGCAGGCCGCGATCGCGTCCCTCACCAAGGCCGGCGGCGCGATCGCGGTCAAGCTCGGCGCCCGCGGCGCGCTCTACGCCGACGGGACCCGGCAGTACCGGGCGGCCCCGCCGCCGCTGCCGCCGGTGGACACCACCGGCGCGGGCGACTGCTTCAACGCCGGCCTGATCGCGGGCCTGCTGAACGGCCTCGAGCCGCCGCGGGCGCTGGCCCTCGGCTGCGCCACCGGCGCGGCCTCGACCCAGGCGGTCGGCGGCACCGGCCGCGCGACCGACCTCGCGACCGCGCTGGCCCTGGCGGCCGAGGTGCCCGTCCGGCCCGGACCCTGATCGGCGATACCGCATCGCGCAAGACCCCCGAATGGGGGACACGGTATCTCTAGTGTCTTGTGGTATCACTTGGTGATACCACCCCCACACCATTGACGTTTCCGCGGCGCCACTGTAAAGCTGCTTATGGGGGGAACGATGATTGACGACGGGCAATTCGAAGGCTCGCAACGGAAGGCCGGCTGGATTGACGCCGCCGTGCCCAACCCGGCGCGGGTGGCGGATTTCCTGAATGGCGGCCGGAATAACTTTGACGCCGATCGAAGGACGGCGCAGACCATGCTCTCGATCGCGCCCGCGATCGCGGCGATCGTGCCCTTTGTGCTCGCCTTCCACCAGCGCGCGGTGCGTTTCCTCGCCCTCGAGGCGGGGGTCAGGCAGTTCCTCGACGTCGGCACCGGCCTGCCCGGCGCGCAGACCGGCCGCGACCTCGTCCAGTCGGTCGACCCGGCCTGCCGGGTGGTGCACGTGGACAACGACCCGATGGTGCTGACCCATCTGCGGGCGTTCGCGCGGTCAACCTCGGCGGGGGCGTTCGCCGCCCTCGAGGCGAAGCTGACCGACCCGGCCGGGCTGCTGGCGGGGGCGGCCGAGACGCTGGACTTCGGTCAGCCGGCGGCGCTGCTGCTGCCGTCGTCGCTCCCGTTCATCGCCGGCACCGAGCGGGCGGCGGCGCTGCTGTCCACGCTGCTGGCGGCGTTCCCGGCCGGGAGCTACCTCGCGCTCTGCCACGTGGCGAGCGACCTGGATTCGAGGATCGTGGTCGGCGTCGACTACTGGAACAGGATCTCGGACCGGCATTTCACCCCGCGCTCGCGGGCCGAGGTGGCCGGCTTCACGGCCGGGCTTGACGTCGTCGCGCCCGGCCTGGTCCCGGTCAACGAATGGCGCCCGGAATCCGGCGACCCCGTCCCTGACCGGCCGGTCCCGGTCTATGCGGTGGTGGCGAGGAAAAGGCGCTAAGCCGACGACGCCAGTGCCACCCACGGTCCGTTCGAAATCAAAGGCATTTGAATTCAAGAGCTTTTGATTGTCGAACGGTCCGGGGCGGCTCTATCCGCCGACGCGAAATCCGGTCACCCGAAGGAGACGCCCTGGGCGAGCGGGAGCTCGGTCGAGTAGTTGACCGTGTTGGTCGCGCGGCGCATGTACGACCGCCAGGCGTCCGAGCCGGACTCGCGGCCGCCGCCGGTCTCCTTCTCGCCGCCGAACGCGCCGCCGATCTCCGCCCCCGACGGCCCGATGTTGACGTTGGCGATGCCGCAGTCGGAGCCGTCCGGGGCCAGGAATCGCTCGGCCTCGCGCAGGTCGAGGGTGAAGATCGACGAGGAGAGCCCCTGCGGGACGTCGTTGTGCAGCGCGATCGCCTCGTCCAGGGTGTCGTAGCTGAGCACGTACAGGATCGGGGCGAAGGTCTCGCTGCGCACCACGTCGGTCTGGCTCGGCATCGACACGATCGCGGGCTCGACGTAGTACGCGTCCGGCGCCTCGTCGGCCAGCACCCGGCGGCCGCCGGCCACCAGCTTGCCCCCGTCGGCCTGGGCCCGGGCCAGCGCGTCGTCGTAGCCCTGGTAGGCGGCGGCGTCGATCAGCGGCCCGACCAGGGTGCCGTCCGCCAGCGGGGAGCCGATCGGCAGCGTCCGGTACGCCGCCGCCAGCCGCCCGGTCAGCTCGTCGGCGATCGAGGAATGCACGATGACCCGGCGCAGGGTGGTGCAGCGCTGCCCGGCCGTGCCCGCGGCCGAGAACACGATGCCGCGCACGGTCAGGTCGAGGTCGGCCGAGGGGGCGACGATCGCGGCGTTGTTGCCGCCGAGCTCGAGCAGCAGCCGACCGAAGCGCCCGGCCACCACCGGCGCGACCGACCGGCCCATCCGGGTCGAGCCGGTCGCCGACACCAGCGCGACCCGGTGGTCGGCGACCAGCGCCTGGCCGACCTCAGGACCGCCGAAGACGAGCGCGCTGACGCCCGCGGGCGCCCCGACCCGGCGGGCCGCCTCGGCCAGCAGCGCCTGGCAGGCGAGCGCGGTCAGCATCGTCTTCTCCGACGGCTTCCAGACCACCGCGTCCCCGCAGACCAGCGCGAGGGCGGTGTTCCAGGACCAGACCGCGACCGGGAAGTTGAAGGCGCTGATCACCCCGACCACGCCGAGCGGGTGCCACTGCTCCATCATCCGGTGGCCCGGACGCTCGGACGCGATCGTGAGGCCGAACAGCTGTCGGGACTGGCCGACGGCGAGGTCGCAGATGTCGATCATCTCCTGCACCTCGCCCAGGCCCTCGGACCTGATCTTGCCCGCCTCGATCGACACCAGCGCGCCGAGGTCCTCCTTGTGCTCGCGCAGCAGGCCGCCGAGCTCGCGCACGAGCTGGCCGCGGACCGGCCCGGGGACCAGCCGCCAGGCCGCGAACGCGTCCGCCGCCCGCCCCACGATCGCCCCGACCTGGTCCGGCGTGTGGGCCGGGACCCGGCCGAGCTCGCCGCCGGTCACCGGCGAGCGCGCGATCAGCGCGGCGCCGGCCTGGCCGGCTGCCTCCGGCAGCTCGACCCCGAGCCGGGACAATAGGTCCTGGGTCTGCGCGCGCAGCGTGTCATGGTTGAGCATTGCCGTTCTCCAGTGTCGTCAGCGCCTGGTCAGCGCGCGGGTGAGGTGGTCGTTGCGGCCTTCGGCCGGCGCTTGGTCAGCGCACGGGTGAGGCGGTCGGTCGTGGCCGGTCGGGCCGGGCGCTTACGAGCCTATGCTCGCGAGGACCCGGTCCAGGGCGGCCAGCGCGCGGTCGAGCTCGGCCGCCGTCACCGTCAGGGCCGGGCGGAACCGCAGGCTGGACCCGCCGCAGCCGAGCATCAGGACCCGCTCCTGCTCGCGCAGCCGCCGGACGACCTCGTCCCGCAGCTCCGCCGTCGGCAGCGTCAGCGCGCACATCAGCCCGCGGCCGCGCGGGTGCGCGACAAGACCGGGGTAGCGGGCGGCGAGGTCGCGCAGTTCGGCCAGCAGGTGCTCGCCGAGCGCGGCCGCCCGCTCGACCAGCCCGTCGGCCTCGATGATCTCGAGGATGCGGCGGGACCGGACCATGTCGGTCAGGTTGCCGCCCCAGGTCGAGTTGATGCGCGAGGCGACCCGGAACACGTTGTCCGCCACCTCGTCCACCCGCCCGCCCGCCATCACCCCGCAGACCTGGGTCTTCTTGCCGAACACGACCACGTCCGGGGTCAGGCCGAGCTGCTGGTAGACCCACGTGGTGCCGGTCAGGCCGACGCCGGTCTGCACCTCGTCGAGGATGAAGAGCGCGTCGAACTCGCGGCACAGCGCCTGCATCGCCTGCAGGAAGGACGGCCGGAAGTGGTTGTCGCCGCCCTCGCCCTGGATCGGCTCGGCGATGAAGCAGGCGATGTCGTGCGGGGCCGACTCGAACGCCGAGCGCGCGGCCGCCAGCGCCCCGGCCTCGGCCTCGGCCAGCGCGGACTCGTCGTCGTGGAGGTTGACGGCCGGGGCGGGGATGCGCGGCCAGTCGAACTTGGGGAACCGCGCGACCTTCACCGGGTCGGTGTTGGTGAGGCTCATCGTGTACCCGGAGCGCCCGTGGAAGGCGTGCTCCAGGTGCAGCACGCGGGTGCCGAGGGCGGGGTCGAGGCCGCGGCTCTCGTTCCAGCGGGACTTCCAGTCGAACGCGATCTTGAGCGCGTTCTCCACCGCCAGCGCGCCGCCGTCGATGAGGAACAGGTGCGGCAGGGCCGGGTCGCCGAGCACCCGGCTGAACGTCTCGACGAACCGCGCCATCGGCACCGTGTAGATGTCGGAGTTGCTCGGCTTGTTGACCGCGACCGCGGCGATCTCCTCGAGGAACGCGGGGTCGCGGGCGAGCGCGGCGTGGTTCATGCCGAGCGCGGAGGACGCGAAGAAGGTGAACAGGTCGAGGTACTCGGTCCCGTCCCTGGCGTCGACCAGCGTCGAGCCGTGCGATCGGTCCAGGTCGAGTATGAACTCGAAGCCATCGGCGAGCAGGTGGGCGGCCACCCGTTCGCGGACGGTGCCCGGGTCGAGGGACCGCGCGGTCGGGGTACCAGGGGTTAGCACTGTCATGTCGGCAGCGTACCCAAAGATTATTCCGATATTAAGTCTTGCAACCGTAAATCTGTCCGTATAAGGAACGCCGTTACGGATGTTTTTTAGTTGGCTCCACCGCGGCCGGGTCAGGCGCGATGCACCTCGACCCCGGCCGCCCGCAGCGCCGCCACGGCCGGCTCGGGAGCGCTGTCGTCGGTGACGACCACGTCGAGCGCGGCCAGCGGGCAGACCACCGCCAGCGCCGCCCGGCCGAACTTGGCGCCGTCCACCGCCAGCAGGCTGCGGCCGCCCGACGCGATCAGCGCCTGCTTGACCGCGGCGTCGCCGAGGTCGTGGGCCATCACGTCGCCCTCGGGGGACACCCCGCAGCAGCCGAGCACCACCGTGTCGAACCGCAGCGCCCGGATCCCCGCCAGCGCCAGCGGGCCCACCATCGCCAGCTCGCCCGGGCGGGCCTCGCCCCCCGGCAGCATCAGCCGAACCGACGCCGACCCCGCCAGCGCCATCGCCGCGTGCAGCGACATCGGCATCGCGGTCAGCCGCCGGCCGGCCAGCGCCAGCGCCCGCGCCGTCTCGGTCACGGTCGTGCCGCTGTCGAGCCCGACCGCCTCGCCGTCGGCGATCAGCCCCGCCACCGCCGCCGCGATCCGGTGCTTGCTCCCGGCCGCCTCGATCGCGCGCATCGCGAACGGCAGCTCCTCGCCCCGCATGAGCAGGTTCACCGCCCCGCCGCGGACCCGCCGCGCGACCCCGCGCTCGACCAGCACGTCCAGGTCGCGCCGGATCGTCAGCTCGGCCGTCCCGAACTCCGCCGCCGCCGCCGCCACATCGACCCGGCCGTCCCGGCGCAGCACCTCGACCAGCTCGCTCAACCGCTCCGACGCATCCATGACCCAATAATACAGGTCTGATGTTCTTGCGAACACGCTTAGTGTACGATGCGGCGGATTCGCCTCGGGGCAGGAGGCCCCCGCGACCCGCACCCGCCACCACGCAAACACCGCCTAGAGCAGCCGCCGGCAAACTCGGCCAGTCGCCGCTCGGCACGCTAAGCCCCCGGCCCGTCGGGCGGCAGGAGTTGGCCGACGAGCGCCTTGAGCTGCGAGCGGACCTGATCCGTGGTCATGCCGTCCTCGTGGACGAGGTGACGGAGCAGGTCGGCGCGCACGGCGGCGAGCAGCAGGTGCGCGCTCCACGCTGCCTGCCGGGAGCCGAGGTCGGGAGCCAGCAGCCCGGTCAGGAGGGCGTGCACGTCCCGGTAGTCCGGTGACCCGTACAGGCTGCCTGCGCTTTCGGCGGCCTCGAGGGCCGAGGTGAGGTGCATGTTCTCGAACTTCGTCACCGCGATGGCGTCGATGATCGCGCCGACGCGCCGCCGGGCCGGCGTGCCGGGGCCGAGCGGCGGGGGCCCGGACTCGATCCGCTGCCGCAAGGGGGCCAGCCGCTGGGCGTAGAGGTACCGGATCAGGCCGGTCCGGTCACCGAAGCGGCGGAACAGCGTGCCCTTGCCCACCCCGGCCGCCCGGGCGATGTCGTCCATGGTGACGGCGCCCGGGGCGGACGAGTTCGCAAACAGGCGGTCGGCCGCCGCCAGGATCGCCTGCCGGTTGCGCGCCGCGTCGGCCCGCTCTTCACGTTGCACGCGCATCTCCTTATTGACGACCGGACCGCCGGTCCGTATATTAGCAAATCTAGGCGGACCGACGGTCCGTTTAAGGCGTAGCGCGGGAAGAAGGCAGGCACCAGATGGCAACCGACGACCAGGTCCGCGACCAGACGCTCGCGCTCATGGCCCGCTACCAGGAGCTCATCACCGCGCGCCGGTTCGATGAGTGGATCGAGCTGTGGGCCGACGACGCGGTGTGCGAGTTCCCCTTCGCCAGCCCCGGCCGGCCCGCCCGGCTCACCGGCAAGGCCGAGATCCTCGACTACATGAAGGCCTACCCGGAGACGATCTCGATCGAGGGCGTCCAGGAGCTCCAGCTCCATCCCGGGCTTGACCCCCGCGTCCTGGTCGCCGAGATGACCATCGCCGGCACCGCGACCCAGACCGGCCGGCCCTATAACCAGCAGTTCGTCATCATCGCCCGCGCGCACGACGGCAGGCTGGCCCACTACCGCGAGTACTTCAACCCACTGGTGTCGGCCGAGGCGTTCGACCGATGACCGGCACCAGCGACCTGGACCAGGCCAGGTACATCTCCCTGACGACGTTCAAGCGGGACGGAACGCCAGTCGCGACCCCGGTATGGGTCACCGGCGCCGGAGGGCGCTACGCGTTCACGACCGGCGAAGCAGCCTGGAAGACCAAACGCCTGCTCGGAAACCCGGCCGTCGAGGTTCGGCTCTGTGACGCGCGAGGACGGGTGAAGCCGAACGTGATCGTGCACACCGGCACCGGTGAAATCTCGACGTCCAGGGCTGACATCGCCGCGGCGAACCGGGCGCTCGCCGCCAAGTACGGCTGGCAGTTCCGGGCATCGAAAATCGTGGTCGTCCTCAGGCGCAGGCGGCGCGGGGGTGACCAGGGCACCGTCGCCGTCCACCTCTCAATACCTCAATACCAGGCCGGGTAGGGCCACCAGACCGGACGGCCCCGACGAGTTCGCCGCGCTGACCGGCGCCTGATGGTCGGAGCTCACGCAAGCGTCTAGCGCGGGCCACCGCCCGCTTCGCTGACAAGCGGCGGCGCTAGCCGCCAGACGGCGTCGGCTGGTTCACCGGCAGGGCGGCCCGGATCGCGTGCTTGCGCAGCTTGCCTGACGCGGTGCGGGCCAGCTCGGGCACGAAGCTGACGCCGACCGGGCACTTGAAGTGGGCCAGCCGATCCCTGGTCCAGTCGATGAGCTCGGCCTCGGTCGCCTCGGCGTCCGGGCGCAGCACGACGACGGCGTAGGGGGACTCGCCCCAGCGATCCGACTGAACGCCCACGACGGCCACCTCGGCCACGGCCGGATGGCCGGTCAGCACGCTCTCGACCTCGGCCGGGTACACGTTCTCGCCCCCCGAGACCAGCATGTCCTTCAGGCGGTCGTGCAGGTAGAGGAAGCCGTCGGCGTCGAACGAGCCGCCGTCGCCGGTCCGCAGCCAGCCGCCGGGGAGGATGACCTCGGCCGTCTGCTCGGGCTTGCGCCAGTACCCCTTCATCACCCGGGAGCCGGCCACCAGCACCTCGCCTCGCTCGCCCGGGGCGACGTCCGCCAGCGTGACCGGGTCGACGATCCGGACCCGGGCCCCGGTCATCGGCCGCCCGGCCGAGCGGAGGCGGTGCGCGACGTCCTCGCCGGGCACGTGGTCGGCCGGGCCGAGCAGGGTGAACCCGCCGGTCGACTCGGTCAGCCCGTAGGACTGCACGAACGAGCAGCCGATGACGTCGACCGCCGCCCGCAGCACCGGCAGCGGGATCGGCGACGCGCCGTACACGATATGGCTGAGCGCGCTCCAGTCCGCCGTCCTCGCCTCCGGCAGCGCCAGCAGCCGCTGGAGCACGGTCGGCACCACCGCCGCGTGGGTCACCCGGCGGCTGGTCAGGAAGCGCAGCAGACCGGGGGTGTCGGTTACCTGGTCGAGCAGGAGCTGGCTGCCGTTGAGGTTGGCGGCGAGCAGCAGGCCGAGCCCGGAGATGTGGAAGAACGGGATCGGGGCGGCGCCGACCGAGCGCTCGTCGAGCCCGATGCCCGCGTGCAGTTCGCGCAGTGCGCAGCCCAGGTTGCGGCCGGTCAGCTCCACGCCCTTGGGCAGCCCGGTGGTGCCCGAGGTGTACAGGATCAGGGCGGTGTCGTCCGGCCCGGCGGTCGCGCCGGGGTCGGCCGGGGGAGCGGCGTCGCGGTGCGCCTCGTAGCTGAGCTCGCCGTCGGCCGCGGCCCGGCCGGGGTCGCCGGGCTCGCCGGTCACCAGCACGGTGCAAGGGAAGCCGAAGCCGGCCGCGGCGGCGGCGATCCACGCGCCGGCGGCGTCGGCGACCACGACCCGCGGCTCGGCGTCGCCGAGGATGGCCTCGACCTCCGGTCGCGCCAGCCGGCTGTTGACCGCGGTGAAGATCCCGCCGCACTTCGCGGTGGCGTACATGACCTCGGCCAAGGCCGGCCCGCTGGCGCCGATGAAGGCGACCCGCTCGCCCGTTGCGACGCCGGCCGCGCGGAGTGCGGCGGCGGCCTGGCTGGAGCCGGCCTCGATGCCGGCGAACGTGGTGACCTGGCCTGCCCGGACCAGGGCGATGCCGTCCGGGGTGGCGGCGGCCCGCTTCCTGATGACGTCGGCCAGCGAGGTCACCGGGGTGCCGTCAGCGTGATACGACCAGGGTTCGCTCTCGGTCATTTCCTGCTCTCCGCCCTTCTGCCGATCAGGCCAGGAAACTACAATAAACGGAGTGAGTCGTCTCGTCCATAAGCCTGGGGCGTTGAAGGGGTGGTGTCCGGCATGAGCCAGACCATCGGTGACCTGCTGGCGAGAGCGTGCCAGCGCTACGGCGACCGGCCCGCGGTGGTCCGCGACGGGACCGCGCTGACCTACGCCGGGCTGCTCGACGCGGGCGCTCGGCTGGCCAACGCGCTGCGCGGGGCGGGCGTCCCGGCCGGGACGCCGGTGGCGGCGATGCTGGAGGACCGGCTCGACTCGATCGTCGTGTACGTCGGGGCGGCGATCGGCGGGTACCCGGTGATCCACGTGAACGACCGGCTGGCCGCGCCCGAGGTGGCGCATATCCTGCGCGACTCGGGGGCCAGGGTGCTGTTTCACACCGACGGGCGCAGCGAGGTGGTGGCGGCCGCGGCCGCCGACAGCGCGCCGCTGATCGTGACGATCGGCCGGGAGCGGCCGCCGGGGGCGGTTGGGCTGGCCGAGTTCGCCGCCGCCGGCAGCAGCCGGCTGGAGGTCACGCCGCGCGCGCCGGGCGACCTGGCGATCGTCGGCTACACCAGCGGGACGACCGGCGTGCCCAAGGGGGCGATGATCTCCCAGCGCGCGCTGACCGACTGCGTCCGCCTGATGCCCTCAATCTTCCGCATCAGCAGCTACGGCCGGTGCGCGTTCACCGGCACGCTGTCGTTCGTAAGCGGCCTGTGGGGGGTGATCTTCCCGCACTTGTACACCGGCGGGACGATCACGTTCCTGCACCCGTACTCGGCCCGGTCGTGGGCCGATCACCTCGCCGCCGACCATTCGACCTTCACCTACGCCCCGACGCCGTACATCCCCCAGTTCGCGGCCGAGCTGCGGCGCCGGCCGCAGATCCTGCGCTCGCTCGAGTCGGTCATCCACTCCGGCTCGCCGGTGCCCCGGTCGCAGGTGGAGGACCTGGTCGACGTCGCGGGCGAGCGGTACGTCGAGGCGTGGGGGATGACCGAGGGGGTCGCGCCGTTCACGGCGACGACTAGGGGCGACTGGCGCGACAAGGGGAACGGGCGGGCCCGTGACATCTTCGCCAGCGCCGGGCGCCCGTTCCCCTCGGCCGCGATCGCGGCCGTCGGCCGGGACGGCCAGGCGCTCCCGCCGGGGGAGGAAGGCGAGCTGACAGTGACGGCGGACATCATGTTCGACGGCTACCTGGGGGACGCGGCCAAGACCGCCGCCAGCTTCGGGCCGCACGGCTTCCGCACCGGCGACCTCGGCCGTCTCGACGAGGCTGGCTACGTGTACGTCACCGGCCGGGCGCGGGAGCTCATCATCAGCGGCGGCGCCAACGTCTACCCGGCCGAGGTGGAGGCCGCGCTGGCCGCGCTGCCGGGGGTGGCCGAGTGCACGGTGCTCGGCCTGCCCGACGAGCGCTGGGGCGAGGCGGTCACCGCCGTGATCGTGACCGCGGCCGGCGCCCGGCTGACGGAGCTGGACGTGATCGAGTACCTGCGGCCGCGGATCGCGGGGTTCAAGCGCCCGCAGCGGGTCTACTTCGTCGAGTCGCTGCCGCGCAACGCGAGCCTGAAGGTGCGCAAGGACGTGGTCCGGGCCCGGCTGACCGAGCTGGCCGGCCGGGCCGGCCAGCCGGACTTACCGGCCGGTGCTGAGCTCCGTCATCTTGAGCAGCTTGGCCATGCCGCGCTCGTAGCGCACCGGGTCGCGGGCGTAGCGGGCGCGGGCGTCGATCGCCATGAAGTCGGTGTCGGAGGTGTACTCGCCCCGGTCGAGCGCGTCCAGGCCCGCCGCGGCGATGTCCCGCGGATCCTCCTTGCGGCCGTCGACGTGGGCCGCCATCCGGGTGTCGACCGAGCCCACGATCAGCGCGGTCACCTCGGTCCCCTGGTCGGCCAGCTCGCACCGGGCGATGCTGGAGAGGAAGAGCGCGGCCGCCTTGGCGGGCGAGTAACCGCCCATGAACGCGGCCGGGTACGCGCCCGCGACCGACAGCACGTTGACGATGTAGCCGCCGCCGTTCGCCCCCAGCGCGGGGGCGAACGCCCGGATCATGTTCAGCACCCCGAAGTAGTTCACCTCCATCTCGCGGCGGGCCGCGTCGAGGTCCTCGGTCAGCACCAGTCGGGTCCCGGTGAACAGCCCCGCGTTGTTGACCAGCAGGCTCACCTCGGGACAGGCGGCAGCGGCGGCGCTCACCGCGGCCGGGTCGGTGACGTCGAGCCGGATCACTTCCACCGGGAGGCCGTCGAACTGCCCCGCCGCCTCGGCCGGCTCGCGCACGCCGGCGTAGACCTTGCGCGCGCCCCTGGCCGCCAGCTCCTGCACGAAGGCGAGCCCGATCCCGCGGTTGGCCCCGGTGACAAGGGCGACCGAGCCGGCCGCTTTCGTGGTCCGTGGCATGCCTGTTCCTCCAAAGACGTCGTAGTGTCGATTTCAACACTACAATTAAAGGAGTGACGATGCCAGGGGCGGCCCGTCCCGGTCCGGCGGGCTCGTCGACGGGGGTGTCGGTAGGATCGGCCATCCGCTGTCGCCCGGTTGACTGAGGGCATCGCCAATGTCGCTCCGGGTACAGGCGGAACGGGAAGGACGGCCGCGGGTGGTGACGCCAACGAACACCGAGGCATCCGGGATACCCGGAGGCGGCGAGAACTCTGACGCCATCGCCCTCGGGCTGATCGGCGACGAGTGGAACCTGACGATCGTCCGGCTGGCCATCCTCGAGGGCGTGCGCCGTTACAAGGACTTCCGCGACCGGCTCGGCATCGCCAACTCCGTGCTGACCGCGCGGTTGCGGCATCTGACCGAGGTCGGCGTGTTCGACCGGGCCCAGTACTCCGAGGCGCCGCGGCGGTACGAGTACGTCCTCACCCGGCGCGGCCGTGACCTGTGGAAGGTGCTGCTGACGGTGTGGGCCTGGGAGGCGGAGTGGGTGCCGGAGCACACCGAGACGCTGCCGTCGGCGTACCACACCGAGTGCGGTTCCCCGTTCTCCCCGGTGATGCGGTGCCGCATCTGCGGCGACCCGGTCGGCCTGCGCGACGTGCACGCCGCCATCGGGCCAAGCGGCGGCTTCAAGCGGTCCACCCCGCGCGTCCCCACCCGGCGGCGCCCGGCCGCCAGCTCGTCCGGTCCCGGCCTGGTGCCGCAGACGATCGAGCTGATCGGCAACCGCTGGTCGGCCGCGGCCCTGGCGGCGGCGCTGTTCGGCGCCCGGCGGTTCACCGACATCCTGACGCTGACCGGCGCGCCGCCCGCGATCGTGGCCGACCGGCTGCGCACCTTCTGTCAGATGGGGGTGCTCGAAACGGTCACCAGGCCCGGCTCGGGCCGGGCCGAGTACCGGCTGACGGACAAGGGCCGGGCCTTCTTCCCGCACGTGATGATGATGCTCGAATGGGGCGACCGCTGGTTCCGCGCCCCCGAGGGGCCGGCCACGCTGCTCACCCACGTCGCCTGCGGCCGCGAGTTCCATCCCGTGCTGCACTGCTCGGTCTGCGGGTACCAGCTGCACGGGACCTGCGTCAGGGTCGGGCCGGAAGACGGGGCCTGAGCCGGCTGGCACGGGTATCCCGCCCCCGACCGGGGACGGGATACCGCTTGCCCGCTATCGGCCGCCGCTACAGGCCGCCGGTGCAGTCCGCCGCGCCGAGGATCCCGGCGCAGGTGTCGATCACCGAGCCGTCGTAGTTGAAGCTCTTGCTGCTGGCGCTGTACACCAGCGGCTGGAGCTTCATGATGCCGTAGGCCTCGTTCGCGTTCATGATCCACTTGATCCCGTTGATGAACAGCGGGGGCTGGTAGTCCTGGTTGCGCGCCGCCTGCATGATGCCCTCCTCGGTCAGCCCGAGGCTGGACGCGGCCGCGGTCTGGAACCCGTTGACCATCATGTCGGCGATCATCCAGCCGGTCTCGTAGTACGTGTCGTCGGGCTGGGCGTGGGCCGGGTCGATCTTGGTCGCGTCGGCGACGTAGGCCTGGTACCCGGGGTCCTTGGCGTAGACCGGGTTGCCCGGGTCCTTCTCCCAGAAGACCAGCTTCTGCCCGTTGGCGGCGGTGCCCGCGGGAGCGAACATCAGCGATGCGCTGCCGCAGTTGGAGGCTTGGACGGTGAGCTTGGGCGAGTAGCCGATCTTGGCCATCGCCTCGGTGAGCTGCAGGCACTCGGGGACCACAAGCGCGCCGAAGACGACGTCGGCCCCCGTCTGCTGCAGGCTGATCGCGGTCGCGTTCGGGTCGGTGCCGAAGCTCACGACCTTCTTGATCGTCACGTTGGTGCCCTTGACCGCGTCCTGCAGGCCGTCCAGGTAGGACTGGCCCGATCCGGTCGAGTCTTCCGCCACCGCCACCGTGATGGTGCTGGCGCCGGGGAACTCAGCCTCGATGACCTTGACCTCGGCCGCCTCCTCGACCGTGTTGGAGGGGAGGAACTCGGTCGTCCACGGGTACTTGGAGATGTCGCGGTAGGTGTCGTCGGTGGCGTTGACGAACAAATTGGGCAGGCAGGCCAGGTTCTGGTCGGCCGCCACCGCCGCGAGCGGGCCGGAGCCGAACTCGGTGACGGCCTGGACCGAGCCGGACTGAATCCAGCCGTCCACGTTGGCCTTGGTCTGGGCCGGGTTGAACTGGTCGTCCTTGGTGGCGATGGCGAGCTTCACCCCGCCGACCCCGCCCGCCTGGTTCTGCAGCGCGAACCGGTCCCTGGCCCCCTGGACGACCGCGTCCGCGAACGGCGAGATCGGACCGGAGAACGGTCCGGACCAGCCCAGCGTCAGCGTTCCCGTGATCTTCTTGGTGGCCTGAGCCGGGTCAGTGCAGTCGGCCGTGCTCATCGAGTAGAAGCCGGCCGGGGTGGCGGAGGCGGCCGGGCTGGACCCGGACCCGCCGCTGCTGCTGCCGCTGGCGGTGCCGCCGCCGGCGCTGCTGGTTCCGCCGGAACTGCAGGCCGCGAGTAGTGCGCCTGCGGTGACTGCCGCGGCGATCAAGCCGAGTTGACGTCGTTTCATGCGGTGTTCCGCTCCTGTCGGTGATCGGGTGCTGCGGCCGGCCCGCTGTCGCGTGCCGCCGGGTGGTCGGTGCCATTGGGTGGGGGCGGGCCCGTCCGGCCGTCCGGACGGGCGGGGGGCTGCGGTTCGATCCGGAGGACGCGGCGGGACAGCCGGATCGCCAGCCCCATCAGCCCCTCGGGCATGACGAACATGAGGGCGATCAGGACGACGCCGAAGATCAGCTCGGATGCCTCGCCCTGGCGCAGGTTCTCGGTCCAGTACGGCACGAAGTAGACCGCCAGACCGCCGATCACCGGGCCGAGGGTGGTCGCCACCCCGCCGATCACCAGCCCGGTGATGAGCGTGATCGACAGCGTCAGGGTGAACGACGAGTCGGCCGACAGCGAGCCGAGGTAGATGGCGAAGATGCCGCCGGCCACCCCGGTGATCGCGCCCGACAGGCCGAACGTCGCCATCTTGGTCCAGGCCAGGTTGACGCCCATGGCGGCGGCGGCGGTCTCCCGGTCGCGCACCGCCCGCATCGCCAGGCCGGCCCGGCTGCGGGTCAGCGTGGCGCACAGCACCAGGACGATCGCGAGCAGCCCGGCCGAGAGCCAGTAGTAGTACTGGAACCGGTCGGCGACCGAGATCCCGGTCCAGTGCGGCGGCAGCAGCTGGAACACGCTGATGTCGAGGCCGATCTGCCCGCCGGTGAAGCTGGGGAACCGGTCGACGAGCTCGGGGAACGCGACCGCCAGGGCCAGCGTGACCAGGGCCAGGTTGATGCCGCGGATCCGCAGCGACGGCAGTCCGACCAGCAGGCCGGTGGCGAAGCAAATCAGCGCGGCCGGGATCAGCGTGACCAGCGGGTTCCAGTTGTGCGAGGCGACCAGGATGCCCGTCGTGTACGCGCCGAGGCCGAAGAAGGCGGAGTGGCCGATCGACAGCTGCCCGGTGTAGCCGGTGGCCAGGTTGAGCCCGGCGATGGCGGTCGCGTACAGCAGCGCGACGGTCAGCTGCCCGAGGACGAACTGGTTGGAGGTCGACGCCCACACCGCGAGCGCGCCCAGCGCCACGATGCCCGCCGCCTGCAGCCCGCGGTGGGCGGCGGACCGCTCCGGCACGACCAGCGGCATGCTCATACCCGTTCCACCTCTCGGCTTCCGAATAGTCCCTGCGGACGCAGCAGCAGCACGGCCACGATCGCCACGAAGGCGATCGCCTCCTGGAGCTGCCCGCCGACGGCCGGCACGTAGGCCGGCAGCAGCACCTCGACCACGCCGAGGAGCAGCCCGGCCACGACCGCGCCGCCCGGGGAGTCGAGGCCGCCGAACAGCGCCGCGGCGGACGCGTAGATCAGCAACGGGAACATCTCGCCGAGGCTGAGCGAGTCCGGCGTCAGCGGCGTGAACAGCACCCCCGCGACCGCGCCGATGGCGGCCGACAGGCCCCAGCCGAGCATCAGGATCCGGCCGACCGGGACGCCGGACAGCGCCGCCGATTCCCGGTTGTTGGCCGTGGCCCGCATCTGGAGGCCGAGCGGAGTGCGGTTGAACAGCGCGAACATCAGCCCCACGACCGCCGCCACCAGCAGCCAGACGCCGATGTTGGCCCAGTACAGGCGAGCGCCGAAGACCGATACGTAGGACTGCAGCGTGTTCGGGAAGAGGCTGGGCATCGACTGGTTGCCCCGGCCCCAGAGCAGGCCGTCGGCCGCGTTGAGGACCGAGAACAGGCCGAGCAGGACGATGAGCGTGGCCAGCAGGCCGCGTTTCTCGATCGGCCGCACCAGCGCCCGCTCGGAGACCGCGCCAAGCGCGAACCCGGCCGCCGCGGCCGCCAGCAGGGCCACCCACACCGGGACGTTCCTGGTGGTCAGGCCCCAGGCCAGGTAGGTGGTGAACAGGGCCATCTCGCCCTGGGCGAAGTTGATCGTGCCGGTGGCACGGTAGACCATGACCAGCGCCAGCGCCAGCGCCGCGTAGATGGCGCCGTTGCTGATGCCGTCGAACAGCCGGTCGAGGAAGATCTCCATCAGTACCCCAGGTATGCGCGGCGGATGGTGTCGCTGTCCCGCAGCTCGGCGGCGGCGCCCGAGCTGACCACCCGGCCGACCTCGAGCAGGTAGACCCGGCTGGCCAGGTTGAGGGCGAGCTCGGCGTTCTGCTCGACGATCAGCATCGCGGTACCGCCGTCGTCGTTGACCTGCCGCAGCACGTCGAACACGCTCCGCACGATCTGCGGCGCCAGCCCCAGGCTCGGCTCGTCGCACAGCAGCAGCCGGGGGCGGCTCATCAGCGCCCGGGCGATCGCCAGCATCTGCTGCTCGCCGCCCGACATCGTGCCCGCGGCCTGCCCGGTGCGGCGGCCCAGGGCCGGGAAGACCTCGTACCAGCGCTCGATGTCACGGGCGACCGCGGCCTTGTCGCGCCGCCTGGTCGCGCCGACGAGCAGGTTCTCGGCCACGGTGAGCTTGGTGAAGGTGCCGCGGCCCTGCGGCACCAGCGCCAGCCCGGCCGCGACGGCCGCGCCCGGGTCGTGCGGCGGCAGCGCGGCGCCGTCGATGCTGACCGCGCCCCGCCGGCCGATGAGGCCGGCCACGGCCCGCATGGTGGTGGTCTTGCCGGCCCCGTTGGCGCCGAGGATCACCACGACCTCGCCCGGTTCGACTGCCAGCGAGATCCCGTGCAGCACCTCGGCCTGCCCGTAGCCGGCCTGCAGGCCCTCGACCTGCAGCAGGCTCATGACGCCCGGCCCAGGTAGGCGTCGACCACGGCCGGGTCGGTGCGGACCGCCTCGGGCGAGCCGTCGGCGATCTTGCACCCGTTGTCCAGCGCCACGATGTGCTGCGACACGCTCATGACCAGGCCCATGTGGTGCTCCACGAGGACCGCCGAGAGCTTGAAGTCGGCGCAGACCCGCCGGATGAGCTGGCCGAGCTCGCTCACCTCGGCGTGCGTCAGCCCGCCCGCGGGCTCATCCAGCAGCAGCAGTCGCGGCCGCGCGGCCAGCGCGCGGGCCAGCTCGAGCCGCTTCTGGGTGCCGAACGGCAGGCTGTCGGCTCGCTCGAAGGCGACGT
>Ga0302314_10008149_pt1 | contig 18709 bp, 16 predicted proteins | sample III_Palsa_N2_3_FD_200533 | JGI IMG/M metagenome (GOLD analysis project Ga0302314, IMG submission 200533) | Peat permafrost microbial communities from Stordalen Mire near Abisko, Sweden - III_Palsa_N2_3 | ecosystem: Environmental > Terrestrial > Soil > Palsa > Peat permafrost | place: Sweden...
TGCTCAAGTACGACTCGATCCTGGGTCCCTTCCCCGGTGAGGTCGAGGCGACGGACACGGGTCTGCGCGTCGACGGGACGGACATCCGCGTGACGGCGGAGAGGGATCCCGCGGCACTGCCGTGGGGCGAGCTGGGAGTGGATGTGGTGATCGAGTCGACCGGGCTGTTCACCGACCGCGAGAACGCCGCCAAGCATCTCGAAGCGGGCGCTAAGAAGGTAGTCATCTCGGCTCCGGCCAAGAACCCCGACGTGACCGTCGCGCTGGGCGTCAACTTCGACGAGGAGTACGACCGCGAGCGGCACGACGTGATCTCCAACGCCTCCTGCACCACGAACTGCCTGGCTCCGGTCGCCAAGGTCCTCAACGACACGATTGGGATCACCCACGGGCTGATGACGACGATTCACGCCTACACGGCCGACCAGCGCCTCCAGGACATGCCCCACTCCGACCTTCGGCGCGCGCGGGCGGCCGCGCTGAACCTGATCCCGGCCTCGACCGGAGCCGCGAAGGCGATCGGGCTCGTCATCCCTGCCCTGAATGGCAAGCTCAACGGCATGGCGGTGCGGGCGCCGGTACCGACCGGATCGCTCGTCGACCTGACGGTCGTGGCGAGTCGTGAGACGTCGGTCGAAGAGGTCAACGCGGCGTTCCTCGAGGCCTCGCAAAGTCCTCCGCTCCAGGGCATTCTCGAGTACACCGAGGACCCGATCGTCTCGTCCGACATCGTCAAGAATCCCGCCTCGTCGATCGTCGACGCGTCGCTCACGGCGGTCATGGAGGGCACGATGGTCAAGGCCGTCGCCTGGTACGACAACGAGTGGGGCTACTCGAACCGCCTCGTCGAGCTGGTCCAAAGGTTGCTGTGAAGACACTGGGGGACCTGGGCGACGTCGATGGCAAGCGGGTGCTCGTCCGGGTCGACTTCAACGTCCCCCTCGATCACGGCTCCGTTGCCGACGACACCCGGATCCAGGCGGCCTTGCCCACGATCGAGGAGCTGCGCCGTCGCGGCGCTAGCCTGGTGCTCGTGTCGCACCTCGGACGGCCCAAGGACCGCGAGCCTGAGCTGTCATTGCGGCCGGTGGCCGACCGACTGTCCGAGCTCACGGAAGCCGAGGTGACGCTGGCGCCGGCGGTGATCGGCGCCGACGTGCTCGCCGTCGCCGAGAAGCTGAAACCTGGCGACGTGCTCGTGCTCGAGAACGTTCGCTACGAGCCGGGGGAGACCAGCAACGACCCCGAGCTCGCCGATGCCCTCGCGAAGCTCGCGGACGTCTACGTGAACGACGCTTTCGGAGCCGCCCACCGCGCCCACGCTTCGACCGAAGCGATCACCCACCGGATCTCGAACCATGCGGCCGGACTGCTGCTGGAACGCGAGGTGACGACGCTGCGCAAGCTCCTGGACGCGCCCGAGCGGCCGCTGGTGACCGTTCTCGGCGGAGCCAAGGTGAGCGACAAGCTCGCGGTCATCGAAAGGTTCCTGGAGGTCGCGGACACAATTCTCATCGGCGGCGCGATGTGCTTCCCCTTCCTCGCCGCGCGCGGCCACTCCGTCGGCACGTCGCTGTGCCAGGAGAAGGACGTCGAGCTCGCGAAGCGCCTGCTGGCAACGGGGGACGCGCACCGCGCATCGCTCCAGCTGCCGACCGACCTCGTGCTCGCCGACCGGTTCGCCGTCGACGCGCGAACGCAGGAGCTCGACGGAGTCGACGTTCCCGACGGGTGGATGGGCGTCGACATCGGCCCGCGAACGTCGGCCGCGTACGCGGCGGAGATCGCCCGTGCGGCCACCGTGTTCTGGAACGGCCCGATGGGAGCGTTTGAAATGGAGCCCTTCGCGGCCGGCACGCGTGCCGTCGCCGAGGCGATCGCGAGCGCGCCCGGCCAGACGGTAGTCGGCGGCGGTGACTCGGCAGCCGCGATGCAGAGCTTCGGCCTCGCCGACCGCGTCACCCACCTCTCGACCGGGGGCGGGGCCGCGCTGGAGCTGATCGAGGGTCGCGTGCTGCCAGGGGTGGAGGCACTGGCGTGAACCCTGCGGCTCGGGCTCCAATGATCGCCGGGAACTGGAAGATGCATAAGACGGTCGCCGACGCCGAGGCGTTCATCCAGGCGCTCCTCCCTAGCGTCTCCACCACGGACGGCGTCGAGGTCGCGATCTGCCCGTCGTACCTGGCGCTGCAGGCGATGGTCGACTCGACGCGAGGGTCACGCGTGGCGGTCTACGCGCAGAACATGCATCATGCGCCCGAGGGCGCGTTCACCGGCGAGGTGTCGGCGCCGATGCTGTGCGAGCTCGATGTAGCGGGGGTGATCCTCGGGCACTCCGAGCGCCGGGAGCTGTTCGGCGAGACCGATCGCGCGCTCCAGCTCAAGGTTCCCGCCGCGCTCGAGGCCGGCCTGCAGCCGATCCTGTGCGTCGGCGAGACCGAGGAGGAGCGAGACCGTGGCGACACCGAGCGCAAGCTCCGCCATCAGGTCCAGGAGGACCTCGCCAAGGTCCCGATCGAGCGGCTGGGCGAGATCGTCATCGCCTACGAGCCGATCTGGGCGATCGGCACCGGGCGGGTGGCCACGGCGGAGCAAGCCCAGGAGGCGATCGCCTTCGTCCGCGCGCTGGTCGCGGACCGATCGCGCGAAGGAGCCGACAGGGCCCGGGTGCTCTACGGGGGCAGCGTGAAGCCGGAGAACGCGGCCGAGTTGCTCGCCCTGCCGGACGTCGACGGCGCGCTCGTCGGCGGCGCGAGCCTCGATCCAGAATCATTCGCGACGATCGTGGCCGCCGCGGTGACATGACCGTGCCGCCGGGGCCGCGGACGCTGCCGGCCGGATCGGCGACGCTGATCGTGCTCGACGGCTGGGGGCTCGGGCCGGCGGGCCCGGGCAACGCGGTCTCGCAGGCTCGGACGCCGGTATTCGACGAGCTGTGGTCGACCTACCCGCACACGCAGCTGACTGCCTGCGGCCGCGCCGTAGGCCTGCCGGACGGGCAGATGGGCAACTCCGAGGTCGGGCACCTCAACCTCGGGGCGGGCGCGGTTGTGATGCAGGACCTGACGAGGATCGACGCCGCCGTCGCAGATGGCGAGCTCGCCTCGAACCCGGTGCTGAAGGCGGCGTTCGCCGATGCCGACCGGGTTCACCTGATCGGCCTCGTGTCCGACGGCGGTGTCCACTCTGGGTGGAAGCATCTCGAGGCGTTGATCGGGCTCGCCGCGGAGCTGGGCGTCCCGGACCTCGTGCTGCACGCGTTCACCGACGGACGTGACACGCTGCCGCGGGGCGGCGCCGGCTACCTCGAGACGGTGGAGGGCTGGATGGCGGCGGCCGGTACCGGGCGCGTGGGCAGCGTCATCGGACGCTACTTCGCGATGGACCGCGACAAGCGCTGGGACCGCACACAGCGCGCCTACGACCTGCTCGTGCACGGACGGGCCGAGCATCACGCGGACAGCGGGCCCGCCGCCGTGGCGGCGGCGTACGAGCGCGGCGAGACCGACGAGTTCGTCGAGCCCGTGACCGTCGGGGACGAAGCCCTGATCCGCCCCGGCGACTCCGTCCTCGCGTTCAATTTCCGTCCGGACCGGATGCGGGAGATCACCCGCGCGCTCGCCGACCCGGAGTTCGCAGAGATCGATCGGGGCGGCGCGCCGCCCGTGCAGCGGTACGCGAGCATGACCGAGTACGAGGAAGGCTGGCCGTACCCGGTGGCGTTTCCCCCGGCGCGACCGAAGACGACGATCGCCGCCGTGCTTGCCGCGAATGGCCAGCGCCAGCTGCATGTGGCCGAGACCGAGAAGTACGCCCACGTCACCTACTTCTTCAACGGTGGCGACGAGGCGCCCTGTCACGGGGAGCGCCGGGAGCTGGTGCCCTCGCCGCGGGATGTCCCGACCTACGACCACCGACCCGAGATGAGTGCCCGTGAAGCGGCCGCGGCGTTCATCGACGCCTGGCGCGAGGACGACCCGAGATTCGGGATCATCAACTTCGCTAACCCCGACATGGTCGGCCACACGGGGGTCATCCCCGCCGCGATCCAGGCGATCGAGACCGTCGACGAGTGCCTGGGAGCGGTGGTCGCCGCCGTGCACGAGACCGGCGGCGCGTGCATCGTGACGGCGGACCACGGCAACGCCGATCACATGCTCGAGCCGGACGGCAGTCCGAACACAGCGCACTCGCTGAACCCGGTTCCGTTCATCGTCACGGTGGCCGGCGTCGAGCTCGACGATGGGGGCGTGCTTGCCGACGTGGCGCCGACGGCGCTGCGAATCCTGGGAATCGATCAGCCTCGTGAGATGACTGGGCGCTCGCTGATCCGCTCGTCGTAGACACTGGTGGGCACCCGAGCCCTTGCCCGGGGGAGGGCTTGCCGGGATGAGGTGCGTACTCGTGTTGTGCTTCGACGCAATTCCCCCTAGGCAAGGGCTCGGCCGTCCCAGTGCCTTCGGGCGGCGTGCGCGGACGCCTGGTCGCTCCTCGCTTTTAGCGTGCGCCTCGCCGCTCTTCGCTTTTAGCGGGCGATCTCGGCGGGCCTGTCAATCGCACTCGATCGTCGGTAGTAAACTTGACAACAAGCCACTCAGATTTCATACTGGGTGGCACACACCAATTCGTCCCTGTGAGGGGGTTTGCAATGGCACTAATTCGCTGGGAGCCGGTCCGCGAGCTGAACACGATTCAGAGCGAGATGAACCGGCTGTTCAACACGTACTTCGATGCTCCGGCGGGCGGCAACGGCGGCGCTACGGCGCGGCGGTGGATCCCGCCTATGGACCTGGTCGAGACCGACCAGGACTTCGTGCTCCGGGCTGATCTGCCCGGCGTAGAGGAAAATGACGTCAAGATCGAGCTCGAGGACCGTGTCCTCACGATCTCCGGCGAGCGCAAGGCCGAGCACGAGGAGCGCAAGGAGGGCTACTACCGCGTCGAGCGCTCATCCGGGGTGTTCACCCGCACCCTGACGCTGCCCGAGGGCGTAGACCCGAGCGCGATCAAGGCGAGCTTCGACAAGGGCGTGCTCGAGGTGCGGATCCCGAAGCCCGAGGAAAAGAAGCCCCACCGCGTCTCGATCGCGGTCGGCGGAGCCCAGGAGGGCGAGCAGGCGATCGAGGGCTCGGAGTCCTCAGCGTCTTAGCCGCACGGGGGGCCGGAGCCCTCGCCCCGGCCCCCCGGCCTTCGGGAGGTAGGGTCCCTCGCTTGTTCAGGGTCCTGTCACGCGATGGGTCGCTTGCTCGAGCGGGGGTGCTCGAGCTTCGGTGCGGATCGGTTTCCACGCCTTGCTTCGTGCCTTTGGCGACCAAGGGCGCGGTGAAGGGGCTTGAGCCGCGCGATGTCGAGGCTCTGGGCTATGAGATGGTGCTGGCGAACACGTTCCATCTCTTTCTGGCGCCCGGCCCGGAGGTGATCTCCGAGTTCGGCGGCGTTGGTCGGTTCATGCGGTGGGGGCGACCGGTGATCAGCGACTCCGGGGGCTTTCAGGTGTTCTCGATGGGCCATGGGACGGTCGCGGATGAGATCAAGGGGCGCCGGGCCCAGGGGGAGCGGTCCGGGGCGATCCTGAACATCGCGGAGGATGGCGTGCGCTTCCGCTCCTATCTGGACGGGCGCGAGCGCTTCCTCGGTCCGGAGACCTCGATGGAGGTGCAGGCCGCACTCCATTCGGACATCGCGCTCGTATTCGACGAGTGCACCCCGTTCAACGTCTCACGCGACTACACGGCCCGCTCGACCGAGCGGACCCATCGCTGGCTCGGCCGCTGCCTGCAGTGGCATGGCGATCACGGCCCGCGCGATCAGGTGGTGTACGGGATCGTCCAGGGGGGCGTGTTCGAGGACCTGCGGCGCGAGTCGGCCGCCACCCTCGCCGCGAGCGCCTGCGAGGGGATCGCGATCGGCGGCTCGCTCGGGCAGGACAAGGCGCAGATGTACGAGGTCGTGGCGTGGACCACAGAGGAGCTCGAGCGGGGTGCGCCGGCGCGGCCGCGCCACCTGCTCGGGATCGGCGACATCGACGACCTGATCACCGGCGTCGAGCTCGGCATCGACACCTTCGACTGCGCCATACCGACGCGGCTCGGCCGCCACGGCGTAGCGCTCGTCCCCTCGCCCGAGCGCCGCTGGCGCCTCGATCTGGTCAAGGCCCCAAGCCGCCTCGATCCCCGGCCGATCCTCGAGGGATGCCCGTGCCCAGCCTGTTCATCCGGCTTCTCCCGCGCCTACCTCCATTACCTGCTCCGCGCCGGGGAGCTGACCGCCATGCGCCTGGTCAGCCTCCACAATCTCAGTTACACGGCGAGGCTGATGTCGGACCTGCGCAGCGCCATCCACGCCGGGGCTCTCGAACAGACCGCGGCCGCGCTCCGTGCCGGGGCGCCGCCGGTCGGGTCCGGGCCACCTACTTCGTGTACTGGTGGACCAGGTTCTTGAAGTCGTTGACCGCGGTATTGAAGTCGTTGGTCGCGACGCTGCGCGCGTGCACAACGGTGCTGGAGGTGCTGTCGACGATGGCCACCGCGACGACCACGGCGACGACGAAGGCGACCAGGAGCACCACCAGCATCAGCAGCCGCCGCAGCGCGCGCCCCATCCCGCGGCGCGGCCGTGCGGCGGGCTGAGGTGCCGGTGCCCGGCGGTTTGCGCTCGTAGTCGCCGGCCCGGCTCGGCCCTGGGCCTGGGCCCCGGGCGCACTGGCCGCCCTGGCCGGCACGACCCTGGCCGGGACGACTTCGGCCGGCGCCACCTTGGCCGGCGCGACGCGAGTCGCCGCGGTCGCCCCCTCGCGCCGGGGCATGACATTGGTAGCGGCGGCCGTCCCGAGGTGCGCGGTGGCGGCGGTGTCGAGGTGCGGTTCGATCCCCTTGGCTCCGGCGCGGATCGCTTCGGCGAGCACCAGGGCGTCCGGCGGGCGTCCTTCCTGGTCGATCGCGAGCGCCGTGGCCACGACGCGGGCGAGCTCTGGCGGCACGGAGGGGTTGATCCGGTTCAGCGGTGGCGGCGACTCCCGCTGCTGACGCAGCGCGAGCTCGGACAGCGAATTGGCGTCGTAGGGCAGCCTGCCCGACAGCAGCTGATAGGTGACGACGCCGAGCGAGTAGATATCGGCGCGTGGCCCGGCCTCTTCCCCTCGCGCCTGCTCGGGCGAGAGGTAGGCGGCGGTTCCGAGCACCGAGCCGACCTGGGTGATGCTCGACTGGTCGGTGGCGCGGGCGATCCCGAAGTCGGCGAGCTTGACCACTCCGGAGTCGGACACGAGCAGGTTGCCAGGCTTTACGTCGCGGTGAACGACGCCGTTTCGGTGCGCGTAATCGAGGCCGCGGCAGGCTTGGGTGACGATCGAGACCGCATCGTCGACGTCGAGATGGCCCCGGTCGCGCAGCAGTTCCGCGCAGGACTGGCCGGAGACGTGCTCCATGACGATGAAATGCTGATGGGCCGGCTCGTCGAAGCCGAAATCGAACACCTGCACGATGTTCGGGTGCACGAGTCGGGCGGCCGATAGCGCCTCCCGCTTGAACCGCGACACGAACGACTCGTCGTCAGCGAGATGCTCCGCGAGGAGCTTGACCGCGACGTAGCGCTGCAGGCGCTCGTCGAAGGCGAGCTGAACCGTCGACATGCCACCGATGCCGAGCCGGCGCTCGAGCCGGTACCGCCCGGCGATCTTGGTTGTGTTGGTAGTCATTTGTCGCCGTTCGCCTGTCTAGCCGCCTGGACCAAATCCGGTGCCACCGCCTGTGCCACCGCCGGTGCCGGTACCGCCGTCATCGCCCCCGCTCCCGTTTCCCGGGAGGGTGGCTCCTCCGTTGCCACCCGTAGAGGTTGTACCCGAACCGGGCGGCGTGGTTGCAGTCGAGGGCGTCGTGGGGGGCTGGGTGGTGGTCGTCTCGGTCTGGGTTTGGGTCGTCGAGGTAGACGTCGTGGTCGTGTTCTGGTTCGTGGTGGTTGGGGTGACGGCGGGCGATCGCGTGGTGTCCGTTCCCGTGCCAGTGGCCCCGCTACAACGCTTGTCCGCGAGCGAGCGGACCGTCGCAGCGCCCTGGTCCAGATCGGACACGAGCGTCGGATTGATTGAGGCCGGCAGGTTCGCGACCTGAGTCTGGAGGCGCCCTAGGACATTGTCGGCGCTCACACAGTCGCCGTTGGAGACATAGGTCGAAGCTTGGTTGACCTCGGCCGTCAGCATGTTCGCCTGACTGGTGGAGAGCAGGCCGGAGCCGCCGCCACAGGCAGCCAAGAACGCGGTGGCGAGCCCAAGCCCGCCGGCCAGGAGAGCGCGGGAGACGTAGCGCATCCGACGGCTGATGCTACTGACCGAGGCTAAGACGTTCGGCGAGGGAGTCCGGCAGCCGGGCCGCCCGAATCGCGGCTGCCGCCCCGGCGATGTCGTAGTCGGTACGGCGATAAGCGGCGGTCCAGTTCCCGGTGTCGAGCTCGATCCAGGCTGCTCGCGGGTCGCCGTCGCGGGGCTGGCCGACGCTCCCGGGGTTGATCAGCCATTCGCCCTCAGCGATTTCGAGCTCTTCGTCCGCGACATGCGTCTGGCCCGTCGCCGGGGCGCCCTCGAAGCGCGAGAACGCGAGCGCGATGTGCGAGTGGCCGATCAGGCATACGCGGTGGGGTTGCACGTCGAGGCACAGCTCCGCCTGCAGCGGGGAGAGGACGTATTCCCACACCGGGTCGCGTGGGCTGGCGTGATACAGGCCGACCGCCTCGTCGAGGTTCGTGGGCGCGAGCCCCTGCAGGTAGTCGAGCGTGTCGGCGGTGATCGTCGACTGCGTCCAGCTCGCCGCCAGCGCCGCGCCCCGGGAGAACTCCTCGAGCGGAAGATCGCCGCGCACTCCGAGATCGTGGTTGCCTGCGAGGCAGACCGCGGCGTGGCGTCGCGCCAGCGCGACGCACGCGTCGGGCTCAGCGCCGTAGCCGACGAGGTCGCCGAGGCACCACATCTCACTGCAATCGGTCGATTCGATCGCGTCCATCACCGCCTCGAAGGCGTGGCGGTTGCCGTGGATGTCCGAGACGACGGCGATTCGCACCTTCTACAGTCCTCTCCGATGAGCTCCGTCCGACGCTCGCGCTGGCTTCCGGCGCTGCTCGCCACCCTCGCCGCGGCCGAGGCCGGGGTACGGCTGTTGGCGCCGAAAGCGCGAGCGATCAAACCCGCGCCGGTCGAGCCGCGATCGTACTTCACAGCGGAGGAGATCGAGCGCGGGAGGCGGTTCGCCCGAGGTCAGCTGGCGCTCGGGCTCCTCGGCACGACGGCCGAGCTCGCGGTGCTCGTCGCCGCGGTCAGATCCCCGCGCCCCGTCCCACGGCGCCTCGATCGCCTCGGCGATGGGCCGGTCGCGGCCGGCGCCGCCGCTATCGGCCTGTCGGTCACCTCGTCTCTGGCCGGCCTCCCGGTCGCCGCCCTGTCGCGCCGCCGAGCACGAGCGGTCGGGCTCGTGACTCAGTCATGGCGAGGGTGGGGCATCGATCTGCTCAAGCAGACGGCGATCGGGGCGCCGCTGGCGGGCGCAGGTGGCGGGCTCATCGTATCCCTGACGCGGCGCTACCAGCGCGCCTGGTGGGTGCCCGTCGCCGCGGGCTCGCTCGCGGCCAGCGCATTGTTCACGACGCTCGGGCCGGTCGTGCTCGACCCGATCTTCAACCGGTTCACGCCGCTCCCCGAGGACCAGACTCGCGCCGACGTGCTCGAGCTCGCCGGGGCGGCGGGAGTGCAGGTGGGCGAGGTGTACTCGGTCGACGCGAGCCGCCGGACGACGGCCGCCAACGCCTACGTGACCGGGCTCGGACCGACGAAGCGCGTGGTCCTCTTCGACACGCTGCTCGATCGCTACAGCCGTGACGAGATCCGCCTCGTGGTCGCCCATGAGCTGGCGCACGTGCGTCACCGCGACGTCCCGCGTGGCCTCGCGTACGCGGCGATCGTCGTCCCGGCCGGCGCGTTCGCGGTTCAGCGGCTCAGCTGGTCGCTGGCGCCGGCGCGCCGCGGCTCAGCCGGCGCGCTGCCCGCGCTGGCGCTCGCCGCGATGCTGGTCGCCGGGCCCACAGGCCTGATTGCGGGCCGCCTCTCGCGGGCGATCGAGCGCTGCGCCGACACGGTCGCACTCGAGCTCACCGACGCCCCCGAGGCCTTCATCTCCTTTGAGCGACGGATCGCCCTGCAGAACGTCGCCGATCTCGACCCGCCCCGTCTGATCAGCTCGCTGCTGGCGACGCATCCGCCGACCGCGGAGCGCATCGGTGCCGCCGTCGCCTTCGAGGCCGAGGCGAGCGCGCTCAGGTCTCCGGCGTCCCGCCGAACTCCGGCAGGTTCTTGATCCCCTCGCGGGTCTGCCACTTCGAGAAGTTGTCCTGCATCGCGTCGATCAGCTCGCGCATGAACTTAGGCGAGAGGTTGACGCGGGAGACCACGACCCCGGGGATCTCCTCGTCCTCGACCTCATGATCGACGCGCGCGAACGTGATCGTGAACTCGTAGTCGGAGTGGCTGACGTTGGCGAAGTTCGCGTACACGCCGCCCATCATGTCCGGGGAGAAATGGATGTTTATGTGGCGCTCGGGCGTGTTGGATTCTTCCATGGGAACCGTAGTATCCCATCGTGCGCATCGTCGTCGTTGCCGTGGGTCGGCTGAGGCCGCCGTTCGCCGACGATGTGCGCCACTACCAGAAGCTGATCGCGCGTCACGCCAGGCTCGAGCTCGTGGAGGTACGGGAGGACGAGCAGGTGGCGCGACGGATGCCCGAGCGCGGGTTCGTGTCGCTCCTGCACCGTGACGGCGAGCAACTCGACTCGCTCGCCTTCAGCCGCTTCCTCGAGCAGCGTCGCCAGAGTGGGCGCGACCTGTGCTTCGTGGTCGGCGGACCGTACGGCCTCGAGCTCGAGACGGTCGAGCATCGGATCTCCTTCGGGGCCATGACCCTCCCGCACCAGCTCGCGCGCGTCGTGCTGCTGGAGCAGCTATACCGGGCCCACAAGATCCTCGCGGGCGAGCCCTACCACTACTGACCCGATACCGAGCGCGTAGGTAGGCTGGCCGCCGTGCCTGACCCCCTCGAGCTAGCGGCTCACCATCAGATCCGTGTTCAGCGTCGGCGCGCCCGCCGGGAGCTGGTGCAGTTCACGCGCCGGCTCGGGATCCTCCTCACCGCGCTCGCGGTGATGATCGTGGTGGGAACCGTCGGCTTCGCGATCATCGGTCACGTATCGATCGCTTACGGGTTCGTGTGGACGCTGGACACGGTGACCACCCTCGGCACCATCCCCGAACCGAGCGACGGCGCCGGCCGCGCCCTCCAGGTCGTCCTCGAGGTGTTCGGCATAGGTACGCTCTTCTATGCCCTGGCGACGGTCGCCGAGTTCTTCGTGTCGGGTCGGCTGTCCGGGCTGATCGACGAGCGCCGGATGCAGAAGATGATCGACTCCACGACTGACCACTATCTGATCTGCGGTTACGGCCGCGTGGGACGCCAGGTGGCGCGCGATCTGCGGGCGGCGGGGGCGCGCTATGTGGTGATCGACGTGAATCCTGACAATCGCGAGCACGCATTGGCGGTCGGCCTGCCCTACATCGACGCCTCGGCGTCGGACGATGAGGTGTTGCTGCAGGCGGGAATCGAGCGCGCCCAGGGGGTGATCGCCTGCGTCGACTCAGACGCCGAGAACATCTTCATCACGCTGACCGCGCGCGAGCTGCGCTCGGACATTCTGATCATCGCCCGCGCCTCCGCCGAGGACTCGGAGAAGAAGCTCCTGCGGGCAGGCGCCGACCGGGTGATATCGCCCTACAAGACCTCCGGCTCGGAGATGGCGCGCGTCGCCCTCCATCCCCAGGTGGCGATGGCCGTCGCCGCCGCCGACTATCGGATGGAGGAGATCGATGTGCCGGCGCATTGCGAGGGCGCCGGGCAGACCATCGACGACGTCCGCGGTGGCTCGCTGATCGTCGCCGTGCGCCGGCCCGATGGCCGGCTCGAGCCCCAGCCTCCTCTGGAGACGGTGTTGCAGCCCGGAGACAAGCTGCTGGCGCTCGGCACCCCCGACGCAATCGAACGCCTCGAGGGGCTGTTCCAGCCCGTGGGCGCGCAGGCGACGTGAGCGCGCCCGATCCAATGGGAGGCCTCCGGGTCGCGGTGCACGACGCGGCCGGCGCGGTCAATGGCGCCGATCACCGCCCGTCGGTCCCGCCGACGCTGGAACGTCCCAAGCGCGATGGCTTCGGCGACTACTCGACCAACGCGGCGATGCTCCTCGCGCCCGCGCTCGGCGCCCCGCCGCGCGAGATCGCCGAGCGTCTCGCGGTCGAGCTGGCGAGCAGTCTCGGCGCGGACCTCGATCGCACCGAGGTCGCCGGTCCCGGGTTCCTGAACCTGTTCCTCTCCGATCAGTGGCACCGGCGGGCGCTGGCGGCGATGCTCGCGGCTTCCGAGCGCTTCGGCGCCGACGGCGCCGCCTCGCCCGAGCGCATCCTGGTCGAGTTCGTCTCCGCGAACCCAACCGGCCCGCTGGTCGCGGCCAGCGGGCGGCACGCCGCCTACGGAGACGCGCTCTCCCGGATCCTCGCCTTCCACGGCCACGAGGTCCAGCGGGAGTACTACTTCAACGACGCCGGCTCGCAGATTCGCCTGCTCGGCGAATCGGTCCGCGCCCGCGCTCGCGGCGAGCCGGTGCCCGAGGGAGGCTACGAGGGTGACTATGTCGCCGAGCTCGCGGCGGAGATCCCCGGTGCCGCCGACGCCGACGCGGGCGCGCTGGCCACCCTGGCGGTGGAGCTGCTGTTCGCGCGGATCAAGGCGACGCTCGACCGTTACGGCGTCTCGTTCGACAATTTCTTCAGCGAGCGCCTGCTCCACGAAGGATCGCCCAACGCCGTGGAGCGCGCGCTCGAGTCGCTGATCGAGGGCGGCCACGCGTACCGGTCAGAGGGCGCGCTATGGCTGCGCACCACCACGTTCGGGGACGACAAGGATCGGGTGCTGGAGCGCTCGAGCGGGGAGCCGACCTATCTGGCGGCTGACGTTGCGTATCTGCTGAACAAGCGCGATCGTGGGTTCGACCGCCAGGTGAGCCCGATGGGCGCCGATCATCATGGCTACGCCGTGCGCCTGAAGGCCGCGTTTGCCGCGCTCGGCGGCGATCCCGATACGCTCGAGGTCCCGCTGCTGCAGTTCGTCCACCTCGTCGAGGGGAACCAGAAGGCCGCGATGTCCAAGCGCCGGGGTGACTTCGTCACCCTCGACGAGCTGCTCGACGAGATCGGGGTCGATGCCACCCGCTTCTTCATGCTCCAGCGCTCGCACGACCGGACGGTCGACCTCGACATCGACCTGGCGCGGCGCGAATCGCCCGAGAACCCGGTGTTCTACGTGCAGTACGCCCACGCCCGGATCGCCTCGATTCTGGGCCGGGCGGGGGCCGACCGGGTCGCGGGCGCGCTGGCGGCGGTCGACGAGTGGGAGGCAGGCCCGCTCGAGGACGCGGAACGGGACCTGATCAAGCAGCTGATCGCCTTTCCGGAGGAGGTCGCCGAGGCGGCGGAACGTCGTGCTCCCCACCGGATCGCGACCTACGCGCTCGAGCTGGCGCAGGTGTTCACCGCGTTCTACCGCGACTGCCGCGTCGTCGGCGCGACACCGGCGGCCGTCGAATCGTTCCGGATCGCGCTGTCGGTCGCGGCCAAGCAGACGATCGCCTCTGCGCTCGGGTTACTGGGGGTCAGCGCGCCCGAGGTGATGTGACCAGCTGGGCGGGGGCCCGAGGTTATGTCAGGTCAGCCCTTGTAGCGGGCCAGCTCTTCGTCAAGGCGTCTGGCGTCGGCCGTGTCGAGCGGCGGCCCCGCCGGGGCGGACTGAGCAGCGGCAGCGCGGGCGCGCCGGCGCCAGCGGGGCAGGATCACGGCCAGTGACGCGATGCCCGCGAGCAGGAGCACGGGGGGGAGGATGTACAACACGGCGTTGAACCCCTTGGCCTTGGGCACCCCGAGAACCGCCGGCCCGTACTGCCCGACCATGGCGCTCTCGATCTGCGGAAGCGTCTCGCCCTTTGCGACCAGCGAGCTCATGTATGACCGCTCCGCGAGGGCCTGCGGCGACTGCGCGACATTGAGCGGCTCATGGCAGGTCACGCACACGAAGTCCGGCATGATGGTCGTCGCCGACACGCGGGGCTTCGGCGCCGGGGCCGCTGCGAGGGCGCTATAGGGGACGGCGCTCGCGGGAGCGGCGATCGCCAGCGCCAGGGCGAAGGCGATCGCCCCGATCCGGCGCACCGTGCCGCGACGCGCTGATCTCGACCGGGTCACGAGCGCTTGGCCAGCAACGGCGCGAGCGTGCCCTCGAGCCAGCTGCGGCTGACCTGCGAGCGCTGGATCGCCGCGACGTGGCCCTGGCGGTTGATGATGTAGGTCTCGGGAACGCCGGTGGTGCCCCAGGCGCGGCTGAACGACCCGTTGACGTCACGGAGGACGGGGTAGGTGATGCCATGGGCCTTGACGAACTGCTCCGAGTCCGGGGCGGCGTCGAGGTAGGTGACGCCGAGGATGGTCGCGCCGCGCCCCTCGATCTGCTTCTGCGTCTGCTCGAGCACCGGCGCCTCTGCCGCACACGGGTCGCACCAGGACGCGAAGATGTTCACGACGACGACCTTTCCGCGCAGGTCGGCGAGATCCTCACTGCCCTTGCCTCCGAGGATCGGCATCGCCACGTCCGAGGCGGGCGCGACCGGGTGGATCCCCTTCGCGAGCTGCGCGTCGAGCGACGTGTTGGCCGTGCTGCGCGCGACGCCGAACACCAGCAGGGCGAGCAGGGCCACCGCTGCCAGCGCGACGAGGCCTGGAATCGCGAAGCGGCGCATTCGTCCCGGAAGGGTAATGAACGAGCGTCGCGGCGGTGTTGGTCGGCATCGAGCCGCCGGAGTTGGCGGCACCGGCGGGGGCCAGTATGCAGATGCTGAGGGCTGAGTGGAACGTTCAGCGGCCGTGCTGCTGCCGAGCCAGCTTGACGTGCAATAGGCGTTCGATCGGCCCGGGTTGGACGATTCCGAGCGAATCGAACAGCCTGACGATTGCGCGGACCTTCGCTCGATTGGTCACGTGGCGCGAGAGGAACGGAGGTTTCCCCGGCCAACTACTCGTCACGTCGACCTCGCGCACGCCCGCCGCTCAAGCAGCGCCGCGATGGCCGGCCATGCCCTCACCCCGCGCCCCTTAGAATCGCCCCTAGCGCGGACGTAGCTCAGTTGGTAGAGCGTCGGCTTCCCAAGCCGAAGGTCGCGGGTTCGACCCCCGTCGTCCGCTTGCGAAAGGGACCCGGAATCAGCGTTTTCTTGCTCTGGGTGATGTTGGCAGCGGCGTCGGGCAACTGCCACGGGCAACGTTAAGACCCCGATCTCGGCCGGAAATGTGGCCACGAATTCGAGCCCGAGTTGCTGCTCCCGCTCTCCCGCGAAGCCCCGCTGAGGCCAGGCAATCGTCGACCCTTGCCCCGAGCAGCTGTAAGCGGACGGTGCAGACTCGCGCCGGGCCGGACGCGGCCTCGGCGGCGTGTCTCTGCCTGATCTACCGGTCGTGTCGGCGCCGGCGGGTCCAGAGATCCATCTCTGTAATCAAGCGAACGGTCGCCGCGCCGCGACCAGCTCTCAAGGACCGGTCGAGCCGGCCGGACGAGGCCCGCCACAACCGCCCGTGCAGCACGCACTGCCCCGTCGGGTCGGTGAGCAGGAGCTTGACCAGCGGAGACCGCGCCCGGGGCGGTCGCGCCGATCATGGAAGCGCTCCCCCCGTTCTCGCGAGCGATCGTCTCGCCTCGGGCCCGGCGACGTCCTCCGTGTCGACACCCTCGAGCTTGGCGCTGACCGAGTCGTCGGCGACTGCGGGGGTGATCGAGTACGACCGGTCGCTGCCGCGCAGTAGGTAGATGCTCTTCTGACCGGTCCCGAGCGTGACTTCCAGCTGGTAGAACTCGGGAGCCTGGCCTTTCTGGCTCCAGCTGATGTTCACGTTGCCCGTCTGGCGGGTCAGGGTCAGGTGCGACGGGCGCTTCGGCACCGGCGCCGCCGGGGCGGTGTAATGGCCTACCGTCTCGTCGGCCCGGGGCAGCCCGGCCTCTTCGAACTGCGCCTGGATCTCGCGCGTGCCGGCGACCCCGTCGGGGACGCGGAAGCGCGCGTGACCGCTCGCGGCGCTCGTGGTCGCGAGGACGGCGTCATCCTCGGGTCCGAGCTCGACGAAGTGCACCACCTGATCGGGCTCGGTGCGCAGGTGCCAGTGCAGCGTGCGCATCAGTCCGCTCCCGGTCACCGTGGCACTCGCCTGCGGCGCTGCGAGCCCGTCGGCCAACTTCACTCCCCTGATCGCCGCGGACCCCGTCATCGGCAGGACCGTATAGGTGCCGGAAGCAGGGTGTCTGAAGACGAGCACGGTAACGTGGCTCGTGCTCTCGCGGATGACGGCGTAGCGGCTGCCGATCTCGCCCGCCGTACCGATGGCTGGAGTCGCATACATGCGCCCATCCGGCAGACGCAGCCGGAAGTCGGGTGACGCCGAGGATCCTGCCACCTCGACCGCGGCCTCGGGCAGTCCCGCGGGGAGGGTGAACGAGCGTGAATCGGTGTTGGCCTCCCTGGCTTCCGTCGGCCTGACGAGCACCCGGTACTCGCCGAGGTCGCAGCCGTCGAAGGTCCCGCCGCTTTGCCCCCACTTGTAGCCGATCCCGCCGCTCAGCCAGCCGTTGAAGGTCGCGCAACCGGCTATTCCTGTCGAGGACACGATCGCCTTGCCGGTCGCCTCGAGGGTGATCAGGAACTTGACGCTGAGGGTGGCGGACCCCTCGAGGTTGAAGCCGTTCCCGCTGATCTCGCCGTGGATCGTCCCCTTCACCGAGCCGAGCGAGGTCACCGACTTCTGGATCTTGCCTCCGGCCTCGAAGTAGCCGTTCGTCTGTATCAGCAGGAAGCCGCTCGCCAGCGGGCTGGAGAGCACGTCGATCGTTCCGTCGGCTCGAAGCCGGGTATAGGGCACCTCCACGCCGTCATACCTTCCCGGAAACTGGGCCTTGAAGTCGGCAGTGGTCCTGGCCGCCTGGATGTCCTTGTTGCCGACCCTGACGTTGGGCCCTACGCCCACGGTTAGCCCGCCCCCCAGTTCCACGTGGGGCAAGAGGGTCACGCTCGCTCTCACCGCGTGGAGCAGGGCCCCGTACCCGATCGGTACTCCGGCGGGGAACAATCCTTCACCGGAGAGCGATTCGAGCTGGCCGCCGCTGATCGCCAAGGCGACAGTCAGCCCGTACGACCGCGGGGTCGGCAATGAGAGCGTCGCGGCGCCGGCGTAGCGGGCCTGCTGTTGGTTGTAGCTGAAGGACGCGTTGCGGACCCTGAGCGGGCCGATGACCGCGTCGCCGACGGCGATGCTGATCGCATTGAGGTTGACGTTACCGAGTTCGTCGATGCTCACGTCGGTCTCGCCGGTCACTCCTCCGAGCGCTGCGGGGAGCCCTATGTTCACGTGGATCCTCACGCCACCGTCGTCGCGGAAGACCTGGAAGCGACCGGTGAGGGGAAGCCCGAGCAGCTTGGTGAGCGGGCTGATGTTGGCGTCGAGGACGGCGTCGTCCTCGCCGAACGAGAGATCGAGGTGGCCGTCGTAAAGGGTGGTCTCGTCCTCGCCGTCCCCGAACGTGATCAGGTACTTGCGGTTCGAGACGATCCGCAGGCCGCCGGCGGTCGGTGCGATGACGATCTCAGGGCCGGCCCCCGTTGTGGCGTTGAAGGCCTGGATCGCCGACGCGCAGGGATCCGCCGTGCAGTCCGGGAAGCTTGCCGTGTAGTGCGTGTCGTCGCCGCTGGCGGTGAACCGGAGACCGCTGATGTTTATGAACCCCGAGAGCACATACAGCGGGAAGTCCCCGGGGCGCGTGATCTGCGCGACGCACGCCTTCACCACGAGCCCTTCCTCGTTGATCGTGGTCAGGGGGGCTCCACCTGTCGGGCAGCTGCCGTCCGCGGTGTCCGCGTCCGCCTGCACGAAGATTGGGTTTGACTGCACGCACTTCCCCGTATTGTTCGGTCCGGAGCACAGGACGATTTGCACCGTCTTGTTCAGCGGACCCGGTGAAGTGGGCGTGAACACCAGCCCGAAGTCACAGGAGCCGCCCGCCGGGACGGTGGTGCAGTCGTTGAAGTCCGTGCTGAAGTGTGGATCACCCGACACGTACGCCGACTGAGCTGCGAAGCCGGTGTTGTTCCGAGCCGTGAGGACCGCGTCCGAGCCGATCGCGCCGAGGTTCTGCGTCGGGAAGGTCACCGTTCCCGGATTTACGATCACGGTAGGGAGGCTAGGGGCCGGAGGCGTGCTCGACAGCGCCGGCGCCGCGCCTGCCGTCAAGCACACGGCGCCGATGATGAGGAGCCAGCCGATCGAACGGAGAATGTGCGCGCGCATTGTCCTGCCTTCCCGTGGTGATGCTGACCAACCTCGACTTCGGCAGCCTACTGTGTACTGATCGTTTCCTGCGGGGACTCCCAAGTCCTCCACCCGCACCACACCCGCGCCAGCGCCCGCTCGACCACGCGTACGCCTCTCCTTTGGCGGCAGGCCCTCGACGGCGAGTCGCGCGAGCAGAACCCGCATCTGACTCTTGGACCGCGTTGAGGCTCAACCCGGCTCGCGCAACAACTGCACCGCGATCTCGGGC
>Ga0302314_10008150_pt1 | contig 18707 bp, 15 predicted proteins | sample III_Palsa_N2_3_FD_200533 | JGI IMG/M metagenome (GOLD analysis project Ga0302314, IMG submission 200533) | Peat permafrost microbial communities from Stordalen Mire near Abisko, Sweden - III_Palsa_N2_3 | ecosystem: Environmental > Terrestrial > Soil > Palsa > Peat permafrost | place: Sweden...
CCTGGGTACGCGAGCCGCACGCGGACCGGTTGCGTGACGTGGATTTCACCACCACGTCGTTGTACGCGGCCCTGGCCGACGTGGGGGTCGTAGTGGCCCGGGCATCCGAGACGATCCGGCCGGAGGTACTCGGCGCGGACGCGGCCCGGCACCTAGACGAGGACGAGGGCGCGCCGGTGCTGGTCAGCGACCGGATCACCTACGGGCCGGACGAGACGGCCCTGGTGGCGGACAGGGCGACAATCCTGGGCAGCATGATGCAGATCACCGCGGATCGTGCCGTCACCGGGCTGTCCCTCCACTGGGGTGCGACCCCTTCGCTTTGATCCCCACAGTTCAGCATCGAACAGGATCTGCACGGACTTAGCTTGCCATGCCGGCCTTGCGGCACAGGCCGCCGACGGGCCAGCGGCCGCCGGAGGCGGCTGGACGGTGCTCAGAATGCGTGACGATTTCGCCCGCGTCTGGCCACCTGACCTCGCCGATGGCGCGCGGTGACCAACGGGGCCCTGGCGTGGTCCTCAGATCCTGTGGGGCTCGTTACTGCCGCAGTACCAGCCGAACCGCATTTCCGAGCCTCACCGGCGCAGACCGTGTGCGCTCCACCTGCCACGCACGCACCGTTAGTACCTATAATCGAACCTTAGGTAACGGTCGTGTCATTATTTACGAATAATGTCTACTAAACTCGGATCTGTGTTCTAATAGCAAGCATGATCAAGGCCCACCCGATGGCGAGCGGCAAGGAGACCGTGGCGCGCTTCCCCGCGCGGCGGCACCCGGCGGCCGCCGCCGCGCGGGGCCTTGCCGGGCGACGCCGACAGTAAGCACGGGACGCGGCCAGATAACGTCGCCCATCCACAGGAGCCAGCAAGGGGTGACCATGACTCATAATTTCGAATATATTAGCTATAATGAAGCTGACCGGATCGCCACGCTGGAAAACAGGGCGGCCGAGCTGGAGCGGCGTCTCCTCGAGGTCACCCCATCCGGCGGCCTGCCGATGTGGGGCGCGAACACGGCAGAGCAAGGAGGCCTGGGACTCGGCGGCAACCTGCCCGCAGGCGGTGCCGACAAGGCGCTGCCCGGGTCCGACGGGCGGACCGAGGCACTCATCAACCGAGGGCGGCAGCGTGCCAGAGCACCGCGGACCAGGTGGCTTCGCGCGCACTGGCGCGCGGCCGTTCTCGGAACGGCTGCGGTGTTCCTCGCGGTGCTCATTCTCGCGCTTGCGCTGCCGGGCAGCGGCGCCTCCTGGCCCGCCAGCGTGGCCCAGGTACAGGCCGAGATCACCCAGGCCTGCCAGAACCCCAACGTGGAGGCCGAGCCGAGCCAGGTCAATTTCGCCTGCGCAAAGTCCACCCAGTCGATCCTGTGGATCTTCTCGCTGCTGACGAGCGGGAACAATCCGGCCTTCGTCGACCAGGCGACTGGCCGCAAGGGGCTTGAGCCGATCCAGCCGGCCCAGGGCGGCGACATCGCCTGGTCGCTCAACCTGCACCATCCCTACGACCCCACCAACCCGATCGACAGCCTTCAGGTCGCGGCCCGGGCGATCAACAACATCATCGGCGGCGCGACCCTGACCAGCACGAGCGGTACCCCGCTGGTCGAGCCCGGCCTCGAGAGCAAGGCAGCGAACTGCGAGCGCTACACGGGCTCCGCTCAGCTCACGGCCAGGCAGGGGTTCCCGGCAAGGTGCGCGAAGCCGGTCACGAGCGGTTCCGGTCAGGCTGCTCTGGTGAGCGACGTCTTCCAGCAGTGGATGGGCGGCACGCCCGCGCAGATCGCCGTGCAGGCCGGCGTTCTGTTCCAGAACGCGGACAACCCGGGTAACCCGCGGGTGCAGGCGATCCTGGCCAGCCTGCCCCAGTAACCCTGCCCCAGTAACAAGGCGAAAGATTCAGGACTGTCAAGGCCGAAGGGGGGAACGGTATCCATGCATCCCGGCAGGAAGCCATGGTGGCAGCAGGCGACGGCGCTTGTGACGGTGACCACGGGCGGCGCGATAACAGGACTGACCTTCGTCCCCGGGGCGGCCGCGACCATTACCTCGCCGAGCAGCGTTCCGCTGCACCTGCTCGCACTGGAGCAGGCTGCCCATCCCGGCGACGCGAACGCCCGGTCGGTCGGCGCCGACAGCCCGGGCAGCGCGGCAAGCGACGGACTGCTGCGAACCGCGATCGTCAACGTGGCCAAGTACTACCTGCAGCTCGCCAAGATCCGGTCACCGGCCCAGATGGAGGCGCTGATCTGGGACAACACCAGCCTGAACGAGGCCGACCACGGGGAGTCGTGCGCGGCGTTCGCCAGCCTCACCCTCGAGCTGGCGGCCCAGGCGGTCGGCCAGCGGTCCTGGGTGACCGGCGGCTCCACGTACCCGTGGCCGCTGGCCGACTGGGCCGACGTCCGCGTCGACCCCAACCCCGCCTCGCTTGCCGTCACCTCCATCGTGCAGGACGCGCAGACGCACCAGCGGTGGCACCCGCTCGGCGATGGATACCAGCCGCAACCCGGCGACTGGGTGGTATTCAGCGGGCACGTCGAGGTCGTAACCGGCTACGCCGACGGAACGCTCGACACCATCGGCGCCGACTCGCTGCCGGGCCTCACGGTCAACGCGCACGCCTTCCGCGGTCCGCTCGGCGACGAGGGCGTGGCAGGGTTCGTCGACAACGGGAACCTCAAGCCTGCCGGCACCGTCGCGGCCGCGGCCGCGGGCGGCGCGAGTTCGGGCGGCACAGGCTCGGCCGCGGCCGACACGGGCGCGAGGTCAAGGAACCAGACCGTGCGGACTGACGCGGGCGGTGCTCAGATCCCCGGTGTCGTCACCCCGGTCCCGGCCACCTCGACCTCAACACCGACACCGACACCGACCGTGTCGGCGGCGCCGGCCGTGTCGGCGGCGCCGGCCGTGTCGGCGGCGCCGGCCGCGACCAAGCCCGCTGCGACGCCCGCTCCTCCCACGACGCATACGGCCGCGACCAAGCCAGCGGCCACCCGCGAGCCCTACCGGAAATACACCGCGCAGCAGCAGGCGGCGGCGCCGGGGACGCAGGCGCAGCAGGCGTTCATCAACCTCATCGCGCCCGGGGCGATCGCAGCGCAGCAGCGGTTCGGCGTGCCCGCCGCCGTGACGATCGCGCAGGCGATCGAGGAGTCGGCCTGGGGGAACAGCGGCCTCGCCGCACAGGACCACAACCTGTTCGGCATCAAGGGAACCGGGCCAGCGGGCAGCGTGACGCTGCCGACCTCCGAGTACTTCAACGGCCAGTGGGTGACGATAGACGCGCCGTTCCGCGTCTACCACAACGTCGCGGAGTCCATCGCCGACCACGCCGAGCTGCTCGCCACCAGCGGCTACTACCAGCGGGCGATGGCCGACCGCGCCTTCCCCGATGCCTTCGCCAACGACCTGACCGGCGTCTACGCAACCGACCCGAATTATGGCGCCAACCTCATCGCACTCATGCGGCTCTACAACCTGTACCGCTTCGACGCCACAGCCGCCACAGCCGCCACGCAGCACACTCCAGCGGCGCACCCGGCGGTCAGCCACGTGCAGACGAGCCAACCGCAGACCGCCCACGCCGCGGCGGCCAGCGCGGCGGGGACGGCCGGGCATGCGTCGATTCCGGGCATGGCGGCACCAATGCTCGCGCCCACGGCCGGGACCGTCACCTCCTCGGCCGGCGCCTCCGCCGGGTTCATCCCGGGGGCGGTCAGCCCGAGTTCGTTCGGTCTGACCGCGTTCGCACCGGCCGCCACCGCACCGGCCGCACCAGCGGCGACGGCAGTAACAACAGCCTTCGTCACCCAGGCAGGCGGTGCCGCACGCGTAGCTGGCGTGGCCGCGCCCGCCAGCCCCAGGTACAAGCCGCAGCTCCCTACCGCCGTCAGCAACGCGTGGCTGAGCACCGCCAAGGTGCCGCTGATGCACGCCGAGCAGCTCTATCGTGAGGTCGCCGGGCACGCTGGCATCCGCTGGGAGCTGCTCGCCGCCTGCGACTGGATGCAGTGCAAGTCACATCCCAGGTACTCCCCCGTACACGGGGAGAAGATCGGCACCCTGAACGCCGACGGCACCGCCTACCGGACGAAATCGCAGGCACTCGCGCAGTGCGCCAGCGATCTGGTCACCCTCGCCGCCGCCGTGTACCGGATCGACCTCACCTCGCCGTGGCCGCTGCCGGTCCGCTCCCTCGCCGACGCGTTCGCCGCCTTCCGCTGGGGATCGCTGCTGAAGCGGCACCGCGTCTCCGCGCTGGAATTCCCCTACTCCGTGGCCGGCCTCACCCAACAGCACACCAAGATGCACTGGCCCGCCATCGACGACCAGAATGCACCCGACCGTCCCGGTGCGCGGTTCCGCGAGCCGTTCGGCGCGGTCCCCGTCGTCCTGTCCCTCAACTACCCTGCCACCGTCTTAGCCACAGAAAACCCAGGTAAACCCGTGTACCGCTTCGTGATCTGGCTAGGCCGCCGCTCGCGCGGATTGAAGGAACGCGGTCCGCAGCCATCTGATCGGCGAATATCTTGGCTGCTTGCTCCTGTAACGGGTCCGCAATCGCAATGTTGGCTGTGTCGCCCAGCGCCGCCTGACAATTCCGGATGACCACAGGTTCGGGTTCGGGTTCGGCAGTTGAGGCGACCGCGGCGGGATCAGCCGCCAAGCTTGGGGTGACGGGCGGCACGTCGCGGACGGGGGATGTCACAGCCGGAGGCGAGAATCGCAACTAGGGACATGAGCACTGAGGCAAGAGCACCAGTGAAGATGATGTGGGAGCGGCCGGTCGCGGTGAGGGTGCGGTCGCGCGGGCGGCCGCCGAGCGTGCCGCTTGCGGAATTCGAGCAGGTGTACCTGCGCAACGTCGACGTCCTCATGGGCTACTTCGCGCGCCGGTGCCGCGATCCGCAGACGGTCGCCGATCTCACCTCCGAGACGTTCGTCCGGGCCGTGGAGGGCTTCGCCGGGTTCGACCCGCGCCGGGGATCGGACCGGGCGTGGCTGTTCGGCATCGCCGCCCGCGTGTTCGCTCGGCACTGCGAGCAGTCGGCGGGCGGCCGGGACGCGATCGCACGTCTCGGCGGCCACCGGCCGCTTGACCAGGACGAGATCGAGGAGCTCGCCGGACGGATCGATGCCGAGCGCGAGGGAGCCGCGCTGATGCGGCGGTGTGAACGGCTGCCCGAGGTCGAGCGGGCGGCGATCGAGCTCGTCGACCTGGAGCAGTTCACCCCGATGGAGGCGGCGCTGGCCCTCGGCGTCTCCCGTGTCGCATTTCGAAAGCGCTTGTCCCGGGCGAGGTCCCGGCTGAGAAAGGACCACCAAGACAATGACTAAGTTCACCGATAATCTCTGGAGTGACATCATGCAGGAACACGGCCCCACGATCGCGAACGCCAGCCGACCCCGCCAGGGCCTGCTCCGTCGCCCGCGTGTTATCGCGGGCGGCACGCTCGCGCTGGCGGTCGCGGGCACGGCCCTCGGGCTCGGCCTGGCCTCGGCTGGCGGCACGACGGGCAGCACGAGTGTGGAGACCGCGGCGTATACCATCACGACGCACAGCAACGGCTCGATACTGGTGAAGATGCACGATCAGGAAACCGTTAACGCCGTGGACCAGCAGCTCAACGCGATGATCAAGGAATACGCCATCCTTGACTTCAAGCCCGGGCCGGCGCCCGTCAGCGGCCCGGTGACCTGCACGCCGGGTGTGCGGAACATGGGGGGACCGCAGGTGCAGGTTCTCCTGGACGCGGACGGCACGCAGGTCATCGCCCCGGGCACCACCGGGGACAACACGGGCGTTGGCACCTGGCACATCGGCTCCTGCTCCGTCTACCCCACGGCTGACCTGCCCAAGGGCGGCACCGGCTCCGTCAGCAAGGTACCGGCCGGAACCGTCGTCGAGCTCCCGAAGGGCACCGTCGTCAAGATCGGCGCGTTCATCCCCAAGGGCACCGTCATCAAGATCGGCTCGCACACCTACAAGGTCGTCGCCGGCAACAAAGTCGTGGCCGACACCAAGGCCTCGTGACGGCCGCCGACGCCCGCCCGGCGCGGACGTCGGCGATCGCTCGGCTGGCGGTCCGTCCCCTGCCTGGCGGCAGGGGACGGACCGCATCGCGCGGGCCGTGGTCGATCGTCGCGGCCGCGGTCGGCTGGAACCTGGTAAACCTCCGGGCGCTCACGCTCAGCGTCCCGTACGACAACGACAGCTCGCTGCACGAGCAGATGGTGCGCTTCGCGACGGCACAACTGCGGGCCGGGCACCTGCCGCTCACGAGCTGGTTCCCATTCCTCGGGGCCGGGTCGCCGCAGTTCCTGCACTACCAGAGCCTGCCCGCGATCCTCACCGGCGCGCTCGGCCTGCTGACCGGGCCTGACGTGGCGTTCCGCTGGTCGCTTTACCTGCTTTTGTCGCTCTGGCCGGTCAGCGTCTACCTGTCCGCCCGCGCGTTCGGTGCGGGCCGGCCGGCGGCGGCGGCCTCCGCCGCGATGGCTCCGTTCCTGATGAGCGCCCCGGGGGTCGGCTACGAGCAGGGCGCCTACGTGTGGCTGGGCTACGGCGTCTGGACGCAGCTGTGGGCGATGTGGACGCTGCCGCTCGCCTGGGGCCTGAGCTGGCGAGCGATCCGCGACGGGCGCGGCTACCTGGCGGCGACCGCGCTGACCGCGCTGACCGTCGCGCTGCACTTCGAGACCGGTTACCTGGCGCTGTCGATGCTGCTGGTCTGGCCGCTGCTGGCCGGCCGCCCGCTCGTGGTCAGGGTGCGGCGGGCCGCGGTACTACTCGGCGGTTCGCTGCTGGCGGCGGCCTGGGTGATCGTCCCGCTGGTGGAGCAGCGGCAGTGGGCCGCCATCAACGAGGCGCTGCAGGGCACCGGGCTCGTCAACGGCTACGGCGCCCGCCAGGTGCTTGACTGGCTGTTCACCGGGCAGCTGCTCGACGCCGGCCGGCTGCCCGCGATAACCGTGTGTGCGGCCCTCGGGCTCGCCCTGGCCTGGCTGGCCTGGTCCTCCGACGCCGACGCCCGCGCCCTGCTGGCCGCACTCGCGGTATGCCTGCTGTTCTCGTTCGGCCGCACGACGTTCGGTTCGCTCGTCGACGTGATCCCTGGCGGCGCCGACCTCTTCTTCCGCCGCTTCATGATGGGCGTGCAGCTCGCCGCGCTGCTGCTGGCCGGCCGGGGAGCGGCGTCCCTGGCGGCCGGCTGCGTGCGGCTGGTCGAAGCCCGGGTCCCGCGCTGGCCGGCCGTCCTGTCGGCGGCGGCGGTGCTCGTCGCGGCGGTCGCGGTGCTCGCGCCCGCGTGGCTTCAGCTCGACGCCTACGACCGCGATGACGGCACCGCGATCGCGGCACAGCAGAGCGCCGACAGCACCCAGGGCGTACAGCTCGATCGCCTCATCGCGGTGATCGAACGCGACGGCGGCGGCCGGACGTACGCCGGGCTGCCGTCGAACTGGGGCCAGAACTTCACCGTGGGGATGGTGCCCGTGTTCAAGTACCTGGAGAGCCGGGACGTCGACGAGGTCGGCTACACGCTGCGGACGGCCTCGCTGATGACCGACCCGGAGTACCTCTTCGACGAAAGCGACCCCTCCGACTACCGGCTGTTCGGGATCCGCTACCTCATCCTTCCCGCCGGCGAACAGCCGCCGGTGCGCGCGCGGCTGGCGATGCGCTCCGGTCCCTACTGGCTGTGGACGATCGACGGCGACGGCTACGTCCAGGCCGGCCAGATCATCGGCGAGATCTCGGCAAACCGGACGAACGTGGGGACCAGCAGCCTCCCCGTGCTTGGCTCCGACCTCGCCGCGGACGGCGCCTATCTCGGCGTCATGTACGGGTCCGACAGCGGTGGGAATGGCCCGCTGCCGACGGTGCCAAGCCAGTCCGCCGCCGGCACGGTCAGCGCGGAAAGCGCCGACCTCGCTGACGGCGAGGCCTCGGCGACGGTGCGGATGCGCCGTCCCGGAGTCGCGGTGCTCAGCGCCTCCTACGACCCCGGGTGGACGGCAACCGTGAACGGCCGGCAGCTACCTATCCGGATGGTGGCGCCGGCGCTCGTCGCCGTCGACGTCCCCGCGGGCACAGACCACGTCGTGTTCCGCTTCCAGGGGTACGGCGACTACCCGGAACTGCTCGCGCTGAGCGGCCTCACCCTCGCCATGGTCGCCGCCGCGCCGGTGTGCCTGCGGCGCGCGAAACGGCGGCGCGCCGCCAACTCGCGGGCAGCCCGATCCAGCCGAGGAGGGACCAGTTCATAGCGGCGTGAGCGCGCCCGCAGGTTGGCTTCGCGTACTATCGCGCGTGCCCAGTGAATCTAGCCGGAGGAGAGTCACATGCCAGTTTTCGGCACCAAGCCGACCGGCGATGCTGCCACCTGGGAGCCGCAGGCCGCGGCCGGCAGGCTGGCCCACACCGCAGGCGCCGCCCCGTCGGGCGTTTTCACCTCCGACTTGTCGGTCTCCGAGTACGTGCTGCTCGGCGAGGCCGGGTTCGAGCCGCTCGGCTTCTTGGTCGGATCATCCATCTATCACATTGGCCTGCAGGTCGGAAGATGGTCGCAGAACCAGGAACTGCAGGTGCTGACTCAGGCGATGTACAACGCCAGGGAACTGGCCATGACCAGGATGCAGGCTGAGGCCGACCACCTCGGCGCTGACGGCATCGTCGGTGTTCAGCTGCGCATGCAGAGCTACGTGTGGGGCCAGGAGGTCCTGGAGTTCATCGCTACCGGGACTGCGGTGCGCGCGCTAGGCAGCACCGGTGGCGGCACGGAAGGCGCCCACCGCGCGCCGGACGGCCGGGCGTTCACCTCGGACCTGTCGGCTCAGGACTTCTTCCGGCTGCTGGCGGCCGGCGCCGTGCCGGTGGCGTTCGTGCTCGGAACCTGCGTGTACCACATCGCCCATCAGTCGGCGATGCAGTCCCTGCGCCAGGCAGGCCAGAACCAGGAAATGGTGGTCTTCACCCAGGGCATCTACGAGGCCCGCGAGCTCGCGCTCGACAGGATGCAGGCGGAGGCAACGCAGGCGAGAGCCTCGGGCATCGTCGGGGTGAACGTCGCGGTCAGCAATCACGTCTGGGGCGAGCACGCTACCGAATTCCTCGCCACCGGAACCGCCATCCGGCGCCTCGGCGATGAGCACCGGCTCCCCCAGACCTCGCCGAAGCCCACCTTCACTTTGGGGCTCGACAGCTAGGCCGCCGACGGCGATCTCCGTCGTCCCGTCTTATCGGGCACACAGAACGCCCGTTCGGGCGCACCACAGGCAGCCGCGCTGGCGACCGGATTACCGCACCTGTCGGCGGAAGTGCGCGGTCAGCCATGGAGCAGCGTCGATCACACAGCGTGGAGCGAACGCGGCCCTCGATGACTTCGAGTCCGGCCATTGCGGCGGCGCAGTCCCTGGCGCGGTCGGCCGTTCCATCCCCGGCTAGGCTGGCGTTCATGACGACTCCGCCGGGCTTGGCCGCCAGGGCGCTGTGCGCCGCGGCCGATGAGGCATTGACCGAGGCGTCGTTCCGTACCGCGGACTTCGCGGAAGCGGAGCGGCTGTTCACCGAGGCGCGGGACCTGGCCGCGCGGGACGGCGACCGCGACGGTGAAGCGCTCGCGATCACCGGCCTGGGAATGACCTGGCATGGCCGCAATATCACGCGGCTGGCCGACAATGCGGCGCTATCCGATGCCCACGTGGCCGCCGAAGAGGAACTTATGCGCCGCGCGCTGGCTGCCTGGCGGGAAACCGGGGATGCGGCGGGCACCGCGCGGGCGCTGTTCGGTGTGAGCCTGGTTTTCCAGGTCCTGCACCGCGACTGGGACGCCGGGATGCCGTACCTGTGGCAGGCGTTCGGCCTGGCCGAGGCGGTCGAGGAAAGCGGCGACCTGTACGGGGCCTCAGAGATCCACCGGCACCTCGGGTTCTACTACCTCTACAAAGACGCCCGCCCGAGGGAGGCCGTCCGGCAGCTCGGGCACTCGCTCGCGCTGCGGGAACGGCTGGGCGACCTGCGCCGGGTGCCCAGCGCACTGGTCGCGCTCGGCCAGGCGGAGCTGGCCGCAGGCGACCCGCCGCGCGCCGCCGAGTTCCTGTACCGGGCGGCAGAGCTGGCCCGCGCCGCCGGCCTGCTGCCCTGGCGGATCCGGGACGCCGAGCGAACTCTCGCCGAGGCCGAGGCAGCCGTCCGCGCGGCAGGCTGACGCCGCAGCCCCGGACTCAGCAGTAGACGAGCGTTCCATCGTCGAGGTCCGCCTCCGGCAGGATCTCGCGCTCCTGCTCGTGCTCGAGCTGGTGGGTCCAGGGCTCGCGATCGCCCTGTTTGAACAGGATGTGCTGGGAGCGCATGACATAGCCGGGGTTGAAGTTCTCCGGATCGGACCACGGCCGCAGCTGCATGTCCATGTCCTGGGATCGCAGGGTGGGGACCACAAGCGTGGCGCTTTTGTCCTGCATGTTTGCCAGCAGGCGGGCCACCAGGTCGCTGACCAGGTCCACGCGCAGGGTCCAGCTGTGCCGGAAGTAGCCGAAGACGTAGGCCATGTTTGGCAGGCCGTTGATCATGATGCCGCGCCAGGTGACGCGTTCGGTGAAGTCGACCGGCTCGCCGTCGACGGTGAACGCGACGTCACCGAAGACCGACAGGTTGAAGCCGGTGGCGGTGACGACGATGTCGGCGGGGATCTCCTCACCGGAGCTGATCCTTATCCCGTGCTCGGTGAACGTCTCGATGGTGTCGGTGACGATCGAGGCCTTCCCCTCGCGCAGTGCCTCGAACAGATCGCCGTCCGGGACGATGGCGATGCGCTGCTGCCACGGGCGGTAGCGGGGAGTGAAGTGCCTGCCGACGTCGAAGCCTGCGGGCAGCAGCGGGCGCACGGACTCGATAAGGAACGTGCGCAGTTCGTCGGGCGCTTCCTGCGATGTCCGCGCTAGCCAGTCGAATTGCGAGATGTACTGACGGCGCAGGATCTCGTGCGTCCATTCCTCGGGGATGTCCAGGGCGCGCAGCGTCACTGCGAGCTCGTGCGTCCTGGGCGGGGCATAGAAGTAGGAGGGGGAGCGCTGCAGCATCGTCACGTGCTCCGCCTTCCCGGCTATCGCGGGGATCAGCGTCGCGGCCGTGGCGCCGGAGCCGATCACCACGATGCGCTTGCGTGCCATGTCCAGGTCCTCGGGCCACTGCTGGGGGTGCACGATCACGCCCTGGAAGCGGTCCATGCCTTCCCACCGGGGCCGGTAGGGCTTGGCGTGGTTGTAGTAGCCCTGGCACATCCACAGGAAGCCGGCGGTGAACCGCAGCCGCTGCCCGGTGTCGCCCCGGCTGACTTCGACGGTCCACCGGCGGTTCTCGGTGGACCAACTGGCCGCGGCGACCCGGTGCCGGCAGCGGATGTACTGGGCGAGGTCGTACTCGTCAATGACCTCGTCGAGGTAGGCGAGGATCTCTTCGCCCGCCGCGATCGACGGGCCGCGCCACGGCTTGAACCGGTAGCCGTAGGTGAACAGGTCGCTGTCGGAGCGCACGCCCGGGTACCGATGGGCCCACCAGGTTCCGCCCCGGTTGTCCTGGGCGTCCAGCATGACGAAGGTCCGGTCGGGGAACTGGTCCCGCAGGCGGCACGCGGCTCCGATGCCCGAGATCCCGGCGCCGACGATGAGGACGTCGACGTGACCGGCGTCCTGGATCTCCTCGCTCCCCTGCGCGGGAGCGGTCGTGGGTGCCCTCGTCATGGCTGGACCTCCGGGACGCGTGCACTGCTGCCAGTAATCCTAGCTCCGGCCTTTTACGGGAGCATTCGGCCATCGGCCGGAATCGGATTGATCTTCGTGGACCTTCACAGGACGCGGGCGGGAATTCTTCGGCTAGACCGTACCGAGGGCACCACGCGTTAGATCCACAGGCGCTGTTGTTCCGTGGATGAGTGCTCAGTCAGCCCATTGGCGTATAGATGGTGTAAGCGTTGATCGTGAGGATCAGGAGCCGCTCGTGACCGATCTCATACAGGTGTTCTTCGACCTCGTCCAGTCTCAGACGAGGCTCTACAACGCTCTCGGTGAGCGGCTGCGGGCGGAGCACGGCCTGGCTGCCAGCCAGTTCGGGGCTCTGCGGATCATCGGCCGCCGCGACGACTGCAGGGTCAACGACCTGGCCCGCGAGGCCGCGATAACGGTAGGCGCGGCCAGCAAGGTAGTCGACCGGCTGGAAGCCGCGGGATGGGTGAGCCGCCGCCCTAATCCGGCGAACCGCCGTTCGTCGCTGCTCGCCCTGACCGCGGCCGGCCGGCGGCTACTGGACGCCGCCACGCCGACGGTCGAGAGCGAGCTGCGCACCTGGCTCGCCGGCCCGCTGACGGCACGGTCGCTCGACGAGCTGGCATCCGCCGTTGCCCGGCTTCGGCAGGTCATGGAGGATGCGCGCGCTGGGACGCCTACCGGCTGAAACCACGCCCTATCTTCGCCAGAACTGCCTATACGGCAAACCCGATCATCCCGGCGGCCTTCGCCATCATCGGAACGAAATCCTGGCCGACCTGGACCGTGGCGTGCGGGTTCCGTTCGTCCGCAGGCAGCAATGGCCCTGGGCGGCCTAGGTTGAGGGGCAGAAGCTGGTGCCGGGAGTGGCAGAACCACGGTCCGTTCGGAATGATCGAATTCTTCGCTTGACAGGAGGGCAGCAGAATGCGAGTCATTGTCACAGGTGGCGCCGGGTTTGTCGGGACCATGCTCGCCAGGCGGCTACTCGCCGGGCCGGTCGAGGTCGGCGGCGGCGAGCCCGCCGACGTGGACGAGCTTGTCCTCGCCGACCTCGTGGCGCCCGCCCCTGACGTGGCCGCCGATCCGAGGGTGCGTGCCGTGATGGTCGACTTGGCGACGGAGGCGGGCGATCTCGGCGGCGCCGACGTTATCTTCCATCTCGCCGGCGTGGTGAGCGGCGCGGCCGAGGCGGACTTCGACCTGGGGATGCGCACGAACCTCGACGGGACGCGTGCCGTCCTCGATCATGCCAGGCGGCAGGCCGAGCCGCCGGTGCTTGTCTTCTCAAGCTCGGCGGCGGTGTTCGGGCCCGAGCCTGAACCAGGCCCGGCCGGCATCGTCGGTGACGACACCCTCCCCCAGCCGCAGTCGAGCTACGGCACACCGTAGTTGCGTAAGTAGGTACCAGGTAGCGCCACTATTTCGATAGTAGATGGTCCGGCGTACCTTCGGCTGTAATTAGCGTCGGACGGATAGATCATTACTCTAGCGCCACCGCGTGCGCCTCCAGCGGGCGTATGCGAGAAATGCCGTCTTCATTTTCGGTCCGTGCATTGCGTGTCGCTACGCATAGAAATCTGCATCGGAAGATAACCTGCTTTTCGGGGAAAGCTTGGGCTGTCTACGCCCAGCCCGCGACGGCGGCCCTGATCCAGGGCGAGGAAATCCCCGGCCCCTCGGTCGCGACCAGGGAAGACACCATCGCCTACTCTCTAGCCACCGGCACTGGCCTCTATCACGCCGTCGGCTCGGCCGCGATGGGCCCGAACGACACCGACGTGGTCGACCACCAGCTCCGGGTGCGCGGCGTAGCCGGCCTCCGGATAGCCGATGCCTCGGTGCTCCCGTTTCAGCTCAGCGGCAACACCGCCGCCCCGCGACATTCATCGGCTACCGCGCCGCCGACCTGATCCTGGGGCATTTGCCGTTTTCGTGACGTTGCCCGCCGGGTGATAATGGCCAAACCGACGGACTAGCCGGAGGACACCGCGATGATCCTGTTGATCGCGCCTGTTGGCATAGGCATCAGCCTGCTTGTGCTCTGGACTATCGGGTACGGGGTCTATCTGCAGCAATACGGCGTGTATGCGGACGCCGTCGTGACGTCGGTGCGCGACGCTAGCATCTTCACGCCCGAACCGCTGGGGGACGAGACCCGCACCCGCGACGCGGGAACCACCACCTACCGACAATCGGTGACCTACGCATACGCGGTGCGGGGCCACGAGTACACAGGTACCGCCCTGGTCGCCCTCGGCCGCTCGGACCTCAGCCCGTACCCATGGCACGCCGTCGGCGGACGCTTCCCGATCATCTATCTGCCGTCTCGCCCGGACCGGTCCTATCCGAGCTCCGCTGGTTTCGCCGGCTTCCGGTCGTCCCGGTCCTCGCCATGCTGTTCCTGATCGGCATGATGGTGTGGCTGCTGATCGTGCTTCCCTGGACCTTCTGAGCCCGGTTTGCCGACGGCCGTAGGCGGCCATCACGAGTTCCGGGCCGCAGTACGTCGTCGGTGCCGGTCTCCGATAGCTGAGCCGCCGCCAGGGGATGCTGTTGTCGCTAGCCGTTCGCCGCGCGCTCGGCCGCATCGCCGCCGCCATCCGGAAGCACGGGGCCGCCTCGGCACGGCGGCTCTGCCGCTCCAGGCTCCGCCCGCCCGGCCCCCTGGAGGCCAGGGCTGCCGCGCCCCCGGACTCCCAGGCGCGATGCCACTGGTACGCCGACTTCGTGCTCACCCGCAGCAGCCCGGCCACCTGGATCGCGCCCATACCCTGCTCGTACATCCCCGCGGCCTGCCGCCGCACCATCTCCCGGCGGGACCGGCCCTCAGCGGTCAGCCCGCCACCATCCGGACACCTCATGACACCGGCCTAAACCCGCCAGCACCGCGAAGCACGCAGCCACGCCGAGCGTGATCAAGCCGACAAAGACCTCAGCGCTTCAATTCCTGTAGCTACGTCTCCGGGCGGGTTGCCCGCGTGCCTGATGTCTTCTTCGTGCGGCTTGTGGTACGGGGGCGCGGTGTCGGCCCTTCGCCCGGTTCCGGGTCGGCCTCGGCGACGGCGGCCTGGACTTGGGCGAGTTGTTCGGTGAGGCGCTGGTGGTCGGCGCGGGCGCTGTCATGGATGCCGCGTATCGGCTGCTCGGTGTCGGCCTGGCATTAGTTATCCTGCGACCATGCGGGTGATTATCACTGGAGGGGCCGGCTTCATCGGGACACTGCTGGCCCGGCGGCTGCTGGCCAGGCCAGCTTGCATCGGCGGCGCCGACCCGGCTGACGTGGGCGAGCTAGTCGTTGCGGACCTCACCGCGCCGACGGCGGACGTGGCCGCTGATCCGCGCACTCGCGCGGTGGTCGGTGACCTGGCGGCGGTGACTGGCGGCCTCGGCGAGGCGGATGTCATCTTCCACCTAGCCGGGGTGGTGAGCGGCGCGGCCGAGGCGGACTTCGACCTGGGGATGCGCGTGAACGTGGACGGGACGCGCGCCGTGCTGGAGCACGCGCGGCGGTACACCCGCCCGCCAGTCCTGGTGTTCTCCAGCTCCATCGCGGTGTTCGGCACCGATCCGGCGACCGGGGCCGTTGACGTGGTCCGGGACGACACCCTGCCACGACCCCAGTCCAGCTATGGCGCGCAAAAATTCATCGCCGAACAGCTCGTCGCCGATTACAGCCGTAAGGGATTCGCCCGGGGCAGGTCCGTGCGGCTCATGACCGTGTCGGTCCGGCCGGGCAAGCCGAACGCCGCGCTGTCCGGCTTCATGTCAGGGATCATCCGCGAGCCGCTGGCCAGGCTGCGCGCGCCCTGCCCGGCGCCGCCGGACACGCCGGTCGCGCTGTCGTCTCCGCGCCGGACCATCGACGGCCTGCTGCGCGCCGCCGCCGTCACCGACGAGGCGTGGGGCAGCCGCACCGCGATGACCCTGCCCGGCCTGACGACGACCCCAGGATCCATGGCCGCCGCCATGGACCGGATCGCCGACTGCCCCGCCAGCGACCTCATCGACTGGACCGAAGACCCCGCGATCAGCGCGATCGTCGAGAGCTGGCCTGCCCGGTTCGAGACGCCCCGCGCGCACGCGCTCGGGCTGCACCCTGAGGAATCATTCGACGACATCATCCGCCAATACATCGCGCTCAGCGGCCCCAGCGCGGGATAAGGGCACCGAAGCCCGCCGGCAGCCGGGTCAAGCCAGCAACGGTACGGAATCCTGCCTTCCGCGGTGAATGCCAGTCATGCGCTATTCCTGCGTCGGCTGGTAACTACGGTCATAACGGGCCAGGCTACCCAGTCCGGCAAGGGACAGCCCTTGTCGGTCCCGCAGGGCGGGCAACAACGGTTCCGACGACAGCCGGCTTGGCGGCCTTCCGCCAGGCCGGTTTCCCATCTACGCCTCCGGGCGGGTTGCCCGCGTACCTGATGTTTTCTTCGTGCGACTTGTCGCCCGGGGGCGTGTTGTCGGCACGTCGCCCGTTTCCGGGTCGGCCTCGGCGGCGGCAGCTTGGACTTGGGCGAGTTGTTCGGTGAGGCGCTGGTGGTCGGCGCGAGCAGCGTCAAGGTCGGCCTCGGCCCGCTCAGCGCGGACGCGCAGTGCGTCACGGGTTTCTTCCAGGGCGGTGATGCGGGCGTCAGTGGCGGCGGTGAGCTGGTTGAGTGCGTGCCGGTGATCGGAGCGAATACGGGCGGTCTCATCGGCTGCGGCGGCCTGGGCGCGCTCGGCCCGGGTGACGGCGGCGGCCTCAGTCTGGCGAGCCCGGCCCGCATCGCGCTCGGCCTGGGCGGCGCGTGCCTCGGCGTCGGCGACCTGGCGAGCGGCGTCCTCCCGGGCGGCGCTGATGTCGCGGTCCGCGTCCTCGCGGGCCTGGCGGACCTCTTCGGCTGCGCTGTCGCGGATTCGGTTCATTTCCTGCTCGGTGTCGGTGCGGAGCTGCACGAGTTCGCGTTCGAGTTCTTCCATGCGGGCCACGGCCTGAGTGGCGGCGTCGTCGGCCTGGTCGCGGTCGGCGCGTGCGGCGTCGCGTTCGGCCTCGGCGTCGCGGCGGCGCTGGATCTCCTCGGCTAGACGCGCTTCGGCGGTGGCCACGCGCTGGTCGGCGCTGGTGCGCGCGGCGTACACCTCGGCCTCGGCGGATTCGATGTCGCCGACTTCGCGCAGTTCGGTCATGGCGCGGGTGAGGGTGTCGGCGTGCTGCTTGGTGATCTTCTCCAGCGCGGCGACGAGTTCGGCGGCGCGGGTGATGCCGAGCGTGACCGGCTGACCGCCGGTCTCCTCGGCCCGCTGCCCCTTGGCCTCGGCTTCCCTCCTGCGGCGCTCGCGGTGCGCCGACAGGGGGTTGTGGTCGTCGTTGTCGCAGTACTTCGGCTTCGCGCCGCGCGCGTTCTCGGGCGCGGCAGTGGGCTGCTCGCAGCCGGGGTAGGCGCAGGTCCGGGGGGTCATGGCTGCTGTCATGCCGCTATTATATTTCGTTTCACCGCGCAACACAATGATATGAAATGAATATAATGCAATGATATGAAATGAGTTTCCGACTGTAACAAGCTCGTGCTGCCAGCAGGAGCTTGTTTGTCAGTTCGCATTTGTTCTGGCGCCTCCGCACTTTAAGTGACGGCGGACCTGGCGGTTTCTCATTTGATCTGGCGCGGCACCAGGTGCCGCGCGACCCGACAGACACCACCGGGGTGGGACTGGCGACCGCTGTCTCTGCGGCGACGGCGTCCCACTGCCTCACGAGCTATGCCGTCGGCCTTCCCTGCGCGATCATCAGCCTGACCGCTCGCCTTGGTAGCTGGCAAGCCGGTGATGACGCGCGTCAGACAACCCAGCTTCCCACCTGGCCAGCCGTGATGGCCAGGTGTGGAATCACGCACACCCTGGGTGTAATAAGTTCCGCGTATGGACCCTACAGTCGTCGCCGCGTGGATTGCAGCCGGCGTTAGCGGGCTGACCTGTGCGGGCACCCTGACCGTGCAATACCGCGGTTTCCGTGCGGCTAACAAGGACACCGAGAAGACGCTCAGGGACCAGCGCGAGCATCTCGACATTACGCTCAAAGAGCAGCGCGAGCAGCTAGACCGGACCCTGGGCGAGCAGCGGACTCGGACGCTGAACGAGCGGTTCGCCACCGCGGCTGAGCAGCTGGGCAGCGACAAGCCAGCCGTCCGGCTCGCGGGGGTGTACGCCATGGCGGGCCTGGCCGACGACTGGGAGGAGAACCGGCAGACGTGCGTCGACGTGCTCTGTGCCTACCTGCAACTGCCTTATGAGCCTGATCCTGGCCAGGACGCCCCCGAGCCGCAGCGACTCGCCTTCGGGGCCAGCCAAAAAGTCCGGCATACCGTCATCCGCGTCATTACCGTCCACCTTAGGGAAGACGCGGTGGTGTCGTGGCAGGGCTTGGACTTCGACTTCACGGGCGTGGCCTTTGACGGCGGCAGCTTCGCCCAGGCTCGTTTCTCCGGCGGCATAGCCACTTTCAACAGCGCCAGGTTCTCCGCCGGTATGCCAAGCTTTTACAAAACCGAGTTCTCCGGCGGCACAGTCGATTTTAGCTTCGCCGAGTTCTCCGGCGGCGCAGTTATCTTCCAAGAGACCGAGTTCTCCGGCGGCACGGTCTACTTCACCAAAGCTGTGTTCTCCGGCGGCGCAGTCACCTTCCACGGGGCGGAGTTCTCCGGCGGCACGGTCTACTTCACCAAAGCTGTGTTCTCCGGCGGCACGGGATCGCCAAAGTCGTTTGAGACTTGCGTCTCATAGCGGGAGGTAGTCGAGTAGGCGGTTTCGGTCGCGTGCGATGGCCTGGAGGGTGCGGATGACCTCTTTTACGCCGTTGAGGTAGAGCAGGCTCACGGAGAGGTTCCGCAGCGTGGCCATGGCCTGGGGTCCGTTTCCGGCATATCCGGTGTTTCCGTCCTCGTCCCACGCGGTGTCCCTCACC
>Ga0302314_10008151_pt1 | contig 18707 bp, 21 predicted proteins | sample III_Palsa_N2_3_FD_200533 | JGI IMG/M metagenome (GOLD analysis project Ga0302314, IMG submission 200533) | Peat permafrost microbial communities from Stordalen Mire near Abisko, Sweden - III_Palsa_N2_3 | ecosystem: Environmental > Terrestrial > Soil > Palsa > Peat permafrost | place: Sweden...
TGCTGCAGGCGCCAGGTGTGGCCAACGATTCGTTCGGCCAGGTGCATGTGCGCGGCGATCACAACGATCTGCAGTACCGCATCAACGGCATCATCCTGCCGGACGGGGTGAGCGGCTTCGGCCAGGTGTTCGATCCGCGTTTCGCCAAGAGCATCACGCTCAATACCGGCGCGCTGCCCGCCGAATACGGCCTGCGCACGGCCGGCGTCATCGATATCGTGACCAAGGACCGCATTGATAGCGGCAGCGTCGATCTTTACGGCGGCAGCCACGACACCGTCAACCCGAGTTTCCAGCTGGGCAAGACCTACGGCAACTTCACTTCCTACGTCACCGGCCAGTACCTGTCGAGCAACCTGGGGGTGGAGAATCCGACCGGCTCCAGCACGCCGATCCACGACTGGACGCAGCAGGGCAAGGGCTTCGGCTACTTTTCCTACCTGCTCAACCCGCAGACCAAGCTCAGCGCCATCGTCGCCGCCACCGCCACGCGCCTGGAGATTCCCAATAACCCGGGCCAGCCGGTGGATTGCGACTTCGTCAACCAGCTGAACGGCAACACCGCCTGCAACCCGAATGCGGCGCCGGACTCCGCCGGCGTGGGCGCTTTCAACCTCAGTTCCAGCGGCCTGAACGAACGCCAATACGAGCGCAACCAGTACGCCATTGTGGCGCTGCAGGGCGTCGGCGACGATCTGACATACCAGCTGGCGGCGTTCGATCGCGTCAGCACGGTGCAATTTACGCCCGACCCGCTCGGCGACCTGGTGTTCAACGGCGATGCCTCGAAGATCAAGCGCAAGGCCTCGGCTCTGGGCGCGCAGGGCGACGTGAGTTATCCGCTAAGCGAATCGCACCGGCTCAGCGTCGGCTTCTCGGCCAGCACCGAGGACGACCGCTCGGACAATACTTCGGCGGTGTTCACCACGGCTGCGCCTGTGGCCGGCGCGACGCCCTGCGCCACCGGGACCACGCTTAGCAGCGACGGCAGCACCTGCTACGGCGGCCCCGAGACCATCGTCGACAACAATCCCAAGAACGGCAATACACTGTTGAGTCTTTACGCGCAGGACAAATGGGATGTCAGCAACAGCCTGATCGTCAACTACGGCGTGCGTTTCGACCAGATCAATGCCTACACCAGCGGCAGCCAGCTCAGCCCGCGCATCGGCCTGCTCGACTACCTGACGCCGCGCACCACCATCCACGCCGGCTACGCCCGCTATTTCACGCCGCCGCCGAGCGAGCTGATCTCCAACGGCTCGGTGACCAAGTTCGAGAACACCACGCTTGCCGCGCCGGCGGGTGTGCCGAACGACCCGGTGCAGCCGGAACGCTCGCACTACTTCGACGCCGGCATCGTGCACCAGCTCACTTCGACCTACAACGTCGGCCTGGACAGCTACTACCGTTACGCCCGCAACCTGATCGACGAGGGCCAATTCGGCACGGCGCTGATCTTCACGCCGTTCAACTACCAGCAAGGCCACGTCTACGGTCTCGAATTCACCAACGCCTATCGCAGCGGACATCTGTCGGCCTACTTCAACCTGGCGCGCTCGGTGGCGCAAGCCACCAACGTGGTCTCGGCGCAGGCCTTCGGCTTCTCGCCGCCGGAGCTGGCCTATATCAGCAACCACTATGTCCTGCTCGACCACGACCAGTTATGGACGGCTTCCGCCGGCGCTTCGTATCTGTTGTGGGGCACCACCTTCGGCGCCGAAGGCACTTACGGCGACGGACTGCGCCGGGGCTTCGCCAACACCGGCAAGCTGACGCCGAACGTGCAGCTCGATCTCTCGGCCAGCCGCGATGTGCATATCAGCGATGGCTTCGGCAATCTGGGCTTGCGGCTCGCCGCGATCAACGTGCTCGACCGCAGCAATGAAATCAGGGACGGCAGCGGCATCGGCGTCGGCGCACCGCAGTTCGGGCCGCGCGCCGCAATCTATTTCGGCATCAACAAATCGTTCGACCTTTGAACCGGCAGGGCATTACATGGACGTAACAACAATCTCCGCGCGCGCCTGCCGCACGCGCTGGCACCTGGCCCTCTCCCTGCTGGCGGCCACAGCGGCCGCCGGAGCGAATGCTCCGGCGGCGCTGCCAGCGGCGGACGCGGCAAGCCAGGCGCTCCCCGCAACGCATCTGGTCACGCTCGAAACTCCGGTGGAGGACGGGCGCATCACTTCGCCTTACGGCTGGCGCGTGCATCCGATCCTGAAGCGGCGGCGCTTCCACAAGGGCGTGGACTTCGGCGCGCCGCAAGGCACGCCGGTGCATGCCGCCGAGGATGGGGTGATCGACGCCATCGGCCGGCGCGGACACTACGGCCTGTATCTGCGCATCCGCCATTGCGCCACGGTGGAAACCGCCTACGCACATCTGGCCCGCTTCACGCCGGGACTGCAAGTCGGCTCGACGGTGAGCCGCGGGCAGGTGATCGCCGAAGTGGGCCGCACCGGCTGGGCCACCGGCCCGCACCTGTATTACGAAGTCATCGTCGACGGCCGCCGCGTGAATCCGAACCAGCCGGGACTTGAAGTCCCGGTCGATCTGCCGGTGGCGGCGACGCAGGCCACGATTGGCGGCGCGCCCTGACCGTTCATCGCCCGGGCGTCCCCAGGATTCCCGGTCAACGCTAAAACAGCATGGAAGCTGAAGCGCGATTCAAGTCGCAGCGGCGCGCCGGAGCATGCGAAGCAACAACAGCATTGCCGCTCCGGCGCCGTCGCCACGGCTAAACCGCACGCATCCGCCAGAGGTGCGCGCGCGCGACAGTAATACATACCCAGCCAAGGTCCAGGGACGTGGCTTGAGCGAGACACAGACATGGACTTGTGGGCATTGCCGTGGCGGCGGGCGGTTGCCGTCGTCATCGGCCTGGGGGCCGCGCTAGGCGCTGCGGCAAACGCGCAGCCGCCGGACGCGGCCGCGCCCTTGCAGCTTTCCTATTCACTCGGCGAGTCCGGCGATCCATCCGCGCCCGCGGCCCTGGGCGAGCCGGTGCCGGGCGCGCCGATCAGTTCGCCGTTCGGCTGGCGCGTGCATCCGATTCTGAAAGTGCGCCGCTTTCACAACGGCGTCGACTACGCTGCGCCGATCGGCACGCCGGTGCATGCCGCCGCCGACGGGGTGATCGAGATGATGGGGCGCGTGCGCCATTTCGGCCGGGTGGTGCGTCTGCGCCATGCCGACGCGGTGGAAACCGCCTACAGCCACCTCGCCCGCTTCACGCGCGGCCTGGCGGTGGGAGCCGCGGTACATGCCGGCGAAGTGATCGGCGTGGTCGGGCGCAGCGGCTGGGCCACCGGCCCGCACCTGGACTACGAAGTGATCGTCGCCGGCCGCAATGTCAATCCGGCCGGGCGCGAGCCGAACCCGCCGCTGCATCTGCTGCCCGCGGAGCGGCTGCTGTTGCCGGCCCCGACCGTCGCATCGCTGGACGCAGCACCCGGAGCACTGGGCGGCGCGCCCTGAACCGCGCCGCCAGGAAACCTAGTCAGCCGTTGCGCAGCGTCTGCGCCAGCGCGCGCAGGCGGCGGCCGGAGCGGCCGACGTAGGGATTGTCGGTGTCCCAGGCATAACCGGCGAGCACGCTGCACAGCAGCTCGTAGACGCGCGGCGGCCGGCGATCGCTGAACATGATGGTCTGCAAGGCGCCTTCGTACCAGGTTTCGACGTAGCCCTTGAAGGTGTCCACACCCAGCATCAGCGGCTCGGCGAACTCGGCCTCCCAGTCCACCGTTTCGCCCTGCAATTGCCGGTGCGCCAGCGGCACCGCCAGGGCGGCCGATTTCAGCGCGATGGTCACACCGGAGGAAAACACCGGATCGAGGAACTTGCCGGCATTGCCGAGCAGGGCGAAATTCCTGCCATGCAGGCTGGATACGGCGGTGGCGTAGCCGCGGATCTCGCGCGCTTCCGGCCATAGCGGCCGGGCATTGCGCAACATGCGCTTCATGCCGGGCTCCTCCGCTATCAGCGCGGACAGCCTGGCGCTGACGTCGCCCACATAGGCCTGCAGCACATGGTCCTCGGCGACCACGCCGATGGAAGCGCGTCCGCCGGAAAACGGAATCAGCCAGTACCAGATGTCCTCGTGCTGCGGATGCACCGCGACGCGGATCTTGTTGCGGTCGAAATCGGCATCGACGATGTGGTCTTCGACGTGCATGAACAGGGAGGCGCGCACCGGAAAGTCCGCCGGGCGATCCAGGTCCAGCAGGCGCGGCAGGATGCGGCCGAAGCCGCTGGCGTCGAACACGAAGCGCGCGCGGTGGCTGGTTTCGAGCCCCTGGGCGTCGCGGCTGACGACAACCGCCTGGGGACCGGACACGTCGACCGCGGTGATCTCCTGCAAGTAGCACACTTCGGCGCCCTGGCGCTGCGCCTCCTTGATCAGGACGTGGTCGAAATCGGCGCGCGTCACCTGGTAGGCATGGGGATAGCCGGCGCAGGTCTTCATCGAAAACTCGAAGTCGACCTTGCGCTCGCCGCGCACGATCTGCGCGCCGTCCTTGTATTGGAAGCCGGCTTGCTCCACCGCCTCCAGCATGCCGGCCTGCTCCAGCAACACCAGGCTCTGCGGCAACATGCTCTCGCCGATGGAGAAGCGCGGGAACTGGGTTTTCTCCAGCACCCTGACCGACAGGCCATGCCGGCGCGACAGCGCCGCGGCCATGGCGCCGGCCGGACCGGCGCCGATCACCAGCACGTCAACCATCGGTTCCGGGTTCATCGCTGAGGTTTCCATGATTTTCAGGCCTGGGGCATACGGTACGCCGCTTCGACCTCGATCAACAGCTCGCGCCGGCAGATGTCGCCGATCACCAGCCGCAGCGGCGCATCGCCGAACAGCGTCCGCAGCTCCTGCTGCACCCGCGGCAGATCCTCGGCGTGGCGCAGGTAGACGATATAGGAATCGGCCGCGAACTCGCGCCCCTCCCGCCCCGGCAGCCGGGTGTGGGCGGCGTGCGCCAGCAGGGCTTGAAGATTGGCGGCGATCTGGCGCAACTGCGCGGCCGGATCGCCGGCAAAAGCGGTGGCATGGCCGACGATGCTGGCCGTGCCGGAGACCAGCAGGCGCGCGCCATCGGCACAGGGCAGCAAGGTGGCGCGGGAAAAACTCGGGCTGCGCAGACCGTAGGGACGCGGATAGCGGAAAGCGCTGACCTGGCGCGGATTCTCCACCTGCAGTCCGGGCCGCTTGCCGGCCAGCACCACCAGGCTGAGGCCGCCGCCGTGGGTGCCGATGGCGGTGGCCGCCGGCAGCCGCAATTCGAAATCCCGGTCGTCGGCGACAGCGCGGTAACGGCCGATGCAGAAGCGGCGATAGCGCTCAGCGTCGCCCTCGCCCTGGTTGATGGCGCCGAGGTAGTGCCAGACGCGCCACAGCTCGGGATAACCGCGCGCCGCGACAAACGCGGCAATGCGCACATAGGCCTGGTACACCGCATCTTCCAGATCGGCCAGGGCCGGCTCTTCCAGGCGCAGCTGCAGCATCAGCACTTCGTCGTTTTCGCTGTAGCCCAGCCGTGGCGCACCGGCAGCTCGCTCAGCCACAGGTCGCCGGCATCGGCGCCGGGCAGCGCTTGCAGGTCGATGGCGATGCGCCGCGGATCGGCGTCCGCGCCGGCCGGGCCAAAGCGGAATTCGCACAGCGCCTGCTCCGGCAAGGGCCGCTGCGGCCCGGCCGGGCCTGCACTTTCAATGCGATACGGTAAGGCAGGCCACTCGTCGGCAAGGCCGGCGGCTTCGATTTTGAGGACAGTCATGCGCAAAGTATCTCGCAAACGGACTCCGGCTCACAGCCCGCGGTGGCGGCCGGCGCGGCCAGGCGAGGGGGCAAACACAGGAAATACGGGTACCGCGGCGGCATCAGGGCGCTGCAAACGCCATGCCGCTGACCACCAGCTCGTCCTCGAAACGAAAATTGCCGCTCCAGGGCGGGGGCCGCTGCTCCGCCAGTTTTAGCGGTTTCAGGGGCGACACCGAAAATCGGCCGCCACGCAGGTCGCAGGCCGCCGGGTCCAGCATGACGTCGTGAAACCCCACCCAGCTTTCGCTCAGGCCATACTGGCATTTGTAAAACGCTTCCTTGGCGCTGAATACCAGCGCGGCAAGCTGCGCCTGCTCGCTTCCGGGCAAGCTCGCGAGCCAGGCGATTTCCTGCGGCGCGCAGATCCTGGGCCACATTGCCTGTTTCACCCGCCCGATCACTTCGGCGTCCACGCCGATGGCGTGGAATCGATCGCATGGCGCCACCACCGCGCCGCCGTAGCCCTGGGTGTGGGTGATGCTGCCGACCACTCCGGCCGGCCATTGCGGACGCCGGTCGCTGCCGACCAGCAGCGGGAACCCGACTATGCCGAGCTGGGCCAGCGCGGCGCGCGCGCACAGCCGGCCCGCGGCGAATTCGCCGGCCCGCTTGGCGATGGCCTGCCGCAGCGGCGCCGCTTCTTCGGGATGGAGCAGGGCGGGGTCGCCCGGCTGCCGTTGTTCGGCGGCGCAGACGCCGGGCGGAAACAGGGCGGCCAGCAGCGGCGATGGACAGGTCGGCATGGCTAGTCTGTTTTACTGCGGCGCCTTGACCACCGAAATCCTCCCGCTGCCCAGGGTCTGCCCGCCCGCCTCGGCGGCGACTTCGTATTGGGTGCCTCCCTCGAAATAGAGCAACTCGCGCGCCAGCACCGTGATCGGCTCCGCCAGATCGTCGAGCCGCGCCACCGCCAGTTTGAAGTCCCGCGTGGAAACCAACCAGCCGCGCGGCGCCGTTTCGCCCCTGGATTCCGCCACCAGGCCGCGATGCAGGGCCATCGCCTGGGCGCAGTACTCGATCAGGTGCAGCGCGCTGAGCCCCCCCGCGTGACGCAGCGGATGGGTTGGATCGCGGTGGCTGCGCGTCAGGCAGCGGATCGAGCTTTCGTCCCAGTCCAGCACCTGCTCCAGCAGGCACATGGCGCCCGCATGCGGAATCAGTGCGCGGATGCGCTCCTGGCCGATCATGCCGCTGCCACCTCGAGCATCACGTTGCATCCCGGGACATGGGGCAGGACCAGGCGGGTCGATCCACCGCGCGCGATGGCGCACAGCAGCGGCAAGCCGCGCAAGGCTGGATTGCCCTGGCGCAAATTTTCCAGGGCGGCATCCGACAGCAGCGATTCCGCCTCGTCGGCCAGGCTCAGACGCAAGAGCGCCAGCGTCCCCGGACCCGGCGCGTCACCCAGCACCAGGGCGATGCTGGCGGCGCAGCTCAAGGGTCGGCTGGCGCGCAGCAAGGGCGGCGGCGGCACGTCGAAGGCTACCAGCAGGACGCCAAAACCGTCGCCATGCACCAGGGCGGCGGCTTCCAGCAGGCCCATGGCGAAGGAGCCGTCATAGCCGCCGACGGCCGTGGTGGGCAGGCGACAGGACGCGGCGATGCTCCAATAACCGCTGGCGGCGTTGTGGACGGAGTTGTGAAAATCGGTGGGCGACACGGCGCGCACCGGCTCGGACAGGGCGCAGTTGATGCGATCCATCACCGTCAGGTCTGAATCCGAGGAGGCGAAGACGGCGGCGAGCTGCGAAAAATCCATGGCGCAAGCCGACTGCGCATCCTCGGCCGCGCGGAAGGCCTGGCGCACGCCCGCCGGCGCGCGCCGGCGTTCGTTCGGCGGCAGGAGTTGCGGGGCATAGGGCGCCTCGGGCAGCGCTGCCCAAGGCTGTGCGCCTGACAGAATCTGGCGCGCCTGCGCCCAGCCGTGCAGGCCCGGTGCGGCGAGACCCACAGCGTTAACGTACAAGTCCTTCACTTCCGGGGCTTTCATGCCGGCCGTCCGAACAGCAGGCTGCAATTGCTGCCGCCGAAACCAAAGGAGTTGCTCAACACCCGATCGACCCGGGTGTGCAGCGCCTGCCTGACGACGGCGCCGCGCAGCTGCGGGTCCAGGTCCAGGGTGTTGAGGCTTTGTGGAATCAGGCCGTGCTCGATGCACAGCATCGCAATGGCGGCTTCGACCATGCCGGCGGCGCCGAGCGTATGGCCGCTCCAGCCCTTGGTGGAGGAGCAGGGCACGGCGTCGCCGAACACCGCGCACACGGCGCGGTCTTCGGCCAGATCGTTGGCCTGGGTGGCGGTGCCGTGCAGATTGATGTAATCGACCGCCGCCGGCGCCACGCCGGCACGGGCCAGGGCGGCCTGCATCGCCGCCTGCGCGCCGCGCCCTTCCGGATCGGGGGTCGACATGTGGTGGGCGTCGCCGCTTTCGCCGTAGCCGAGCAGCGCCGGGCCATCCGCGCTCGCTGCGGGATCGACGATGGCGAAGCCGCCGGCCTCGCCGATGGAAATACCCTTGCGGCGCAGATCGGCCGGGCGGCAGATGTCCGCCGACACCAGTTGCAGGGAATTGAAACCGTACAGCGTGGTCAGGCACAGGCTGTCGACGCCGCCGACCACGGCCGCATCGCACAACCCGGCGCGGATCGCCCGTGCCGCCGCCGCGAACACCTTGGCGCTGGACGAACAGGCGGTGGAAATGCTCATGCAGCAGCCGCCCAGGCCCAGCAGCAGGCGCGCAAACTCGGCCGGCACATGAATGCTCTGGCTGCGGCTGTAGTCGAACCAGTCCGGCAGGCGGCCGCCGCTGCGATCGCGGTCGCGATAGGCCAGTTCGGCCTGCTGCACCCCCGAGGTGCTGGTGCCGACGAACACGCCGATGCGCGCGGCGCCATAGCGCTGGCGCAGGGCGGCCACCGCGGGAATGAAGCCGTCCTGTTGCAGCGCCGCCGCCAGCAGGCGGTTGACCCGGCAATCCCAGGCGGCGTGTTCCGGCGCCAAGGGCTGGTCGAGCGCATCCACTGCGCCGAACCAGCCGTCCATTGCGCCGGCTTCGAACTGCCCGTGGCGCAAGCCGCTGCGGCCGCTGCGCAGGGCGTCCAGCAGCGCCGCCTTGCCGCGGCCGCAGGCCGTGGTCACGGTGTAGTGGCTAATCGCCAGGGGTTTCATCGTTCCAGAACGGATAGAAGTTGAACCAATTGTACGGAGCGGCGCGCACCTGTTGCTCGAGACGTGCCGCGTACTGCTGTGCCAGCTCCTGGACCACCGCCTGGCGCTGCGCCCGCGGAATGCCGATGCGGTCCGTTACCAGCTCGAAGCAGGCATCGTAGTCGCGGCCGCCGCGATAGATGCCGAAACCCGCAATCACCGGGACGCGCAGCACCGAAGCCAGAATCCACGGCGCGGCCGGCAGATGCACCGAGGAATTGCACTTCAACGCTGGATTCTCCGCCGTGCACGCGGTCGGCCATGATACCGATGCTGCAACCCTGATCGAGCGCTTCGCGCAGCGCCAGCACCAGCTCCGGTCCGCGCTTGCTGGCATCGATGACGGAAGCGGCGAACTGCGGATTGAGCCGCTCCAGCAAGCCGGTCAGCAGCGGCCCCTGGCTGCGGTCGAGGACGATGCGCAGCGGCACGTCATGGCCGCCCTGCCCCAGCTGGCGCAGCACCTCGAAGCTGCCCAGATGCGATACCAGCATCAGGCAACCGCCGCCGCCACGCACCACCTGCTCCACCTCCGCCGGCAGCTGCACCCGCACGTTCAACTGCCGGCCACGGCCGCACAGGATCAGCAGGCGGTCGACGGTGCAGGCGGCGAAACTATAGAAGTGACGCAGCAGTTCGCCCGGCCGCGGCTGGCGCCCCAGCACCCGGCGCAGATAGCCGCGCGAGGCGATCCGCGCCGCGCGGCCGGTGAGCAGAAAGAACAGCGCGATCGGCCACAGCAGGAGGCGGGTGAAGCCGCGGCCGAGATGGATGGCGATCCACACCAGCAGGCCCACCCAGAACGCCGTGCTGCGTTCCGGCTGGGCCTTCCAGGCGCTTTCATCCGGGGGAATTGGTGAAGCTGGATTCATGGCGGCGCGGCGAACACCATCTGTCCCTGCGCCGCCACGCCGCCGTCGGTCTCGCAATTGAAGCGCAGCGTGGCCGGCGCGGCAGCCAGGCTGAATGAAACCCGCACCTGCTCGCCGGGCCGCACCGGGCGCATGAATTTCACCGCCTTCACCTCGAGCAGCGCGCCCAGCTCGGGCCGCGCCCGCAGCAGCAGGGCGCAGCTCAGGTCCAGCAGCAGCACCGCCGGGGCGATCGGCTCGCCCGGGAAGTGACCGGGCAGGCAGGGATGATCGGGCGGAACGGTGAATTCCCCCTGCACCGGCTGCATCGCCGAAGCTGGCGCGGCGCTCATCCGCGCAGCAACTCGCGCAGGGCGGCGTGCGGCAACTTGCCCAACTCGTTGCGCGGCAGCCGCGCCACCCGGCGCAGCGGGCGCGGCAGGAAGGCCGGGTCCACGCTATGCCGCAACAGCTCGAGAATCTGCTGTTCGACTAGCGTTGGCGCCACCACCAGGGCGGCGGGCCGGATCACCCTGGTGGTGGTGGCCGCGGCAGCATCCGGCGGCTCGGGCAGGAACACCACGCCGTCTTCCACGCCGGGAATCGCCAGCAGCCGGTGATTCAGTTCGGCCAGGGACATACGCTTGCCGGCGACCTTGAGCAGGTCGCCGCTGCGTCCCAGCAGGCGTATACGACCGTCTTCGCAGAGCTCGATGATGTCGGCCAGCCGGATCGGCTGGCCCAGGTGCGGCCCGCTGACCATGGCGCCGTCCTCGTGCTCTCGCAGCGTCAGGCCGGGCAAGGGCTGCCACAACTCGCCGGCGGTGGTGCGGCGCGTGGCCACGGCGCCGGATTCGGTCGAGCCGTAGATTTCATGCACCGGCGCCCCCAGCCGGTCTTCAGCGGCGGCGGCCAGTTCGACCGACAGCGGCGCGGTGGCGCTGACAATCCCGGCGATTGGCGGCAGGCGCAGCCTCGCCTGCACCAGGGCGTGCAGATGCACCGGCGTGGTGACCAGCAAGCGCGGCGCGGGCAGCGCGCCGAGAACCGGGCTTAGGTCCTGCGGAAAAAACGGCCGCGCGCAATGGCTCACCGCGCCGCCGGCGAGAGCCGCCATCACCGTGGTTTCCAGGCCATAGGTATGCTGCGGCGGCACCGTGGCCGCAATGTGCGCGCCGTCGAAGCCGAGTCGCCGCGACAACAGGCCGGCATGGATCGCCAGGGCGCCCCAGGTCTTGGCGTGCGGCAGCGGTTCGCCGGTGCTGCCGGAAGTGAAGGGCAGCGCCGCGATTTGCGCGGCCGGGATCAGCGGCGGCGCATCGGCCCAGTCGGCGCAGACACGATCCAGGGGCACGGCGATGCCGTCTGTGACAGCCGCGTCGTCCGACAACACATAGCTGTCGCGATAGCGGCCGCGAATCGCGGCGACGGTATCGACGGTCTTGTTGGGCGGCAGCAGGCTGGTCTGGCCGCGCAACAGGGCCGCCGCAAAGCCCAGCAGGAAGGCATGGCGCGATTCGCACAGGTTGAGCACGTAGCCGGCCTCGGGCAGCGACTGCGCCAGGACCATCGCCTGCCCCAGGAAACGCGCCTGGCTGAGTGGCCCCTGCGTGGAGACCAGCAGTGGCGCCTGGGGCCGGTAGCCGCTGATGAGGGGCAGTTCGTTCAATGCGGGCGATAACTCGACACGCTGCGCAGGAACGCCCGGAAATTCAGCGGCGTGTGCTGCGGGAAACGCCGCCGGCGATAGCCGTATTCGCCGACGAACAGCGCCGCCAGCAGGATGTAGCTGAGGAAATTGGCGAACACCGACCAGGCCTCCGCCGACCACAGCAGCAGCAGGCTCAGCGTCACCAGCAGAATCAGGCTCAACGCCACCGTCCAAACCCAGGTCACCGCGCGGGTATAGCGGATCTGCTCGGGGGACAAGGCGCCTTCGATCGACTCGGCCATGCGCGTAATCAACGGTACGTGTCCGGGCAGCAGGCTGGGGGCGAACGCCGACAGCACCAGGGCGGGCACCACGATGGAGGGCAGGTACAGGGTGTAGGCGCCGTCGCCGAGGCGGATCGCCAGGAAGTCGGCGCAGGCAAAAAAGGCCAGGCCGAGCCAGGCCGGCAAGCTGCCGCTGCGCAAGGGCGCATAGACGAAAGCCGCATAAGCGCATGCCACCGCCAAGCATTGCAGCCAGGGGCGATGCAGCACCACCGCCAGATGAACCAGCACCGGATAGGCGATAAACAGCAGGACTCGCATCAGCAGGGGATTTCCGGCGGTGGCGGCGCTCAGCCCGGTGCGGCGGCGGCCGGCGCCACATGCTGCCGCACGTACTCGCTCAGGGCACGCAGCGAGGCGAACGCACTCCGGGTCGCCTCGTCCTCGGAGCGCAGCACCACGCCGTATTTCTGCTGCAGGGCCAGGGCGATCTCCAGGGCATCGATCGAATCCAGGCCCCAGCCGCCGCCCTGTTCGCTGAACAGCGGCGCAGCCGGATCGATGGCCGCGCTATCGCGTCCTTCCAGATTCAATACTTCGACCAGCAGATCGGCGAGTTCGCGTTCCGCGGCCGTTATGGCGCCTACCTGGACAGACATCTATGATTTTCCTGGAAAATTTCCCATACCAAGCGGATTCACGGCGGGACTGGCAACGGCCCCGTGATGCTGCAACAACGCCCCGGATGCTATCGTAACCCAGGTGGGGGGAAAGATTTGCCGTGCCGAGTCCGTTGCGGGAGCGGGGATTTGCGATGATGCTGCGGGACACACCAGGCTACAACTGGCTGGACTATGGCTGGCGCCTGTTCGGCACCGGCTTGTCGTTCGCCTGTTTCGGGCTCGGCGGCGTGTTGTTGAGCCTGACCCTGTTCCCGCTGATCCGGCTGGTCTCGCGCGACCGGGACACCACCCGCCGCCGCATCCAGCGGGCCATGCAATATACCTTTCGCGTGTTCCTGTGGCAGATGACGACGCTCGGCGTGATCAGCTACGAGGTCAGCGGCCGCGAACGCATGGCGGGACGGGGACAGCTGATTGTGGCCAACCACCCGAGCCTGATCGACGTGGTGCTGCTGATCGCCCTGCTCCCCGAAGTGGACTGCATCGTCAAGCAGGCGCTGTGGCGCAACCCCTTCCTGCGCTGGCCGGTAGCCTGGGCCGATTACATTCCCAATAGCGGCTCGGCCGAGGAGCTGGTGGCGTCCGCGGCGGCAAACCTGCGCAGCGGCCGTTCCCTGATCGTCTTTCCCGAAGGCACCCGCAGCGTGCCCGGACAGCCGCTGAACATGCAGCGCGGCGCGGCGCGCATCGCGCTGGCCGCCGCGGCGCAGCTGGTGCCGGTGACCATCGTCTGCCAGCCGCTGATGCTGGCCAAGACCCAGCCCTGGTACCACATCCCGCCCAGCCGGGGACATTGGCGCCTGGTGGTCGGCGAGCCCCTCCCCGCCGCGCAGTTCACCGGCGCCGGCATTCCCGAGGCGCTGGCGGCGCGGCACCTGACGCAATTCCTGGTGGAGTACTTTTCCCGATCGGTGACGGCCGTCACGCAGCAGGGGGCAAACGCTGCCGCGTCGCTGACGCCAAACTGTACAATGCCATGACAGCGGCTCCTTGCCGATACCGGTTCCCGCCAGCCGAAGCGCCTTTGATTTGAACAGCATGAGTCTTATGGACAGCAAAGAGGAAATCCACGAGCGCCTTAAACAAGTGCTGGTCGAACTGTTCGAGATCGATCCGGCGAAGATCAAGCCCGAAGCCAACCTGTACCAGGATCTGGGCATCGACAGTATTGACGCCATCGATCTGCTGCTGCGTCTGAAGGAACTCACCGGCAAGAAGATCCAGCCCGAGACCTTCAAGCACGTCAGGACGGTTGCCGATGTCACCGATGCGATCCATGCGCTGGGGCTCAGCGACGCTGCCATAGGGTCCTAAGGTCCAGATATTGCAGCGTGAAACCAGCGATCGTCGTTCCTTTCTACAACCACGAGCGCGCGATCGCCGGCACCGTGGCCAGCCTGCGGCCGTACCGCCTGCATTGCTGGATCGTGGACGACGGCAGCGACCCGCGCTGCCGGCCGGTGCTGGAGCAGCTTGAGCAGCTTGAAGACGGCTGGCTGACCGTGCTGTACCTGGCGCCGAACCAGGGCAAGGGGCATGCGGTGATGAGCGGCATGCGGGCGGCGGCGGCGGCGGGATACAGCCATGGCGTGCAGATCGACGCCGACGGCCAGCACGATGCGTCCGCGCTGCAGCGCCTGCTGGAGGAAGCCGCGCGGCATCCCGCGGCGGTGATCACCGGAGTGCCGGTGTACGATGCATCGGTACCGAAAAGCAGGCTCTATGGCCGTTACCTTACGCATCTGTGGGTGTGGATCAACACGCTGTCCTTCGAAATCCGCGATTCCATGTGCGGCTTCCGGGTCTATCCCCTGCAGCCGGCGCTGCGCGTGTGGGACGAGCAGCGGGTGGGCGGCCGCATGCAGTTCGACACCGAGATCCTGGTGCGGCTGTTCTGGCAGGGCGTGCGGGTGATCAGCGTGCCGACCCGGGTCAGCTATCCGGCCGATGGCGTGTCGCATTTCGACCTGTGGCGCGACAACCTGCGCATCACGGCGATGCACACCCGTCTGCTTTTCGGCATGCTGCGGCGGTTGCCGCGCCTGTTGCGGCAACGCGCGCAGGGGCAGGTTCAGCCATGAAGCGCAGCGCCGAGGTGGTGATCCAGGTGCCGTTTCATGACGTCGACCTGGTGGGTATCGTCTGGCATGGCCATTACGCCAAGTATTTCGAGATCGCGCGCTGCGCCCTGCTGGAAAGCTTCGACTACAACTACGACCGCATGATGGCTAGCGGCTACGGCTGGCCGGTGATCGATCTGCGCCTGCGCTACGTCAAGCCGGCGCAGTTCGGGCAGAACATCCGGGTGCGTGCCACGCTGCTCGAATGGGAGAATCGCCTGCGCATCGAATACCTGGTGACGGACGCGGCCAGCGGCGAGCGCCTGACCAAGGGCGAATCGGTGCAGGTCGCCGTGGCGATGGCCACGCGCGAGATGTGCCTGGTGTCGCCGGACGTGCTGTTCGAGCGCCTGGGCGAGCCGAAACCCCAATGAGCCTGAAGCTGCGCCGCCTGCTGCTGTCCGTAACGCTACTGCTGCTCGGCGGCGGCGCCCGTGCAGCCGATGAGCCGGCAGTGTTCGCGCATCCGCTGAACCCGGCCGCGATGTCGGCCCTGCTGGGGCCGGCGGCCAAACCGCTGGCCGCCGCGCCGGGCCTGCGCGGGCGCTTCGAGCAGCGCAAAACCCTGCCGGACCTGCCGCGACCGCTGCTGTCCACCGGCGAATTCCTGTTCGCCCGCGACCTCGGCGTGTGGTGGCACACGCGCACGCCGTTCGACTCGGTCTTTATCCTCACCCGCGACGGCGCGCGCAGCCGCGACGAGGGTGGCGCCGAGACCCGGGTCGGCGCCGACCAGCAGCCCGGCGTGGCGGTGGCCGCGCGCATCTTCTTCGCCCTGTTCGCCCTGGACTTCGAAGCCCTGGCCAAGGACTTCGACACCTACGGCATCGTCACCGGATCGGGCCCGACCGCGGGCTGGCAGGTCGGCCTGCGGCCGAAGCTGGCGGCGATGTCGGCGGTGTTCCGCGAAGCGGTAATCGACGGCGCCGCGCATGCCACGCGCATCGAATTGCAGGACACGCACGGTGATCGCACCGAGATCCTGCTGCCGGAGGTCAACATTCTGTCGGACGGCCTGACGGCGGCCGATCGCCAGCGCTTCGACTAGGCCGCTCCGATGCTGCGCACCGTCGAAGGCCGATTCCGGCTCTGGGCCGCGGCCATGCTGCTGCTGGTCGTGGTCTTCGCCGCCCTGGTGGCGCCGCGCATGCGCATCGAAACCAGCATCTTTGCCCTGCTGCCGTCCAACGAGCGCGATGCCGGCGTCGAGCAGGCGGTGGACGTCTATACCGACCAGCTGGCCCGCAGCAGCGTGTTCCTGGTCGGCGCCCGCGATTTCGCCACCGCCCGGAGCGCGGCCCAGGCCTTTGCCGGGGTTCTGGGCGCCAGCGGCGAATTCCCCCAGGTGCGGCTGCAGGTGGACCGTGCGCTGGCGGAAAGCGCCCGCGCCGACCTGCCTTACCGCGACCATCTGCTGGCCGCGCGTCACCGCGCCTGGCTGGAACAGGGGCAAGAGCAGCGTCTGCACGACGAAGCCCTGCGCGCGCTGTACACACCGGCGGGATTCATGCGGCCGTTCAACGCCGCGGAAGACCCGCTAGGCCTGCTGTCCGCCTTCGTCACCGAGCAGCGGCCGCCTACCGGCCGGGCGCGCCTGCAGGAGGATGTGCTGGCTCTCTCGGACCATGGCCTGAGCTATGTGCTGGTGCTGGCGCAGACCGGCGGCAGCGCTTTCTCGGTGTCCACCGAGGAGGCAGCCGGCAGGGCCATCGCTGCGGCGCGCGCCGCCGCCAGCGCGGCGGGGGCCAGCGACATCGTCGGTTCCGGCGTGATCCAGCACGCAGCGGCGGCGGTGGCCAGCAGCAAGCATGAGATGTCGCTGTTCAGCGGCATCTCGCTGATCGGTACGGTGCTGCTGATGCTGCTGGCCTTCCGCTCGCTGCGCCCGCTGCTGCTGACGGCGCTGGCCATGGCCTTGGGCGCCATTGCCGGTCTCAGCGCCTGCCAATGGGCCTTCGGGCAGGTGCACCTGGTGACCCTGGTGTTCGGCAGCAGCCTGATCGGTACTTCGGTGGACTACGCCATTTTCTTTTTCGCCGACCGCTTCCGCGCTCCCGCAGCCTGGCGGCCGGAGCAGGCGCCGCAGTTCGTCACCCCAGGCATCGCCCTGGGTTATCTGACCACCGCCCTGTCCTACCTGGCGCTGCTGCTGGCGCCGTTTCCGGGCTTGCGGCAGATCGCCACCTTCTCCGCGGTGGGACTGGGCGTGGCCTGCGGCTGCGTGCTGTTCCTGTTTCCGCGGCTGGCGCGGGACTGGCCGGTGCCGCCGCAGGCCCTGGTGCTGCGTCTGATCCGGCGCCTGGCGGCCCTGCCCCGCATCCGTTCACCGCGCCTGCGGATCGCGCTGGCGCTGGCGGCCCTGCTGTTTCTCGGCGGAGGCATGCTGCGCCTGGAGTTCCTCGATGACGTGCGCGCCTTGCAGAGCTCGCCGCCGGACCTGATCCGGCAGGAAGTGCGCATGCGCGAACTGCTCGGGCAATCCGCCGATCGCCGCTTCTTCCTAGTGCGCGGCGCTTCACCGGAACAGTTGCTGCAACGCGAGGAAGCCCTGCGCGCGCGGCTGGCGCCGCTGCTGGCCGACGGCCGCCTGGGCAATGTGCTGGCGGTGTCCGCGGCGCTGCCTTCGCTGCAACTGCAAGCCGCCAACCACGCCCTGCTGGCCGCGAAGGTTTACGCGGCGGACGGCCTGCTGCCGCGCCTGATGCGCGAAATCGGCTACGGCGAGGACGCCATTGCCAGGCAGCTCGGCGCCTTCAACGCCGGCAGCGCGCCCTTGCAGCCGCAGGCGTTCTTCGCCAGCGCCGCGTCGGAACCCTACCGCCCGCTGTGGCTGGGCCAGGTCGGCGACGGCTATGCCAGTGCCGTGACCCTGTTCGATGTGAGCGACGCCGACGCCGTGGCGCAGGCGGCGGCGGGCTTGCCCGGGGTGCGGCTGATCGACAAGCTCGCCGATATATCGGAGGTGCTGTACCACTACCGCCGCATCGCCCTGCTGTTGATCGCGGCGGTGTACTTGCTGACCGGCCTGCTGATGAGCCGGCGCTATGGCTACGGCGGGGCCGCCGCCATGCTCCTGCCGGCAGTCGGCGGCGGCGCCCTGGCGCTGGCGGTGCTGGCCTGGGCGGGTGTGCCGATCAACCTGTTCCACGTGCTGGCGCTGCTGCTGGTGATGGGCATGGGCTCGGACTACACCATTTTCCTGCGTGAGGCGCGCGGCGCCGAGGCGCCGGCGCTACTGGCGGTGGTGTTGGCAACGCTGACGGCGGTGCTGTCGTTCGGCCTGCTGGGCTTCTCCTCGACCCCCTTCATCCGCGCCATCGGCCTGGTGGAGGCCCTGGGCGTGAGTTTCGCGGTGATTCTGGCCCTGGCGCTGCGGCCGCTGCGCGCTGATACGCAAGACCAGGCAACTCAACCTTAGATGGGCGGACAGGTCCGTCGCTGCCAGCGGCGCTGCTAAGCCGATCTTCCTTGACAGGCTTCAGCCGATCGCAACCCTGACCGACTTGCCGACCCGGCTGAGCATTCCGACCAAGGCGTCGATGGTGAATTTTCCGACTTTCCTGTTCACTACATCCGACACCCTCGGGCGGGATACCATCAAGATCTGCGCCGCTTCGGCCTGTTTCAGATGGTTCTCCTCAATCCATGCGGACAGCTCATTCATCAGCTGCTCTTTCAACTGGCGTGTGTCGTTGATCTGCTTTTGCGAGGCTTCGTGCAGGCGCCTGGCTTCCTCGGCGGAAAAGCCCAACTCCAGGAACAGGTTGGCTCCCGGCTTCGTCACATGACGGATTTCAGTGTCGATCTTCATTGCTTGGTCTTCCTCGCGCTGGCCACGGCGCGATAACGCGCCTCGGCTATGCCCTTGTCATGTTTGCTCGTCACCTCGGTCTTCTTCTGGAAGCAATGCAGCACGTAGATAGCTTCCTCGAACTTGGCGACATAAAGCACCCGAAAAGCACCACTGCTATCCTTGATCCGGATTTCCTTGGTACCCGCACCGACATCATCGAACGGCTTCCAATCATCCGGCTCCAGACCGGCTTGCACCTTCCCTAGTTGAAACCCGGCGGATTTGCGGGGATTGTCC
>Ga0302314_10008152_pt1 | contig 18704 bp, 12 predicted proteins | sample III_Palsa_N2_3_FD_200533 | JGI IMG/M metagenome (GOLD analysis project Ga0302314, IMG submission 200533) | Peat permafrost microbial communities from Stordalen Mire near Abisko, Sweden - III_Palsa_N2_3 | ecosystem: Environmental > Terrestrial > Soil > Palsa > Peat permafrost | place: Sweden...
GTCGCCCTTGGCGACGACGTCGCCGACGACCTCGGCGAGCGCGGCCAGAACGGCGTCGGCGTCCTTGCGGGTCACCTCGGCGCGCTCGGACAGAGCGGCCACCAGCTCACTGCGGTTCATGTGTACTCCATTGATGTCTGTCGCATTGCGATCATCGGCTGCCCGTTGCGGTCCACGGCTGCCATAGCGATCCTTGGCTGCCCGTGAGGACCGCCACACCGGCTGCCGAGCCGCCATCGTTTCGATGGCTCACGGCAGTCCGAGGAACTCATTCGGTGCCCCAGGCTGCGCAAATCTCTTGCCTTGGCACGAATCCTGCCCTCATCACCGTCGGGAAAGCGAATCCGGCACCCGCGAGAGTCACACGAACAGCGCCACATGCTGGGCATGGTGACGATCCGTCTGGCGTCGCCCCGACCCGGGTGGGCGGGCCGACATACTCTCGGCGGACACTCTAGGCGGACGTTCCGTACTTGTCGGACGCGGCACGCCGGTGCAGGGATACCGTACGCCCTGGGGTGAGAACCCCCCAAAACGGGTCTCCGCTCAGCTCAGACGCGGAGGGCGGGGAAGCTCCCGGTCTCCCCGGACGCCCCCGGCGCGACCTGTGCCGTACCGGCGGCCTGGGCGGCCTCGCGGACGGCGGCGGCGACGGTCTTCGCGACGTCCGGGTGGAAGACGCTGGGGATGATGTAGTTCGCGTTCAGCTGGTCCCGGCTGACGGTCCCGGCCAGGGCGCGGGCGGCGGCGATCATCATCTCGCTGTTGACGGTCCGGCTCTGCGCGTCCAGCAGGCCGCGGAAGACGCCGGGGAAGACCAGCACGTTGTTGATCTGGTTGGGGAAGTCGCTGCGGCCGGTGGCGACCACCGCGGCGGTCTGCCTGGCCACGGACGGGTCGACCTCGGGGTCGGGGTTGGCCAGGGCGAAGACGATCGCGTCCGGCGCCATGGTGGCGATGTCGTCGCCGTCCAGGACGTTGGGCGCCGAGACGCCGATGAACACGTCCGCGTCGCGCACGGCCTCCTTGAGGCTGCCGGTGCGCTCACTGCGGTTGGTGTTCTCGGCGATCCAGCGCAGCGAGTCGTCGAGGTCGCCGCGCCCGCGGTGGACCACACCGTGCACGTCGGCGACGGTGGCGTGGTTCACACCGGCGTCCAGCAGCAGCTTCAGGATCGCCGTTCCGGCCGCGCCCGCACCGGACATGACGACCCGTACGTCGCCGATCTCCTTGCCGACGACCTGCAGCGCGTTGGTGAGCGCGGCGAGGACGACGATGGCGGTGCCGTGCTGGTCGTCGTGGAAGACCGGGATGTCCAGGGCCTCCCGCAGCCGGGCCTCGATCTCGAAGCAGCGCGGCGCGGAGATGTCCTCCAGGTTGATGCCGGCGAAGCCGGGCGCGATGGCCTTGACGATGGCGACGATCTCGTCGCTGTCCTGGGTGTCCAGGCAGATCGGCCAGGCGTCGATGCCCGCGAAGCGCTTGAACAGGGCGGCCTTGCCCTCCATCACGGGCAGGGCGGCCATGGGGCCGATGTTGCCGAGCCCGAGGACCGCGGAGCCGTCGGTGACCACCGCGACGCTGTTGCGCTTGATGGTGAGCCGGCGGGCGTCCTCGGGGTTCTCGGCGATGGCCATGCAGACCCGGGCGACGCCCGGTGTGTAGATCATGCTGAGGTCGTCGCGGTTGCGGATCGGCAGCTTGGAGGACATCTCGATCTTGCCGCCGAGGTGCATCAGGAAGGTGCGGTCGGAGACCTTGCCGATGGCGATGCCCTCGACCGTCCGCAGCTTGTCGACGATCTCCTCGGCGTGCGCCACGGAGGCGGCGGCGATGGTGACGTCGATGCGCAGCGACTCATGTCCCGAGGCGGTGACGTCGAGGCCGGTCACGGACCCGCCCGAGGACTCCACGAGGGTGGTGATCTGGCTCACCGCGTTGCCGCGGGCCGGGACCTCCATCCGCACCGTGATCGAGTTCGACACGCTTGGCACGGTCGCCATCTGTCCTTCTTCCCTTTGGCGCTTGGCGCTGATCGCTGTTGCCTGGTCCACTTCGCATCGTCCCACCTACCGGCTGGTAGGTGGAAATATTGTTCCGCTGCGCGGATCAGCGGGGCCCGGAGCGGGGCGGTGCAGAAGTTTCCTCGGCGAAGGGAATGCGTTCGCGGGAGCCTTTGTTAGTCTGTCTGTACGGCACCGGCTCGATCCAAGCCCCCGGGCCCAACCTTAGTCGCTTCGAGCGACCACTTGCCGCGAGGCGAGCATGGCGGGTCGGTGTCGTCCAGACGTCAACTGAGGCCCCCCACCTACCCGGTGGGGGGCCTCAGCAGTCCGCGCCCCCGCAGGGCTACTGCAGCAGCGCCGGCACTCCGTCCGAGTCCGGCAGGTCCAGCGGACCCGACAGCACCGTGAGCCGCTGCGTCGCCCGCGTCAGGGCCACGTAGAGCACCCTCAGCCCCGCCTCCGACTCGCCCGCGATGCCCGAGGGGTCCGCCACGACCGTGGCGTCGTACTCCAGCCCCTTGGCCTCCAGGCTGCCCAGCGCGACGGCCCGCTCCCCCAGGTCGGCGACCCAGCCCGCGGCCTCGGCCCGGCGGTCCATCGGGACGACGATGCCGACCGTGCCGTCGACCTCCGCCAGCAGCCGCTCGACCTCGGCCCTGGCCGCCGCGCCCACCTGCTCCTCCGCCGCGACCGACACGAAGCGCGGGTGCACCCCGGTGGAGCGCACAGCGTTCGGGGAGGGCGTGCCCGGCGCGGCCTGCGCCAGGATCCTCGCCGCCACCTCGGCGATCTCCGCCGGGTTCCGGTAGTTGGTGGTCAGCGTGTAGCGGCGGCGCGGCTTGCCGCCCAGGGTCTCGTCCATCGCGGCCTGCGCCTCGGCGGGGTCGATCCAGGAGCTCTGGGCCGGGTCGCCGACGATCGTCCAGGTCGCCTGGCGCGCCCGGCGGCCGATCATGCGCCACTGCATCGGGGTGAGGTCCTGCGCCTCGTCCACGATGATGTGCGCGTACTCGGTCCGCTCCGTCGCGTCGCGGCGCTGGTCGTAGGCGCGGCGGCTGCGCTCGGCGAAGGTGGTGACCTCCTCCAGCCCGGTCAGCAGGTCCGCCGGGTTGACGTCCCGGGTGCGGGCCCGGGCCGGCTCGCCCAGCTGCTGCTGGAGCTCGTCCAGCAGCGCCACGTCGTGGGCGCTGAGACTGCCCTTGCCGTCGTCGTCCAGGTGCCGCCAGGAACCCGCGATCAGCCGCGACTCCTGCTGGCTGAGGGAGCCGCGCACCAGCCGGTTGATCCGGCGCTGGTCGCGCAGCGTCGCCAGCACCCGGCGCGGCGTCAGGGAGGGCCACCAGGCGTCGAGGAAGGCCAGGAAGCCGTCCAGCTCGCTGACGTACTCGTCGAAGCCCTCCCGCTCGCGCTGCTGCTGCTCGCGGTCGAGCCGCTCCGTCGCCCGGGGGCGGGTGCGCAGCAGCAGCGACCACAGCGCGTCCAGCAGCAGCCTGCGGGCACGGGGCCGCAGCAGGTTGATCGGGGTGGTCCCGGCGCCCAGGACCGTGCGGCGCAGGTTGCGCAGCGTGTTGGCGTCCAGCCGCAGCACCTCGCCCATCGCGGCGACCCGCAGCTCGACCGGGGTCTCCTCGACGTCCAGCGCCGAACGCGCGGCACGGCGCATCAGCGCGACCATCCGCGAGGAGCCCTTGACCCTGGCCGCCTCCGGACTGTCGTAGGTGTCCGCCTCGATGCCGTCGACCAGGCTGCCGACGGCGCGGATCGCGACCTGGCCCTCCTCCCCCAGCGCGGGCAGCACGCCCTCGGTGTAGGAGACCAGCAGCGGCGTGGGGCTGACCACCAGGATGCCGCCGGCGTAGCGCCGCCGGTCCTGGTACAGCAGGAAGGCCGCGCGGTGCAGGGCCACGGCGGTCTTGCCGGTGCCGGGACCGCCGGTGACCAGGGTCGCGCCGGCCGCGGCGGCCCTGATCACGATGTCCTGCTCCTGCTGGATGCTGGAGACGATGTCGCGCATGGTGTGGCCGCGGGCCCGGCCCAGGGTCGCCATCAGCGCGCCGTCGCCGACGATCGCCAGCGGCTCGCCGTCGAGCACGGGCTCCAGCTCCGGGCGCAGCAGGTCGTCCTCCACGCCGAGGACCTTGCGGCCGCGCGAGCGGATCACCCGGCGGCGCAGCACCCGTCCCGGCTGCAGCGGGGTGGCGCGGTAGAACGGGGCGGCGGCGGGCGCACGCCAGTCGATGACCAGCGGGCCGTACTCGGCGTCGAGCACCCCGATCCGGCCGATGTGCAGGGACTCGGCGACGGTCGGGTCGGCCGGGTCGAGCGGCGTCTGCGAGGGGAAGCCGTCCTCCTCGGGGGCGTCGGGCTGCTGCAGGTCGATCCGGCCGAAGAGGAAGTCCTCGAACTCGCTGTTCAGCCGGTTCAGGTGCGCCCCGGCGCGGAACACCTGGGCGTCGCGCTCGGCGAGCGCGCCGGGCGTGCCCACCTGGACCTTGCGGCTGGCGTCGTCGAGGATGAACTCGGCTTCGGCCAGCTTCTCCTCCAGGCGGTGGTACACCCGGTCGAGATGCCGCTGCTCCACCGCGATCTCGCGGTCACGCAGCGTTTCGGCCTGCTTGTCGGCGTGCTTGTCGTCGGTGTCGGTCGTCCTGCTGGGCGCGGACATGAGCCCCCTCGTACGTGGTCTGCGGCGCCTCCCCTCGATGGTGAAAGGGGGACGGGCAACCCTACGCCATGAGACCGCCCCGTGGGGTGATGATCTGCCGCTCGCGGGCCTCCGGTGCATGGAATCGCAGCAGGTCGCGGGCCACCGGGGGTTCCGTCCCGGCCCCAGCGGGACTCCGCCGGGGCCGGGACGTTCAGACCGGGATCAGCCCTGGGTGGGCATGGTCTGGGCCCCGCTGGGAACCTGGGGGTCGGGGTTCTTGGCGACCTCCTGCTGGGTGGTCAGGAACTCCTGGGCGATGGTGGCGGCCTGCAACTGGGTGTTGCCCTTGGGGAATCCGGCCGGGCTCCTGCCGAACTGCAGCGAGGAGGTGAAGTCGCCCATGGTGGACCGGCGGTAGGCGCTGATGTTGGGTTCCTTCACGCCGAAGCGGCGCTCCAGGATCCGGATCAGCGACGTGTGGTCCATGAGGGTGGAGTCGACGTAGCCTCCGGCGGACCAGGGCGAGACCACGACGGTCGGCACCCGGAAGCCGAGGCCGATCGGCTCGCCGTCGACGAACTCGTCCGGGGTTCCGGCCGGGGCGGTGGGCGGCAGCACGTGGTCGAAGTAGCCGTCGTTCTCGTCGTAGGTGAGGATGAACAGCGTCTTGGCCCACACATCGGGGTTGGACGCGATGGCGTTGAGCTTGGACGCGATGTACTCGGCGCCGCCGGCGGGGGTCCAGTCCGGGTGCTCGGACTGCGTGGACGGGGCCACCAGCCAGGACACCTGCGGGAGCCGGTCGTGCTTGGCGTCGTACTCGAACCAGCCGGCCGACTTGTGGGTCATCGCGCCCTTGTGGAGCGGCGAGCTCGGCGGCGCGTCGGCGTACTGCTTGAACCAGGCGAGGGAGTTGTCGTCGTAGTTGTCCTCCTCCTGGTAGACCTGCCAGGTGACGCCGGCCGCGGTGAGCCGCTCCGGGTACGTCGTCCAGCTCAGGATCGGGTTGTTGTAGGCGGGCGTGTCGTCGGTGACCGGGCCGCCGCCGGTGCCGTTGGGGTCGACCATGCCGGTCCACATGTAGAGCCGGTTGGGGTTGGTCGGGCCGAGCACCGAGCAGTGGTAGTTGTCGCAGACGGTGAACGCCTCGGCCAGCGCCCAGTGGAACGGGATGTCCTCCTGGGTGAAGTGGCCCATGGTCATCGCGCCCTTGGCGGCGATCCACTGGTCCATCGCGCCGTTGTTCCACGCCTGGTGCTGGGTGTCCCAGGCGTGCGACAGGCCGGGCGTGGCGGCGGCGTTGGTCGTGGTGGTGTCCAGGTGGAACGGCAGCAGGTAGCCGTCGGTGTGCGAGGCGTAGGGCTGCTGGAACACCGGGTCGCCGTTCGGCAGCTTCATGGCGTCGGGGTCGGAGAACCCGCGGACGCCCGGCAGGGTGCCGAAGTACTGGTCGAAGCTGCGGTTCTCCTGCATCAGGATGACCACGTGCTCGATGTCGGTGAGCCGGCCCTTGCGGGACTGGCCCTGGGAGGCGGCGAGCGCCTTGCGGACGTTCAGCGGCAGCGCCAGGGACGCGGCGGCAGCCGCACCGGTGCCGAACAGGCGACGGCGGGAGATCGAGGGGTTCATCAGTGTCTTTCTGGGCTGGTCAGCCGGCGGCGGGGGCGGGGGTGAACTCGACGATGCGGCCGTTGCCGCTGTCGGCGACAAAGATCTGGCCGTCGGGGGCGACCGCCACGGCGATGGCGTTGGCCAGCTCGCCGGGGCCGACGGCGCCGAACTCGTTGAGGTAGGGGCCGTCGGTCTCGAATTCCTTGGCCAGGCTGTAGTCGGGGTCGGTGACGAACAGGTGCCCGGAGCCGTCCAGGGCGACGTCGCTGGGGCTGGAGAGGCCGCCGAGGTCGCTGCTGGTGCCGCTGCCGATCCGGTTGAGGACGGTGTTCGCCTGCGAGAGCTCGACCACCTGGTTGGGGCCGCCGTCGTCGATTCCGGCGTCGGCGACGTAGATGTCGCCGGAGGCGTCGAGTGCCAGGCCCTCGGGGCGGCCCAGGCCCGAGGTCAGCGACTTCAGGTAGGCGCCGGTGCCGCTGAACTCCACCACCCGGGAGTTGCCGGTGTCCCCGACGAACACATCGCCGGAGGCGTCGACCGCGACCCCCTGCGGCTGGCTCAGCGCCTTGCCCCCGGCGGTGGTGTACTGGCGGACGAACGCGCCCTTGGCGTTGTACTCGACGACCCGGTTGTCACCGGTGTCGGCGACATACGCGTTGCCCGCCGCGTCCAGCGCGATCGCGGTCGGGCCGTTGAGCCGGCCCGCGCCCGCCTTGGTGAAGCTGTGGAGCAGCTTGCCCGCGGCGGAGAACTCCTCGACCCGGTTCTCGCCGGCGTCGGTGACCCAGACATTGTTCCTGCGGTCGACCGCGATGCCCTGGGGGTTGCTCAGGCCGGTCCCGAAGGCGGCCTTGAAGGTCGGCGGCGCCACCGGGGGCACAGCGGTGACCGTGAAGGTGACCGGCTTGGCCAGCCAGGTGTAGCCGTTGTCGTAGAGGAAGTAGGCGATATAGCTGCCGGGAGCCAGGTTCGCGGTGCTGAACGTGGTCGTCCCCGAGGCGTTGGTGACCCAGTTGTAGGTGGTGGAGGCGCAGACGGACTTCTGGTTCACCGGCCCGCAGCCCGGGTCGGAGTACAGCCCGACCCAGTTCTCGGAGTTCACCTTGCCGGCCGGGATGCCGTAGACGAAGGTGATCGACTGGCCCTGCTGGACCGAGGTCTCCTGGGCCGACAGCGTCCCGGGCAGCGGAACGGCGGTGACCGTGAAGGTCACCGGCTGGGCCAGCCAGGTGTAGCCGTTGTCGTACAGGAAGTACGCGATGTAGCTGCCGGGAGCCAGGTTCGCGGTGCTGAACGTGGTCGTCCCCGAGGCGTTGGAGATCCAGTTGTAGGTGGTGGAGGCGCCCACGTACACCTGGTCGACCGGGCCGTTGCCCGGGTCGGAGTACAGACCGACCCAGTTGTTCGACAGCACGGCGGAGGCGGGGATGCTGTAGTCGAAGGTGATCGACTGGCCCTGCTGGACCGAGGTCTCCTGGGCCGACAGCGTCCCGACGATCCCCGGGGTCGTCGTCGCGGAGGCCGCCCGGGTCACTGCGTGGGAGGTGGTCCGGGCGGCTGCGGTGGAGTTGGCTGATGCGGCGTCGGCTGCACCCGCGCTGCTGAGCACCCCCACCACTGCCGCTGCCACGGATGCGGCCAGGGCTGTGCGCACATGGCGGCGTGCCCTGGGAGGTTGGATGGCCAAAGCGGGACTCCTTGTATAGACAAGTTGGAGCTGGCGCGTAGATCGTCACCTCCCGAGGAGCGACCTGTCGACAGCCCTGAGCCCATCCCGCCAACGTTTACGTCGCGGTTTCCGGAGTGTTCACGTCCGCGCCACCGGAGCAGTGGAATCCCTCGACAACTGACCGATGAGTAAGGAGGTACGGGGTGTCGGCCGATGATTCGCAGGCGCCTGTGCATGTCCATGAAGGAATCCCAGGCGGACCCCGGACGGTCCGCGCCGTCCCGGAACAGCAGAAACGCCCCCGACCGCGCCGATGGGCGGGTCGAGGGCGTTGTGCCATGGGGTGTGGTGGAGGTGGCGGGAATCGAACCCGCGTCCTGTGGTGTGAAACCAGGGCTTCTCCGAGCGCAGTCCGCTGTGCTTTTCTCGGCCCCGGCAGTCACACGGACAAGCCGCCGACAGGCCCAGTCACTGTTTGATTTCCCGCCTCCCCCCGTGACCGGGTGAGACGGTTGAGTTCCCTAGATTATGCCAGGGTCCGGGACGGGAACACGCCCGGTCTGACAACTTCGGCTACTCGCTCAGGCGGCGAGGCTGAAGTGATCGCGCTTGGAATTGGCGATTATGTTTTGCGACACGTGGTTAACGAGATCATTGCCGCGTTTCTCGGCTCGCTTCTCCTGATTCGACATCCCCAGTCGAAACCGATCACCCCCATGGGGTGCTGTGCAGTTGTCAATGCGGGCCTTCCATCGCCCGCAGCCCCGCGTGGACCTGGGGGGCCCGGCGGAACACCTTCATCCTACGACCCCGCCGAGGCGGGGGTCCAGTTCATTACCGCTGCAGGCGGCTAGGCCCGCGCGCGGCGGCGCACCGCCGACAGCGCGCGGTCCGTCTCGCGGCGGTCCTGCTTCTCCCGCAGGGTCTGCCGCTTGTCGTGCAGCTTCTTGCCCTGGGCCAGTGCCAGCATCAGCTTCGCCCGGCCGTCCTTGAAGTACAGGGACAGCGGGACCAGTGTGAAACCGGACTCGCGCAGCTTGGAGTCCAGCTTGCGGATCTCCTCCTTGTGGAGCAGCAGCTTGCGCTTGCGCCGGGCGGCGTGGTTGGTCCACGTGCCCTGCGCGTACTCCATGATGTGCACGTTGTGCAGCCATGCCTCGCCGCCGGTGATCTCGGCGAAGCCGTCCACCAGCGAGGCGCGGCCGGCCCGCAGCGACTTGACCTCGGTGCCGGTGAGCACCATGCCGCACTCGATCTCGTCCAGGATGTTGTAGTCGTGCCGCGCCTTCTTGTTCTGCGCGACGATCTTGCGTCCGGGGTCCTTTGCCTTCGCCATAATGCGGGCCATTCTCGCACTTGGACGGGCCGGTCGGCACCGGGGTTTCCCCCGGGCCGCCGCCGGTCAGACCCGGAGGTACTTGCGCAGGGTGAGGAACGCGGCGATGGAGGACATGCCCACACCGATCACCAGGATCAGCGGCATCACCTGGAAGACCGGGCCCCAGCCGATGAAGTTGATGAGCGAGATCTGCTTCGAGAGGAAGTGGTCGACCAGCAGGTACTTGCCGGCCATCAGCATCCCCGACGCCAGTGCCGCGCCCACCACGGCCGCGAAGGCCGCCTCGGCGATGAACGGCATCTGCACATAGAAGTTGGAGGCGCCGACCAGCCGCATGATCCCGGTCTCGCGCTTCCGGCTGAACGCCGACACCCGCACCGTGTTGACGACCAGCAGCATGGTCACCCCGAGCATGATCGCCATGATCGTCCAGGCCACCACCTGGGCCCCGTTCAGCAGGTTGAACAGCGGCTTCAGCACCTCGTTCTGGTCCTGAACGGTGTTGACCCCGGGCATGCCGCCCACCATGCCGCTGATCTCGTCGTACTTCTGCGGGTCCTTCAGCTTGATCATGAAGGAGCTCTCCATGCCGGCCGCGGTGACGTCGGCCAGCAGCGGGTTGTTCGGCTGCTCCTGCTTGAAGATCTGCAGGTTCTGCTCCTGCGTCTCCGAGTAGATCTGGTCGACCAGCCCGCTCTTCTCCAGGGTCGCCTGGACCGCGGCCATCTGCGGCCCGGTGGCCGGGCCGCCCGCGCAGTTGCTGCCGGGGATGTTCGCCGTGACGTCGGTCTTGTTGCAGAAGTAGACCGAGACCTCGACCTTGCTGTCCCAGTAGCCGCGCATATTGCCGACCTGGTCGTTCAGGAGAATGGCCGCTCCCGCCAGGGCGAGCGAGAGCGCCACGCTCACGATGACCGCGATGGTCATCGTCAGATTGCGACGGAGACCCACACCGATCTCCGACATGACGAACTGTGCTCGCATGACTTCCTAGCTGGTCGTGGCGTCCGCCCGATGCGGTCGCCGAGAAGCGGGTGGCTCCGGCTCAGTGCTGGTAGCCGTACACGCCGCGGGACTGGTCGCGGACCAGGTGGCCCTTGTCCAGCTCGATGACGCGCTTGCGCATCTGGTCCACGATCTCCTGATCGTGGGTGGCCATGAGCACCGTCGTACCGGTCTGGTTGATCCGGTGCAGCAGCTTCATGATGCCGACGGAGTTCTGCGGGTCCAGGTTTCCGGTCGGCTCGTCCGCGATCAGCAGCATCGGGCGGTTCACGAACGCGCGGGCGATCGCCACGCGCTGCTGCTCGCCACCGGAGAGCTCGCCGGGCATCCGGCCCTGCTTGTCGGCCAGGCCGACCAGCTCCAGGACCTCGGGGACGACCTTGTTGATCACGGACTTGGACTTGCCGATGACCTCGAGCGCGAAGGCGACGTTCTGGCCGACGGTCTTGTTGGGGAGAAGGCGGAAGTCCTGGAAGACGGTGCCCAGCTGGCGCCGCATCTGCGGGACCTTCCAGTTGGACAGCTTGGCCAGGTCCTTGCCGAGCACATGGACCTCGCCCGTGCTGGGCCGCTCTTCGCGCAGCACCAGCCGCAGGAACGTCGACTTGCCGGAACCTGAGGAGCCGACCAGGAAGACGAACTCGCCCTTCTCGATCTCGAGCGAGACATTGTCCAGGGCAGGACGGTTCTGCTTGGGATACGTCTTGGAGACGTTGTCGAATCGGATCACGGCTGCATCACGGTGGGCCAGTCTAGGTGGACGGCGGCGCGTGTATCCCGGAAACCGGAACCTTCGCCACCCTCTTCGCGGACAGGGACTTTGGGGCAGTGCGCAGTGGCTCCCCCCGGTTGGCCGACCTTACGCGAAGCCGACGCCCGCTCGCAGTCGCCGACCGCGAATCGTGGGGGACTTCACGGCTAAATCGGACTAAATAGCAACAAATGATTGCTCTGGGACCGGGGAATCACAGGCACCTCCTCGCGCTGCGCTCAACCGTCCGGGAGGAACCCGACCGGATCGCGTTCGGCATGGCACAGTGGAGGGAACCCGACCGGCACGATGTCTCGTTGGGCAGGTCGAAGGAGGAGATCGTTATGACGTTCGACCGTCCGGTGTGCGCCAACTGTGCCGGCCCCGTGAGTGAGGGGCGCTGCCCGACGTGCCGTGCGATCCGGCAGCGGATGCAGGAGGAGCAGCAGCAGAAGCTCTTCGGCTCGCTCTCCCCCGCCGCCCTGATGGCACTGATCACGGCCCTGGTCGCGTGCGCGCTGATAGCGCGGCACGCCTTCGCCTGAACCCTCCGGGCGTGAATTCCTGACCCCCGGGCGTCAGTGGCCGTGCTCCGGGGTCTTCCGCGGGCCGAAGCGGAACACCACTCCGCCCGCGACCAGCGTCAGCCCTCCGGCCAGCAGCCAGGGGGTGCTCCCGTCGGTTCCGGTCTCGGCGAGGGTCTGCCTGGCCGGCGGCGCGGTCATGGAGCCGGTCTGCGGCGGCTGGCCCGCCGAGGGCGGCGTGGCGGGCGCCGAGGCGGGCACCGAGGCCGGGGCGGACGCCGAGGCCGAGGAGGCCGGAGCGCTCTGGGACGCCTGGGCGGAGGCCGAGGGCGGCGGCGACGACACCGGCGCCGAGGCGCTGCCGCTGGGGCCGCTCGTCGACGTGGTCGACGAAGGGGTGTCCGAGGGGGTGGACGAGGACGCGTCGGCTGTGCCGGAGGCCGGGGTGACCACACCGGGGTTGGGCGAGAAACCGGGCACCGACTCGGCATTGGCCACGCCCGTCACCAGCAGCCCGAAGCCGGACAGCGCCAGTGCCGCACCCGCCACGCGTGCCACCCGCGGTCGTATGCCCCTGGCTCTTCTTCGGTGTCCCTGACGCACATCGGCCCCTCTCGACCAGCTGACGGCCCGCAGTCGCGGGCGCTGATCGGTCAGCATGGTGAAAGGAGGCCGGTGACGTCAACGGCGATCTGTCCGGTTATGGAAGCAGATCGCCGTTACCGAGATGAAATATTATGCGTTCTTCTCGTTCTGCTTGCGCCAGCGGATGCCGGCCTCGATGAACCCGTCCAGCTCGCCGTCCAGGACCGCCTGCGGGTTGCCGACCTCGTACTGCGTGCGCAGGTCCTTGACCTGCTGGTACGGGTGCAGGACATAGGAGCGCATCTGGTTGCCCCAGGAGTTGCCCGAGTCCTTCAGCGCGTCCATCTCCGCCTTCTCCTCCTGGCGGCGGCGCTCCAGCAGCTTCGCCTGGAGGACGTTCATGGCGCTGGCGCGGTTCTGGATCTGCGAGCGCTCGTTCTGGCAGGAGACCACGATGTTGGTCGGCAGGTGGGTGATGCGCACCGCCGAGTCGGTGGTGTTGACGCCCTGGCCGCCGGGACCGGAGGAGCGGTAGACGTCCACCCGCAGCTCGGACTCGTCGATCTCGATGTGGTCGGCCTTCTCGACGACCGGGAGCACCTCGACGCCGGCGAAGGACGTCTGGCGGCGGCCCTGGTTGTCGAAGGGCGAGATCCGGACCAGCCGGTGGGTGCCCTGCTCGACGGAGAGCGTGCCGTAGGCGTAGGGCACCTTGACGCCGAAGGTCGCCGACTTGATGCCGGCCTCCTCCGCGTAGGAGGTGTCGTAGACCTCGGTCGGGTAGCCGTGGCGCTCGGCCCAGCGCAGGTACATGCGCATCAGCCGCTCGGCGAAGTCGGCCGCGTCGACGCCGCCGGCCTCGGCGCGGATGTTGACCAGGGCCTCGCGGGCGTCGTACTCGCCGGAGAGGAGGGTGCGGACCTCCATCTCGTCCACGGCCTTCTGGACGGACGCGAGCTCTGCCTCGGCCTCGGCGCGGGCGTCCGCGTCGTTCTCGTCCTCGGCCAGCTCGAACATGACCGAGAGGTCCTCGATCCGGCCCCGCAGGGTCTGTACCCTGCGCAGCTCGCCCTGGAGGTAGGAGAGCTTGCTGGTGACCTGCTGGGCGGCGTCGACGTCGTCCCACAGGTCAGGAGCGGCCGCCTGCTCCTCGAAGACCGCGATGTCGGCCCGGATCTTGTCGAGGTCGACCACGGCCTCGATCGACGACATGGTCGTCTCGAGGGATTTGATTTCTTCGGAAGGATCGATGGCTGCCACGCCACCAGCCTAATGGCTCCGGCCCGCGGCCCGGGCCCCGAGGGCGGTCAGACGGTGTGCGTGTACAGGAGGCTGCCGCCGGGGGTGCTCACGAACAGGCCCACGCCGGTGCCGTCGGCGTAGGCGCCGGGGGCTCCCGGGGTGCCGCGGAGCGTGCCGACGGTCCAGTCCGTGCCGCCGGGGCCGGTCGCCGCCTCGGTGCCCGAGGCGCCGAAGACGTACTGGCTGCCGTCCGCCGCCAGGACGGCGTCCGGGCGGGTGGTGGTGATGACGCCGGTGACGGCCGCGGGCGTCTGCCAGACGCCGCCCGGCGCCGGGACGCGCAGTACGGGGCCGCCGTCCGCCGGGACGACGAAGGCGTCGAGACCGCCGCTGCCGTCGGCGGTGAGCGCGGGTGCGCCGGTGATGCTCCCGGCCGCCCTGACGGTCGCCCAGGGGCTCCAGGGGCCGTTGGAGCCGTTGGTGGCGGAGGTCGAGGACAGGCCGCTGCCGGTGCGGGCGACCAGGTAGATCCGGGTGCCGGTGAGCGCGGCGGCGGGCGGGGAGTCGACGTGGGTGCGGCCGTCCAGCTGGCCCCAGCCGGTCCAGCCACCGCCGTGCAGGGTGTTCTGGTAGACCAGCCCGTCGACGCCGGTCGCGAACAGCCGCAGGCTGCCGTCGGGCATGGCGACCGGGGCGGGCTCCCCGGAGACCTGTATGCCGGACACCGTGCCCCAGTGCCCGAAGCCGCCGTCGGGGCCGGCGCCGCGGGTGAGGTAGCGGACATAGCCGTCGGCGTCGGTGCCGAAGACATAGGCGGTGCCGCCGACCCGGGCCGCCCGTATCCCGTCGGCCAGCGGGACCGGCGGCGCGGGGGCCGTCGTCCAGACCGCCCAGACCGGCAGCGCGGCGACGGCGGGCGCGGCGGCCCCGGCCGGGGCGGAGGCGGAGCTGGAGGCGTCGGACGCGTCGGTGCTCGTGCCGGGCGTCAGGGCCGCTCTGCCGATTCCCTCGCCGCCCCGCCGGCCGTGCAGGTCGCTGCCGGCGAACGCCTTGTACGCGCCCAGCGCCACCGCGGCCACGACCAGCAGGGCCAGCACACTGGCGACCACCCTGCGGCGCCTGTGGACGGCCGCACCGGGACCGCCGCGCCTGCCGCCGGTCCGCCCGTGGGCGGTGCTGCCGCCGGGACGCGGCCGGTCGCCCGCGGCCCGCGCCGTGCGGGAGGCGGCGGCGAAGGACGCCAGCTCGTCCGCGCTGGGGCGGCGCAGGCTGGTGTGGGTGTCCCGGTTGGAGTCCGGCCGCGCGCCGGGGACCAGCGGGACCGCCGGTCCGCGTCTGCGCCTCGGGGCCCGCGCCTCGGCCTCCTCCGCCTCCTCGTCCGGGTCCGGGTCGGGCGGGAGGTCGAGGACGGCGGGCGGCAGCGCCGGGTGCGCGACGTCCAGCCGGGCCACCCCGGCCAGCGAGGGCAGCTGCTCGCGCAGCCGCGCGGCCAGCTCGGCGGCGCGCAGCCGGGAGGCGGGCGCCTTGGCCAGGCACTGCGAGACGACCTTCCACAGCTCCTCGGGCAGTCCCGGCAGGGGGGTGACGGCCTCGGTGACATGGCGGCGCAGCACCGCGCCGGTGTGGCCGCCGCCGAAGGGGGTGAAACCGGCCAGCAGCTCGTAGAGGACGGTGGCCAGGGCGTAGATGTCGACGGCGGCGCGCGGCTCCAGCCCCTCGATGACCTCGGGGGCGAGGTAGTCGGGGGTGCCGATGATCCTGGTGGCGCGGGTGCGCCTTGGCGCGTCGACCAGCCGGGCGATGCCGAAGTCGGAGAGCTTGGCCCGGGGCGCGCCGCCCGGGCCGGGCGAGGACGCCTGGTCGAGCAGGATGTTCTCGGGCTTCACGTCCCGGTGGACGATGCCGGCGGCGTGGGCGACGGCGAGGCCCTCGGCGACGTCGGCGGCGATGGAGACCGCGGCCTGCGGGGTGAGCGGGCCCTCGCGGTCCAGCCGGGACCGCAGGTCCGCGCCGTGGACCAGCTCCATGACCAGGGCGAGGTCGTCGCCGTCCACGACCAGGTCGTGCACGCCGACCACCCGGGGGTGGTCGAGGCTGGTGAGGGCGGTGCGCTCCTGGACGAAGCGGCCGACCAGGACCTGGTCGGAGGCGAGGTCCTCGCGCAGCAGCTTGATGGCCACCGGGCCCTCCGGCCCCTCGCCGAGCCACACCGTGCCGGCCGAGCCGCGGCCGATCACCTGGTGCGCGGTGTAGCGGCTACCGATCTTGCGTGCCAAGGCTGCTCCGTGCGGTGTGTCAGCGGTGTGTCAGCGACCAACGTACGCGGAGTGCGGCCGCTTGGGGGAATGCCGAATGATTAGCGCAGGTCGGATGTCGACAAAGCGTCAATCCTGCCGTCCGGGACCGCTAGTGGCCGGAGGTCGGCAGCCCCGAGGGAAGCGTGGGGACCTGGGGAATCTCGTTCTTGATCTTGTTGGCCGTCCCGAAGACCGAGTTCCACCAGTGCTGGACCTGGTGCCAGGCGCCCTCGACGTCGTGGATCCACTGCTGGACCGGGGTGAAGTACCAGACGACGGCGGCGATCACGGCGAGTATCACCAGCCCCCGCAGGCAGCCGGAGCCGGGGATGCGCATCCGCCGACGGCGGCGCGGGGGCCGGGGCTCGCGCTCACGGCGCGGCTCGGGCTCCGGCTCGCGCGGCGCCTCCCGGGGGACCTCGCGCGGGATCGCGCTGGGAGCCCCGCGCCTGGGCGTCGGGCTCGGCGCGGGCGCGTACTCCTCGGGCGGGTACGGCTGGGGCGCGTAGGGCTGCTGGTACGGCTCCGGCTGGTACGGCTGCTGGTAGGGCTGCTGGTACGGCTGCCGGTAGTCCTGCGGCGCGGCCCGGTACGGCGGCGGGGCGACCTGCGGCTGGGGCTGCTGCTCGGCCGGGACCGGGTAGCCGATCCTGGTCTGCTCGTTGCGGGTCCGCGCGGCCCTGAGCTGGCTCTCCCAGGGGTGGTGCGGGTCCTGCTCCCCGGGGGCCTGCTGCTGGGCCTGCGTCAGGGGCTGGGTCACCGGCTGCGTGAGCGGCTGCGTCATGGGCTCGGCCTGGGTGGCCATGACGGTCGCGGGCGGCATCACCCGGGTGGCGTCGGCCACCACCGCGCTGGCGCCGAACACCGTCGGCGCGGAGGGGTCGTAGCGCACCCCCTCCGGCAGCGTGGGGTCCTCGGCGGCAGTGGCCGCCGGCACCAGCAGCTCGCCGACCGCATAGGCCGCCTCGATGGCGGCGGGCGAGGCGTGCACCCCGACCCCGGCCGCGACGGTGCGCAGCGCCACCGCGACCTGCGCCGCGTCCGGCCGTTGCGCCGGGGACTTGCGCAGGCAGCGCTCGATCACCGTCCACAGCGGCTCGGGCAGGTTGCGGGGGCGCTGGGGCTCCTGGGTGAGGTGCGCCTGGAGGATCTGCAGCGGCCCGTCGCCCTGGAACGGCGGCCGCCCGGTGACCAGCTCGTAGAGCATGATGCCCGCGCCGTAGACGTCCACGGCGGACGTCTGCTCCCGGCCCTCCGCGGACTCGGGCGCGATGTAGGCGGGCGTGCCGACGAACTCGTGCGTACGGGTGATACCGGGCGAGTCGGCCAGCCGGGCGATGCCGAAGTCGGTGAGCAGCGGGTGCATCTGCTCGGCGCCCTCGCCGCCCCACTGCGTGGCCAGCAGCACGTTCGCGGGCTTGAGGTCGCGGTGCACGATGCCGTCGGCGTGGCTGGCGGCGAGCGCGTCGGCGATCTGCGCCATCAGCAGCGCTCCGGCGACCGGGCTGAGCGGGCCGTGCGACTGCAGGTACTTGTGCAGGTCGGGGCCGTCGACCAGGTCCATCACCAGGGCCAGCAGCTCGCCCTCGACCACCAGGTCGCGGACCCGCACGATGTTGGGGTGGACCAGCCGCACCAGCACCGAGCGCTCCCGCAGGAAGCGCATCACGATGTCGGGATCGGTCGCCAGCTCCTCCTTGAGGACCTTGATGGCCACCAGGTCGCTGCCGGGGCCGCCATCCTGGTCCCGGACCCTGGCACGCCAGACCGTCCCGGTCGCGCCGCGCCCGAGCGGCTCCTCCAGAAGGTACTTACTGCCGACCGGACGCACCCGTGCGCTCCTCGTTGTGCCTCGCGCCGTTGGGTACCGGTCCCCCCGGCCCCGCATCAGCTGTCTGCGTGTTCGACAACTCTAAAGGCTGGCGCGACCGAAGGGTCCGGGCAACGGGCCGAGCGGAATGAGCCGCCCCTTCTGGGACGCCAGGACCTGGGCGTACGGTTCCCAAGATCACTGCACCGGACGCCGTGGGCGTGTTGTCGGTGGCGGATGGGAAGATGCGTTCAGCACCGTTGCGCCTACTCCGCGCACGGGGTGATGGGTGATGCCGGGGCTGGGCGGAAGGGGCCGACGACGATGCAGATCCGGCTGAGCGTGTGCGGCCCGCGTGACGGCGGTGCGGCCGCGCCGCCGCATGTCCCAGGGCAGTCCGGCGGACCGGGCCGGGCGCCTGTCCCGGCGGTCGCCCCCCTGCGCACCGTGGACGTGCTGGTCACCGCACCGGCCGGGACCACCCTGGGGGCGGTGGCCGGGGCGCTCGCGGGCGCGGTCGGCTCGACCGGCGCACGCCAGGGGGCGCGCGGCGGGCGCTCCGCGACCCAGATCCACCTCTTCGTGGGCAGCCGACGGCTCGACGAACGCGCCGTTCTCGGCCATCCGCCGCTGGTGGACGGCGCGCTGCTGCGCCTGGACGAGCCCGACCCGGCCCCGGCCACGGACTCCCTCGCCTCCTCCTCGGCCGAACTGCGGATCGTCGGCGGGCCCGACGCCGGGGGCATCCATCTGCTGCACTCCGGGCTGATCAGGGTCGGCCGCTCCGGCGACGCGGACGTCCCGGTGGACGACCCCGACGTCTCCCGGTTCCACCTGGTGCTCGATGTCTCCGAGGACGGCCGGGTCACCGTCGCCGACAGCGCCTCGACCAACGGCACCACCCTGGACGGGCTCCCGGTCGGCCGGGAGCCGCAGCCGGTCCCGCCCGGCGCGCTGATCGGCCTCGGCGAGACCGTGCTGCGGATCGCCCCCGGGCGGCTGGACCGCACCGACCTGATCCCCGACGGACAGGGCCAGGTCCAGCTGGCGCCGAGGGCCCGGGTGGCGAGCGGCCCGCGCGGGCTCACCGCCACCGGCACCGGCAGCGGCACCCCCGCCCCCACCGCCAGGCCGCTGGCCACCCGGGCCCGGGAGCTGCTGGGCCTGCGCGGGCGGATCCCCCGCCCCGGCGGCCCCGGCACCCCCCCGGCCGGCGCG
>Ga0302314_10008153_pt1 | contig 18703 bp, 16 predicted proteins | sample III_Palsa_N2_3_FD_200533 | JGI IMG/M metagenome (GOLD analysis project Ga0302314, IMG submission 200533) | Peat permafrost microbial communities from Stordalen Mire near Abisko, Sweden - III_Palsa_N2_3 | ecosystem: Environmental > Terrestrial > Soil > Palsa > Peat permafrost | place: Sweden...
GGCCGGGGCGGCCGCCGCGATCAGGCCCGCGAGCGTGATCGCGGCGGCCGCGGCGATAAGGACACGCCTCATGACCGCCCGCCGGGCTGTCCGGCGAGCCGATCTCAGGAAGGTAAATGGCTCCATGATCCATCCCTGTGCCAGCCGCCGCCGTTCCGGCGGTCATCACAAGCCGGCATCCGGTATCAGCGTGAGCTAGGTTCCGGCGCGGCGCATGACTGCTGTTCGGGGATCATCGCCGATCAGGAGTAGTCGCCGGGGCGGTAGTCTTCGATCTCCTCGGGCCTGATCAAGCCGAGTTCGATGCACCGCGCGAGCAGCGCGAACTGCGAACGGCAGGGGCGGCCCGCGGCCGCGAACTTGGCCCGGGCTCGTCCGATGTACTGCCTGACCGTGCCCGCGCTGATGGGCTTACCGTCGCTCTTGGTGAGCCGGAAAGCGATCGAGGCATGGTCCAAGCCCTGGAACCAGTACTGAAGGGCCTGCCGTTCACGCTCCGAGAGCTTCACCGCGTCGAGCGCCTGGCGCTTGCCGTCGGCGGGCGCCCCGGTGTGCAGCATGCCGCCGGCCATCGACGGGGTGACGAACGGCAGGTCCCTGGCCACGGCCACGACGGTGTCCACGAAATGGCGGCGTTCGGCGCGCTTGTCGAGGAACGCCGACGCGCCTGCCTTCAGCACCGCCGCGACGATGAGCGGCTCGACGTGCACGGAGAAGACCACGACACGGTAATCCGCGTCGCAGAGGCCGGATATCTGGTCGGTCACCAGTTTCCCGCCGTTCTCCGGGCCGCCAAGCTCGAGGTCGAGCACCACGACGTCCGCGTCCCGTCCGCTTCCGGCCAGGACCGCCTCGATCGAGCTGCCGTCGGCCACGAGCACCGCCCGCTGCCGCGGATCGGCGGCGATCCAGGCCCGCACGCCCTCGACGACCACATCCATGTCCTCTACGAGAGCGACGCGGACGATCTCGTCCACCGCGCTTGCGCCCACAGCCGGTCCCCTCCTTCGTCGCACTCGCATTCAACAGAATCCGCCGGCCCGGCGGTCCGGCCGACCGGCAGCCGCCCGGCGGCTGAACCGGCCCCGGCTGGGGCAGGCGTGGTATCGGCCACAATCGCCACCGTTACTTCCGCGGCCGAAGCGACCACCGTGATCCGGGCGCGGGAGGCTGTCAGGGCGAGCACGTGGATGACCGGCTCGAGGAGCGCGCGCCTCACTTCCACGCCGAGGGCGGGAACGATTCCCGCGGCGGCGATCAGGTCCACGGCCACGCCGCGGCGCTCGGCCGCGTCGGCGCAAGCCCGCAGTTCGTGCGCGAGCGGATCAGGCACGTCGTCGTTCTCGACCAGGTGGCGGCGAAGCCTGGTGACCGCCAGGGCTATCTCCTGCCTGGTTCGCGTGTCCGCGAGGTCGAGTGTCCCGGCCGCCAGGCCATCGAGGTGCCGGGCAACGGTCGCGCGGATCATGTCGTACCGGGCTCGCCTGGCGGCCTGGATATCCTCGGCGGCCCGGCGCGCGTTCCTCGTCCTCGCCGCGGCGTCCTCGGCCTCGGCCGCTTGCCCGGCGATCACCGCCACCGCCCGGCTGCCGACGTAGATGGTGATCTGGAAGACGCTGCTCCCGCACCACCCCACCAGGAACATGGCGAGCTGCACCCGGCCGGTCTCGTGCAGCAGGGCGAGTGCGAGCAGGCCGATGGCCCCGTTGGCCGCGACAAAGGCCAGCAATTCGGTGACGGGCCGCCACCACAGCGCCACCAGCGCGAACCAGGCCGCCGTGGTGAAGCCGTACCCGCCGCGGCCGAAGAAGCCGCCGGGGATGGTGAGCTCGTTGACCAGCGCACCCGCGAGCAGGACGGCGCAGAGCGCCCAGGGCCGGGCCGCGGACCGCCAGCCATCGCGCCCCCGGCCGGGGCCCGGCTGGCTCGCGCGAAGCGAACAGGTCGCGCCCACACAGCCGACGACCGCGTACGTCACCCAGGTCGGCGCGCCGGACGAGACAAACCCGTGGCTCATCCAGACGACGACGATCAGCGGAAGCGACGCGACAACCGGCCACACCGACATCACCAGGATCGACACCCACAGGCCGCCGCGGGTAAAGCGCTCCCGCACCTCCGCCGCCGACCGCTGGGCGGCCGAAGAGGCGGCCATGGGACGGCTAGCCACGGTGCCACTCCAGTCTTACGGTGGTCCCGGCCCCCGGAACCGATCGGACGGTCGCGGTGCCGCCGATCGCGTCCATCCGGCCGGCGAGATCCTCGCGCAGGCCGAACCCCGTCATCGCCGCCGGGTCAAAGCCGCGTCCGCGATCGGTCACCGAGACGCACACCGCATCGGCGTCCCCGGTCAGGTCGATGACCGCCGCGTCCGTTCCCGCGTGGCGGACGACGTTCTCAAGCGCCTCGGAGACGGCGGAGGTGATCGCCTCCGCGACCGCGGCGGGCAGCGGAACCGGACGCAGGTCCGCGGCGACCCGCAACGATGGCCGATACCACGCCACCACCTGGGTAAGGCGTTCGTCGAGTCGCAGCGCGCGGCCCGCCGCCGCGCCCGGGCCGGGGGCGAGTGCGGGCAATTCCGCCAGCACGGCGGCCGCGCGTTTCCGCAGCGTCGGGCTCGATCCGGAGTGCAGCGCCATCGTCAGCGTCGTCAGCGGGCCGTTGTGAACCACCCGCAGCTGGGCTCGCTCGTCTTCTCGCCGGGCCAGCGCGAGCGCCGCCGCCGCTCGGGCCCGCTGGAGATCGAGGAACGAGCCCACGGCGGTCCGCTCGACTCGCAGCGCCGCCACCATGACCGCCGCGCCGATCAGGACCTGGGCCACCAGCACGAGCAGCGAGGTCAGGTCATCGCCGCCGCCGGCGAGACGCTGGCCGGCCACGAACGCCACCGCGGCGAGCAGCCCGGCGGGAACCGACAGCGGCGGCCCGCCGGCCAACTGCGCGGAGACCACCGTCATGGACACGATGAGGGAGACCCAGCTGAAGGTCCCCGGCAGGGCCGCCGCGGGTACCAGGTGCCCGACGGCTAGGCCGAGCGCGGCGGCCACCGCGAGGTCCAGGCCAACCAGCCACGGGCGCAGGCCGCGGCTCCACGCCACCGCCGCGTACACGGCCGTCCACCCGGCCACCAGGGCCAGCGCGGGTCCCAGCCACGCCCAGGACACGGGTGAGGTCGCACCCGTGATCGCCGCGGCCACGCCTACCACCGCGACCGCGCCGCGCAGCGCCGCTACCATCCGCGCCAGCCCGGCTCGCATCGGGCGCAGCGTCACCGGCGGTGCGCCCGGCGGCGCCGCGGGCTCCGTCAGCGCCGGCTCCATTGACGGCGAGAACATTCGCATCAGTCTGCCACCCAGGTATGGCCGGTTAATGCTTGAATTTGTGCGGCTCGGGATGGTCGCGTTTGTTTATAGCGGTGGATTCATAAAGCGCGGAGGCCACACGGCGGCGATAATGCGCCGATCACCTCAGCCATACCGCTTAGTGTGCTCCTTACCGCGTTCCGGGGCAATGAGAATGACTGGGTAAGCCGGGCTCGTTCATTACGATCGCCGTTGAAGTTTTTCTTAGAAAGAGAAACCGCCGGGGCGGGAGTTGCGGTCGGCCAAAAGGCCCGCGAGCGTCGAGATCGCGATCTCCGGCGGGGTGCGGGAACCGATGTTCAGGCCGATCGGGCGGTGCACCCGGGCGATGTCGCCGGGGGCCACGCCCAGGGCCTCGAGGGCCTCGACGTGCGGTCCGGCGTGGTGCGGGTTGCCCATGATGCCGACCCAGCGGGCCTTAGTGGCCAGCGCGTCGCGGAGCATGACGCCGAGCTCGCCGCGATGGTGGTCGGTGACCACCACGTCGGCGCCCTCCAGGTCCTCAGGCATGGCGTCGAGCACGGTGAAGCCGGCCATCCGCGCCCCGTCGGCCCGGACCTGATCCGGCTCGACGAGCAGGCCGCGGAAGCCGGCGTCGGTACCGTAGCGGAGCAGGAACCCGGCCACGGACGAGGCGAAGACCGCGACGAGCACCCGGTCACCACCCGGCCGGGCGGCCTGCCCGGCGGGCGCCGCGGTCGGGGCCGGGGCCGGAGCCGGGCCGTGGGCGACGGAGCAGGCGTCGTTCTCATCAGGCATGCCGTCAAGTCTGCTACATCCCGGCCGCCGTGGCCACGCGGGCGCGCTAAGGTCGGCGTTCATGGAGTTCCAGGAAGTAGTCCGGCGACGGCGCATGGTGCGGACGTTTACCGGCGAGCCGGTCCCCCAGGCGGTGCTCGACCGGATCCTGGCCAACGCGGTGCGCGGGCCCTCGGCCGGTTTCTCGCAAGGGCAGTCGTTCCTCGTGCTGACCGGGGCCGAGCTCACGCCGTTCTGGGCGGTGGCCGGGGACGCCGTCGCGGAGACGGCGCGGACGGCGCCGCTGGTGATCGTGCCGATGTCCTGCAAGCGCGCCTACCTCGACCGGTACGCGCAGCCCGACAAGGGCTGGACTGACCGGGACGAGGCGCGGTGGCCGGTTCCGTTCTGGCACATCGACACGGGCATGGCCGCGCTGCTGATCTTGCAGACGGCGGTGGACGAGCGGCTCGGCGCGGTGTACTTCGGGATCGTGCCCGAAGCGGTCGCGCCCTTCCGGGCCGCGTTCGGGGTGCCCGACGACCAGGAGCCGATCGGCGCGATCGCGATCGGCTTCGACGCCGAGACGGACAAGCGCGACCTGCGCTCCCGGCGCCGCGACCTCGGCGACCTGGTCCACTACGGCCGGTGGGCGGGCTAAGCGGGTCTCAGGGCGTGCCGCGGGTGCGCTCGCGCCCGGCCGGGACCGCGGCCTCGTCCGGCTCGTCCCCGTCGGCGCCCTCCTCGGCGACCTGCTTCGCTTCCTCGGCCGCGCCGTCGGATTCCTCGATCACCGCCCGCTCCTCGGCCTGAGCCTCGGACGGCGGGGCGGTGAGCCGCCAGGCCTCGCGCGTGATCACCTGGAACGCCCCGGCGGCGGGAATGGCGAGCAGGGCCGCGACGAAGCCGCCGAACAGGCCGCCGACCCAGTCGCCGAGCGACGCGGCCACCAGCACGGAGACCAGCACGAGCAGCGGCGAGATGCGGACCGTCTTGGACATGATGATCGGGTTGAGTATGTGGTTCTCGGTCTGCGTGTAGACGACGAAGACGATCAGCGTGATGATGCCCGCGGTGAGCGAGTGGAACGCGGCGAAGATCACGACGGGGATTCCGGCCAGGGCACCGCCGATCATCGGCAGGAAGTCGACGAGCGCGACCCACAGCGCCCACAGCAAGGGGAACGGCACGCCGAGGATCCCGAGGTCGATGAAGACCACGACGCCGCAGATGAGCGAGGTCAGGAAGTTGCCGAGCATGTAGCCGGTGACCGAGCGGTTCACCTGGGACGCGACCGCCTGCACCTCCTCCGCCTGCCCCGGGGACAGCATCGAGAGCACGCCCCGGCGCAGCCGGGGCCCCTCTAGGAGCAGCAGCAGCACCAGGACGAAGATCGTGACCAGCTCGATGAGCAGCGACCCGGCGGCCTTCCCGACCGATAGCGCCGGCGCGGAGATGTCCTCACCGAACGTCGCCAGCTTCGACGAGTTCTGCTGGACCCACTGCTGCACGTGGTAGCGCGTGACCAGCTTGCCGAGCCAGCCCTGGCCGTGCTCCGCGCGGCTGACATAGGTGGGGAGGTTGTTGGCCAGGTGGGTGATCGCGTTGACCAGCGGGTACCCGAACGCGACGGACAGCCCGAGGAACACGATGATCACCAGGACGGCGACCACGGAAACCGCCAGCCCGCGCCGCTTCACCACGTACCGCTCGGTCACCCCCACCACCGGGTTGAGTAGCAGCGCGAGGAACCCGGCCACGACCAGCAGCAGCAGGACGTCCTTGAGCCGGTAGATCAGCTTGCCGGCCAGGTAGAAGGCGGCGATGGCCACGATGGCCACGATGATGGTGCGCAGCGGCACCCGGCGTATCTCGGCCGCGTCCCACAGCCGGCCGAGCCGGTACCCCAGCTGGCCCCGGCTGCGCTCGCCCTGTTCGGTCACCCTCGCCTGCCTCGTCCCTCGTTCACGCTTCCAGCATGCCAGGCCGCCTGCACAATCAGGGTGATCGCGGGCAGATGTCCCGGCCTGGCTGACATCGGTGTCGTTACCGAGTCCTGCTACTGCCCAGGGCCGGGCGGGCTATTCAGCACGAGAGCAGTCCCTGCGCCTGCTTGGCCGCGAGCACCTTCCGCGCGGCGCTGTCCACCACCGCGCGGAAGGACGCGTCGGCTGACGCGCGCGCGACCACGGCCGTGGCCATCTCCTCGGCCGGGGCGATGGACTGCGACGTGATCAGGTCCCCGCCCGCGTCGAGGAACTCGGTGGCCCGCTGGCTGGCCGGGATCGACTGCACGGCCGCGGCGTCGCCCAGGTCGTCGGAGACGATCACGCCGCCGAAGCCCAGGCCGGAGCGGAGCAGCTTGATCACCACGGGCGAGAACACCGCCAGCCGGGACGGGTCGATCCGCGTGTAGGTCGCGAGGGCCACCATCACGAACGGCACTCCCGCGCCGATCGCGTCCTTGAACGAACCCAGGTCCGGTGAGTTCGCCGTCGTGACGTTGTCGACCACGTTGGACACGTCGTCGGTATTCCCGGTCACCATCCCGAGCCCGGGGAAGTGCTTGGCCACCGACGCCACGCCGGCCCGCGCCATCCCCTCGATGAACGCCGCCCCGTGCTCCCCGTTACCCGCGGGCTCTGACCCGAATTCCCGGTCGAGCGCCCCGATCGGCGCGTTCTGGTCGGCCGTGGCGGTCGGCACGACGTCCATCACCGGGGCCAGGTCGAGGTTCACCCCGGCCGAGCGCAGCTCGCTCCCCCAGGTCTGGGCCTGCGCGCGCAGCGCGCTGACCGTCCAGCTTCCCTGTACGACCTCGGACGGCATCGTGGCGAAGCCGCTCCCGGTGAGCTGCTGGACCTCGCCGCCCTCCTGGTTGGCCCCGATGAGGAACCGCGCCCCGGCCGTGGCCGACGGCGCGAGCGCCTGGATCGACGCGCTCGCCGCGGCGAGCGCGGCCGTCCCGGCGTCGGTATCCGGCAGCAGCACGGAGCCGAAGTGGTAATCCCGCACCGCCGCCAGGGTGTCCGCGCCGGCCACGTCGGCCGGCGCCCCGACCAGGAACAGCTGCCCGACCCGCTGGTCCAGCGTCATCTGGCCGTAGACCCGCGACACGCAGGCGGCGGACGAGGTGCCGGAGGCCGGGTCCGCGGCGCCCCGGTCGTGCGGGGCACCGGACGCTCCCAGCGTCGGCGAGAGGTTCAGCGACTCGGCGCTCAGCGCGCCGCCCCCGCCGCACCCGGCGGCGGTCACGCAGGCGAGCGCGAGCGAGCACGCGGCCCCGCGCGTGCGCCATCGACTTCGCCTGGCCGCCACAGCAAGACTCTAGTGGCACCCTGAGAGCGGCAATGATGATCGTGAACGAGCCGGGCCGTCTGTCCGCCGTTCAGCCGCTGCTCACGGCTTCGGACAGCGCGGTCAGGCCAGCTGCACGGAGACGTCCAGCTTCACGTTGTGGATGTGCTGTACGTAGCCGGGGCTGCCGACGAGCGCGAACGCGTAGGTGGGTTCTTCGGGGTGGCCGAGCCCCTCCGCCCACACCTTCCAGGCCGGGGCCGAGCGGAGGTAGTTGTGGATCGGCAGCGAGATGAACCCGGTACAGACCGCGAGGAACGAGCGCATCCGGTCGCTCCCGGTGAACACGCGCTTGCCCGCGTTCGCCGCCCACATCCGGTACTCCCGGATCTGGTCCTCCGCCTCGGGCACGCCGTAAGAGCACCAGGCGGCCACGTTGACCATCTCCACGTAGCGGTTCAGCTCGGCTGGCGAGCTGATCGGCAGCAGGCGCGCCGCCCGGGTGACGAGCAGGTCCGTGGCCCCGGAGCGGATGGCGGCGGCGCCGGCCGGGTCCGACGCCGCGACGTGCACGGCCCGGACGGCGGCGACCATGGCGTCTTCGACCCGGTCCAGGGTGATCGACGCCCGGGCCCGCAGCAGGTACATCAGCGGGGTCGCCTGGTTTCCGACGGCGCGTTCGGCCCGGTCGAGTGTGGCCAGCGCGTCCTGGGCGCGGGCGCTCGCGAGCTGCAGGGTGACCGCGCTCTCCCAGTTGCGCGGTACCTCGGGCTGGTCGCGGATCGCGATCTCGGAGGCATCCTGTCCCTCGGTCAGCAGCCCGGGATGCACGAGCGCGCCGTTGCTGAACCCGGTCGCGATCACCCAGGCGAGGATGGACGCGGCATCCGCGTTCGCCCACTCGCGCAGCGCCTCACGCGCCATCCTCAGCGCCTGATCGTAGTCGTCGGTGAAGATGAACTCGGAGACGATGCGCCAGAGCTCTTCCGCGGTCTTGTAGGCCAGGTCAAGGATCTCCGGCGAGGCGCCCCCGCCGCCGTCACCGTCCGCCATCCCGAGGAGCAGGGCCTGGGAGAGCCGCTGGATCAGGGCGCCGACTTCCTTGGCCTTGGCTCGTCCGACCGGGTTCCCGCCGTTGGACTTCGCGTGCCAGTCTCGCCGCTTGGCCTTGATGTTCGACTCAAGCTGGCCGGCGTCGTGGGGCGGTATTCCGAAGAACTCGAGCATCTGACCGTAAGACGCGCCCGGCGGCAGCGACGGGATGGACAGCCATGGTTCACGCGCGGGCATGATTACACGACCTTTCTCGCCGCGAGGGCCGACCGCGCCTGCAGCTGCTGCTGTTCGCTGAGGATGGAGGGCCGGTGAATCTCCATCTCGGTGAGGAGGCTCCCCGTTTCACCGTCATGGGCCCAGAGCCGGATGGTCCCGTCTACCGTGACCTTGATCTTCACTCGGATCGGGTAGCCGAGGCGGACCCGCCGGCCGAACGGGGCGAGGCTGTTCTCGATCTCCTTGACGTACATCAGGTCGTCCGAGTCGCCCTCGTTGAAGTGGATCATGATCCCGGTCTGGCCCTCGTCGATCGTCGCGAATTCCTCATCGCCGTCGGGATCCTCCTTGTCGGCGATGATCGGGGTGTTCTTCTGCACGATGACCGAGTTGGAATCCGTCCGCGTCACCGGGTCGGTCACCGTGATGCCCAGTCCTTGCGAGATCACGTCCTGCGTCCTGCGCCGGGCGAGGGCGGTGCGCGGGTCGAGCTGACCGCCTTCCTTGGCCGCGAGCATGGCCGCGCCGCGGGCGACGTCCTCGTCGAGGTTGCGGGTGAACGTCGGTTCCCGGCCGAAGAGCTCGGCCAGCCGGCGCTGGAAAACGGGGATACGGCTGGATCCGCCGACCATCAGGACCTTGCTGATGTCGGCGGGCCGCAGTCCGACCTCCTCGAGCGTGTAGAGGGTGGTGTCCTCCACCTCTTGCACCCGGATGGCCAGCATCTTCTCAAGCTCGGCCCGGGTCAGCTCGATCGGCAGCGGCCGTCCGCCGGCGATCAGCAACTGGCTGGACTTCTCGGCGAAGGACAGCTTCTTCTTGATCTCTTCGGCCTTGATGTACGCCTGCTGCCGCGTGTAGCCGTCGGCCTCGATGTCCTGCCCGGCCTGCCGCCCGAGGCTGACCATCCGGTCAACGATGAGCTGGTCGAAGTCCATGCCGCCGAGACGCCGGTCGCCGCCGGTCGCGATGACCGTGATCGAGCCGTCAGCGCCGATCTCCATGACGGTGACGTCGAACGTGCCGCCGCCGAGGTCGAAGACGAGGATCTTCCCGGCCTCGGGGGAATGGTCGATACCGTGGGCGATGGCGGCCGCTGTCGGCTCGTTCACGATCCGGACGACGTCCAGGTCAGCGATCTTGCCCGCGGCTTTGGTGGCCGCGCGCTCGACCTCGCCGAAGTAGGCGGGCACCGTGATGACCGCCCGGTGCACGGGTTCGCCGTAGTGGTCCGCGGCCATCTGCACGAGCTTGCGCAGCACGATCGCGGACAGCTCCTCCGGCGACTGCCGCTTCCCGTCGACGACGAAATCCTCGTCGTCCGGCAGGAAACTGCGCTCGCCCATGCCCCGCTTGAAGAGCATCGCCACCCGGTCCGGCTCGATCTGGGCCTGCTCACGGGCCGCCGTTCCGACGACGATTTCCCCATTGCTGTCGAAGTAGACCGCGGACGGCACGATCCGTCCGCCGTCCTGTCCGGCGATAACCTCGGTAGTCCCGGCCGGGTCCGTGTAAGCGATCACGGAGTTAGTAGTGCCTAGGTCTATTCCGACGATCCGGTCCATGATTAACCGCTCCTCACTGCCCCGAGTCGATGGATGTTTGGCGCCAGCTGCCCTTATAGGGCCAGCCTTGCGGCGCGGATTTCGGCGGGGAGACTTCAACCGTGGCCCGGAAGACGACATCGCCAAACGAGCTAAGACCGCGGGTGTGGACCCGGGCGACGGTGCCCTTACCGTTAATAGCGCGGCCGCCGAGAGGCTTGTGCCTGGCCTGGTCGTACGGTTCGCCGACCTTCCCTGTTTCTTCGAAACCAGCGTCGCTGAGCAGCTTGACGATGCTGTCTTCGAGCGCCCCCTTGACGGCCTCGTCAAACTCGAAATGGCGTAGCTGGTCAAGGAGCTGATAGACGGCGGCTATTACCGGGCGCTCCCGGCGGGCTTCAAGGCGGCGTTCGGCCGCGCGAAGCCGGTCGTTGAGCACGTCGACCGCGTCGTGACGCCGGAGCGCCTCGATGACGTCGCCGAGAACCGCGTCGAACTCTCCGTGCACCGCGGCCCGCACTGCCTCCCCCACGGCCGCGGGCAGCCCCGACTCCGGGTCAGCGGGCGGGCCGACGGCGGCCTCGCCCTCCCTGGCCTCATCGGGCGCCGGCACCTGCTCGGGCTCGGGCCGCTCGTTCACGCCGCCTGCCCCGCGGCGGCCACGCCCGCTCCCTGCGGGACTCCCACGCCGGCCAGCGCGGCGATTCTGGTGGGCAGCGCCGACTGGTGGAAGGCTCGCTCCAGGCGGCGGCCCACCAGCATGGCCACCGGGCCGCGAAGGGTGAAGGCCACGGTGGTGCCGTCCCCCGACCGCTCAAGGGCGCAGGTGATCTTGGACCTGATCAGGTACTTGAGCAGCGTCTCGGCGACGGCGGCGTAGAGCAGCGCGGGCGTGAAGAGCACGGCGAAGAACAGGCATACGAACGCGCCGATGCACCCGAACGCGCCGCCAAGCGCGAAGATCGATCGGTAGAAGGCGCGGAGGATCACGACGAAGTGACTGCCCTTGGCGACCCACTCGCGAGCGACGATCTCGGTCGGCGAGGAACTCAGGATCACGAAAATGCCGCTCGGGTATCCGAACTCGCCGTCAAAGCTGCCTTGAATGAACTCGCCGACGAGCTTCTCCGCGGCCTTTGGCGCGACCTTATGCAGCTGCACGGGCGGCAGGCGCCTGGGCAGGAACCGGAAGACGATACCGGCGACCAGCATGAGCGCGATGATAATAAACCACAGATCGATGATCGCCGACACAACGCCCCCCACATTGCGTAGCTAAGACACGGTACAGATGCCCGGCCTCCTCAGAATTCGGTGCGGCAATCACATTGATTCGTGATGCCCGCCGAACAGAACACACGATAGCCCAAGCGCCAGACAAAACACACTAGTCGCGCGCTCATTAGAATAATGTCGTAAAAGTGTCATGTTCTGGTTCTTCCTGCGGACCGCCGATCGCGAGCACTGGGGGCTGGTGCGGAACGCGGGACGCGATTAAGTTCGAGTTATGCTCTTTGCGGTCTTCGACCATAACGACGCCTCGGGCCAGCCGGCCGGGCGGCAGATCGCCGAGCGGCTGGACCTGGTCCAGGCCTACGAGCGGCTCGGCTACTACGCCTACCAGATGGCCGAGCACCACGGCACCCCGCTCGGCATCGCCACCCCGCACCTGCTGCTCGCGGCCGCGTCGCAGCGCACGTCGACCATCCGGCTCGGCACGCTGATCTCGATTCTGCCGCTGATCCACCCGCTGCGGATGATCGAGGAGGCGGCCACCCTCGACCAGCTCTCCGGGGGCCGGCTCGTCCTCGGCGTCGGCCGGGGCGTCTCGCCGATCGAGACCGGGTTCCACGGCGTGCCCGGCGATGAGGCCCAGGCCCGGTTCGACGAGGCCTTCGAGATCCTGCGGATGGGGCTGACGTCGGACGTCGTGGACTTCCACGGGAAGTTCTACCAGTTCGATTCGGCCCCCATCGTGACCCATCCGGTCCAGCAGCCGATGCCGCTGTGGTACGCGACGATGACGCCGGACAAGGCCCGCTGGTGCGCGCGGAACGTCATGCCGATGCTGGCCCTCATTCCCTCACCGCGGGTCCGGGTGCTCACCGACGCGTACCGGGCGGAGTGGGCCGCTCTCGGCCGGGCCGAGGCTGACTTGCCGCCGCTGGGGATCAGCCGGCAGATCGTCATCGCCGACACGGACGAGAAGGCGATGGAGATCGCCAACCGCTCCTTCGTCTCGTTCCGGCACAGCATCTCCTACCTGTGGCACAAGTTCGGCGTCCCGATGCCCCCGGTCCTGGCCGCGGACACCTTCGAGGGCATCGCCGCCACCGGCCACTGCTACGCCGGCGACCCGGCGGGCGCCCGCGCCTGGGTCGCCGAGCACGCCGAGACCGCCGGGATCAACTACATGGCCCTGGAGTTCTGCTTCGGCGACATGACCGTCACCGAGTCCCTGCGCTCGGTCGAGCTGTTCGCCACCGAGGTCATGCCCGCGTTCACCTGACGTCGTAGCGGAGCTCGCCGTCGATGAAGGTGGCGACGACGGCGAGGCCGGCGATGCGGTCGGGGGCGACGGCGGTCGGGTCTTCGGACAGGACCGCGAAGTCGGCGAGCTTGCCCGGCTCGATCGAGCCCTTGAGGTGTTCCTGCTTGCTGGCGTAGGCGGAGCCCCAGGTGTAGGCGCGCAGCGCGTCGGCCGCGGTGATCGCCTCGGCCGCGTTGAACGGGGCGCCGGCGGCGGTGCGCCGGTTGACCATGTCGTGGAGGCCGAGCAGCGGGGCGCCGGCGGCGACCGGGCGGTCGGAGCTGCCGGGGAGCACCAGGCCGGCGTCGAGGAGGGACCGCTGGCGGTAGAGCCAGGAGTGCCGCCCGGGCCCGACGGCGGCGAGCATCCCGTCGCCGAGCTCGCTGGCGAACCGGCCCTGGCCGACGGCGAGCACGCCGAGCGCGGCCGCCCGGCGGACCTGATCGGGCCGGGCCGCGGCGAAGTGCTCGATCCGGTGCCGCGGGTCGGCCCGCGGGTACCGGTCGGCCGCGGCGGCGAACGCGTCGAGGGCGAGGTCGATGGCGCGGTCGCCGATCGCATGCGCGGCGACCCGCCAGCCCGCCCGGTGCGCGGCGATGATCGTGTCGGTGAGGCGGGCGGCGTCGGCCTGCAGGTAGCCCCGGTTCCCCGAGTCTCCGTTCGCCTCCTCGCCGGCGTAGGGGGCGGACATGGCGGCGGTGCGGCCGACGAGCGAGCCGTCGGTGAAGATCTTCATGGGCCCGAGCCTGAGCCAGTCGTCGCCGAACCCGGTGCGCAGCCCCAGGTCGATGCCGATGCCGATCCCGTCGTCGGGGTGGGCGGCCAGGGGGTGGAAGGCGTCGCTGACCACCATCAGCTCGGTCCGCGTAGGCAGCCTGCCCTGCTCGCGGGCGGTGACGTAGGCGGCCAGCTCGACCGGGGACTGGCCGATCCACCCGCCGCCGACCCCGGCCTCGGTGACCGAGGTGAGACCCTCCCTCAGGTACTGCTCGCCCGCGGCGGCCACGGCGTCGGTGAGGGTGGTCAGCGGGTAGGGCCGGGTGAGGTCGCCGACGAGTTCCTGGGCGCGTTCTTCCATCAGGCCGGTGGGCCGCCCGGCCCCGTCGGTCGCGACCCGGCCGCCGTCGACCCGCGGGACGGTCTCCCCGGCGCCGGTGCCGATGCCGAGGTCGCGCAGGACAAGGCCGTTCACCACGCACATGTGGCTTGACGTGTGCTTGAGCCAGACCCGGTGGCCCGGGGCGATGCTGTCGAGGGCATCGCGGTGCGGGTGGGCGCCGGTCCTGGTCTGGTCGTAGCCCGAGCCGATGATCCACTCCCCGGCCGGCGTCGCCGCCGCCTTGGCCGCCACCCGCGCGTAGAGCTCGTCGAGGCCGCCGACCCGCAGGTCGATCTCGGTGAGCGCGAGCCCGAACCCGATCATGTGGTTGTGCGCGTCGTGGAACCCGGGAATCAGGGTCAGCCCGCGCAGGTCGATGACGTCCCGCGCGGACACGTCCGGCTCGCCGTCGTAGACCCCGACGATCCGTCCACGGGCGACCGCGACGGCGGCGGCCCGGGGCCGGCCCGGGTCCATGGTGAGCACGTTGGCGTTGACCAGCAGCAGGTCGGGCTCGTAAGGCATGTCTCACCATTCCGTAGGTCGACCCGGCTGACGCCGGTAAGCGGGTACCTTCCGCCCGGGTACCGGCGCAGTATTCTCATGCCCTGTATAGCCTTTTCGGCAGAGGGCGTGGGGGCATGGTGGCCGAGCCGGGCACGTTCGCCGCATTAATCCGGGAACTCTGTTGCTGAGGGACGTAACCCGGCATGGCGCAATGCCGCTGAGCGTGGGCTGGCGGCGGATGAGCCGCCGCCGCGGCGGATCCCGGTCTTCCGGACGCGTGTTCCGTGGTCGCGGGGCATGACCGGGCATGATCACGTAAGAAAGAAGGCGCCATAGCACCTCTTTTCTTACGTGCGGACCAGAACTTTCGTGATCATGCTCCCGAACGGGGCGGTCAGGGGTGGACTGGTGTCACGCGAGCGTGCTGAGACATCATGAACACCCCGGGCTAAGTGGCATTGGGCGGAGCGGTGAAACACGGGACCGTTCACGCTAGGGATTTTCGTTTTTCAGGCCGCCGATGAGGGTTCCCAGCAGGGCGCGGTAGGTGACCGCCGGGTCGGGGGTGAGGACCAGGCACTTGAGCTCGAGGGCGACCGCGCCGTGGATCGCGGACCAGATCTGCTGGGCCGCCTCGACCGGGTCGGGGGCGGTGATCGCCCCGGCCGCGGCGGACAGCTCGACGATGCGGACCAGCGCGCCGAAGGCCCCGGCCGCGTGCTCGGCCACCTCGGCGTTGTCGCGCTCCTTGAGGTTCGGCTCCTCGAACATGATCGCGTAGAAGTGCGGGTTCCCCAGCGCGAACTCGCGGTAGCGCAGCCCGCAGGCGTAGAACCGGGCCGTCATGTCGGGCCCGGCGGCGGGATCGAGGCCGAGCTCGACGGTGTCCCGCAGCCGGTCGAAGCCCTTGATCAGCAGCGCGTCGATCAGGCCGTCCTTGCCGCCGAGGCGGTTGTAGACGCCCATCGGGGCGATGCCCGCCTCGGCCGCGACGGCCCGCACGGTCAGCCCGGCCGGCCCGGATCGGACCAGCACCGTCTCGGCCGCGGCCAGCAGCTCGCGCTCGACATCGGCGGACGGCGTCCGCCCGCGCCGCACCGACACGTCACCGGCTTCGCTCATGGGTTTCATCTTCCCCTACTTCGCGGGTTCGGCCATCCGCTTGACAGCTATAGAACAACGTTACATAATTATATAACAACGTACTACTTCTTTGAAGAGGAGCCTGGTCCGATGGAGACCACGAAGACACGGAACGACCGCCGGTGGTGGATCCTGGCGGTGCTCTGCCTCAGCGTCCTGCTTGTGGTCGTGGACAACACGATCGTCAACGTCGCGCTGCCCACCATCAGCCGCGACCTGAACGCCTCGACGCAGGCCCTGCAGTGGGTCGTCGACGCGTACACCCTGGTCTTCGCCGGGCTGCTGCTGCTCGCGGGCAACCTCGGCGACCGCCTGGGCAGGCGGCGGACCCTGCAGCTTGGTCTCGCGCTGTTCGGCCTCTTCTCGATCGGGGCGGCCCTGGCCCAGAACACGGGCGAGCTGATCGCCGCCCGGGCGGCGATGGGCGCGGCCGCCGCGCTCGTCTACCCGGCCACGCTGGCGATCTTGAACACCGTGTTCACCGTCCCCCGCCAGCGGGCGACCGCCATCGGCATCTGGTCCGCGGTATCCGGCCTCGCCGTCGCGATCGGCCCGGTCGCGGGCGGCGCGCTGCTCGAGCACTTCTCCTGGTCCTCGGTGTTCTACGTGTCGGTGCCGGTCGCCGTCATCGCGATCATCGGCGGCCGCCTGCTGCTTCCCGAGTCCCGCGACCCGAACGCCGGGCGCTTCGACCCCCTGGGCGCGCTGCTGTCCATCGCCGGGATCACCCTGCTGACCTGGTCGATCATCGAGGCGCCGGGGCACGGCTGGGGCTCGTTCGCCACCGTCGGGGGAATCGGCGGGTCGCTGGTGATCCTCGCGGTCTTCGCCTGGACGCAGACGCGCAGGCCCGACCCGATGCTCGACGTCCGGCTGTTCCGCAACCCCCGGTTCTCCGCGGCCAGCGGGGCGATCGCGCTGGCGTTCTTCGGCCTGTTCGGGTTCATCTTCATGATCACCCAGTACTTCCAGATCGTCCGCGGGTACGACCCGCTGCACGCCGGGCTCGCGACCCTGCCGTTCGCGTTCATCACCGCCGGGTTCTCGCCGGTGGCGATGCTGGTCATGAAGCGGACCGGCACCAAGGTCGTCGTCGCGGGCGGGCTCTTCCTGATGAGCGGCGGGCTGCTGATCGCGGCCACCACCGCGGTGGACAGCGCCTACTGGGGCCGCATCATCATCTCCATGGCGCTGATGGCGGCCGGCCTCGCGTTCACCACCGGGCCGGCCACCGAGGCGATCATGGGCGCGCTGCCGCTCGGCAAGGCGGGCGCCGGGTCGGCGGTCAACGACACCACCCGGGAGGTCGGCGGCACCCTCGGCGTCGCGATCGTCGGCTCGATGCTCAATTCCGCCTACGGCGCGCACGTCCTCGGCGGGCTGGTCGCGCTGGGCGCGTCGGCCTCGGCCGGACGGGCCGCCGGGCAGTCGGTCATCGCCGGGGTCGCCGTCGCCGCGCACTTCCCCGAGCCGCTGCGGGCGGCGGCGAACGCGGCGGTCAGCTCGGCGTTCATGGCCGGCCTGCACCGCGGTTCCCTCGTCGCGGCCGGCGCGGTGGCCGCCGCCGCGCTCGTGGCCCTGTTCTTCGTGCCCGCTCGCGCCGCGACCGGTGACAGCTCCATCGTCACCCGAACGGACCAGGGCGACTCGGCCCGCTCCGTTACTCCCGTCGACGCCTAGCGTCGACGGGGTCACGGGTTTTTGGTCACGGGTTTTTGGCCCGGCCCGCCTGCCGCAGGTGGCTGCCCATGGCGATCTGCGAGACCCCGTAGATCAGGGCGAACAGGCCGAACAGCAGGGCCAGCGTGACCGCGCCGAGGCCGGGGCGGGAGAAGAGCACGGCGCCGAACACGACCGACACGAGCCCGCCGGTGATGAAGAGCAACCGGGTGCCGGCGGTCTCGCCGTGCCGGAAGGCCGCGAAGATCTCGGCGAAACCGCCGAAGAAGGCCCAGAAGCCGACGATCAGCACGAGCACCAAGATGGTGACCCCGGGCCAGGCCAGGGCGATGAGCCCGGCGATCACGTCGAGGACCCCGAGCAGCAGGTGGCCGAGCAGTGGCCCGGCGCCGCCGCCGCTGAACGCGCGCATGATCTGCAGCCCGGCCGCGATGAACGAGTAGACCGCGAACAAGATGACCAGCGAGAGAATCGTCACCCCAGGCCAGGCGAGAGCGATAATCCCGGTAACAATGGCGAGGACGCCGATCGTTATCAAGTGGGTGGACGTCGATTTGAGCATGACGAGTGTTCCTTCTGTTTTACGTTTACGTTTACGCTGGCCCGCGCTCTGGCAGCCCGGAAGAGAAGGAACCCGATCCAAAGCCGTTCTACAGTCTCGCAGCGGCGTCACGTTTGTCGATAGGCGCCGGCCCAAGGTCCCGTACCCTGGTTGTGCATGAGCGGCCGAGCGAGGTAATCCTTAGATATGCCTGAGATAGCGGATGACGCGCACGGCGAGTGGGTGCGGCGGCTGCGCGAGCAGTCGCGACGAGACGCCGACGGCCTGGTCCCGCGGCCTGGCTACCCGGTGTACGGGCTGGCGGCGCCCGGGCTCACCCCGGGTGCCCTGATGACGTCCGAGCAGCTCAACGGGGTGTGGACCTCGGTATCGCTGCGGTACGGGTCCTGGGATGAGGCGGCGGGACCGCATGTCAGCGTCACTAGCGCGGCGCCGGATGACTGGCCGATCCCGGGGCCGGCCAGCCCGCATAGGTACGGGACCGAGACGGAGCTGATCCGGGCGATCGACGCCGAACGCGACTGGATCGCCGTCCAGTCCGGCATCGACGATGAGGAGCCGGCGCAACCGCCCCGGTACTCACGCGAGCGGCTGCCCGCGGGCGACGCGATCGTCTGCCGCCAGGGGACGGTCTGGGCGGCCCGCCTCATCGACCCCGCACCTGGGAACGCGCCGTCCGCGGCGACCGTGACGATCGCCGGGCACGGGACCGGGCCCGAGGCGGTCCGGCTCGAGCCGGTGCGCGATCTCGCTCCGCTGTTCCAGGCCCGCAACGAGATGCTCGGGCTGCGGGCGCGGCGCCGCCGCGAGATGCCGCAGCCCGCGCCCGAGCTCGAGCCCGCCGAGGGGGTCGCGGCGCTCCGGGCGCTGACCGACGTCACGCTGGCGTTCGACGAGCGCATCAGGGAAGCGTCGCTGCAGGGGCGCAGGCCGAGGTTCCCGGTCAGCTGGGGTCGCATGCGGGGC
>Ga0302314_10008157_pt1 | contig 18699 bp, 11 predicted proteins | sample III_Palsa_N2_3_FD_200533 | JGI IMG/M metagenome (GOLD analysis project Ga0302314, IMG submission 200533) | Peat permafrost microbial communities from Stordalen Mire near Abisko, Sweden - III_Palsa_N2_3 | ecosystem: Environmental > Terrestrial > Soil > Palsa > Peat permafrost | place: Sweden...
GGCCGTGCTCTCGGACAAGCCGAGGCTGGTGTTCGACTACTTCACCCAGCTGTTCGCCCAGGTCACCAACCCGCCGCTGGACGCGATCCGCGAGGAGCTGGTCACCTCGCTGTCCACCACGACCGGCCCCGAACAGAACCTGCTCGAGCCGAGCCCGGCCTCCTGCCGGCAGATCGTGCTGCCGTTCCCGGTGATCGGCGAGCAGGATCTTGCCAAGCTGGTGCACATCAACGACGAGGGCAACCTGCCCGGCTTCGCCGGCCACCTGATCGACGGCCGGTTCGACCCCGACAGCGGCGGCGACGGCCTGCGCGACCGGCTGGCCGAGATCTGCGCCGAGGTCAGCGACGCGATCGAGGTGGGCGCCCGCCTCATCGTGCTGTCCGACCGTGACAGCGCGGGGACCGGCCTGGTGCCGATTCCGTCGCTGCTGCTCACCGGCGCGGTGCACCATCACCTGATCCGCGAGAAGACCAGGACTCGGGTCGGCCTCATCGTCGAGTCCGGCGACGCCCGCGAGTGCCACCACGTGGCGCTGCTGGCCGGCTACGGAGCCGCCGCCGTCTGCCCCTACCTGGCCATCGAGACCGTCCGCGAACTGGCCGCCCAGGGCGAGCTCGGCGCGGTTACGCCCGACAAGGCCGAGGCCAACCTGATCAAGGCCCTCGGCAAGGGCGTGCTTAAGATCATGTCCAAGATGGGCGTGTCCACCATCGCCTCCTACACCGGCGCGCAGATCTTCGAGGCGATCGGCCTCGGCGACGAGGTCATCGCCACCTGCTTCGCGGGGACCGCCTCGCGCCTCGGCGGCGTCGGGTTCGACGTGCTGGCGACGGAGGCGGCGCGCCGCGGCGCCGTCGCCCGGGGCGGCCCCGGCCTGGCCTACCGGCAGCTGGAGACCGGCGGCGAGTACCAGTGGCGGCGCGAGGGCGAGCCGCACCTGTTCAGCCCGCAGACCGTGTTCAAGCTCCAGCACGCTACCCGCAGCCGCCGCTACGAGATCTTCAAGGAGTACACCGCCCTGGTCGATGACCAGTCGGCGAAGCTGGCCACCCTCCGAGGCCTGCTCCGGATCAAGGGGATCGACGCCGACGAGGCAACGCACGGGACCGTTCCAAAAATCTCGATTGAAGAAGTTGAGTCGGTCGCGTCGATCGTGAAGCGGTTCGCGACCGGGGCGATGTCCTACGGTTCGATCTCGGCCGAGGCGCACGAGACCCTCGCGATCGCGATGAACCGGCTGGGCGGGCGGTCCAACACCGGCGAGGGCGGCGAGGACGCCGAGCGGTTCAGCCCCGACCCCAACGGGGACCTGCGGCGGTCGGCCGTCAAGCAGGTGGCGAGCGGCCGGTTCGGCGTGACAAGCGAGTACCTCGTCAACGCCGATGACCTGCAGATCAAGATGGCGCAGGGCGCCAAGCCGGGCGAGGGCGGCCAGCTGCCCGGGCACAAGGTCTACCCGTGGATCGCCCGGACCAGGTACTCGACGCCCGGCGTCGGGCTGATCTCACCGCCGCCGCACCACGACATCTACTCGATCGAGGACCTGGCCCAGCTCATCCACGACCTGAAGAACGCCAACCCGGCCGCCCGGGTGCACGTGAAGCTGGTCGCCGAGGTGGGCGTGGGCACGGTCGCGGCGGGCGTCTCCAAGGCGCACGCGGACGTCGTGCTGATCTCCGGGCACGACGGCGGCACCGGTGCCGCCCCGCTGACCTCGCTCAAGCACACCGGCGCGCCCTGGGAGCTCGGCCTGGCGGAGACGCAGCAGACGCTGCTACGCAACCGGCTCAGGGACCGGATCACGGTGCAGGTGGACGGCCAGCTCAAGACCGGCCGCGACGTCATCATCGCGGCCCTGCTCGGGGCGGAGGAGTTCGGCTTCGCCTCCGCGCCGCTGGTCGTCTCCGGCTGCGTCATGATGCGCGTCTGCCACCTGGACACCTGCCCGGTCGGCGTCGCCACCCAGAACCCCGAGTTGCGCAAGCGGTTCTCCGGCAAGCCGGAGTTCGTGGTCAACTTCTTCGAATTCATCGCCGCGGAGGTCCGCGAGTACCTGGCGCTGCTCGGGCTGCGCACGCTGGAGGAGGCCGTCGGCCGGGTAGACCTGCTCGACACCGCCCGCGCGGTCACGCACTGGAAAGCGGCCGGGCTCGACCTCACCCCGGTGCTGCACGCTCCGCCGGACGTCAGCGGGCCCGGGCCTAAACAAGCACTGCACCAGACCATCGGCCAGGATCACGGCCTCGACCGCGCGCTCGACAACACCCTCATCCAGCTCGCCGAGGGCGCGCTCGAGGAGGGCAGGCCGGTCCGCCTTGAGCTGCCGATCCGCAACGTCAACCGCACCGTCGGCACCATGCTCGGCTACGAGGTGACCAGGCGGTGGGGCGGCGAGGGGCTGCCGCCCGACACGATCTCGGTGGCGTTCACCGGCTCGGCCGGGCAGTCGTTCGGCGCGTTCCTGCCGCGCGGCATCACGCTGCGGCTGACCGGCGACGCCAACGACTACCTGGGCAAGGGCCTGTCGGGCGGGCGGCTGATCGTCGCGCCCGCCGCCGACTCGCCCTTCGAGGCGGAGACCCAGGTCGTCGCGGGCAACGTCATCGGCTACGGCGCCACCGCGGGGGAGATCTTCCTGCGCGGCAAGGTGGGGGAGCGGTTCTGCGTCCGCAACTCCGGTGCCCTGGCGGTGGCCGAGGGCGTTGGCGACCACGGCTGCGAATACATGACCGGCGGCCGGGTGGTGGTACTGGGCCGGACCGGGCGGAACTTCGCGGCCGGCATGTCCGGCGGCGTAGCCTTCGTGCTCGACCTCAACCCGGTCAGGCTCAACCGGGAGATGGTCGACGTCGACCCGCTTGACGACGCCGACGCGGAGTTCCTGCGCGAGGTAGTGGGCTGGCACCTGGCCGAGACCGGGTCCGCGGTGGCGGCCGGGCTGCTCGCCTCCTGGGACTTGGCGGTGGGCCGGTTCGCCAAGGTCATGCCCAAGGACTACAAGCGGGTACTCGCGGCGGCATCGGCCGCCGAGCGCGAGGGCCGGGACGTCAACGAGGCCGTCATGGCCGCCGCACACGGGTGAGGAGGAGTATCTCGTTATGGGTGACCCCAAGGGTTTCTTGAAGACTGCGCGGGAGACGCCGCGGCGACGCCCGGTCGACGTCAGGCTGACCGACTGGCGCGAGGTGTACGAGCCGTTCGCCGCCGAGCGGACCGAGCGGCAGGCGGCGCGCTGCATGGACTGCGGCATCCCGTTCTGCCATAGCGGCTGCCCGCTCGGCAACCTCATCCCCGAGTGGAACGACCTCGTCTACCGCGCCGACTGGGCGCTGGCGGCCGACCGGCTGCACGCGACCAACAACTTCCCCGAGTTCACCGGGCGGCTGTGCCCGGCGCCGTGCGAGACGGCCTGCGTGCTCGGCATCAACGCCGAGCCGGTCACCATCAAGCAGGTCGAGGTCGAGATCATCGACCGGGCCTGGGCGGACGGCGGCGTGCTGCCGCTGCCGCCGTCGTCGCTGACCGGGCACACCGTCGCCGTGGTCGGCTCCGGGCCCGCCGGGCTGGCGGCGGCGCAGCAGCTGACCAGGGCCGGGCATCAGGTGACGGTCTTCGAGGCCGACGACCTGCCCGGCGGCCTGCTGCGGTACGGCATCCCCGAGTTCAAGATGGAGAAGAGCCATCTGGACCGGCGGATCGACCAGATGACGGCCGAGGGTACTGCGTTCTCCTGCGGCGTGCCCATCACGTCGACGGCGCAGCTCGACGGGTTCTCCGCCGTCGTGCTGGCCGGCGGCGCGCGGGTCGCCCGCGAGTTGCCGGCCCCCGGCCGCGAGCTGGCCGGCATCCACCAGGCGATGGAGTACCTGCCGCTGGCCAACCGGCTCGGCCCCGACTCGCCGATCACCGCGGCGGGCAAGCACGTGGTGATCATCGGCGGCGGCGACACCGGCGCGGACTGCCTTGGCACCGCGCTGCGCCAGGGCGCTCTCTCGGTCACCCAGCTCGAGATCATGCCCAAGCCGCCGAAGACCCGGGCGGTCGGCCAGCCGTGACCTACCCGACGATCTACCGGGTCGCCTCCGCCCACGAGGAGGGCGGCGAGCGCGTCTACGCCGTCTCCACCGAGGAGTTCGTCGGCGATGAAGCCGGCCAGGTCGCCGCGCTCGCGCTCACCGAGGTGGTCTTCGAGAGCGGCCGGTTCACCGCGATCATCGAGACCCGCCGCGAGATACCCTGTGAGCTGGTGCTGCTGGCGATGGGCTTCACCGGACCCGAGCAGCCGGGGCTGCTTGCGGATCTCGGGGTGGAGCTCGACCCGCGCGGCAACGTGGCCCGCGACGACGGCTACCAGACGTCGGTCCCCGGCGTGTTCGTGGCCGGCGACATGGGCCGCGGCCAGTCGCTGATCGTCTGGGCGATCGCGGAGGGCCGCAGCGCCGCCGCCTCCGTCGACCAGTACCTTGGCGCCCTCGACCGGCCTCGGCTGCCGGTGGCTATTCCTCCGACGGCCCGCCCCCTGGTCTAGGAACCCTGGTCTAGCGCCGCTGCTTAAGCTGTTGAGGTTCACGCCCTGGTTGCATCCCACACGGACGGGATGCGGCCAGGGCGTGAACCTTTTGTGACCCCGGTCACCTACGTCGTATCATCGGCTAAGGTGGTATAGACCACTGGAAGGGGATCACGGATGAGCCGCCGTGCGAAGATTGTCTGTACTCTCGGGCCGGCCACTGCAAGCCAGGAGCAGATCACCGCGCTGATTGAGGCGGGCCTCGATGTCGCCAGGCTGAACATGAGCCATGGCGCCCAGGCCGATCACCTGACGGCGTACCAGCGGGTACGGGCAGGGAGCAACGCCACCGGCCGGGCCGTCGGCATCCTCGCCGACTTGCAGGGGCCGAAGATCCGGCTGGGTGATTTCCCCGACGGGCCGTTCCGCCTCGCGGCCGGCGACGAGTTCACCATCACCACTGCGGACATTCCCGGCAACCCGCATGAGGGGTCGACCACCTACCAGGGACTGGCCGACGACGTGCGCGTCGGCGACCGCATCCTTATCGACGACGGCAACGTCCAGCTCGAGGTCATCGGCGTGAGCGGCGACCGGGTGCTGACCCGAACGGTCGTCGGCGGCAAGATCTCCAACCACAAGGGCATCAACCTGCCCGGCGTCAAGGTCAGCACGCCGGCCCTGACCGACAAGGACGAGGCCGACCTGCGCTGGGCGCTGGCGACCGGCGCGGACATGATCGCGATGTCCTTCGTCCGCAGCCCGGACGACGCGCAGCTCGCGCGGAAGATCATGAGCGACATGAACCGCCCCGGGGTGCCGATCATCGCCAAGATCGAGAAGCCCGAGGCGGTCGAGTTCCTGCCCGACATCGTGGACGCGTTCGACGGCATCATGGTGGCCCGCGGCGACCTCGGCGTGGAGCTCCCGCTTGAGCAGGTGCCCACCGTGCAGGCCCGGGCGATCAAGCTCGCCCGGGAGCGGGCCAGGCCGGTCATCGTGGCCACCCAGATGCTCGAGTCGATGATCAACGCGCCCCGCCCGACCCGGGCCGAGGTCTCTGACGTGGCCGGCGCGGTCTCGGCCGGCGCCGACGCGGTGATGCTCTCGGCGGAGACCAGCGTCGGGACGTACCCGATCGAGACGGTCGCCACCATGAGCCGGATCATCGTCGAGGCGGAGACCTCGCTGCGCGCGGAGCACCACCTGTCCCGGATGCCGACCACCACCGGCGGCGCCATCGCCCGCGCTGCCGCCGAGGTCGGCGCGATCGTCGGGGCCAAGGCGCTGGTTGCGTTCTCGTTGACCGGCGAGACCGCGCGCCGGCTGGCCAGGTACCGTTCGCCCATCCCGCTGATGGCGTTCACCACCGAGCCCGCCACCCGCAGCCAGCTCGCCCTCACCTGGGGCGTCGAGACGTTCATCTCCCCGGCGGTGAGCCACACCGACGAGATGGTGCACGCGGTCGACTCGGCCCTCGTCAGCCTCAACCGGTGCGCCATCGGCGACAAAATCGTCATCGTGGCGGGCAGCCCGCCCGGCAGCCCCGGCAAGACCAATGCGCTGCGCGTGCACCGCATTGGCGACGCAATCAACCTGCCTTATCCGTGACCTAGTGTCCGGTTCGGTCCGCCGATCGAAAATGCCCGCTGGAATAGGCAAAAAATGGCGTCCGGACACAGGGGGACATAGGCTAATGTCACGGCGAGCGGTATACGCTGCCGGCGGACAGGAGCGGGGATATGAGCACGTCGCGGGATGATTCGCCCGGCGCAAGGCAGTGCCCGGCGTGTTCGGCCGATTCGGGCGAACCGGTTTTCGCCGGCCCCGATGGCCGCTGCTCGTCCTGTCGACAGCCGCTGGTTATCAACGCGGACCATGTGGAGCGTGATCTGGGGCAGGTCGTCGGGGTCAGCGACCGCGGCCTGCGCCACCAGCGGAACGAGGACGCGTTCCACATCGCGGTCGTGCCGACCGACGCGGGCCAGGTGGCGGTCGCGATCGTCTCCGACGGCGTCTCCTCGGCGCCGCGCCCCGATGAGGCGTCGCTGACGGCGGTGCGGACCGGGATGAAGCTGCTCGCCGAGGGCGTGCAGCGGGGCGATGACCCGGCCGGCGCGTCGCAGACGGCGGTCCAGGCCGCAGCGCGGGCGCTGGCCGAGCTAGCGGGCCCGGACGGGGCCCCGGCCGCAACCTACGTGTCGGCCGTGGTCACCCGCGACGAGATGACCATCTGCTGGCTCGGCGACAGCCGCGCGTACTGGCTCGCGGCGGAGGGACTGGTGCCCGGCGGGCCGAACGACACGATTGACATCACCGGCGGGTCGAGACGGATCACGCGGGATGACTCGCTGGCCGAGGAGATCGTGGCGGCCGGGCTGGCGTCCATGGACGAGGCGATGGCGTCCCCGCAGGCGCACGTGATCACCCGCTGGCTTGGCGCGGACCTGCCCGACCCGCAGGCGCACGTCGAGCGGTTCACGCCGACCGGCCCCGGCGTGCTGCTGATCTGCTCCGACGGCCTGTGGAACTACCGGCCGGAGGCGGCCGAACTGGCCATCAGCGCGATGCCGGCGGCGCTGACCCGCCCGCTTGACGCCGCTGCGGACCTGGTCAAGTTTGCCATCGACTCGGGCGGCCTCGACAACATCACGGTGGTGCTTGTCCCGTTCCCGCCGCTCGAGCAGGCCACGCACAGCGCGCGGGCCGAGCAGCCGACGCGCGTGGATCAGTCCGAGTACCCAACGCGCGTCGATTAAGGATGCCGCCGGAAAACGCCCGAATTCATAAGGTAAAAAGAGGGAAGCCGGCCGGGGTGCCGGGAGCAGGGACTCCGATGACGGGTTGGATGGGCGGACGACGATGATCGGCGCCCCGGATGGCGGACGGCCGCGTGAGGCGGCGGTGGTGCTGTCGGAACGGGACGCCATCCAGGCGAACCTGCTGGAGCTCGACGGCAGCTTCGTCCGGCGGATGCTGGACGGCGCGGCGCTGACCGGTCGGACGCGCGAGCGCTGGACGGCGGCCGCCGCGGCGCTCACCGGCCTGTGGGAGACCTACCTGGCGTACTCGGCCGTGGTGGACCGGGTCGCGGCACTCGCCGCCGCCCGCCGCCCGTCGAAGAACGAGCTGGCCGAGCTGGCCCGGCTGCTCAGCGGTGGCTGCGTCGAGTTGACCGCCGCCCCCGCGCCACTGGCGCGCAGGGACGTGGCAGGCAGCAGGCGTCCGCCGGTCACGCTTGCGACCGCGGTCGCGGCGATGCGCCGGTCCTTCGCCGCGGTGACCGAGGTGACCGCGGCGGTGGAGGCGGTCTGGACCGCCGTCGGGCCGCCGCTCGACGCCGCGGCGGCTGAACTGGCGGCCAGCCGCCCGCTGGCGGCCGGCCTGGGCGCCGAGATCGAGGCGGCCTACCGCGACGCGGAGTCTGCCCTCGACGCCCAGCGGGCCGGGTCGAGCGCCGATCCGCTCGCGCTCTGGGCCGACGGACGGGTTGACACGTCCGCCGCAGACCGGCTGCAGGCGCAGGTGGCCGAGCTCGCCCGCCGGATCGCCGAGCTTGACCGGCTGCGAGCGCAGGCGCGCGGCCGGATCGACGCGCTGCGGGCCGCGACCGAGGCCGCCCGGGCCGACCGCCAGCAGGCGATCGCCGCCTGGCAGCGCGCCGCCGACCGGGTCGCGTCGTTGCCGTCACCGCCGCCCGGGATCGGCGAGCCGCCGCTTGCCAGCCTGGGCGCGTTGGCGGCGGGCGGGCAGTGGTCCCGGCTGCAGGCGGAGCTCGACCGGTGCGAAGCGGAGCTGGCCGCGTCCGCCGCCGAAACCAGCCAGGCAGGTCGGCTGGCGGCGGCCGCGGTCGCCCGCCGTGATGAGCTGCGCGGGCTCCTCGGCGCCTACAAGGCCAAGGCCGCCCGCCTCGGGGCGGCCGAGGATGACGCGCTCGCGGCTCGTCACGACCAGGCGTACGACCTGCTGTGGACGGCGCCGTGCGACCTGGACGCGGCGGAGTCGGCGGTGTCCGATTACCAGCGGGCGATCCTGGCGACAGAGGGACGGCGATGACAGCTGCGGCATGCACCCAGCGCGGGTGCGGCGGAACGATCGAGGACGGCTACTGCAACGTCTGCGGCCTGGCGCCGGCACTGGCGCCGACCGCCGGGCCGGCGGGGTTGGCTGCCGGGTCGGTTGCGGGGTCGGTTGGGTCAGCCCGGTCGGCTGCGGGCGGTGGCCCGGCCGGAACCGAGGCGTCGAAGTTGGCGACGCTGTTGTCCCGGCCGTCGACGTCCCGCTCATGGGGGTCGACGGGCACCGGCAGCAGGCCGGGCAGCCGTGGCACCAGGCCCGGCGGCAGCAGGTCGGGCCGGGGCGGGCTCGGCGCCGGGCTGGTGGATGTGCCGTCGGTCCCCGCCCTCGACCCGGCGGCGGCGGTCCTGACCGACCCGAGGGTGCCGGAGTCCAGGCGGATCTGCGGAAACTGCGAAGAGCTGGTCGGCCAGTCCAGGGACGGGCAGCCGGGCATGACCGAGGGGTTCTGCCCGCACTGCCGCACCCGCTTCTCCTTCGCGCCCAAGCTCCAGCCGGGAGAGCTGGTGGCGGGCCAGTACGAGGTTCTCGGCTGCCTGGCGCACGGCGGCCTCGGCTGGATCTACCTCGCCAGGGACCACAACGTCAGCGACCGCTGGGTGGTGCTCAAGGGCCTGCTCAACACCGGGGACCCGGACGCGATGGAGGCCGCCGTCGCCGAGGGGCATTTCCTGGCCCAGCTGGATCACCCCAACATCGTCAAGATCTTCAACTTCGTCCAGCACACCAGCCGCGACGGCGAGACCGCCGGCTACATCGTGATGGAGTACGTGGGCGGCAAGTCGCTCAAGCAGATCCGGGTGGAGGCACGGCAGCGCCGCACGGCGGTGCCGCTCACCCATGCGCTGGCCTATGCGCTTGAGATATTGCCCGCGCTCGGCTATCTGCATGACCGGGGCCTCGTCTACTGCGACTTCAAGCCGGACAATGTCATCCAGAGCGAGGAGCAGCTCAAGCTCATCGACATGGGCGGCGTCCGGTCCATCGAGGGCGGCGGCATCAGCTGGGGGACGCCCGGCTACCAGGCGCCGGAGATCGCCACCCTGGGCCCGTCGGTCAGCTCCGACCTGTACACCGTCGGCCGGGCGCTGGCCGTGCTCACCTTCGACTTCCCCTACCAGGGGGAGTGCAAGTACCGGCTGCCCGCCGACGAGCCACTGCTGCGCCAGCACGAGTCGTTTGCCCGGCTGCTGCGCCGCGCCACCAACCACGACCCGCAGCGCCGGTTCCAGTCGGCGGGCGAGATGGCCGAGCAGCTGACCGGGGTGCTCAGGGAGCTGCTCAGCGTCGACGACGGCGAGCAGCGGCCGTCGTTCTCCGGCTACTTCAGCCCGGAGCTGCGCGCGGTCGGCACCGACCTCACGCCAGTGCGCGGGCCGGCCAAGGACAAGAGCGTCGTGGTGCCCGCGCCGACCGCCGCCGACGTGATCGCCGGGCTGCCCGTCCCGCTCGCCGACGGCACCGACCCGGCGGCCGGCTACCTGGCCACGCTGACCGGCCTGGCACCCGAGCAGCAGGCGGCCACGCTGCTGGCCGCCATCGCGGGCGAGGGCGGCGTCCCGCCGGCCGTGACCACGTCGCCGGAGACCAGGCTGGCGCTGGTCCGCGCGCTCCTGGCGGACGGCGATGCCGACGGCGCGGCCGAGCACCTAGCCGTGTTCGCCGCCGCTGATCCGGCCGACTGGCGGGTCGCCTGGTACACCGGCCTGCGCGAACTTGACGGCGGCCGTCCCGAACGAGCGCGGGCGGCGTTCAGTGCGGTCTACGACGAGCTGCCGGGCGAGCTCGCGCCGAAGCTCGCGCTCGGCTTCGCCGCCGAGGCGGCCGGGGACCTCGCCGCCGCGCGGTCCTACTATCAGCGCGTCGCGGTGACCGACCGGTCCTGCGTCAGCGCCGCGTTCGGCGCGGCGCGGGCCTGCCTGGCGGGCGGCGACCGGGTGGGCGCCATCGCGGCGGTCGCGGCGGTCCCGCAGACCTCAAGCCAGCACGCCGCCGCCCAGATCGCCGCGATCAGGCTGCTGGTCGGCAGCGGGGACGTCGTCTCGGTGGCGGACCTGCGCCAGGCCGACGGCCGCCTGCGCGCGCTCTCCCTCGACGATCTGCGCCGGGAGCAGCTCACGGTGGAGATCCTGCGCGCCGCCCTCGACTGGGTGGGGACCGCGCCGCCGGGCGCCCGGCGGCGCGGTGCGTCCCCGGCCGCCGAGCGCATCCTCGGCTGCGATCCAACCGATCGCGCGCTTCGGCTGGGGCTCGAGCGCGGCTACCGCGCGCTGGCCAGCCTCATCCCGGACCAGGCGCGCAGGATCGAACTGGTGGACATGGCCAACAGCATCCGGCCCAGGACATGGAAATGAGCGCCCAAACGCCAGCGCCGGCAGTCCCACCTGCACAGGAGAGAGCGATGACGAGCCTGCCCGGATTCACCGTGGACATCGACCAGAATCCGTACCTGCCGGTCGGCGGTCGCGACGTCAGCGCGATCGTCACCGTGACGGCGGATGGCGACGGGGCGTGGCCGTCGCCGGTGCCGGACGGCGGCAGCGCCGAGATCATCATCATCGACTGCTCCGGGTCGATGGACGTCCCGCCGACCAAGATGACCGAGGCGCGGGCGGCCACGGCGGCCGCGATCGATGTGATCAGAGACGGGACGTGGTTCGCGATCGTGGCCGGCACGTCCACCGCCTGGCCGGTCTACCCGCCGGACGGGTCGATGGCAATGGCTAGCGCCGTCACCCGGGCGGCGGCCAAGCAGGCACTGCGCGGGCTGCGCGCCAACGGGGGCACCGCGATCGGCCAGTGGCTGCGGCTGGCGCATCAGATCTTCCAGTCCCGCCCGGCGACGCTTCGGCACGCCATCTTGCTCACCGACGGCAAAAACCAGCATGAGTCGGCCGAGGAGCTCGCTGCGGCGATCAGCCGCTGCGAGGGCACGTTCCGCTGCGACTGCCGCGGCGTCGGCACCGACTGGCAGGTCGCCGAGTTGCGCAAGGTATCCACCGCGCTGCTCGGCAGCGTGGACATCGTGGTGGACCCGGCGGGCCTCGCGGCCGACTTCGAGGAGCTGATGCGCGGCGCGATGAGCAAGCAGCTGCCTGACGTCATGCTCCGGGTCTGGACCCCGCAGCAGGCGACGCTGAAGTTCGTGAAGCAGGTCGCGCCGGCCATCGATGACCTGTCCGGCCGTCGCGTCCAGACCTCGCCGCAGGCCGGCGATTACCCGACCGGCGCCTGGGCGGCGGGGGAGAGCCGCGATTACCACGTGGGCATCGAGGTGAAGCCGGCCTTCCTCGGCCAGCAGATGCTGGCCGCGCGGGTAAGCCTGGTGGCAAGCTCGCCGGACGGCGGCCAGCAGGTCCTCGGCCAGGGACTGGTCCGGGCGACCTGGACCGACGACGAGGCGCTGTCGACCCGGCTCAACCCGGCCGTGGCGGCCTACACGGGCCAGGCTGAGCTGGCGGCCGCGATCCAGGAGGGCCTTGAGGCCAGACAGCAGGGCGACGAGGAGACCGCCACCGCCCGCCTCGGCCGCGCGGTCGCGCTGGCGCACGAGGCGGGCAACGAGGGCACCGCGCGGCTGCTGGCCAAGGTGGTGGACATCGACGACGCCGCCACCGGCACCGTCCGGCTGAAGAAAAAGGTCGACGCCGCCGACGAGATGGCGCTCGACACGCGGTCCGCCAAGACCGTCCGGGTCAAGAAGGGCTAGCGATGGCGACCTGCCCGTCCGGTCACGAGTCAGCCGACTACGACTTCTGCGACGTGTGCGGCATGACCATCGGCGCCGATGTCATCCCGGTGGTCTGCCCGCGCTGCGGCGTGCCGCGGGCCGGGCAGTTCTGCGAGGCGTGCGGCTACGACTTCGCCGGCGGCAGTCCCGACCTCCGCCCGGCCGTGCGGGCCGAGGCGACGCCGGTCCCGTCGGCCGCCCCCGCCCCCGCCGCCGCCCCCACGACGCCCGCGCCGGCGCGGGCCGGCCAGGCCCCGTCGGCCGTCGGGGCGGCGTGGGCGGCCGTGGTGACCGCCGACCTGGCCTACTACGAAAGCGTGCAGGCGACTGGCGGCCCGGACGCCGGCACGATCAGCTTCCCGGTCTACTGCCCGCAGCGGCGGTTCCGGCTGTCCGGCGCCGAGGTCCGCGTCGGGCGCCGCAGCGCGCACAGCGGCATCGACCCCGAGATCGACCTGACCGGGCCGCCGGCCGACCCCGGCGTGTCGCGGCTGCATGCGGTGCTGATCAAGGCCCCGGACGGCTCCTGGTCCGTCGTCGATCCCGGCTCGGCCAACGGAACGCTGGTCAACGGCACCGAGATCGCCCGCGATCAGCTGGTGCCGCTGCACGACGGCGACCGGATCAACGTGGGCGCGTGGACCGAGCTGAGGATCGTCCGCGAGGCCTGACGCCGACCACCTATTGAACGTTAGTGGTCTAGTCGGTGAACATTCTCCGGGGCCACCCGGGCGTCGGCGGCGGCGGGAAGAATAACGGCTAACGAGGTTAGTCGGCATGACCAGGCAGCCCAGGCTGCGCGAGACAGGAGCCTCCCACGGTGGCGGGGAGAGAACCACGCGGCGCCCGGCGAGCCGTTGCCGCGCTGCGCAGCGCGGCCGCGGCGGCGCTCGTAGGGCTGGCTGCGGCCTGCGGAACCGCAGTCAGCACGGCGGGCGCAGTCAGCACGGCGGGCGCCGGCCGGTCCGTCGCTGCCGTGACGGCCTTCCAGGAGTCGTCGGGCGTGACTATCACGGAGACCGGCAGCACTCTGCTCTACCCCCTGGCGGGCACCTGGGCGAAGGCCTACCACCAGCAGTACCCGGGGGTGACCGTGACGACTGCGGCCACCGGCTCGGGCACCGGCATCAACGACGCGTCCGACGGCTCGGCCGACATCGGCGCCTCGGACGCCTACCTGTCAAGCGGCGACCTGGTGACCAACTCCCACCTGCTCAACATCCCGCTGGCCGTCTCGGCCCAGACCGTCATCTACAACCTGCCCGAGCTGCCGGCGGGCAGCCATGTCCAGCTGGACGGCACGGTACTCGCTGAGATTTACCAGGGAACGGTCACTAGGTGGAACGACCCGGCGATCGAGGCGCTCAACAAGACCCTGCCGCTGCCGGCCCTCAAAATCGTGCCAATCCGCCGCTCGGACAGCTCCGGTGACACGTTCCTGTTCACCAGCTACCTGTCGACCCAGGACCCGGCGTGGAACGCCTCGATCGGCTACGGCACCACCGCGGACTGGCCAACGCCTGCTGGGGAGCTGGCCAAGAAGGGCAGCAAGGCAATACTGCAGTCCTGCAGGTCGACCCCCGGGTGCGTGGCCTACAACGGGATCAGCTACCTGGCCCAGGCGCAGGCGGCCGGGTTGGGCGAGGCGGCGCTTGAGAACTCGGCCGGCGCGTTCAAGCTGCCGACGGCGACCACGATCACCGATTCGGTGGACAGCTTCGTGTCGCTGACGCCGCCCAACGAGACGATCTCGATGATCGACGGGCCGTCGGTCGACGGGCAGGGTTACCCGATCATCAACTACGAGTACGCCATCGTCAGCGCCCAGCAGCCCGACGCCGTCATGGCGAGAGCGATCAAGGCCTTCCTGAGCTGGGTGATCACCACCGGCAACGACACGTCTTACCTGGACACGGTGGGATTCCAGCCGCTGTCCGGCACGGTGAAGCAGCTCGGCGAGACGCAGATCGCGCAGATCGGCTGGTGACCGCCGCCCTAGAGCGAAGTCGCCCGGTGAACCGCCGCCGCGCTCGTACCGGTACCCGTGGAAGTGACCCGCGCGACAGCGTCGCCGCCGCCCGCCGCCGCCCCCTCACCACCCCCGCCGCGATGCGGGCCATGCTGACCGCGCTGCTGCTGCTCGCCGTCGCCTGGGGCGGGTTCGGCGGCTGGGTGGCCAGCGTGCACTCCTCCGCCGCCAGCGCCATGGTGACCGTGGACGAACCGCTCAGCCTGGACGCGCAGCAGCTGTACGAGTCCATCGCCGACGCCGACGTGACCGCCACCACGATGTTCCTGGCCGACGCCCAGCCGGCCCTGTCGTCGTTGCGGGTCTACCAAGGTGACATCGCGATGGCGGCGGCCGAGCTGTCCAAGCTGCGCGCGGCCGGCGGCCAGAATCAGGTGGCGAGCGCCGCCCTCGACACGCTCGGCCGCGACCTTCCCCTCTACACCGGCTACGTAGCCGAGGCCAGGAGCGCCTACGCGCTCGGCTACCCGCTGACCGGCGGCTCGTTTGTCACCGTGGCCTCGGAAGAGGCGCACCTGGATCTGCTGCCCGCCGCCAAGACCGTCTTCGGCCAGGAGAACGACGTGCTGGCAGCCGCGAGCGGCCGGGCGACCGGCCTGCCGCTGACCGTCGCCGCGCTGGTGCTTGCGATCATCGCCGCCATCGTCCTTTTCCAGGTCCAGCGGTGGCTGACCCGGCGCACCAACCGGATTCTCAACCTGGGCCTGGCGCTAGCGTCGGTGCTGCTCGTCATCAGCGCGGTCTGGCTGCTGGTCGGCTTCCTCGGCGGCCGCTCGGATCTGGAGGCAGGGATCGGGCACGGCTCGCAGCCAGCCGAGCAGCTGGCGCAGGCGGGCATCGACGTGCAGCAGATCAGGGGCGACGCGGTACTCAACGTCATCTCGCGGAGTGGCGACACCTCCTTCCAGAGCGACTTCAAAAAGGTCAGCGGGGAGGTCGGCCCCGGCCGCGGCAGCCTGCTCAGCGGCGCGGTCGCCGCCGAGACGAGCGGCACCGGGGCGGCCGCCCTGGTCGCCAGGGCCGAGCGCGAGGCGACCGCCTGGTACACGGAGAACACCGAGGTCTACAGCCTCGGCGCGGCAGCAAATTACGCGGGCGAGCGGGCGAAGGTCGTCGGGATGGGGCCCGGCAGCTCGGCGGCCGGGTATAACGCGCTCGAGCCCGACATCACCCAGGCGATCGGCGACGACCAGGCCGCCCTCGCGACCGCCGTCAGCCAGGGATCGGGCGCGCTCAACCCGGTTGAGCCGGTTGTCATCATCGCTGCGCTGCTGATGGCACTCGGCTGCTGGTGGGGGCTCAGCCGGCGGCTTGCGGAGTACCGTTAACTGCCACACTGTAAGCAGACGTTAGTAAGCAGATGTTAAGAGCGTGGACACATCCGACGGGAGGGATGGTGGCCGGGGATTCTGCTGCGCGGCTCGGTAACCCGCTGACCGGGCTCGCGCCCGGTGCCCGGGTGGCCGGGTACCTGATCGAGGAGCTCGTCGGGGTGGGCGGGATGGCGGCGGTGTTCCGCGCCCGCGACGTCGGGCTCGGACGGCTGGTGGCGCTGAAGCTGCTCACCGGTGACCAGGCCATCAGACAGCGGTTCGCGGGCGAGGCGCTCGCCGCCGCCGCGGTGGACCACCCGCATATAATCCCGGTCTACGCGGCGGGCGAGGCCGACGGCTACCAGTACATCGCCATGCGGTTCGTGGCCGGCGAGGACCTGCACGCACTGGTCCGCCGGGAGGGCGGCCTGTCGGCCAGGCGGGTGGCGGCGTTCATCTCCCCGGTCGCGTCCGCGCTCGACGCCGCGCACGAAGTGGGGCTTGTGCACCGCGACGTCAAGCCCGCCAACATCTTGGTGGATGCCAGGCCGGGCCGGCCGGAGCACGTGTACCTGTCGGACTTCGGGGTGGCCAGGCACCTGCGCTCGATCGGCTCGCTGACCGTGCCCGGGCAGTTCCTCGGCACGCCCGACTACGCGGCCCCCGAGCAGGCCAGCGGCCAGCCGGTAGACGGCCGGGCCGACCAGTACGCGCTCGCGTGCGTCGCCTACGAGCTGCTGTCCGGCTCGGTGCCGTTCAAGCGGGACGAGCCCATGATGGTGCTCTACGCGCACGTCTCCGCCCCGCCGCCGAAGCTTACGGCGGCGCGCCCCGACCTGCCCGCCGACGCCGACGAGGTGCTGGCCCGGGCCATGGACAAGCTGCCGGAACGCCGCTACGAAAGCTGCGGGGACTTCGCCGACGCCCTGCGGGACGCGCTCGGCTTCGAGCCTTACGACCCCAGGCGCCCGCCCGGCACGAGCCGGCTGTCCGTCATCGCGCCCGCCCCCGAGCAGGCGGTCCACACCAAGACCCTGACCATCCCCGAGCCCGCCGCGCCGAGATCCGCCGCGCCACAGTCCCCCGCGCCGCGGTCCCCCGCCCCGCCGCCGCCGGCCCCAAGGGCGTCACCGAGCATGCCGGACGCGCCCGACCGGTCGGCGACCTGGACCGCCGTGGTCACCGCCGACCGCGCCTACTACGACCACGTGCGCCCGGCCGACGCCGCCGACGCCGCGTCCATCAGCTTCCCCGCCTACATCGCCGAGCGGCGGTTCCGGCTGGACGGGACCACGGTCCACATCGGCCGCCGCAGCAGGCAACTGCATGTCCAGCCCGAGATCGACCTGGCCGGGCCGCCCACCGACACCGGCGTGTCGCGGCTGCACGCGGCGTTGACCAAGACCACGGACGGCAGCTGGTCCGTCATCGACCTCGACTCACCCAACGGAATCCAGGTCAACGGCAAGGACGTCCCCTCCGGCACCCCCATCCCGCTGAACCCCGGCGATCAGATCCACCTCGGCGCCTGGACCCTGATCACCCTCATCCGCAGCTAGCCCGACCCAGGAACTCCCCATAGCGGCAATGCGTCCGCACAGTGTCAGCGCCCGGTACGGTCAGTATTTCGGTCCCACGAACTCATCCAGCCGTGCCACCGCCCCCCGCTTCGCCACCGAGATCGTGTTCGGCTTCGAGAACCGCCACTCCACCCCCAGCCGATCCAACGTCTCCCCGCACAGCCCCAAGATGTCCCTCGACTCGTTGACGAACAGATACCGCGGGTACTCATACCAGTGATCGCAGTCCTGCCATCTCCGCCGGACCCGGTTGAACCCCCGATACCCGTCCGAGTGGAACAGCCCCCGAGCGAACTCTCCCGGGTTCCGGTCGACGATGACCTGCTGCCAATCAGCCAGTTCGATCCTGCGCAGGTGCTTCTTGCCTGGCCCGTGCTGCGGAAACAGACACGGCCAGTGCCGCGAGTAACTAGATACCTCGGTGCATCCTTGCTTCTGAGTCAGCGAGACCCTGTTGTCGGGCCGTACCGCGCGTATGACCCGTGCGCATTCCCGGATAAGGCCAGGCCATGCGTCGTCGCACCAGACGGCGAGCCTCCACACGGTCTTGGAACGGTCGCCGGCCAAGACGATGTGACCGTCGCCAAGATATAGGCCGAGGAGGTACGCGTAATCGGCGCACGGCTCCGGCAATGTGACCCCGTCGGCGCAACGCGGACAGGAGGCTTTCGTGTTAGCGCGCCCGGGGGCGCGACGTTGGCCGGTGCGCCATTTTCGAACAGTGCGGAGTGGGACTCCGACGATCAGAGCCACTTCGCGATCAGACAGGCCTCGCCCGGAGAGGGCACGCGCCCGATCAACCGTCGCTTGAGGGTGCATGGAACCATCGTCCCTCGCACCACTGACATTTTCGGTAAAGGCTGTCTAACCTGGGATAATGGTGCCGGAAGCGGGACTCGAACCCGCATGCTCTCTCGAGCAGACGCTTTTGAGACGTCCGTGTAAGCCGATTCCACCATTCCGGCATATTTCAGGATAAATCTGGTCATGTTAGCTAAGGCTGTACGTCAGCCGTGCTCGACAACAATCTACCGCAGCCACGCGTCCTGATGCGATGCTGGCTGGCTCTGTCCGCGACGCCCGTCCAACGGCGCCACTCGCACGCGCTCCGCCGTGACCTGGCACACGGCGGCTCCGCCGGATGACAATCTACCGGGTCACGGTAGGCTCTGTGACGTGAGCCAGAATGCGTTGCGTGTCGTTATTGCGGAGGATGAGGCGCTGATTCGCCTCGATCTCAAGGAGATGCTCGAAGAGGAGGGCTATTCGGTGGTCGCCGAGGCGGCCGACGGCGAGGCCGCCATCGAGAAGGTGACGGCCCTGCGGCCCGACCTCGCCATCTTCGATGTGAAGATGCCGGTGCTTGACGGGATTTCCGCCGCCGAGCGGATCGCCGCCGAGCGGATCGCCCCGGTGGTGATCCTCACCGCGTTCTCGCAGCGTGAACTGGTGGAGCG
>Ga0302314_10008158_pt1 | contig 18699 bp, 14 predicted proteins | sample III_Palsa_N2_3_FD_200533 | JGI IMG/M metagenome (GOLD analysis project Ga0302314, IMG submission 200533) | Peat permafrost microbial communities from Stordalen Mire near Abisko, Sweden - III_Palsa_N2_3 | ecosystem: Environmental > Terrestrial > Soil > Palsa > Peat permafrost | place: Sweden...
CGGATCGTTCCCCGATGCCCGAAGCCTTGCGCACAGTGCGCCCGCGTCGTGCACTATGTCCGATGACACCTTTCCCGCTGGAGGGGAAGCGCCGCCACGTACACGAGGGAGGGTCCGTTGCCAGGCACCATCGGGCAGCAGGGACCGCAGGCACTCGACCGCACGCAGGTCGACTGGCTGGCCGCCACCGCGCACAGGATCCAGGAGCGGATCGAGACCGTCGTCGAGGGCAAGGCCGAGGTCGTCCGCCTCGCGCTGACCGTGCTGCTGGCCGAGGGCCACCTGCTGATCGAGGACGTCCCAGGCGTCGGCAAGACGCTGCTGGCCAAGGCGCTGGCCCGGTCCCTCGACTGCACCGTGCGGCGGATCCAGTTCACCCCGGACCTGCTGCCCTCGGACGTCACCGGCGTCACCGTCTACGACCAGCACCGCGGCGAGTTCGAGTTCAAGCCCGGCGCGGTCTTCGCGAACCTGGTGGTCGGCGACGAGATCAACCGCGCCTCCCCGAAGACCCAGTCCTCGCTGCTCGAATGCATGGGCGAGCAGCAGGTGACCGTCGACGGCACGACGTACCAGCTGGAACCGCCGTTCATGGTGATCGCCACGCAGAACCCGGTGGAGATGGAGGGCACCTATCCGCTGCCCGAGGCCCAGCGGGACCGCTTCATGGCCCGGGTCGCGATGGGCTACCCGGGCGCAGCCGCCGAGCTGCGGATGCTCGAGGGCCACGCGGGGGCCGACCCGCTCGACGACCTGCAGGCGGTGGCCGACACCGCGGACGTGGTCAAGCTGATCGAGACGGTCCGCGCGGTCTACGTCTCGGACGAGGTCAAGCAGTACGTCATCGGCCTGGTCGGCGCCACCCGCGACCACCCGGACCTGCGCCTCGGCGCCTCGCCGCGGGCCTCGCTGCACCTGATGCGCGCGGCCAGGGCGCACGCGATCCTCAGCGGTCGCGGCTTCGTGCTCCCGGACGACATCAAGCACCTCGCGGTCCCGGTGCTCGCGCACCGGCTGATCCTCACCGCCGAGGCGCGGGTCGGCCGCCGGGACGCCCAGCAGATCGTGGCCGAACTGCTCGAGCGGGTGCCGGTGTCGCTCGCCGCCGGAGGACACCGCCGCTCGTGAACCTCAGGAAGACGCTGCGGACATTCTCCACCGGACTCACCGTCCGGGGGCGGGCCTTCCTGAGCGCGGGGCTGGCTTCGGTGGCGGCGGCGATCGTGCTGTCCTACCCGCCGCTGCTGCGGATCGGCGTGCTGCTGACGGTGCTGCCGATCATCGCGGCGATCATCACCGGGGCCTCCAGGTACCGGATCTCCTGCCGCCGGGTGCTGCAGCCGGCCAGGGTGCCGGTGGGCTCGTCGGCCCAGGTGCACCTGCGGCTGCAGAACGCGGCGCGGCTGCCGAGCAGCACGCTGCTGGTCGAGGACCGGCTGCCCTACACGCTCGGCAGCAGGCCCCGGTTCATCCTGCGCCGGATCGAGCCGGGCGGGAACCGCCGCGTCGCCTACCGGATCCGCTCCGAGCACCGTGGCCGCTTCGAGATCGGCCCGCTGACCCTGCGCAGCGCGGACCCGCTGGGCCTGTTCGAGCTCAGCCGCTCGTTCACGGCGCAGCACACGCTCACCGTGGTGCCGCGGGTCCAGCCGCTGGTGGCCGGCACGCTCGGCGCGCTCTGGTCGGGCCGGGGCGAGGGCCACGCGGCGTACGCGGCGGCGGCGGGCGAGGAGGACATCGGCGTGCGCGAGTACCGGCACGGCGACGACCTGCGCCGAATCCACTGGCGGGCCACCGCGCACCACGGCGAGCTCATGGTCCGCCGGGAGGAGCGCACCTGGCACAGCCGGTGCACGATCCTGGTGGACAGCCGGGCCGGGGCGCACCGCGGCACCGGGCCGGCCGCCTCGTACGAATGGGCCGTCTCGGCGGCGGCCAGCACGGCGGTGCACCTGCTGAACCAGGGCTACCACGTGCGTCTTTCCACCGGCGTGGGCGGCGGCCTCATCCCGGCGGAGGACCAGGACACCGTGCTCGACGCGCTGGCCGTGGTCAAGCCGGTCAACGTCGCCGCGCTCAACCTGGACGATTTCTCCGAGACCGGCTCCGGCACCCTCGGGGGCAACGACCTGCTGGTGATCGCGTTCCTCGGCGAGCTAGGGCCGGCCGACGCCGCGGAACTGGCGCGGGCCCGCCCGGGCACGGCCGGCGGCGTGGCCTTCCTGCTGGAGACCGGGACATGGTCCGGGCCGAGCTCGCGGCGGGTGGAGCGGCACACGTTCAAGGAGTCGGCGCGGATCCTGCGGGCCGGCGGCTGGCAGGTCGTGCCGGTGGGCGCGACCGACGACTTCGCCGAGCTGTGGCGGCTCGCGGGCCATCACGACTTCGCCGGGTCCCGCTCCTCCGCCCCGCTCGCCCCGAGCATCGCCCCCGCAACGCCCACCGAGCCGATCTCACCGACGAACGGAGCGGCCACCTGATGCCCTCCACGCTCAGCTCCCCGCGCTCCTGGCAGCTGCCCGCCGCGGCCGTCTTCGCGACGATGACCTCGGCGATCGGCCTGAGCCGGCTGATCCACCCCGGCGGCTGGGTCGGCGTGCTGCTGCTGGTCTCCGTGCTCCTCGCGCTCAGCGGGATGGGGCTGCGCCGGCTCGGCGTCCCGCGAGTGCTGATCGCGCTGATCCAGGCGCTCCTCGTCGTCCTCGTGCTGACCGTGCTGTTCGCCCGCGGCGCGGCGATCGGCGGGATCATCCCGGGCCCGGGGGCGCTGCGCGCGCTGGCCGACCGGGTCTCGGCGGGCGCCTCCAGCCTGCAGCAGTACTCGCCGCCCACGCCGGACACCCCGGACATCACGGCCCTGCTGGCGGTGTGCGGCTCCGGCTTCGCCTACTGCATCGACGTCATCGCCGTCACCTGCCGCAGGCCGGTGGTCACCGGGGCGCCGATCCTGGCCGTGTACCTGATCCCGGCCACCCGGCAGCCGGGCGGCCTGAGCTGGCTCGCCTTCGCCTGCGCGGCTGCCGGATACCTGGTGCTGATCGGCACGGACGGGCACGAGCGGCTCGGCCAGTGGGGTCGCGCCGTGCACCACCGGGGCGGCCGTCCCTCGCTCGCCGGCTCCACGAACTCCGGCCTGACCCGGCAGATCTCCGGCTGGTCCATCCTCGCGGCGCTGTTCATCCCGCTGCTGATCCCGGCCACTCCGCAACTGTTCCACCTCGGCACGGGCAACGGGTCCGGCGGGTCCGGCGGCGGCACGATCTACCTCAATCAGAGTGTGAACATCGCCGACGACCTCACCAACCCGAAGGCCATCGCGCTGTTCAATTACCGCACCGACTCGCCGACCCCGCTGCGCGAGTACTTCCAGCAGCAGGTGCTGACGCAGTTCAACGGCACCGAGTGGGGGGTGCCGAACTCCGCGGTGCCGATGGCCCCGGGCACGGTGCCGGTCCCCGGCCTGACGGACAAGGGCATCGCGGAGAACACCGTGCACGTCGAGGTCGACGTCAACGGCAACTTCGGCTTCGACGCCGCTCCGTCGCCGTACGCGACGACGAACGTCACCGGGCTGCCGGACGTGGAGATCGACGCGAACACGCTGACCGTCTACGTGAACGACGGCGGCGCGAAGTCGCGGGAAGGGGCGCACTACTCGACCACGAGCACCGAGCTGAACCCGACCGCGGCGGAGCTGGGGAGCGCGACCTCGGGCGAGGACTCGATCGGCAAGAACTACGTCGCACTGCCGTCGAGCGTCCAGGGCCTGCTCAAGACGGACGCCGAGCAGATCACCGCGGGCGACACGACCCCGTACGCGAAGGCGATCGCACTCCAGGACTACTTCCTGGCGAACTTCCACTACGACCTGACGCCGCAGATCTCCGGCACCGGCGTCGCCGCGATCGAGAGCTTCCTGAAGACGAAGGAGGGCTTCTGCCAGCAGTTCGCCGCGACCATGGCGGCGATGGCGCGAGCCCTCGGCATCCCGGCGGTGGTGGCGGTCGGCTACACCCCGGGCGAGGAGCAGGCCAACGGCAGCTACGAGGTGACCACGCACGACGCGCACGCGTGGCCGCTGCTGTACTTCGACGGCATCGGCTGGGTCCAGTTCGAGCCGACCCCGAGCATCGTCTCCACCGGCCGCGCGGACGTGCAGCCGTGGACCGTGGCCCAGACCCAGTCCAACAGCGGCGCGACCGCCGGCGTCACCGCGGCGGCCTCCACCGCCCCGAGTGCCGCGGCGACCACCGCCAAGTGCCAGAGCGGGGCGACGGCCTCGCACCACAACGTCAGCATCCCCGGCGACGACCAGGACTGCGGGTCTCAGGCCTCGGGCGCCGCGGCGGGAACGAGCACGCCGTTCGGATTCCTGGGTCCGCTCGGCGTGATCCCACGCACCTTCGAGAGCTGGTTCCTCAGCGGCAATCCGGCGCAGATCGCGATGAAACTGATCCTGCTGCTGCTGATCCTGATCGCGGGCCTGCCCGGCGCGGCCAGGTTCAGGCGCCGGCGCAAACGCAGGAGGCTGCTGCGCAGAGCCGCGGCGGACGGCGGGCCGAAGCCCAAGATCCCGTCCGAGCGGAGCGAGTCGGACGACGAGGCAGACCCGAACGCGAAGACCCTGGTCGGCGCGGGCGCGCGAACCGGAGGCGGATCAGGCCTCGGCGACTCGGCGGCGGTCAGCGCGGCGCGGCGCGAACTCGCGTTCACCGCGTGGGCGGAGCTGCGCGAGTACGCCACGGACCTCGGCTACGGCTGGCCGGCGAGCGACACCCCGCGGCAGCTGGCCGGGCGGCTGGCGGTCGACGCCGGCTTCGACCGGGAGAGCGAGGACGCGGTCGGCCGGGTGACGACGCTCGTCGAGCGCGCGGTCTACTCCCCCGACCCGCACATAGCACCCGACGAGGCCCGTTCCCTGCCCGGCGACGTCAGCCACGTGCGCAGCGCCCTCGGCATGGCCGCGGGCCGCGCCGCCCGGCTGCGCGCCGCGGTGCTGCCGACCTCGTCGCTGGATCACCTGCGTCTGCCCTGGCAGCGCAGGAAGCACTAGCCGACGGTGCAGATGGGCGGGTGATTTCACGCGCCGCCCGCGCGCCGCCGAGAATGCGGCGGTCTGGGGTGAGGCATCTCCTCCTGCCGCTGTGTCCGGTTGCCGTGGAAGGGCCTGTGGCCCGTTGCCCACCCGCCCTGCGCGTCATTGTCGAGACCAGCAACAAAAGCAGGCGACCTGCGGAAACGTTCGACCTAGCCTCGGCAAGCAGCCGTCCAGCCCTGGTTGGATTTTATCCGGAACGGTTTCTGGCCCACAGCCGTGCAAGTTTCTGCCATGAACGGTATGGAGGCCTGCCGACGCCACTCGAGGCGGAGGACATCTGGGCCGACCTCTGGCACGAGGAAGCACATAACAGTCTGGACGGAAACGGGAGAACCGGCAGGCTGATCATCAACTTGCTGCTCGGCCGCCTCGGCTATCCACCAGCCATCATCTACAAGCGGGATCGGGAGCGATATCTGCGGGCGATGCGCAGAGCAGATCGATCCGAGTACGGCCCCCTTGCGGAGTTGATCGCCCGCGGCGTCACCGCAAACCTGTATCGATTCGTCGTACCTGCGGTAGCCGGTCCGGCGAAGCTCGTACCTCTCACCTCACTCGCGAAGCCGACACTTACCGAGGGCGCGCTCAGGGCGGCTGCGGTGCGCGGTCGTCTCAGGGCCGTTCGAGGTGATGACGGGAGGTGGCGCAGCAGCCGAAAGTGGGTTGATCAGTACGAGGCCACCAAGCACGTGCGGCAGCCAGGTCGCGAAGAATGGAACCATCCAGCACCAGTCTGGGCCTGCAGACAGGCGTCACTGGACCTTGACCACATCACCGCATGCTGAGACGGGGCGACAGCTTCAGCCCGGCCGCCCGCGACCCGGGCCGACCGGCTCAGAACCCGTCGCGCTCGCGGCGGTGCTGCCAGCGCAGCTCCATCCGCTGCGTGAAGCTGCCGCCGCGGCCGGCCGAGGCCCGACGCGCCGCCTTGACCTTGACCGCGGGGACGATCTCGCCGGGGGCCGGCATCCGCCGCCAGCAGGTCCAGGCGATCCAGCCGCAGCCGACGGCCACCGCGCCGCCGGCGACCTCGAGGGCCAGCAGGTGATGGGGCGCGACGAGGCCGTAAACCAGGGCGGCGAGGCCGATCAGCATGCCGAGGCCGGCCAGCAGCAGGCGCAGCCTGAGACGTCCGCGCAGTCGGGCACCCTGCAGCGCGGAGGCGAACTTCGGGTCCTCGTCCTGAAGGGCCCGCTCCAGCTGCTCAAGTAGCCGCTGCTCGTGCTCGGACAGTGGCACGGATTCCTCCTCATAGCGGTTCCACCAGGGCACACGCGCGGTGTCCGGGATAAGTTGCGCCCGGACGGCGGGTGTGTCCACTTCCAGAATAGGCAGCAGCACGCCGCTAAGGAACGCCGATCCCCAGGTATATCCCCCACACGTGCCCGCACAACTCCGGACTGATGCCCGGCCGGACGCGTTCAGTGACCGTTTTCCCATGATTTACCGCGTTGCTCACCCACGGCGGCCGTTCGGCCACCCGCCGCGGGCTCACTCGGGCCGGGCGGCGAGCACGTGCAGCCGCGTGGCGAGGGCCCGGAACTCGGGGCGCGAGGCCGTGGCGACCTCCAGCTCGATCAGGTCGGGGTCGTCGGCCGCGGCGGAGGGCACCAGGTCGGCGAACAGCACCACGCCGTGCCGGGAGACGACGTCGAGACCGGCCGCGCAGAGCAGCTCCACCAGCGCGTCCTCCGTGAAGCGGCGCGGGGTCGGGCCGTGCAGCGCGACGAGAGCGCCCTCGATGTTCCCGCCGAGCGCGCGGGCGACGACCAGGCCGTCCCGGCTCGCGGCGAGCACGCTGGCCACGCCGCCGGGGCGCAGCACCCGGGCCGCGGCGCCCATGCCCTCGACCGGGTCGTCGGCGTGCTCGAGCACACCGTGGCAGAGCACCACGTCCGCGCTCTCCTTGGCCACCGCGTCGAAGACGGAGCCAAGATCGCCCTGCACCGCGCGCACCCTCTCCGACACACCCTCGTCCTCGGCCCGCCGCTCCAGCGAGGCCAGCGCGTCGGGACTCGGATCCACGACGGTGACCCGGTGGCCGAGCCGGGCCAGCGGCACGGCGAAACCGCCGGTGCCGCCGCCGAGGTCGACCACGTCCAGCGACGCCTCGCCGGTGCGCTCCACCCGACGGGCCAGTCCGGCGCGGAGCACTTCCCACACCACGCCGGTACGCGCCGACGTTCCCGGTTGCGTCCGCTCTGCTGCCACGGCCAGCACGTCCTCTTTCTCTCCGCACGGTCCTTCTCAGCAAGCACCTGACCACAGCCTAGTGGGAGCCGGGCGGTGCGGGCAGCGCACGACGGGCCACCTCGGCGGAGTCCACCGGTAAGAGCTCGGGATCGTCGACGGAGAGGGTGGAGATCCGTCCCGGCGGCGTGTCAGGACCCTCGAAGCGCACGGTGACCCGGCCGAGCCCGGCGCCCTGGACCCAGCCCGGGCCGAGATCGGTGTGCTGCACGTCCTGCCCGGCCAGCCAGTGCCGCGCCTCGGGAGCGAGCGGGACGGGACCGTAGAGGGTGACGGCCGGGACGGGGGACGGATCGAGCTCGGCGGACGGCTCGGGCTCCGCATCCGCCTCCGCGGCCTCCAGCGCCGCGAGCTCGTCGAGGCCCTCGAGCTCCGCGATCAGGTCGCCCTGCGCGTACTCGGCGAGGCCCGAGATGCCGACGCCGAGCAGCCGGATTCCGTGCATCTGGCCGGTCGCCGCGTCGGCCGCCCCGTCGACCAGGCGCAGCGCGGCGGGGATCAGCAGCCGCGCGTCGTCCGTCGGCGCGGGGAAGGTCTCCGAGCGGGTGACGGTCGTGAAATCGTGGCCGCGCGCCTTCACGGTGACGGTCCGTCCGGTGTGCCCGCTCTCCCTCAGCCGCCGCACCACCCGCTCCGCGAGCTCGGTCAGCGCGGCCCGGATCGCCGGCCGGTCCTGCAGGTCGTGCGCGTAGGTGTCCTCGACGCTGACCGACTTCGTCTCCCGCTCCGGGCTCACCTCGCGCTCGTCCAGGCCGCGGGAGAGCCGGTAGAGCTGACCACCCCAGGCGTGCCCGAGCAGCCCGACAAGCTCCGTCGCGCTCAGCCCGCGCAACTCCTCGACCGTGGTCGCGCCGAGCCGCAGCAGCCGGTCGGCCGTGGCCGGGCCGACGCCCCAGAGCTTGCGCACCGGCAGCGGGTCGAGCCACTGCTGCTCGGCCCCGCCCGCCACGACGACGCAGCCCGTCGGCTTCTCCGCGTCCGAGGCGACCTTCGCGACCAGCTTCGAGGTGCCCGCGCCGACCGAAGCCGTCAAGCCGGTACGCGCCTTGACCTGCTCGCTTATCAGCCGCGCCACCGCCCGCACGTCCTCCAACGTCTCCGGCGCGCCGGCCGGCATCGCCTCAAGGTCGACGAAAGCCTCGTCCAGGCTCTGCGGTTCGACCAGCGGGGAGACCTCCCGCAGCAGGCCCATCACCACCTGGCTGACCTCGTGATACGCGCCGAATCTGGGGAAGAGGTACGCCGCGTTCGGGCAGCGTCTTCGGGCCAGCGCGGTGGGCATGGCCGAGCCGATGCCGAAGACGCGCGCCTCGTAGCTGGCCGTCGAGACCACGCCGCGCAACCCCACTCCCCCGACCACCACCGGCTTTCCGCGCAGGCTGGGCTTGTGCCGCTGCTCCACCGCGGCGAAGAACGCGTCCATGTCGATATGGAGGATGGACGGCAGCGTGCGCATGGCTCCATCGTGCACCAAGGCACTGACAAAGTGGGTGAGTCCACCAGGTCAATCGAGCCGTGGCAGCAGGGTGAGCGCGAGGTGCAGGGCGAGCCGGTCGCGTCCGGCGTCGAGATCGAGGCCGCTGAGCTTCTCGATCCGTTCCAGGCGGTGGTAGAGCGTCTGCCGGTGGATGCCGAGCGCCTGCGCGGTCCGCTGCGCGCTGCCCGCCTCGTCGAGGTAGGTCAGGGCCGTGCGCACGAGCTCCTCCCCGCCTTCGCGCAGCAGCCGGTCGATCCCCGGCTGGGCCACGGCCTCGCGCAGCCGAGGGTCGGCCGCGACCCCGAGCAGCCGGTATACGCCCAGCTCAGGCCATTCCAGCGGACCCTCGGACCCGTACCCGGCGACGCGGGCCGCGATCCGGGCCTGGAGCCAGGACCCACGTGCCTCGGCCAGTGTGCCGACCGACCCGCCTATCCCGGCGACGACGGCCTGCTCCGAGGGCTGGAGCGCGGCGAGTGCGGTCTTGGCGACGGACCGAGCGTGCGTCAGATCGCCCGGCGCGGACAGCGGCACGATGAACGTGGACCCGAGCTCGCCCGTCCCGACGAGCACCGTGCGCGGCAGCCGCCAGGCGTTGACCGGCGCCGGGGTCTGCGCGCCGCCGACCGAGCACAGCACGATCGCCGCGACCGGCGTCGCCTCCGGCCGCGACCAGGACTCGGCGATCTCCCGGGCCGCCTTCACCCGCGTCTCGGGGTACGTCGAGAGCAGCTCGCCGACCTTCCACCCCAGGTCGTCGCGCAGCCGCGAGTGCCGGGCCAGCTCCATCCCGGCGCGCTTGGCCAGGTCCAGCAGCTCAGGCAGCAGCAGCGGATCGACCGCGTGGTCCTCCAGCAGCCACAGATAGCCGTAGGTGACGGACTGCCAGCGCACCGGGACGCAGACCCGGCCGAGCCGGCCGCGCTCCAGGTCGGCCGGGATGCGCACCGGCCCGTCGGCCCGGGCGATGCCGAAGGACTCGTAGTAGCGTCGCACCTGGGAGGTGGAGCGGCGGGTCAGGATCGAGTCCCGGCGCACGTCGTCCGCCACGGTCCGGTGCGCGCAGAAGGCCACGAGGTTGAACTCGCGGTCCTCCAGGGTAACGGCCATCTCGGTGATCCTGGCCGCCTCGTCCACCAGGTCCTGCAGATCCGGGACCATCGCGCCGCCTTCCGGGCTTTTCACCAATGTCGCAATCATCATACAATTGTCTGAAGAAGAGGTTCGCCCGGATAGACGCATGTCTCTCGCCGGAGGGCGGCCGGACTCCATACCGTGTGCGCGAACGATGACGTATCCGCTCCCGGAGGCAGCAGTGGCCGCAGTGCTATCAACCGTGTTGCTCAGATCCTCGCGCAGCCCCATCATCCGCCGGACTGTCACCGCGATCCCCGTGACCCGCAAGGTCGTCGAGCGCTTCGTCGCGGGCGAGGACCAGGACGCCGCGATCGCCGCGGTGCGCGCGCTCAAGGCTCAAGGCCTGTACGCGACGCTCGACCACCTGGGCGAGGACACCACCGACGCCGCGCAGGCCGCCGGAATCAGGGACAGCTACGTCTCCCTGCTGCGTCGCCTCAAGACCGAAGGCCTGGCCGACGCGGCCGAGGTCTCCGTCAAGCTCTCCGCCCTCGGCCAGGCGCTGCCGAACGGCGGCGAGCAACTGGCCCTGGACAACGCGCGGGCCGTATGCGCGGCGGCGGCCGAGGCCGGCACGACCGTGACCCTCGACATGGAGGACCACACCACCATCGACTCCACCCTGCGCGTGCTCAAGGTGCTGCGGGAGGACTACCCGTGGCTCGGCGCCGTGCTCCAGTCGATGCTGCACCGCACCGAGCAGGACTGCCGCGACCTCGCGTACCCCGGCTCGCGGATCCGGCTGGTCAAGGGCGCGTACGCCGAACCCGCCTCCGTCGCCCACCAGGACAAGCCCGAGGTGGACGCGGCGTACGAGCGGTGCCTCGCGATCCTGATGGCGGGCGGCGGCTACCCGATGGTGGCCACGCACGACTCGCGGATGATCCGCGCGGCCCGCTCCGCCGCGCGCGGCAACGGCCGGGAGGCGGGCGACGGCCACGAGTTCCAGATGCTCTACGGCATCCGCCAGGACGAGCAGCTCAAGGCGGCCCGCGCGGGCGAGTTGATGCGCGTGTACGTGCCCTTCGGCACCGACTGGTACGGCTACTTCATGCGCCGCCTCGCCGAACGCCCGGCCAACGTCGGCTTCTTCCTGCGCGCCCTCATCGGACGCTGACACCACCCGCAATCTCAGCTAGCGAAAGGGAATCCCCCGTGGACGCCGCAGTCACCAACGTTCCGCACCCGGCCAACGAGCCGATCCTGAGCTACGGCCCCGCCACCGCGGAGCGCGCCGCCTTGATCGAGGCACTGGCCGACCTGCAGTCCCAGCCGCTCGACCTGACGATGACCATCGGCGGCGTGCAGCGGATGGGCGGGGGCGGCAAGCAGGACGTGGTCCAGCCGCACAACCACCGGCACGTCCTCGGCACCCTCGCCGAGGCCACCGAACAGGACGCCCAGGACGCGATCGCCGCGGCGGCGAAGGCCGCGCGGGACTGGCGCGAGCTGTCCTTCGACGACCGGGCCGCGGTCTTCCTCAAGGCCGCCGACCTGCTCTCCGGCCCGTGGCGGGCCCGGCTGAACGCGGCCACCATGCTCGGCCAGTCGAAGACCGCGCAGCAGGCCGAGATCGACGCGGCCTGCGAGCTCGCCGACTTCTGGCGCTTCAACGTCGCGTTCGCCCGGCAGATCCTGCAGGAGCAGCCGATCTCCAGCGCGGGCGTGTGGAACCGCACCGACTACCGTCCGCTCGAGGGCTTCGTCTACGCGATCACGCCCTTCAACTTCACCGCGATCGCCGGCAACCTGCCGACCGCCCCGGCGCTGATGGGCAACACCGTGCTGTGGAAGCCCTCGGTGACCCAGCAGCTCTCCGCGCACCTGCTGATGCGGCTGCTCGAGGAAGCCGGACTCCCCGCCGGCGTGATCAATATGCTGACCGGCAGCGGCATCCCGGTCTCCGAGGTCGCGCTCGCGCACCCGGACCTGGCGGGCATCCACTTCACCGGCTCGACGAAGACGTTCCAGCACCTCTGGCGCACCGTCGGCACGAACATCGACGGCTTCCGCACATACCCGCGACTGGTCGGCGAGACCGGCGGCAAGGACTTCGTGCTCGCCCACGCCAGCGCCAACCCGGCAGCGGTGAAGACCGCGCTGACCCGGGGCGCGTTCGAGTATCAGGGCCAGAAGTGCTCGGCGGCATCGCGCGCGTACCTGCCGCGCGGCCTGTGGAACCAGATCAAGGACGAACTGGTCGCCGAGGCCAACGCCCTGACCATGGGCGACGTCACGGACCTGAGCAACTTCATGGGCGCCGTCATCGACGCGCGCGCGTTCGCCAAGCACAAGGCCGCGATCGACCGCGCACACGCCAAGGCTGACGTCGACGTCCTGGCCGGGGGCACCTACGACGACTCCAACGGCTACTTCGTGCGCCCGACGATCCTCGCCTCGCAGAACACCGACGACGAGATCTTCAACACCGAGTACTTCGGCCCGATCCTGTCCGTGCACGTATACGACGAGGCCGACTTCGACTCCGTGGTCGAGCGCATCGACCACACCTCGCCCTACGCCCTGACCGGCTCGATCCTGGCCGCCGACCGCGCGGTCCTGGCCAACGCCGCGCACGGCCTGCGCTTCGCCGCCGGCAACTTCTACCTCAACGACAAGCCCACCGGCGCCGTCGTCGGCCAGCAGCCCTTCGGCGGCGGCCGCGCCTCCGGCACCAACGACAAGGCCGGCTCCGCGCAGAACCTGCTGCGCTGGACCAGCCCCCGGTCGATCAAGGAGACCTTCGTCCCCGCGACCGACTACCGCTACCCGCACATGAGCTGAGGTCGCGTCAGTCAGACAAGCCCTCAGGGCACGAACAGGAAACGCGACGCCCCCTGCGATCAGAGTGCGCAGGGGGCGTCGCGTTTTCTGAAAACAGATCAGGCCGCGACATAGCCCGGCATCGGGTAGGCGGCGAGCAGGTCGCGCACCTCGCCCGCGACGGTGTCGAGTTCCTTGGCCACGTCGGCGTCGTCCAGCGGGCCGCGGCCTGCTGCCGCCACCGCGCGCTCGATCCAGGCGGCGACCTGCGGCATCTGCTCCACGCCCAGGCCGCGGGTGGTGATCGCGGCGGAACCCAGGCGCAGGCCGGAGGGGTCGAAGGGGCGGCGCGGGTCGAAGGGGACGGCGTTGAAGTTCAGCTCGATGCCGGCCGCGTCCAGCGCCTTGGCGGCCACCTTGCCGGTGACCTCCTTGTTCGTCAGGTCCACCAGCAGCAGGTGGTTGTCGGTGCCGCCGGAGACCAGGTCGAAGCCGCGCTCGGTCAGCGCCGCCGCCAGGGCCTTGGCGTTGGCCACCACGCCCGCCGCGTAGTCGCGGAAGGACGGCCTGGCCGCCTCGGCCAGCGCCACCGCGATCGCCGCCGTGGTGTGGTTGTGCGGGCCGCCCTGCAGGCCCGGGAAGATGGCCTTGTCGATCGCCTTCGCGTGCTCCTCCGTGGAGAACAGCATCGCGCCGCGCGGGCCGCGCAGGGTCTTGTGCGTAGTCGTCGAGACGACGTCCGCGTAGCCGAACGGGGTCGGGTGCGCGCCGCCCGCGACCAGGCCGGCGATGTGCGCCATGTCGGCCAGCAGGATCGCGCCGACCTCCTTGGCGATCTCCGCGAAGGCCGGGAAGTCGATGGTGCGCGGGATCGCCGTGCCGCCCGCGATGATCAGCTTGGGACGCTCGCGCAGCGCGATCTCGCGCACGTCGTCCATGTCCACGCGGCCGGTCTCCTTGCGCACGCCGTAGTGCGTGGGCCGGAACCACTTGCCGGTGGCCGAGACCGGGGAGCCGTGGGTCAGGTGGCCGCCGTGCGCCAGCTCCATCGACAGGACGGTGTCGCCGGGGCTCATGAACGCGAGGTACACCGCGAGGTTGGCGGGCGAACCCGAGTAGGGCTGCACGTTGGCGTGCTCGGCACCGAACAGCGACTTGGCACGCTCGATGGCGAGGCGCTCGAGCTGGTCGACGACCTGCTGGCCCTCGTAGTAGCGCTTGCCGGCGTAGCCCTCGGAGTACTTGTTGGTGAAGACGGTGCCGGTGGCCTCGAGCACGGCCGTCGACACGTAGTTCTCCGAGGCGATCATGCGGATCTTCTCGTACTGGCGCTTGGCCTCGGCCTCGACCAGACCCGCGATCTCGGGGTCCTCGGCGCGCAGGTGATTCACAGCGGGCTCGTGCACGGTGCCTCCAGGTCAGGAATTCGACTCGTCGGCGGCGCACCCAGGCGCTCGGTGCCCACTCATCCTTGTTTCAGACCGCTCCACGGTGGTTCGTTCCACCTCGCTGGCGCCAGTCGCGGCCTACGTTACGGAATCCTATCGGGCCGACGGCACCAGGCGGGCCACGCATTCCACATGGTGGGTCATCGGGAAGAGATCGAACGCGCGCAGCGAGTCCAGCTCGTAGCCCTCCTCGGCGAAGTACGCGAGGTCCCGAGCCAACGCCGCCGGGTCGCAGGCCACGTATGCCACGACGCGCGGGCGCAGCGCGGCAATGCCGGTCACGACCTTCTTCCCGGCCCCGGCACGCGGCGGGTCGAGCACCACGACCTCGGCCTCAAACCCCTCGGGCGCGTCCGCGATGGCCTTGTCTACCCGGTCTTCCACGATCACGACCTGGTCGAAGCTCTCCAGGTTGGTCAGCGCGTCCTCGACGGCGCCCTTGTCCGACTCGACCGCCACGACCTCGCCGTCCTCGCCGACCGCGTCGGCCAGCCCGGCCGCGAACAGGCCGACGCCGCAGTAGAGGTCCATCGCGGTGTCGCCGGGACGCGCCCGCACGGCCTCGAAGACGGCCTGGTTGAGCACGTCCGCGGCGGCCGGGTGCACCTGCCAGAAGCCCGAGCCGCTGACCTTCCACGTGCGTCCCGCGGCCACCTCGCGCACCTGTGCCCGGCCGTGCACGCGGCTGGCCCCGCCGACGCCGTCCCCGCGCAGCACCGAGACCGGCACGTCCAGCTCGACGATCGGCATCCGGCCCAGCGGCTTGGGCAGCGGCGTGACGACGACGGCCCGGTCCGAGGAGCCGGTCGCGGCGATCACCTCGACGCCGGCCACGCCCTCCCAGCTCCGGCTCTCGACCCCGACCTCCTCGACGCCCGGCGCGGCGATCAGGCACTCGTCGATCGGCACGATCTCGTGTGAGCGGCTCTTGCGAAGACCCGTCCGGCCGGCCTCGTCCACCGCGAACTGCACCCGGGTACGCCAGCCGAGCCCGTCCGGCGTCCCCGGCACCTCCTCGACCACGACCTCGCGCTCGATCCCGGCGAGCCGCCGCAGCTGCTCCTCGACCACCTCGGCCTTGAGCCGACGCTGCGCCCCGGGCGTCGCGTGCTGCCAGTCGCAGCCCCCGCAGCCGCCGGGACCCGAATACCGGCAAGGCGCCTCGACCCGGTCGGCCGAGGCCTCGAGGACCTCCACGGCGTCCGCGCGCAGATAGCGGTCGCCCTCGTGCCCCTCCGTGATCTGGGCCACAACCAGCTCGCCCGGCAGCGCGTGCCGCACGAAAACGGCCCGGCCCTCGTGCCGCGCGACGCAGAAGCCGCCGTGCGCCACCCGCTCGACCCGTGCCTCGAAACGCTCGCCGACGAGCGAGGGCCCGGTGTCCGCCCGCTGCACGGGGGCCTTGGCGCGGGCGTTGGGGCGGGAGGACGCGGTGCGCGGCACGGTGGGTTCCGATCTGGCGGGGATAGCCGGGCTTCCGGCGGGTGACAACTCCAGGGTAGGCCGTGCGCGGTCGCACCCGCGCTGTCCCGGTGGACGGGCGGATGATAGACACGACACCGTGAGCGGGCGCGCGCCCCTCAACCGCCCCGACGAGAATCGACGAGGAGACCTGGCACTGTGCATATCGTGATCATGGGATGCGGCCGCGTGGGGTCCACGCTGGCCCTGAGCATGGAGGAACTGGGGCACAGCGCCGCCGTGATCGACCAGGACCCGCAAGCGTTCCGCCGGCTTGGCGGGGCCTTCCGCGGCCGCCGGGTCACCGGGACCGGCTTCGACCGGGACACCCTCATCGCCGCGGGCATCGAGGGGGCCGGCGCCTTCGCGGCCGTCTCCAGCGGGGACAACTCCAACATCATCGCGGCCCGGGTGGCCCGCGAGACCTTCGGCGTGGAGAACGTCTGCGCCCGGATCTACGACCCGCGCCGCGCCGAGATCTACGAGCGGCTCGGCATCCCGACCGTGGCGACGGTGCGCTGGACCGCGGACCAGATGCTGCGGCGGCTGCTGCCCGGCGGCGGCGAGGAGCACTGGCGCGACCCCTCCGGCGCGATCGCGGTGGCCGAGATCCACGTGAACCCCGCCTGGGTGGGCCAGCGGGTGGCCCGGCTCGAGTCCGCCACCGGCACCCGGGTCGCGCTGCTGACCCGGCTCGGCAAGGGGATCCTGCCGGAGCACGACACGGTGCTGCAGGAAGGCGACCTGGTGCACGTCTCGCTGCGTGTCGCCGAGCAGCCGCAGGTTGAGGAGATCTTCGCGAAGGGACCGGACAACTGATGCGCGTCGCGATCGCCGGAGCCGGCAACGTGGGCCGCTCCATCGCCGTGGAACTGCTGGAGAACGGCCACGAGGTGCTGCTCGTGGACAAGGAGCCGCACCGGATCGCGGTGGACGAACTGCCGCGCGCCGAGTGGCTGCTGGCCGACGCCTGCGAGATCTCCTCGCTGGACGAGGCGGGATTCCAGCGCTGCAACGTGGTCATCGCCGCGACCGGCGACGACAAGGCCAACCTGGTCGTCTCGCTGCTCGCGAAGACCGAGTACGGGGTGCCGCGGGTGGTGGCCCGGGTCAACCACCCGAAGAACGAGTGGCTGTTCAACGACGCCTGGGGCGTGGACGTCGCCGTCTCCACCCCGCGCCTGATGTCCGCGCTGGTCGAGGAGGCCGTCTCGGTCGGCGACCTGGTGCGGGTGCTGCGCTTCAGCCAGGGCGACGCCAACCTGGTCGAGCTCACCCTGCCGGCCGACGCGCCGCTGGTCGGCACCGGCATCGGCGAGGTGGAGTGGCCGGAGGACACCGCGCTGGTCGCCGTGCTGCGCGGCGGACGCGTCGTGGTGCCGTCGCCGGAGAACCTGCTGGAGGGCGGCGACGAACTGCTCTTCGTCGCGGCGCCGGACCGGGAGCAGCAGCTAGAGGATCTGCTCAACAACTAACCATAACTGACACCGGTTCAGGACAGAGCGGAAAAGAGACGGCCCCGTCGATCGCGCGACGGGGCCGTTTTCCGCGTTCCAGACTCAGCTCTCTTCGTGCTCCGCCGCGACCGGCTTGGCCTCGGGCAGCGGGGCCTTGCGGATGATCTGCCAGCAGAAGTAGGCGACCCCGAGGTAGAGCGGATAGCCGAGGATGATCTTGGCGACGCCGAGCGCGTCCACCTGGCCGCTGAGGTACAGCGGCACCTCGACGCAGACGCGCACCACGAACATCGCCGCGAGCAGCCAGGTGGCCTGCGTGAACGCGCGCATCCGGGCAGGATGCCCGCGCCAGGCCATCATCTCGCCGGTCACCGGGCCGAGGACCACGCCGACCATCGGCCAGCGGACCAGGGCGCTGGTCGAGAAGAGGATCGCCTCGCCGATGTTGAGCAGCACGCCTGGCAGGTAGAAGCCCTTGGCCTGCCCGGAGAAGTGCGCCACGGCCGCGCAGACCAGCACGCCGAACAGGCCGCTCAGCGCGTGCTGCAGGGTGTCCCGCTTGACCACCCGGCCCACCGCGAGCACGGCGGCCACCGCGACGGCGCCCCAGATCGCTCCGGTCAGGTTGCGGGTGATCCCGTAGACGATGATGAACAGGATGCTCGGCAGGCCGACCTCGGCAAGGCCGCGCTTCCCGCCGAAGGCCGCGAAGACGGAGGCCTGATAGGCGGCCAGCCGCTCTTCTTCGGACTGGCCCTCGGACTCGTCGTGGTCCGGCGTCACGGGCTGCGGCGGCATGGCGGCGGCTTCGGCAGACATGTCTGGCATCGTACCGGGCCATCCCGTTCCTGTCGGGCGTTCAGCGGACCAGTCGGCGGCGTACCGCCTGCTCGAGTGGCCGGCCGGACGGACGGAAAGACGCGATCCTCCCGCGACATCTGTCCGTCCGCGCCGCCAGCCGCTAGCGGATCTCGGTGATCTCCGGTCCGCGCTCGAAGGGGTTGAGGCTGCCGCTCGCGTACGGCGAACTCGGCTCGACCGTGGGAGCCGCGTCTGCCGCCGGGTCGGTGGGCCGGGCCTGCGGGGGCAGCCGCAGCGGGATCGGGTCGCGCGGGGCCATGGCCTGGGTGCCGCGAACGACGACGACGTCGCGGAAGACCTGCTCGACCACGGCCGCCGCCTGCGGCTGCACCGCGGCCTGTCCCGAGATCACCGCGCGCAGGAACCAGCGCGGGCCGTCGGCGCCGAGGAAGCGCACCACCTGGACGCCCTGGTTGCCGTCCGGCAGCCGGACCGGGACCCGGGCGCGCAGCTCGGGCCCGAAGGCGCCGATGCCCTTGTCGATGACCCCGCCCTGCTTGGTGACCTCGGCCGAGATCTCGTCGCGCACCTCCTCCCAGATGCCCTCGGAGCGCGGCGCGGCGAAGCCCTGCAGCTGGATCGCGCTCTGCCCGAGCACCACGGTGATCGCCATCACCTGCTGCTGCTCGGAGACCTCGAGGCGCACCTCCATGCCGGGGACGGCGGGTACCAGCAGGCCGCCGAGGTCGACCCGCCCCTCGAAGGGCTTGTCCACCTCGCTCTCGTCCCACGGGCCGTTCTCCCGCT